>Ga0315322_10000743_pt1 | contig 24503 bp, 16 predicted proteins | sample M110021515metaG_FD_203461 | JGI IMG/M metagenome (GOLD analysis project Ga0315322, IMG submission 203461) | Ammonia-oxidizing marine archaeal communities from Monterey Bay, California, United States - M1 100m 21515 | ecosystem: Environmental > Aquatic > Marine > Intertidal zone | place: USA...
TTTTCAATTATTTCCGGAAGGGCTAGGAAGCGTAAGGTGTGTCCTGTTGGCGCTGTGTCGAAAACTATCACATCCCACCCTGGATTTTCTAGGTGTTTCAATAGTTCATCGAAAGCCATTGCCTCATCCAAACCGGGAAGAACCATCTCTGAAGCGTTGATATCTGCAGATTCTCCACCCATCAATGGCCCAAGGCTTTCAGTAAGTTTTGGAATATGATCGGAAATACGTGATTCAGGGTCTAGTTCCAACCCCCATAATCCTGGAACTCCTTCAACTTCAGAGGGCTCGGACCCCAATTGTACACCAAGGCTATCTGAGGTACTGTGAGCCGGGTCGCTGCTTACTAGAAGCACTTTCAATCCTGCATCAGCCAAGCCTACAGCTGTTGAAGTAGAAGTTGTTGTCTTTCCAACGCCACCTTTTCCGCCGAACAGTAGTAGCCGAGCCATGTGTATAGGGCTGGGTTCGGTATTTTCAACCCCACGGTCTGCGCAACTCACTTGAATAGGGGTTTACACGGCACACCATGGCAAGCGATTTGATTCTGTTTCAAGTCGCATCTATCGTTGCGTTAGTAGGAATGGGCCTTGGTTGGCGAGGTGTCATGACTAAGTATGCAGGTTTCTACGACCTTCCAACTGCTTGGAGTATGATGTTTTGGGGTATTTTACTTGGTGGTTTTTATGGTAAATTAGCTGATGAGTTTATTCTAAAGCCATATTACGTTGGAAACTTCGCATTTACAAATATTATTCTATTCTTAGCGCTAGCAGTTGCAGTACACCTGATCCTGCGTCGCACTCGTGTTAGACGCACAGGTTCTCAGCCGACAACAGGATGGGCACTGGGTTTGTCAGTCGGAGGAATGGTTGCTATGTACTCGATCTATCGGGTAATGGAAACTGAAGTGTTGACAATTTTGAGTGTTTTAACAATTGCATTAATCGCCCTAATTAGCCCACGCGCACATGCACTTATTTTTTGTAGACATGGATACGATATGTTGCAAGAGAAAAGATGGAGAGCCACGCTAAAGACATTTGTCTTCCTAACTCTATTACATTTATCATTGATTGCTGCGATGACAGATATCAAAACCTGGATATTCATTCTACCACCACTTCTGTTGGCTGAAAAAAGTGCTCATAATTGGGTATGGGCTGCCGTTCCAAGACCTGCGCGAAGACGGTTGAGAAGAATCTGGTCTGATGCGTCACGAAACAATTCAAATGAAGAAGAGTAAGCACTTGCTTACAACATCCACTAGGAGTCTTTTATAGCCGAAAAACTCGAACTTTTTCACTTTTAGTAGCGTGCAGAACCTTCATGGAGGTACTGTTTAGCCATGATAATGATGGGAACATGTCCCTTCTGCCGAGCCCAAACCCTGCCGGGTGATTCTATTTGCTATAGTTGCGGTAGAGTAATCACCGGTGCTGCAGGAATGGATTCCCGGGTTAAAGGGCAATTTATGCGATCGCCTACTCGCAAAGCGAAGAGTGGTTCCGCTCCGAGGCATGCTATGGCAAGTGCGAAACCAAAACGTGGAATCCGTAAAAAAAGCCGGATTAATCAGCTTGGATTGGTCGCACTTATCGCATTCATATTTTTCACACCAGATGCTCGTGAATTCGTTCTAGCTAAGTGGGCTGAAATCCAAGATTATGTAATGGAAGGTTTAGCGCCAGAACAGGTCTACCCCTTGGCTGCAGATTACACTGTAGTCCGTAGTATTGATCTATGGAATAATGGGACTGGCACCGGGCATCTCGAAGAATCAATTATGATACCTGTTGATATTTCAAGTAACGAAGGTGGAGGCTTTGCACTTGCATACACCGATGGGACCGAAGTTGAAAAATCTAATATTCAGCGTATTTTGAATATGGAAATACGTGTTGATGGAGATATAATCAATATCCCCGCTGGAGGAACGCCGACGCGTAGTAAAGCAAATGCTGTCATCACATCAGATGGAAATGAAGTGTGGTGGCCAGCAAATGGAAGCGGTTCAGATTATTGTGAGCCTGGTCCATGTGTAAGAATCTCTATGGATGTTCCAAGTGGGACTCATGAAAACTTAGACTTTGCAGTATCACTGGAATCCACAACTCATACATGGTGGCACTCTACTAGAATGGATGGAAAAATCGATGGTAAATCAGAAGGAACTAGTTTAGCTCGATCAGGTACCTTTGAAGAGGCTCAGGACCGCGGCAGTGGTTCAAGGTATACGGAATTCGGGCAGCACAAAGAGTGGTATGACCGAAACTGCCAGCCTGAAGACACAGGATGTAATCACAACTGGGCTATTTCAGGAAAGCAATCTTCGGCACCCACTATTTTCCAAACAGCAGCAAGTATTGAGGCGTCACTTCCAAGTTCATTGAAGGACAATGCATATGCATACGCCCGTGCAACATTTGATTGGCTCAACGATAACATTCCTTATGATTACAATGCCCCAAATACTGCAAGAAGTGGAGAACAGTGTCTAAACGCCGTCGCAGGTGATTGCGATGAACAGTCCAATGCTTTCATGAGCATTATGCGCGTTAAAGGGATTCCTACATGGTATGTATTTGGCGCATTGACAGACTCTAACTTCGACCAATGGCAGGGACATGCATGGGCATATGTATTGTTACCAATGTCCGAGGAATGGTGTGATAATAATGATGTCCAAATGGACTCCTGTTACGTGGAAGGTTCTGTCGACGTTGTGAATCACAAGTGGTTAGTTCACACCCCTACTGCTTATATCGACTGGATAGAAGAGTCTCCGTGGTCTAAGGTAGATGGATACTATTCCGCTGGCACTAAATCAGGTAATGATTTCAATCGTGTACGTTCATTCTTTACAGAAGATTATGATGTATCGGGTGGAACCTGGAAAAACAAGTGGCTAGGAGAGGATCTATCATGAGGATAATCATTGGTGGTGGAGGTCGTGTTGGTTCGGGATTGGCAAGTGCTCTCAGGAGTGAAGACAAGGATGTAGTTCTTGTCGATAATGATGCTATGGCAGTAAAAAATGCTCAAGGAATGGACATCTTAGTTCTTCATGGGGACATTACTCAAAGACAAAAGTTCATTGAGGCGGGTATTGAATCTACAGAAGTTTACATTGCAGCTACTAATTCGGATGAAAGAAATATTCTGTCTTGCGCCCTTGCAAAACATGTTCATGCTGAGCAAACTAAGGGTAAAGGCGAGTTAATGACGATATGCCGCGTAAGAGATCCAAATTATGTTGATGAACATAAATCCGGCAGATTAGCAAAGTGGGCAGGTGTTGACCATGTCGTACATCCTGTTGACGGTGCTATCTCGAGACTCATTTCGGGATTACGTTCGTCCTCATTGACTGAAGTTATTCCTTTCGAAGCTGATGCATACATTGTCGAATTGGATGTAAAGCCAGAGGCCGGTGGAGTTGTTCACAGAACATTGCGCGATTCCGGTGCTAAAATGGAAGGAGGCATGCCACTCGTTGTTGGATTAAAGCGCGATGGTATGCCAGGAAAAGTACCGACTGCTGATGATCAAATCCTTCCAAACGACAGAGTTGCGATTGCAACTGCAGGTGAGTCTTCATTCAACCGAATTTTGCGTATTTTCGGCCATGAAGCTATCGATTTCCCAGATAGACCAAAAGTTGCAATATTTGGTGCAGGTTTGATTGGAGTACGTCTAGCTAAGGCTTGGTTAGATGAAAATGGTACTGTTACAATAATAGAAAAGAATCTCGATAAGGCCAATGAATTGGCCGGATCAGATATAGGAAACAGGAGTGGAATTGAAATTATCCATGGAGATCATCTTGACAAAGACTTGCTTTCAGAAATTGAAATCTCTGCTCATGATATTGCAATTTCCGCATTAGACGACGATCACGCATCTATTGCTGCCGCACTACTTGCTAGTGACATGGGTGTTGAGCGAACTGGATTAATCATGTATGATGCCGATTTGGTTAATGTCGTAAGGCGAATGGGGATAACATTCTCAGTCGATAGAAAGAGGGTTGCGATAGATGCAATCTTATCGCGGATTCATTCAGAGTTACCTGGGCCTTACGCAGTACTGTCAAGTGTTCCTGATGTTATAGGAATCTGCCTTACAATTTCATCTGAACTAAAATTTGCAGGTAAAACTCTTGTTGAAGCAGGCTTACCAGACTGGTGCAAGGTGGCATTCATCCAAAGAAAGAATATTCACGATGATTGGGAAACTATGCGCCCTTCATCTACAAAGACAATACTTGAGGATGATAGGTTGACCATATTCTTACCTCCTGACCGCTTAGATGACTTACTAAAGAAATTCAAGGTGTGATAAAGATGCGTCGTGACGTACTTTCACTAATCGTCGGATGGACGATGATGGCAATGATAATTCCATTGTTGTTTAGTTTCATTATTACCTGGTGGCTTGATGATATAAACACCGCACTAGTGGCCTTCTTTTTACCAATTTTATTTTCTGGAATGATAGGAAGTGCATTACTAACTCTTGGAGTAAGATCTGATACTACTGAGCGGTTGAGGGACCGCGAAGCATTTGCTGCTGTCGCTCTCGCATGGCCGGTTGCTGTGCTAATTGGAAGCTTACCTTTCTGGCTAGGAGGTGTATTCCATGGCCCCTTCACCGATGGCTCAAGTATGGCGGATATCGGTCGTGGATTTGTTAATTCGTGGTTTGAATCGATGTCCGGGTACACTACTACTGGTGCAACTGTAATCGAACATTCGATGAGCCCCAACTGTATTCCAGGAACGACTCCTGATTGTATTAACGCCCAGCCGAAAGGAATTCTGATCTGGAGATCACTTACTCAATGGCTAGGTGGAATGGGAATCATCATGTTAGGTCTGATGCTACTTTCAAGGGTTTTAGGTGGAGGTATGGCGCTTGCACGAGCCGAATTAACTGGTCCTTCACTATCTCGACTAAGACCTAAATTACAACAAACTGCAATTGCATTATGGACAATTTACATTGTGTTAACCGCTCTTGAAATATTGCTATTATGGGGGGTCGGAGATATGTCTATTTTCGATGCCTTCAATCATGGTCTTACAACAATGCCTTCTGGTGGATTTTCTACACATGATGCATCTATCGGATACTATGATAGTTTTGTTATCGAATCGATTATTATATGTTTCATGTTCTTAGCAGGTGTGAACTTTACCCTCATTTGGCTAGCATGGGAAAGGCAATGGGATCGTGTATTTTCCGACCAAGAAGGTCGAAGTTACGTTCTTGTCATCATCGCTACAACACTATTCGTTTTCTTCGCACTGATGTCGCAAGGAGGGAATGTTGATGAAGGATTTTTTGATTCACTCTTTACAGTCATATCTATTGGAACATCAACAGGATACACAGTCACAGATTACATGTTGTGGCCAGTTGTAACCCATGTCTTACTGTTTTTGCTGATGATTGTTGGTGCTTGTGCTGGCTCTACCAGTGGAGGGCTTAAACTGATGCGGGTAAAGCTGGCATTGAAAGTAGCTTGGAGAGAAATTGGAAGAATTGTACAACCACGCCGCATTGTAAGTATTCGTATGAATGATGAAGTTGTTGAAAATGATAGACTAAGTTTGATTATAGGAATGCTGTTCGTTTGGACTGGACTATTCGCAATTTCATGTATCATTCTCGCCATTACGATGCCGAATTCTGATTTTGAATCAGTAGTTGCAGTAGTTGCATCTTCTCTAGGAAATACAGGTCCAACACTAGGAGAATATGGTCCCAGTAACACTTGGGCTTCAATGGGTAGCCCATCACTGATAATTACTTCGATATTGATGTGGTTTGGTCGACTTGAATTGATGACTGCATTACTTCTACTTCACCCTCGCACATGGGCAAGGGAAGAGAGAGAAGCACCTGATAGAGCATCTGTTAAGTTAATTCGTGAGTTGTTTGAAAAGATGGAAGAAAAGATAGAAGAGAAGCGCCAATAATCAAAATAATGTCTTTTGACCAGCATCTTTTTCAGGTTCTTCTTCAATAATTATCTCTTCGACTTTCGGTTCAGAATTGGTCGATATTTGATCTAATGTTGGTGCAATAGATTGTTCAAATTCTTTAGCATATTTTTCCATTAACTTTTGAGTTGCACGATTACTCAATTTTAATCCACAAATTGCTGCATGCTCTTCGGGTGAAAGACCAAGAGCCATAGATACTGAAAAGTCACTACTATCTTCTGCATGTATTGCCACAATTGAAGGCAATAATTCTTCTCGTACAGCCTTTATCGAACAGCCACAAGTCTCGGCCAAACGATTTACGATTGATGCTTTTACCCAAGCAGAATTTCTTCGAAGAAACCCAGGATAGGTACAAAATATTCTACCTTCAATCGGTTTGGAAGGTGTCAGGCTAGCAGAAAGTCCGGCAAGATTTGAACTCCAGTACCAAGACCTGTGCGCAGTATTTCTGAAGCGGGTTGTAAGCAGCCTATCTGCAAGTTTGAGAGCTGAAGAAGATCTTCTAATCGCTTGCGGTTCGGTGAAGACAACTCCATTATTCCAAGATACCCATGCAACCATATCATCCGGACTCTTATCCAAAGATCGAGCCGCTTTCATAGCCTTTGAAGCAGTTCGTGAACGGTAAAGGACATCGAGTCCAGGAAATATTTCAACACTAGTATCCCTAATGCCTGCATCTATATTTTCCAAAACTAAATCTTTGGTCAAATTAGAATTCCCTAATGTACACATAACCTGTAAATCTCTAACCAAAGCGCGTAAATCACCAGGGTTGTTTTTGACCATCTCATCGATTGCATTTGAATCGGCAGTGAATCCCTCTTCTTTGATAACTCTAAGTGCGATTTTCCTAAGTGCCTCATCTGATGCTCTATCAAAACGTACCGTTACAAGATGGCGATTAAACCGGTCGCGTGCTGTTCTCCAAGAGGATGAGGTTTTACCCCATAACCCCATTTCATCATTACATGCAAGAATAACGGGCTGGGTTGTTTTTGATAATAGATGAAGTAGTTCCGCCTTTCCGCCACTATCACCCTTTAGAGCAGTAGATTCTTTTTCATTCTCTCCAGAAACTATGGATGAGAGACGATCGCTAGAAATAGCTCTCAAACCGCCTGAAAGGTGGTCTACCTCATCCAATAAAATAAGTGTACGTGGTGGTTTTTCACCAGGCGTCATGAACAATGAGCCATGAGTTGCCGCATTTGTTGCAGCCTTTCGAATTGCACCTGCGTTTCGTGCATCGCTTGCATTAAGTTCGATTACTTGCCAGCCCATGTCTGCTGCTATTGCGCGTGCAACTGATGTTTTTCCAACGCCTGGAGGTCCTATCAACAGAAGTCCTGGCTTATCGGGGACTCCATCTTGCCATTTATCGAGCCATGTGCGTATTTTGCGACGCTGAGCCTCGTTACCTTCTAACTGCCTCTCACTAAGAGGACGGTGGCGTTCTGTCCAATCACTAGCCACCATGGGATGATGTTTGACTAGGCCCCATTTGAACATTGAGTATATTCAGAATGGTAATGCGTCAATAAATACGCGGGTTTGTTCCCCGGTATCTCTAGAACGAAGAGTTACAGAATTGTCAATTAATGAATCGTGGTCAACGGTAATGCACCAAGGAACACCTATTTCATCAGCCCTTGCATATCTTCTTCCGATAGAACCACTCGCATCATAAACGGAGAATACATTTCGCCTTCCACAAAGGTCACGGTGAACTTTTTGGGCAAGCTCCCCCATTCCATCCTTCTCATAGAGTGGCAAAACAGTTACATCGACTGGAGCTATTAATTCCTGAAGGCTAAGAAGTGTATATTCTTCTCCTGACTTTTCAATTTCTGAATATGAGTGGTCGAGTAGATGCCAAATAATTCGGTCTATACCGAAAGCCGGTTCAACGACATGGGGAATGAACCATTCTCCGTTTACATTCTCGCTTCTTTGAACTCGTTTGACGTGTTCTTCTAGAACCTCAACCTCGGTATCATCGATAAGAAGAGACATTGGGAATTCGGAATCAGGTGATAATGCTTCAACTGCAGTTTTGACTTTACCTGCTAAGGCTCTAAAAACCGGTCCTGCTTTTGCACCATCGGTAGTCCAGCCATTGATCTCAATTATCTTTGGTTCAGCAAAGGTTCTCCAGGCTCTAAGTCTGTGTCCAGTAGCCGCTTCATGGGCAGTTAGGTCATAGCATCCACGATGTGCAATACCTACGCATTCAATCCAACCATAGGAGCCTCTTATTTCAGCATCCCAACAATCCTGTGCATAGTGCGCCATCTCATCTGCTTCATGCTGTCTAAAACGCAAATGTTCTGGTTTAATTCCTACCTTAAGCAAGAAATCCATTGTCCAACCCATAAAGTATCCAACTGTCGAATGTCGAATTACACCTTTTTCAACAGCCGAACCTAGAGTCATAACAACTTCACCATCATCGGCAACGAGAGTAATATTTTGATCCCATAATGAAAAGTCATGGATAGGATTAATTTCAGGGTCAATAAAATATTCCAGCTCCGCCATGTTGAATTCCCTAAGACGTATCATACCTTGTCGTGGACTTATTTCATTGCGGTATCCTTTACCAGTTTGAAGTGCTCCAAAGGGGAGGCGCTCTCTGAAATGACGGTAAATAGAAGTAAATGAAGTAAACATTCCCTGAGCGGTTTCTGGGCGAAGAAAAGCTTGACGGCCGGAAGAACCTGCGCCGATTTTCGTATTGAACATGAGGTTCTGGGCTTCGATTTGGCCCCAATCACATTCACCACATGAAGGGCAAATTGGATTGTGTTCGGTAATCAATGATTGCAGTTTGTCCTTGGAAAGGGAATCCGCATTGGGGTAAACATCCTCTACCAAGTGATCAGCCCTGCTGGCCTCATTGCAATTATTACACTCTGATAAAAAATCACTAAACTCACCAACATGCCCGCTGGCTTCTAAAACGGGATAAGGGGTGACGGTTGGAGAAGAAATCTCGACAATGTTTCCAAGACTCTGCCAGTGATCAATCCAAGTTTGATTAACTCGATTACGAAGACGACCGCCTACTGGACCAAAATCATAGAGGCCTGCTGCACCACCATGGATTTCGAATGCGGGGAGTATTACTCCACGTCTTTTTAGCATGCCAGTTAACCTAGCAAGACGCTCGCTTGAGAACTCCTCCATACACCTGCGTGGCCAAGGAGGTACATGAGACCACCTGCCATTAAATCAGTTGAAGACCCGATAAACAATATTTTATTTACAGCCAATAATAATCAAATATCAGTGAAATCGGGAAATCTGTCAAAATAAGTTGTAAACTAATTCGCAGTTATTGAATCAACTATCTTGCAAAACATTCATCAACTCCTTACTCACGCTGTCCAATCACGCAATGCGGGGTGAGAAATTTGGCTAACATCACATACTTGGATGAACCTCTCGAATCAGAGGAATTATACGAGTCGTTATGCCAGCCGGTTCGAAACTGGTTTAGAGATAAATTTCCTGATTTTACTGAACCTCAAAAATTAGCAATACCGGCGATACAAAACGGAGACCATTTGCTATTGTGTTCACCAACTGGTTCGGGTAAAACTCTAACAGCATTCCTAACTATCATTGATAAATTAGTAAGACATGCTCTAGCTGGCACTCTAGAGAAAAGAGTATACTGCCTTTACATCTCTCCGATTAAGGCACTTGCGAATGATATTCAGAAAAACCTGATCGGCCCATTGGCTGAAATTGAAGACAAATATCTTCCAGACCGCGCTCAAGGTAAAATCCGAGTAGGATTACGAACTGGCGATACGCCTCAGTCTGAGCGTCAAAAGATGCTTAGAAAGCCACCTCACATTCTAATTACAACTCCTGAAAGTATGGCGATTGCAATATCTTCTCCAAGATTTCAACCAATTGTATCTAATGTAGAATGGATCATTATTGATGAAATGCATTCATTGGTACCAACAAAGCGTGGAGTACACTTAGCACTAACAATTTCTTTGCTGGATACCATTCTTGAGCGACCTGTTCAGCGATTGGGTATTTCTGCAACAATGGAACCCCTTGAAACTGTAGCTGAATACCTTGTTTCTAGTGATGACCGCGAAAGTAGAAATGGTGCACAAGAGGTGAAAATTGCGAAGATTAGTGGCGCTAGAGAATTAGATCTAGACATTTTACTTTGTTCTCCAAAGTTCAGTGATTTATCGGTAATGAAAGTGCTCGAGATGAATGTCGAGATGATTGCTGATTTAATCACCGCACACAATACAACACTGGTCTTTGCTAATACGCGAAAAATGACGGAGACACTAGTTCAGAAATTACGACCTTATCTTGGTGAACTCGTAGCTGGGCACCATGGCTCTATGGACAAACGAATACGTTTAGATGTTGAGCGTAAACTGAAATTAGGCCATCTTCGTGCTGTTGTAACATCTTCTTCTCTAGAGATGGGGATAGACATTGGTTCTGTTGACATGGTTGTCCAGATTGGGTCTCCCGGGGATATCGCAACTGCTCTACAACGTATTGGACGTGCAGGACACCATGTAGGAGGAATTCCTAGAGCAAGACTTTTGCCATCAAGTGTTGATGATTTGATTGAATTAGCAGCATTGCAGGGTGCTATTCAAACAGGTGAAATGGATCTACTGGATTTCCCACAGAATTGTCTCGATGTATTGGCTCAATTCCTAATCGGATTGGTAATTATCAATGAACGTGATATTGATGAGGCCTTCGAAGTCGTAACTAGCACCTGGTCTTATCGCAACCTCGAGTATGATGATTTCATCGAGGTACTAGACATGCTGCAAGAAGAAAGGCGTGTATGGATTGATTGGGAAGAAAACCTCTATGGGAAAAGAGGATACTCTCGAATGATTTACTATACTAACATAGGAACTATTGCACCTGATAATTCATATCTCGTGTTTAATGCTGAAGGAAGTATTCTCGGACAATTATCGTCTTCATTCGTTGCTAATTTGCGAGGTGGTGATGTAATTTTGCTCGGAGGTTCCACATATAGAGTTACAAATATACAAGGAACTAGAGTTAATGTTGCTTCTGTAACGGGTTATCGTCCTACTGTGCCTTCATGGAGTGGAGAAGCTCGAAGTCGTTCTAGGGAACTATCAACAGCCCTGCTAAATCTGATTGGACATACTGTGACTGCCCTAAGGCGTAATCTCGATCCAAGGTCGATTCTACGAGACGCCTATGGCCTAAGCGAAGGTGTATCGAATACGATCGCTCGACATTTGGAAGAACATACCTTGGATTCATTCCAAGTTCCAGATCAAAATCGCCTGATTGTCGAGCAAATAGTTTCAGGAGGAATGCCCACCTATCTGATAACATCATGCCGTGGCCGTGGATTTAATACTGCTCTAGGTTACTTCATGGCAGGATTAGCGGAGCAAGATGGAATCGCTGTTCTTGAATTATCATTTGATGAAAATGGATTGCTAATTAAGACAAGCCAGGAAGTAGATCCCGGGAAAATGTATGAATTATTCCAATCAAATAACCACCTAGAAGTTATAGAGAGATATATTGTAAACACTCAGATTTTTGCTAAAAGATTTAGAGAAGTTGCAGGCCGCTCGATGATAATACCCAAGCGTATAGGAGCAGAAGAAGTAAGTCCACAGCAATTCCAACAAAGGGCAGATGCATTGCTTCAGCGTCATCGCTCAATTGAGGATTCACTTCTGATTAAAGAGGCTAAAGCAGAAATTATGTTTGGCGATATTGATATTAAATCACTAAATGAATTCCTAGAGGCTACGAAGGATTCTACTGCACGAATTGTACACACCAAAGTACCAATTCCATCACGACTGGGAATGAGTCTTTACATGAGCACTTTCGAAGATTTGCTTTCAATGAAAACTCGAGCCTTCCTAGTCAAGGATATTGACCCTGAAATCTTGAGACGCCTACTGGGTAATCGAAGTCTTGCAACTGAACTTACTGATGAACAACTCAAGGAATACTATTCTAACAAGGTTCCAAAACCTACCAATGCAGCACAATTATTGCATCTAATGAGTAAGGGTGGAGGACTGGACCGGAATTGGGAAAATCCACTGTATGCTAAGAAATTGGCAGGTATTGACCATAGTTCGATCGAAACATGGGTCGCTGAATTAGCTGCTGCTGGGGAAATAACCAAATTACGTTCAACTGGTATGAAGGAACTCGATGATAAATGGTTCTCTTCCTATATGGCGGAAATCCATGGCACTCTCGGCTGTATTGCAGTTGCTGGTGGCAAAGATATGGAAGATGTAAGGGACCTTTACACAAAAGGAATTACTTACGAAATTGCTGTCGAATATGATGGCTTGAAGCCAACTAAATGGGAAAAGAAAACAATCTCAGATGCGCACGAAGCTCTGAGGGTTAAAATTATTGAAATGCTGGGTAGTGAAGGTCCGTCGAGAGGAGAAGATATATCTGATCGTTTACCTTTCCCTCAAGGACAAATAGATTCGATTTTACATGAATTGGAAATGCGTAATGTAATCTCGGTTGGATTCTTTACACAAACTGATGATGCAGAATATATTCTGAAAGTTGATGAACACCGTATTACCGGTGGTGAAGAAGATGTTGTCGAGTATAGATGGGTACAAAATCTTGTCATGAAGAAATCATTCGAAAAATACCCCGATGGTTTTACAGCATTCGACCAGCATATACTTTTCCAAAAGCAGCAAGAAATGATGTATCGTGTTGATAATTTCAGTTATGCTGATTGGAAAGATCTTCAACTCGACTCCGATGTCCTAATGGGTCGTTTACTGCACAACCGCATTGGATATACAACTCAGAAGAATTTGCCAATGTTACTTGGTCTCAAGCCTGAACCATGGCTAGGTGAAATGGAAAAACTAGTATTAGAAAAGGTTCCTAAGGGTGAAAATCTAACACGTCAAGAAATCCTGGCTGATTTCCCGAAAGGAGATGATTACAAATCATTACAGAGGGACTTGAAGAATGCTATAAGCAATCTTGAACGACAATTGTGTCTAGTAAAACAGTTTGAAGATGTTAGTGGTAGAAGACGTAGACTTTCACTTTTCCACAGAGTTCATGAAGTGTATGAACCAATGAGTTTCGAAGATGCTTTGGTCGAAGTTATCCAAAGAATGGGACCTGTAAAGGCCTTTACTCTACGCTACTATGTCTCTAGAAGTGTCGAAGAATTAACTATTGCATTACGCAATTTAGAGATGGATGGTCGGGTTGCTAGAGTTATGGCTCTAGTTCCTGAACCTGAAGCGTTCTATGTGATTCCAGATGAGGTCGCACTCCTGAATACGCCAAATAGGGAAGATCGGACTTTACGTATTCTAACGCAATCAGATCCTTACGTTTCTAGATTTATTTGGGAGGTTCGTTCAGCACTGGATAGAGGGTGGTATCTACCTGTTTTCAAGGGTGTAGACCCGATTGGAAAGGTTTTGATGTTCAAGGTAAATGATTATCTCGAAATTAAAGACATGCACATTCCATACTCGTACCTTGATGAATTCTGTGCTGCATTTGAAAAATTACTTGAAAACCATTCTGACCAATTGATTGATGTAGCGGTATTATCACAATTCAATGGCATACCTGTTACAGATCTAGAAGATGATTCTCGTAATGCGCTTGAACAGATCGGATTCAAGCTAGCTGGCGAACGAATGATTCGGGGGGGTGTCGTAGACCCACAGCCTCGTGAAATAGCAGAGAGAGCTTTGTTTAATCGCCATCATTTACATCAAAATTCACGTCTAGAAAATGAGATTGAAGCACTAGAAAGTGTTCAAGAAGTCCGTGACGATTTCGGGCTACGCGGACGAGCAGAGGTTTACCGTGTTGGCTTGAAAAATATGGCAAGTGCACATCAATTGCACCAAGGAATAAACTTGCGTGGCCATCAGGTATGGGCTTCATATGACCATTTCTCAACTCTACTTGCAATAAGGGGGCAAGAACCACATGAGGAACTTATTGATATTCTAGAATTCTTCGAAACACATAGTGACCCTAATCTGTTTATGGAAAGACATGCAATGAAAAGAGCCGCTTTCCGTAAACTAATACAGCCGTTACTTAGGAGTGGACATATGGTTCAAGACTACCGCGGTGGATTCCGTTCGGTTACTCCTCGAAAAGGTCTAGATCGGATAATTCTACGCCGAGAGTATCTACGCAGGCTCGTTTCTGACTACCCTGTGATTACGCTGAAACAATTCATACGACTTGCTGGAACTCCATTCCAACCAGAAGAGTTGAAAGCGATATTAACAGAATTCGAAGAGGATTCAACACTGATCAAAGGTTTCCTAATACAAGATTTGCACGAGGTTTGCTGGGGGAGAAAGGATTTACTCGAGGAAGCGAAAAATGTGCCACCCATTAGGGACTTTGTGATTCCACCTTCAGATCCAATAGCGCCATACTTCGCTGATGTTCTAAAGCAAAAATTCGGATTTGGAAGTGCATACTTAGTATTCCATAATGCAGAGCCGGTAGCAGCATTCAAAGCAAATACACGTGACAAAGTAATCGATGTTACAGACTATGAAGGTTCAGAAAAGGGCTGGAGAATTGTTAAGGAATTCGCATGGGAACATCAAATGCCATTGAAAACCGATTTGCGAATTGGCGGAAAGAAACGCAAGTGACAAAAAGTCGTACCAAAACGGTAATCGTACGAAATACGAACCAAATTGTATGAACAATGCTAGTGGTAGATTAAATAACGAGCAGCGAGGACCGTAAATCGTGAATCGTAAGGCCTTATTGCTAACAGCTCTGATGTTATTGGTTACAGCAAGCCCAATTGCCACTCCTGCAAGTGCTGTTGAAATTGATGAAATTGAAGTTTTACAAACTGCTGTGAACCCAGCAAATAATCACACATACCACCTACTTTCCGCATCATCTTGGAGCGATGCTGCATCGGTAGCTAGAAGCTTAGATGGGTTCTTGGTAACTATCGATGATGCTGACGAAGACCAGTGGATTTTCGATACATTTGCATTAGGTGACAACACTACTAGACATCTATGGACTGGCCTTTCTGATACACAACAAGAAGGTGACTTCCGTTGGCATGATGGAACCCCTTTCATGTACCGCAACTGGGGTGAAGGGCAACCAGGTAGTGGAGATGATGAAGATTACATTCACATTACCGGGACCAACATGGGTACAATAGAACCTGCAACTTGGAATGATTTAGAAGATGACCCTCAGTATTTCCCAGTGTATGGAGTTGTTGAGATTGGAGAAGGTGCTGATTACGCTCTCCGTTTCGATGGTGATGATGACCACATATTCATCGATGCTGAAGTTCCAGTTTTTGATGGTGGATACCTCGAAATTGAAGCATGGGTTAATGTCCCAGATTCAGATGGTATCCAATTCATCACAATGCTGGGTGACTATGGATGGGGTCTTTACCTCAATAATGGATACCTAGCATACTCAAATGAATACTCTATGTCTGCTAATCCGACATCAAATGTCTCTATTCAAGAAAATGTTTGGACTCATGTCAAAGTAGTAATTAACACACAAAGTGGTGGAGAATTCTTCATCGACAATACATCTGCCGGTTTGATTGACGTAAATGATTCACAAATCCCAGCAGGTGACTTCGGCTCAAATGATTGTTTCCAATCTGGTGAAGATTGTGATGAATTGTATATTGGAAGAATGGGGGCAGGTTGTGATTGCAATTACTTCAAAGGAATGATGGATGATGTTGTTATCAGCGGTAATGCTGGTGATGAGTCTAATGAGTCTGTATGGACATTCCCAGAAGGAGAAGGAGATTCAACTGAAGATGATCAAGGCCGCATTGGGGAGATTGTTGGGGCATCATGGGTAATGCCAGACGGTACAATAATTGCACAAGCTGTTGAACTTGAGAACGGGGAATATTACGAAAATATTGAATCTGATGCTGGTGATACACTACTCTTTTTCATGGAAATTCCAGAAAATACACAATACATTACAATGAGCATGTTTGCGTGGAATTTCGAAGAATATGAAGAAGATGCAGAATATGAAATATTCATATCGGTCAATGAAATACCATCTGCATGGAATCATGACTACGAAATTGAAGTTGAGGATTATGGATTTTATGTCTACGAATATGTTGAATGGCCTGAAGAAGGAATATATTGGATGACTATTAGTTCTACAGAGGACATTAACAACTTGGAAATCAATGCTTATTGGGAAGAGGCACCAGAACCTCCAGCACTGGATGAAATGACAGAATTGAATGATGGGATCGCAGTTACTGGACAGACCATTACTCGAAAAGATAGCCGAGATGGAAAATCATTGTATTATTATGTCGACCTTAAAGAAGAACTTGCAGAATTGCGAGTTAATACTTGGGGAGGACCCGGTGATTGTGAACTACATATCGCATTAGATGCTCTTCCATATACTGATGATTGGGGATGGATAAATGATGATTGGATGGTCGCTGAAAGCGAAGGTAGTAGTGGGCGCCAAATTGGTGGACAAGATACATCAGACCATTCTTACAATTCAGGAAATGATGAAACCGTACAGATATTTGATGCCCAACCTGGTATTTACTATGTCATGATAACATCATATTCCAATTGTCGAGAGGTTACTATTCAAGCAGATTTCACATATAGTCCAGATAACGTTGACCCAGAGTCAGCAATAGAGTTGACACCTGGTCTAGCATATGGCCCACTGAGTGGTTTCTCAGGTCTAGATCAATATTTTTACATCGATGTACCTGTAGATACCGAGAGGCTTGAAATCGATCTCAATAATGGAGATGGAGAGGCTAAAATGATGATGCGACTTGAGCAGTATCCTACTTGGTCAACATTTGATAAACACTCAAATGCACCAGGTGCAGGAGATAAAATTGGCTTCAATGACCCAACGCCTGGCCGCTGGTACATTCTTCTGGGTAGTGAAGAATATTACAGTAGGATAGATATTACCGCCTCATTTACTGATCGATATATTTGGAGTTATGATGGAGAACCTATTCAATTATTCAATAATGATGAAATTTCGGGTATGAGTGCTCCCGCAGGTGAGGAATTATATTTCTTCATAGATTTAGGAGATACAAGTGTGATGAATCTGAATATCGCTACATGGGGTGGAGAAGGTGATCTTGGTTTGTTTGCTGAGTCTGAAGGTATTGACTGGGATGATTTCAATCCAGGAGGTGGACCAGGGGGTAGACAAATCAGTGAGACCATCGAATACCAATCCGATGGAGAAGGGGCTGAAGAAACGATAGAGATATACTTTGCAACAGACCAAATTGACATTACAATTATTGCAAACACAGACATTGAAGATATTTCTATTATAGCAAATTGGGAAGAATTCGATATGCCAGGGCCCGATCCAGTACCTGGTCCTGACCCTGATCCAATTGAGATAATGACATGTGCAGAATTTACAATGGATATTTTCGAAGAAATTGACCGTAATGGTGATGGTGATATTTCTGAAGATGAATTTGGTGATGATGATTTTGAAGAACTAGACTTTAACAAAGATGGTGTAATTGATTTGAATGAGGCTAAGACAGAACTTTGTTCATGTGAAAATGAATTAATACTGGTCTTTGAACAGTATGAAAGTGAAATGTTAAGCATTGAAACCTTAGCCAGTGTCGCTTGGAAAAACGATTTCGATTTCTTTGAGATAGACCGGAATAATGACAACTATATCGATGAGCAAGAAATTGAAAACTATGGAGAAATTTGTGTTACAACATACGATCCACTAGATAGAGATGGAGATGGAACACCTGATGATAAAGACGCTTTTCCTGATGACCCATCTGAAGATACTGACACCGATGGTGATGGAGTGGGAGATAATTCCGACATCATAGCCTCGGTCGACAATGATATTGTTTGGCTATCTGCAAGTATGTTAGGACTGATTTTAGTTTCTGTTTTGGGCTACATGGTTATCCGTACAAAGAGTGACGCTGACGAAGGATGGGGATATGAGAAGGATAGCATGGCTGAAGCAATGATCAGTGGTACGGTATCACCACCAGAAGATAGAATTGCACCTCCTAGTATCGAAATACAAAATGTACCTCCTGCATTGGATTTAGGTTCACATGATGTGGACGTACCTGAAGATATGAAAGTTTCAGACCTATTCGACTGATTATTTCTTTTTACCAGGTGCTAGACCAATGGGTCGAAGCAACGCAAGTACATGCCTGTGAAGTTGCGGTAGCATTTCGAATAAGACAAGTGCAAGTAAAAACATCGCTCCAAGTGAAACCACTCGTGAAGCATATGCATGTCCGAATTCAAAAATTGTGAGGTTCATCCATCGCCAATCAGGGTAGCCCATTTGCAACCAAATTAGGCCAGCATTTCTGAATATGTTGAGAATGTGTATTAGAGATAAAGCAATGAAAAGTGCACGCACTCTCTTTCGCCAGTCAATATCCAGAACAGAAATTGCACCTACAAATATTATCATAGATTGTATTGCAGTACAAGCCAATACGAAATTTATGTAAAGTGGTTCACCATTTACTAACAACTCAGTGTGGAAAGAATATTCTGACATCTCTTCGGTCAGGAACCACTGGTTACCATCCCATGCACTCCATTCGACACTAGTTCCATCAGATTGATTCGCATATGTGTCGCCAAGTGTTACATCTGCACCTCCAGCGAAGGAAAGAAAGGCTGCTGACTGCCAAGCAACAAACCAAATTGCAATGACATTCAATATTGGAACATGTGCAATTAGAAGATAGGGCAAACCTGCAGCTGCTACTGCACCCCTGAACCATCGAAGCGCATTAGCATCATTCACTATGTCAACGCGCCTTTCCCAAAGTGCAATCGCCGCCGCACCAGGTAGAGTCAACATACTGATTACTGTAAGCACCAAATCATCGTGTGCGATGTAAAAACCGGTCTCGTTAAAGAAATAGAAACCGGTCAACAGCCAGCCCACTGGTGCAAGAGGCTCCACACGATCTGAACGCAATTTCCAACAGAACAGAAGTATCGACATTCCAACTACCCCGAGGATAGTTGCAATTGAACGATCCACTATGAGGTCGCTTGCCATCAACAGGTGCTGAAGGTAACTCGCTCTAATGACTTCGCCTGAATGCACATAGGTATGATTGATTCACAGGGGGGTAATGGAAGGGCCAATTGCGGAGGTTAACCCCGATGCGTCGAATCATGAATGGAATGGCGCAATCGCATTCATCGACCGTGATGGTGTTCTGAATTATGGTAGCCCAAATTACATCAATACTCCAGAGGAATTAACAATTATACCAGGTGGTAAAGATGCTATAATGGCATTGCGTACACAAGGATATAGAATTGTTATAGTTACAAACCAATCTGCAATTATGCGTGGACACTGGGGCGTGGAACGTATCCATGCTATACACAAAAAACTGCAAGATGAAATTGGTGAACTCGATGTCCTAATGACATGCCCTCATCGAAATAGAGACATGTGTGGTTGTAGGAAACCCCAGCCCGGAATGCTCAATCATGCTTCACAAGTAATTCGGGGTAATGCCCACACTGAGCTTGATTGGTGGGGTGAAAAACCAGAACCGCTCCACCCACTAGATCTGATGGTAGGAGATAGGGTTTCAGATATGGGTGCTGGATGGGCAATCGGTGCAAGATTATTCAAAGTTGAAGAAGATGTGGGAATTTCAAGTGTAATAGAAAGAATCATCCAAGAAGATGTAGGCGATGATTTCAACCCGGTGGGCTAGTATGTGGCTAGGATTAGATGATACCGACTCCTTGGAGGGAGGATGCACAACTCTAGTGTTTCACCAGTTATTGAATGCTTTACCTTGTGAACATGGTGAACCTAGACTTACGAGACTGTGGCCATTTGCTGCTCAAAGAACAAGAGGAAATGCATCGTTATCTGTTGAAATATATGCAGATGAAAGTATCGTTGCGTGGCTAGATAATTACTGGGAAGATAATATTGCTCCACTAAAAGGTAAAGTTTCTACTTCAGATCACTCAGATCGTATGCAATACCCATCTGACCCCGGAATGACTCTATTTTATGAAAAGCCTGATGAAAAAAACTACTGGCGGGCCGTTCGAGGTGAAGCTAGTTTTATCGAAGGTGGCCACCAGTGGGGTGGACATGGAAGAATTGGTGCTGCAGCATCTTGTGCCTGGCCTGCTGAAAATTCCACTTGGGAGGGTATTGCTTGGAGAAAGGGCATACGTAAGGTAAGTGAAGAAGCCCTTACATTAGTTGATGAAATGCCAGAAACATTTCTTTGCAGAGACCCTCGAACAAAACGGGGACTTGTTGCACCGAGGGGGCCATGCCCTGTAATGTTCGGAGTGAGGGCAACTACATTGGATGCTGCAAATATTGCTACAGAAATATTGCTAAATGGATGTGAAGAAACAATCGGTAGCCGGGTATTTCGTACAAATCAAGCTACTGGTGATCATCTTGAAGGAAGCATTACCGATGATGTTCGAACAAAATTACTCATCAAAGGAGGTCATGTAATCATCAATGACAGATACTTGTTATTCGCAGAATCTGGCGAGGTAAGTAAAACCGCTCAATGGTTAGCAGTGGGGGACACTTTTGAGTGTCTCGGGCTTGAATATGAAAATCAGATTCACGTTGAGGCAATTAGAGTACTCAAGTCAGTTACAAAGTTAAGGCCCCTTTGCGAATGTGGTTCACGAATGAAATCGATGGGCCAGGGACAAGGTGTGCGTTGCCCTAAATGTAAAGCGAAGAGTGACATCGTTTGGTTAAATGAAATTAGATTGCCACCAACCATGAAATGGGTGCAGCCACCAGTCGATAAACGACGCCATTTGGCCAAGAGTCTGACATTAGACCCTAAATCTTGATAGCCAAACCTTACTGGCATAATCATGGTCAGTTCAACTGAAGTCACATATATCCTCTTCGGACTATCACTACTTGCAATGATTTGGTACATCACAAACCGTGGAAGAGCAAACTTGGCAAAGGCCAAGGAAGAGTCAGAACCTGCTGTTGCAGGTGATGATGTTCTTGATGGAGCGGCTAAGAATCCAGAACAATTTGATGAACCAGACGATGATGCTCTCGATGAGATGGCAAAGTTACTTGGCGAAGATGAATGATTAAAGAAGAAATCCTTCTTCTGCAAGCCGTAAATCTATACTTTCCTCATCGATCCATAGTTTTCTTTTGGAATCTGATTCAGGTCTTGTTAATAGCCAAGTAGAATCTGAGTTTAATTTATTTTTCCCACGTGCTACTAAGGGCGCCGAGTCCATTGATTCTCCACCCTTGGAAATCAATAAATTAGTCCAATCACTATTGCTAACCATCTTGTTAATTGCTGTAACGATATCTTTCGGTAGTGGACCATTCGCAGGGCAATAATCGTCTAAAACTACCAATGTTACATTGGGAAGCATTTTTGCTGCACTAATCAAGGACTCGAGAGACTGGTCAAAATTTCCAACTAAGTTTAATGCATGAAATCTTGAAGAAGCAATTGGATTAATGCCTGCAAAAATTTGTGAAAACCTCAAACCATCTGGTAATTCAGGTGCAGCCCAAATAACTCTCCCACCATCCTCGATAACTTGTCTGGCCAGATGAATACCAAGTGAAGTTCCACCACATGAACCCTCAACTGCAAGATGTATTGTTGAATCTGCCATCGGGTACTTCCAACGCTCCATTCAAATCCCCTCAGCCTAGGTCAATCATTGCAGGAGGATTGATTTCTTCTTCTAAATCTTCATCATTCCCGCCGAGTAATAAATCAAGTAAATCTTCACCTGAATCGGCTGCATTGGATTTTTCAGCCTGCTGTGTAATTGCTTTACGTGATCTGTTCAATCTAACTGACATCAACTGATGAGATTCTAACTTACGTGTAGCGTCGCGATAATCACGGGCAGAAAAATATCCGACGTATTCGCCATTATTATCGGTTATAACTATTGCATCAGGTTTCTGCTTACTCATCACATCAAGGGCGATTGAAAGTGGAGTTAGGGCTGGGATGGTTAAGATGTCAGTACGCATTATTTTCTCGACCTTCACCTTAGCGGCATTGATTCCTTCTGCCATACTCGAAAATATGTCTCTAGCAGTTACAACACCAAGTATTTCTGAATCCTTCTTTACCAATACTGCATGAGCTGGGTTCTGTGATAATTCTTCACAGACTGAACTAATTCTAGTCTTTGTTTTCACAACAATATGTTCGTCAGCGATTGACATATCGGCAACTGTTGGCTCTTGCATGATTGGTGCTTACGTCCATAGGGCATATTGCTTTCCATCAATAATGTAAGGACAAGCCCTATGACCCAAATACTTCTCACACGGTACATGGCAGGAAAAGTGAACAAGTCGGAACGCATCCCAAGAAGGCCGGCACCGCCATTTGAAGAGGCAGGTAGTCTATCTAATGCAATCAAGAGGGATGGACTGATTAAAACCGCACTTGAGGATACTAATGAGTATGGACCAAATGCAATGATTGTACTTCTAATGATAGTAGCAACAGTCACCGGTGGGATTCTTCTCGCATTTCGGTATATTTGATGGCTCTGATTCAACGATAGTTGAACTGTCGCCTTGACTCTCTTTTTGAGGGGAATATACAAGCCCTTCACAACTTAGCCCCGCCCATGAGTGAAGGTTCAGTTAATGTTGAGAGCCGTACATCTTCACAAGATAAGCGTTGGACTATAATGGCAGCATTACTAGGAACAAACACTGCAGTGATGCTTTTTCAGGGTATTGAGCAGGAAGCAAATCCGAAATTTATCAGAGAAGTAGCTTTGACTATTATCGCTGCAACAATTCCATTCCAAGGTATATACTTCCTAATCTACACTTTTTTGCTTGAACATAAGGGAAACCTAAGTGAAGAAATGATGGATCGGTTAAATCTTGCTTCAGCTTTGTGCCAGGTGGCAGCCTACATTTCATTAGGTGGATTAATTGCTCTGTGGTACAGTATGTCTGAGATGGTTGGAATTGCATTTACTGCATCTGCAATTACTGCAATGGTTCTGGTCAGGTTATCTATGCCTCAAACAAAGTTGGTAGATGAGGAAACTTCTCACTGAATTGCTTTCCTTGCAAGAGCTACCGCTTCATCTACAATCTCACCGGATACACCAATGTGATTGGCTGGATCAAACATTGCTTCTAATTGTTCTACACTAAATGCCGCTGCAACAGCAGGTGTTCTAGCACAAACATCGATTAATTCTTCTCCATTTGCAATGGCTTCGAATGATGCGGCACGTAGTATTTCATGCGCTTCATCACGACCAATTCCATGTCCTACAAGGTCAATCATCACCTTCTCTGCCATGACTAAACCCTTCTGGCTAGCAATATTAGCAAGCATTCTTTCACCATCAACCCAAAGATTGGTTAGAACATCTGCCGTTTTCGCAATAACATCCTCACACAATGCGGAGCCGTGCGATAGTGTAAATCGCTCACTACTTGAGTTTGCTAAATCTCTCTCATGCCATAATAATGCATTTTCATAAGTTGGAATAATAAACGAACGAACAATACGAGCTAGACCTGAAGCATTTTCCGATTTGATAGGGTTTTTCTTGTGCGCCATTGTAGACGAGCCCACTTGTTTCTTAACATCAAACCCTTCACCTGCCTCTGCGATTTCTGAGCGTTGTAGATTTCTTATTTCTTGTAGAACCTTTTCGCAAGTACAGGCTACATTTGCCAGCCATGAAACATATTCGACATAGCGATCTCTTCCGACTACCTGCGTGGTTGCAAGCGGTACACCAAGCCCAAGATGTGTTAGAATTAGACGTTGTAATTCACGTGCACCCTCGCCTTGTGCTGCACCTGTTCCAACCGCCCCTAAAAATTTCCCAACTGCAACACGAGGTGTTGCCTCATCGAGACGGACCAATTGCCGGCGCATCTCGTCTAGCCAGACTGCTGCCTTCAGACCAAATGTAATCGGGACTGCGGCCTGGCCATGAGTACGTCCAAGCATAACAGTATCACGCTCTCTTTCCGAGAGTGTTGCTGTTACGTCTATTAGGTGGCATAGTTGCTCTCGTAACAGAACAATTGAATCCCTTAATTGAAGACCAACTGCAGTATCAACAATATCGTTGGACGTTGCACCTAGGTGGATACACCAACCGGCTTCTCCTGCAGATTCAGCCATTGCTTTTGTCAATGCCATGATATCGTGTCGTGTTTCCGCCTCTATTTCTGAAACCCTTTCCTTAGTTACAACACTAGGTACAGCGATTTCAGCAACCTTCGCATAATCTTCTGCTGAAACCCGACCCATCTCTTTGTGAGCCCAAACTAATGCACGCTCAACCTCTAATTGGCGTTGGTGTCTTCCTAGTTCAGACCAAATTT
>Ga0315322_10000748_pt1 | contig 24446 bp, 23 predicted proteins | sample M110021515metaG_FD_203461 | JGI IMG/M metagenome (GOLD analysis project Ga0315322, IMG submission 203461) | Ammonia-oxidizing marine archaeal communities from Monterey Bay, California, United States - M1 100m 21515 | ecosystem: Environmental > Aquatic > Marine > Intertidal zone | place: USA...
AAGCTGGAGTTGCGAAGAAGGCCGAGGCCCTTCGCCTGAGCGCCGACAGGTTGGTGTCCTTAGCGGATATACTCCAACTCCCATCTGTTGCAGACTCGGTGCAAACGCGCCAGGAAGGCATTCGCAACGAAGCCCAAGAGCCCCAGCCATCGCGTGAAGACCAAGGGGATCGCGCCTCCTTCGAAGAGGGGCATAACATATCAACAATGGCAATCGAACGAACGCAGCTTCCCCTGGCCACGGGTCCCGAAGGCGTTCGGGACCCGGACGCACCGCTAGCTTTCCCCTGGCAGAGTGAGCCCGAACTCGAGGGTTCTGTCGAGGCTCCTGCTGAAGAGCCGATCGCCGTGGATTTCAAAATGCTGATCGAAGACCCGCCTACTGCGAGTGTAGAGCCTACTCCCACAATCATAGAGTTCGACGAAGAGATCCCGCGCCCCATTACGCACCTAGAAACGTCCCTCCAGGATGCGGTCGAGGACGAAGCCAGGCCGCCCTTCAAAATGAGTCAGAGGGTCGCACCCGTATCTCTGTCCGAATCTCCAGAAGAGCTCGAAGTGCAACCCGAAGTGCAACCCGAAGAAGCACAGGTAGACTCACCGGACTCCGCTGCAGGCGTTGACTACATTGCTCTGCGCGACGCGCTGTTTGAGACGAACCTAATGAGCTCGCAGACGAAAGATTACTTCGACGCCAACTACGCTGGACGCGTCGTTAAGTGGTCGGGCAAATTAAGACGGATCTCCACCTACACGTCTGACTTCACGTTCCAAGGCACCGTAGGTTCAAAAGCGATTGTCGAGCTCGAGGGAATCACCGACGGCTCTTTCACCAAGGGTGTGCAGGCCGTAGTCCAACTCCCCACCGAAGTGGCGACGGAGCTAGGCAACCAGTACGACATCCAAGTCGAGTTCACAGGCAAACTTCACTCGTGCGACGGCTTCCTCCGCGATATTTTTATCGAGGCCGGAAGTATGACGGCGCTCTAAGAGCGTGTTGCTCTTAGCCTCCGAGCATCTGATCGCGCATCTTTTCCATATGCGCAACCTGTGCAAACTGCACACGCGCTCGATCCAGGTTGTGGTTCACGCGATGTGCTCCAAAGTAAACGTCGCCCTGCAGATGATCTGCTAGGAAACGCAAACCGATCACAAGCGAAATCAGCGGTCCCGCCAAGTGCAAAAGCTCACGTTCCAGAGGCAGGATAGCTTGGCCCGCACACTCGAGGTAACCGCCAGCAAGCGCGCGATAGACGTCTAAATCTGTACCCGCTTGCGAGAGATCGCGCTCGTCCTCGTCAGAGGTCGCCGCCGTAAAGCGCACCATGTCACCGAAGTCGTATAGCGAGAAGCCCGGCATACATGTGTCAAGATCCACAACGCAGCGCGCTTGGCCCGTAAGCGAGTCGAATAAGACGTTGTTCAGCTTCGTATCGCCGTGCACGATGCGGCTGGGGATTGCGCCAGACGCCAAGTGGCCCTCAAACAGTTCAATCAGCCAGGATTGGCTTAGTGCGTATTCAATCTCTCGCTTTGCTAAGTCGCGGCGACGTACGAGGTCACGCGCTTGCTTGGTCGTCTCATTCTCGATATTTCGAATCGCCGTAAGCGAAGCTTCGAACTGCCGCCACCGATGCCCCGGACTGAAAAATTCCGGGATCGTCTCGTGAAACAAATTCGCGTCTAGTGTGGCTAAGCTGGCCTGAAACCAACCGAAAATCCGCGCAGTTGCATAAGCCTGCTCGGGACCTGAGCAGCGGTCAAACACAGCCGTGTCCTCGATAAATTCATAAGTACGCCAAGCACCGCTATCGCGCCGGGCCCAACACTCACCGTCCTTTGCGGGGATTAGGATCAACGGCTCATAGCCGGCCTCCTCGCTGGTCTCTGCTAGTCGAGCGGTCACGAGTTTGATGTTCTCCATCAAACCGCCAACCTGCTGAAAGACCGTCTCGTTGATCCGCTGGTGTAGGTAGCGCCGGCTCTCGCCTGAGTGCTCCCATGTTGAAACCCACGTTTGATTGATGTGCCCGCGAAGAAGTGGTTCGACGTGCGTGAACTCACCGTCGATCGCAAATACGCTCAGAGCCCTCTTCACGACGGCGACCTGTGACGCGCTGGGCTTTGGCTGCTCTTGGCTCATGGCTTGGCCTTGGCGCCCATTGCCACAAGCAACGCCTTTTTGGCTATCGGCCCCCCACTGGAGAGCACAGCGTCATCGGGGAACAGGTGCCGCTGCGCTGCGCGCTGGACGTCCTTTGCGGACACGGCGGAAAACCGCCCGGGTAGTGTCTTAAGGTGGTCGCTATCCAAGCCAAAACGATACTGCCTGATTAGATAACCCGCGCGGCTGCCCGCTCGTTCGAATCCAAGAGCGAACGACCCGATCAAGTAATTGCGTGCGACATCGAGCTCGGGGGTGGGCACAACTTCGTCCTGTATTCGCTTCATCTCTTCCATGAAGCCCGTAAGTGCTGCGCTCGTGTGCTCAGGCGACGTTCCGATGTAGGCACTAAACACGCCGCGCATGTTGCCAGCACTTGAGTGGATGTTGGCGTTCACAGAGTAGGCAAGCCCCTCTTTATCTCGCAACCTGCGCGAGATGCGGTTCGTGAAGCCGGGACCCGTTCCGAGTATGTGGTCCATCACAACAAGCGCCGGGTAGTCGGGATCCTGTATCTTCACACCGAGGTGCCCAAGGAACAAGTGCACCTGCTGGCGCTTTGCTTGGTATGCCGCAACACGCCGTTTCATCGCGGGATAGTCTTCCTCAACAGTTCCCAGATCACGCCCTGCCTTCCAGTCAGCGAGGGCGCGATTAAAGAGGCGCTTAACGGCCTCCGGATCCACATCGCCACAGATCCCAATCACTGCGCGGCTCGCGACCCAGTTCTTCTTGTGGTAGGCGGCAATGTGCTTCCGCTCGATGCGGGACATCGATTCCAACGTTCCATAATGAGGACGGCCAAGCCAGTGATCGCCATAGATCAACTCGCGGAAACCGTGCATTGCCTGTGAACGAGGGTCATCGCGCTCGATGCTAAGTCTGTCGAGAACGCGCCCGCGCTGCAGCTCGAAGCGATCCTTGGGATAGGACGGCATCGTCAGCATCTCTGTCGCGCGCATGCACAGCTTCTTCCAGTGCTTCGACACGATCGTGCCCGAGAGCCCCGTGCTGTCACCATTAATACCGCCACCAAGTGGCTCGAGCTCGTCGACAATCTCGTCAGCCGTGTGTAGCTTTGTGCCCTGATCAACCATGCGGCCAGCCATCCACGCAACACCGCCTAAATCGGGAGCGTCGAGCGAGTGCCCGCCACGAATGTGCACCTGTAGAGCCGTCATCGGTGCGCCCGGGCGCGGCGACACAAGTAGCTTCGCACCACAAGATAGATCGAAAACAACCTGATCCAGCTCTGGAGTAGGCACCTGCCCAGTCTTCAACCTGACAGAAGCCATCAGATTCCCTCCTTCTCGGTCGGAAGACTCCAAGCAACGACACGCCGCTCCTGCGTCAAGAGCCGCGCGGCCGTTTGCGTCACGCGTTTTCGGGTCACCTTACGATGGCCTGCGCCGCCGTCGAATGCCAATCGCCAGGTCGCGTCGATCGCCATGCTGCCTATCTCTTCCGCTACGTCCCCGATGGACTCGCCGCTTGCGCTTTCTTGCGCTCCAATCATATTATGCACACGCTTGACTTCAGCCGCCGTCGGCATTTCCACCCGCAGTCGCTCGAGCTCTTCGTCAATCGCAGCTTCGAGGATTTCCGGAGGCACGCCTTGTGCGCATTCGGCAAACAGCCAGAAGATGCCCGCCTGGACGCGCGCGTCATTACTGGTTGAAATGGAAGTCGCCAGCCCTTCGTTTTCGACGAGTCGCTTGATCAGGCGAGAGCCACGCCCGTTGGAGAGCAAGCCGTTGATTACATCTAAATCGTAGTCCGCATCCGTGCCAACAGGTTCGGACGGCCACGCCATAATCAAGCGCCGACCGGGATCGTCCCAATGCAAGCGCAAGCGCGTCTCCCCCGTACCCGGAGTGGGCATGGGAAGCTTGAATGCATCCTCGCTTTGCTCTTTCGGTTGCGCTTCGATTTTCGCGAAGTGCTTGCGAACGGACTTCATTGCCCGTTTGGGATCAATATCGCCACCGATGACAAGCGTCGCATTGCCGGGGTTATAAAAGCGCTTGTGAAAGGCGTGCATGTCTGCAGGCTCCATCGCAAGCAGGCTCTCGCGATATCCGATGATCGGACGCCCATAGGGATGGCGCCCAAACAGAGTCGCCTCTACACGCTTGGCGAGCACACTCCAAGGATCGTCCTCGCCCATAGAGAGTTCTTCCAGAACGACATCGCGCTCAGAATTAAACTCGTCGGGGTCCAGCGTCAAACCGGTCATGCGATCGGCCTCTATTTCAAGCGCCGTCTCCCAGCGATCGGATGCGAAGCGCATCCAATACGCAGTGTGGTCATTTCCTGTGAAGGCGTTGTTCTGGCCGCCAAGCATCGTCGTGAGTTGGTCCACTTCACCTTTCGCATACTTAGAGCTGCCCTTGAACATCATGTGTTCAAGGAAGTGGCTCATACCCGCCTCTTGATCGCTCTCTGAGCGCGAACCCACGCCGTAATACAGGATCACCTTGACCACGGGGTCGCCATGGCGCTCGGCGAGAAGTACGCGCAGCCCGTTGCGTAGATTGTGCTCGTGTATAGTCGCACCAGCTCGTATTTCGAGGCTAGCCTCGGACGCCTTGGTTTTGGTATGCCTTGTCATTAGGGCAGGGATTATACGCTTCTTACAACGGGACTGTGCCCCGGCGATCCCCTTGACCAAACGAAAGCAGCGGAGTTGGCATGGCCAACTCCGCTGCTTTCGATCATGCCTAGATCCTCGCGTTAGCGGCGACCCTTATGGCGCGTCTTGTCCTTGCGACCGCCTGTGATGCCGCCACCACGATTTGCCTCTGCCGGCTTGCCGTCGCGCTCGACGCCACCGCGCTGCGTTTTACTGCGGTACCCCGCGCGCCCGAACTGGCCGGCTGGGGTCTTCGGGTTGCGGGTCGGCTTCTCCACGTCCCTCTTGTCGCGGCGACCGCCACCAGAGTTCCACGGCGAATCAGCGCCTACACTCATCGAGCGGCGCTCCTCCTTGCGCTCTTCATGAGCGTTGTGGCCAGGACCGCCCACCGGACCGGAGTAGCCCGTGTTCCGACCGCGGCTATCGCGATACTCGTCGGGCATGTACTCGCGACGCGGACGACGAACGTGGCGCGGCGCCGGTGTCTTCACGGAGCTTGCCTCGTTTAGCTTGGTGACCTCTTCTTCGGTCAAAAAGCGCCACTGGCCAATGCCCATGCCACGATCCTTTATGCCGGAAATAGCCTCGCGGTGCAGCGCTTTCACGTTGTAGCCGAATCGCGCGAAGATTCGGCGCACCTCGCGGTTCTTACCTTCAGTCAGTGTGACCTGCATCTTCGTAAGGTGATCATTGCGCTGGCGAATCACGATGCCTGCGCCAACGGTACGCCCTTCAGCAAGGTGTAGCCCGCGACCGATTTTCGAGATTGCAGCGTCGCTCACGAACTCTTTGACCGTCACCTCGTATGTTTTCTCGACACCGTAGCTCGGGTGTGTCACGCGGTGCGTGAACTCGCCATCATTCGTCAGGATCAACAACCCCGAGCTATCGACATCTAGGCGACCAACCGGGTACACACGGCCTTTTTCGGGATCACCTATCAGGTCCCACGCACGGCGGCGCAGCTCCTTCTCGTCATTCGTACAGACGACGCCGGTCGGCTTGTTCAACAGGTAGTAGCGGTGCTTCGCACCACTCGGGCTCAAAATGATTCCGTCCCATTCGACGCGCTGCGTCGCGGGATCGACCTTAGTGCCAAGCTCGCTGACGATCTGACCGTCGACCAGAACTTCGCGGTTCGCGATCAACTCGTCGGCGCGACGGCGAGACGCAATACCGTTAGCTGCCAGGTACTTGTTTAATCGGACGAGGCGCACCGGAGCGACATCCGTAATCGCGTCTTCGTCTTCGACTAGGTCGCACAAAGGACGGCCATCTTCATCGAAGCCACCGTAGTCCTCGACCATGTTTGGGTTCTCGGGAGCGGGCGGTATATAAGGTACGTACTCCGAGTGTTTAGCGGCCTCTGCTTCGAGCGCTGCGAAATCTTGTCCCTCGAGCGGAAGCTCGTCTTTTCCTTCGTTGTTTGTCATTTTCGTATCCAGTTCAAATCTAGTTTTGGGGCGTCCCTCCCGGGATGGCCCCGCCATTTCTCTTGGGCTCGACGCAACGTGCGCCGTTTCAGAATCCGATGCCATCGCGGCGCCGGTGTATTGTTGTTTAAGCGCCGCCTCTCATTTCGACCAAGCGCAAACCTTCACCGTTCGCATAGAAGGTGCCAAGTGCCGCGGGCAAGAGCCAGACGTCGCCAGTCTTCAGCTCGATGCTCTTACTGCCAGCTTCCAAACGGCCTGCGCCGTCGACAACCGCCAGAATAACGGGCTCGTTTGTAGCAAGGGTGTCGCCTTCGAGCGGTCCCGCAACCGTGCCTATGCGGAAAGCATGGCAGCTAGCAAGCTCGCCACCCTCAACACTCGGTGTGATCGGCGCGGGCGCAACCGATTCAAAATCGATGCAGCGCAGGGCCTGCTCTACATGGATGTCCCTAGGGCTCCCGTCCAGGCCGACGCGGCCCCAGTCAAAGACGCGAAAAGTCGTGTCCGAGTTCTGCTGCACCTCGATCAAAGTTACGCCAGCACCAATCGCGTGAACTGTTCCGCCGGGAACAAAATAGCACTGGCCCACTTTCGGCTCGTGCGCTCGTAGCATGGGCTCTAATCCCTCACCGCCCGCTTGACAAGCGGCGGCAAATTTAGCCTCGGTCGCACCGCTGCTAAGTCCGTGGTAGATGCGGCCCTGATCCGTCGCGCCAAGGATGACCCACGCCTCGGTTTTGGCCTCCCAGTCTTCGCTGAGCTTTTGGGTTTCGTCATCGGGATGCACCTGTACGGAGAGGTGCGCCGCGGCGTCGATGTACTTCACTAGCAACGGGAAGCGGCCTTCGGGAGTTGCGCTCAGACGGCCAAGGAGATCGCCAACATTCGCTTGCATCAGCTCGTTCAAGGTGCGTCCCTTGTGCGTACCTTCGGCAACAATCGAGTTCACGTCGCTTCGATCGACCAGCTCCCAAGTTTCGCCGATTCGCTTTCCGCCCGGCAAAGAGATCCCGAGCCCGCCGTTCGCAGGGCTATTCGAGAGAGTGCGTCCGCCCCAGATTTTTTCCAGGTACACGCGCTCAAAGCGGAGTGGTTCAATGATCCTTTTCATACTCGGGCGCCTCGCGGCGAGGCCGATCCCATCCCAGGGGACGGGTGACTTGGGCGGGGACTATAACAGGTTCGCGTCCGAGAGGGGAAACTCTCTTCGCGCCCACTAGGGGGGGGCCTTCCCAGCACAGTCCTGGGCAGTCTTCTCCATGCGAACTGCTTTGCTGCAACCCAAGGATTCTGGCCACTTACCCTTTTTTGGAGACCGGCAAGCCTGCGCGATTCCAGGCAGCCATGCCCCCACAGAGCTGCGTCGCATCCTCAAAGCCATACATGCGCAACAGGCGCACAGCGGGAATACTCCGATGTGCCGATAGGCAGACCGCGACGACCCTGTGGCCCTCGGGGATCTCTTTTGAAGCTAAGGCCGCCTTCAGTTTGCCGACCGACATTGGCTTCGCCCCCTTTATGTGGCCCCCGGCGAACTCGCCAGGCGAACGCACATCCACAATGATTGGGCCGTTCTTTTTCTTCACGGCCTTCGCGAGCGCTGCCACACTGATCTCGGGGACAGAACCAAACGGCAGCCACCAAAAGATACCCATTAAACGAACAGCTCTAGCAAGCGGCTCGCCTCGGCACGAGCAGTCTTCTCGTCCGCGCCACCCGCAATCATGTCCGCCAGTTCACGCACACGCGCCTCTTCTGCACCTTTCCGGCTTAGCTCGTCAAAGATCGTCACCGTGCGGCCAACGCGCACTTCTTTCGCAACCTTGTGATGCAAATGCGCGGCAGCTGCGATCGAAGGTAAGTGCGTGATGCAGAGCACCTGATTTCCTTTGCCCAGCTCTCGCAAACGCTCGGCAACCGCCGGGCCCAAGCGGCCGCCGACGCCGGCGTCGACCTCGTCAAAAACCAATGTTCGCCCACGGTCACTAGCAGCCAGCACGCCCCGTAACGCGAGCATTATGCGCGCCGCTTCGCCTCCGGATGCAACCTTGGCCAAAGGCGCGGCCGCTTCGCCGGGATTGGCGGCGAGCAGAAACTCGATGCCCTCGACGCCATCAGGGCCGAAGTAATTGGTGTCCGCCGCGATTGCCTGCATTTGCCTACCCTCAGCCTGAGCCGACTCGCTGCAGTCACCGCCATCCTCGGTTCGCGCAGTCTTAGATCGCTCGCACAACGACACTTCAAAACTCGCGCGCCCCAGTTCAAGTCCCGCTAGCGCAGTCTCGACTTCTGCGGCTAGAGGTTTACGCGAGGCGGCCCTGGCTTGCGTTAGCTTTTTAGCGTCGGCGGCCATCTTTTTGCGCGCGCTCGACACGTTCTGTTCGAGCTTCTCGCTCGATCCCTCAGTCTGCTCCAAACCCTCGAGTTCGGCCTCTAAACGGATAGCAAGGTCAGTCAGGCCCGCCTCATCGCCGCCGAATTTTGCGCACAAACGCTCCAGTTCGTTCAAGCGCTCTTCGACCTCTTCCAGGCGCCCGGGGTCAACCTCGATGGAATCGGTAAACGTCACCAAGCCAGCGGCCGCCTCTTCTAAGTAAACCACGGCCTCGCGCAGCGACTCCGATGGCTCCTTCAATCCTTCGACCCGACTCTGCCACGACGAAACGGTGCGCTCCATCGACCGCACTTGATCCAACAGCGCTCCGTCAGATTCCGATAAGTCCTGGGTGACTCCGCCGAGCTCGCCACGTAGCTCTTCGCCATGGCGGAGTAGTTCCCGCTCGACTTTGAGGGATTCGATCTCGCCGGGAATGAGCTGCGCATCGGCCAGCTCCCCCACCTGAAAACGAAGCAGGTCTAACCGATCTCGACGGTCGTCGCGCGCATTGTGAAATTCCTTGAGCAGGGCGACCGCGCCAAGCCAAGATCGTCGCGCCTCGCGATAGCCCCCCAGCTGATTGGCCGCTCCCGCATAGGCATCGACAAGTCGCATTTGCTCGTCCGCTTCGCACAGTTTTTGGTGATCGTTTTGGCCGTGGATTTCCAGGAAGAGTGCGGCTAGATCTCGCAGCGATTTCAGAGCGACTGGACGCTGGTTGATGCGCGCGCGCGTGCGCCCCTCGCTTGTAATTGTGCGACCCAGAATCAGCTCGTGGCTGGCATCCCAATCCTCAACAAAATCAGGTAGGTTGTGCTCAAGCCAGACGCCTATAGCAAGTGCACGATCAGCAGCAAGCGCACAATCGGACGCGGCGGCGCTGCCGTTTTGGACACGCTGAAATTCGAAGCGAGCCTCGACGCGCGCCTCTTGAGCGCCTTCGCGAACTTGCCCGCCACCGCCAACCCGAGCCCGAGCACCAAGCGCGAGCTCAAGTGCCCCGACCAACAGGCTCTTACCCGCGCCGGTCTCGCCACTAATCACGTTCAGCCCGGGACCAAAAGTAAGCTCCGCCGCCTCGATCAAAGCCAAGTCACGTATCGATAGATCAACTAACATCCCCTAAGGATCGTCGCCAGCCGTGGAAGTTGCAACCCACCTGCGAACTATCGTTGCGAAGGGCCGGATTTCCTAGCTCGAGCCAGGCCTGTCCTTGGCGCGGTTGAGCGTCAATCTCCACCAGCGGGCTCTGTTTCACAGCGGGGTGCCCCTTGACATATCCCTAGGCCTTCAGTTTTTTGCTCAAGAGCCTCCGCACGCCCCGACCTTGCCGTAAGTTTTCCTGATGCTCCCCACCCTCCGCGACGCCACGGATGCCGACTTCCCAGAGATCCTTGCGCTCAATGCAAAGGTCTCTCAGTTCACAAGCCCGCTTGCTATGGACCGGCTTACTAGCATGCACAGCGTGGCCAGCTATTGCAAAGTCGCTTCTTTGGATGGCGACATTGTCGGGTTCCTGATAGCCATGCGCATGGGAGACGCCTATGAGAATCCGAACTTCAAATGGTTTACTGCGCGGCACGACCTGTTCGTCTACGTCGACCGGGTCGTTGTCTCCGAGGCGTGTGCTGGCATGAAACTCGGCAGCTTGTTCTACCGGGATTTGTTCGAGTACGCGCAGGCCAACGACCTGGCACTTGTTGCGTGCGAGTACTACATCAAGCCTCCAAATGAACGTTCGCGGCACTTCCACAACAAGTTCGGCTTCGAACAGGTTGGTGTTAGGGTCATCGAGGGCACCGGGAACGAAGTCTCGATGCAAGTTGCAACCGTTGCTGTAGGTTAGTCGCGGTCGAGATCTAGTAAACCTCGTTACGCGAGGAGCCTGTTCGGTTTTCACGCCCCGCCCCCTTCTTAAGTGGACGATGCGGCGGCGACCTCGTAAAACTGCATATGGGGAAGCCCGGCGCGTTGCCTAGCTCCCCATTTTTACCTGTTTTGATAATGACGATGAAGTCAAACCACTTTGTTCTAGCCGGCATTCTCGGTGTTTGCTTCTTGCTTGCGAGGGGCCAGTCCGAGACCCAAAACGTAACGACAACCGACACGGTGTCGATGGAGAATCCTCCGCTTCAAAAGCGCGTCACGGTTCATTTCCGCTTCGACCATCTCGGACAAGCTACTGGCTATCCGACCTCGCCCTTGGCCGAGAAATACGGGCCGGTCGAAATCGCCTTGACCGGCATTTTGCAATCTTGCACCGAGGATTGGGTCGTCCTGAAGCTGAACACGGGACTGTACTGGATCTCGCGGGACTCGGTTTTACTGATTGCTGGCGATCGCTAGGCGGAACGATGGGTGGTGCGTGACATCGCGCTCCCAAAGTCCGAAACTAGGCGCATGAGCGATCAAAACATCCAAGGCACTTGCTTGTGCGGAACCGTCACGTACCGAATTACTGGGCGTATCCTTAGCTTCCAGTATTGTCACTGCTCACGCTGCCGAAAGTTCACCGGTAGCGCTCACGCCGCCAATGCATTCACAGCTCTGGACGGGCTGGAGTGGGTGCAAGGCGAGGACTCGGTGGGCAAGTTCGTTTTAGATGCCAGCCCGAAGTACGGCACCGCGTTCTGCAAAAACTGCGGCTCGTCACTACCAAGCGTCTCGAGCTCTGCGGGTGTTTGGGTGATCCCTGCCGGCTTGCTTGACGAGGACATCGGTATCACTCCCAAGCGCAGTATTTTCTGGGATAGCCGCGCGCCATGGTATCGCCACGTTAGCGACATCCCGTGCTATGCCGAGCACCGCGACCACAGTGTCAAGGAGTAGCAATGCCCCACAACTTCACACGTATCGACGAGGCGCGGCAAGGCACGAACCCAACCGTTGTCTGCAAACTCGCCTCCGGCTGGGTCTTCTTCGGCGACTCGCAGTTCCTGCGCGGCTACTGCATCCTGTTCGCTGACCCCGAAGTGTCTAGCTTGGGTGAACTCGGCGGCGACGAGCGTGCAAAGTATCTCAGGGACTACGCACTACTCGGTGACGCGGTTCAATCGGTCACGGGCGCACGTCGTATCAATTATTCCATCCTTGGCAACGTGCTGCCCTTATTGCACGGCCACATCTTCCCGCGCTACGAAACGGAAGAGCCGCAGGCGCAACCTAAAGCCGTCTGGACCTATGCCGACTTCGAGGCGCGCGGACCGCGCTTTGAGTTAGAGAAAGATGCTGCGTTGATGCAGGCCTTGTGCTCGAAGCTGCGTGAGCTTGGCTGCGAGGTCGCGGACCTTGACTATCCGTGGAAACGCCACGTCTAATTCGAGGTAAGGTCTGGGGAGCTACTGAACGCCAGAAGACGGCTCATCCACTATGGGCTTCGCCTTTTCTTCGGCAGCTTCGAGCTCGGATCGCATCCGCGCTTCCATGCCCTTTGGCATCGGCGCATCGAGGGCTCGCTTATACTGCTCGGCGGCGGCGCGAAAGCGTTCGTCAGCGACAAATTCCATTGCGCGACTTGCGTGCAACAAGGTTCCCTCGACGAGCGAATTCTCAAGTGCCCTCGCGCTGACAATCTCGATCCAGGGCTCACCCAAGAACACTGTCCGTACGATCGCACTAACCTCGAAGCGAGCGTAGCTAGAGGCGCCAGCGAAGGCATGCGCCGCATCACCACCCCGCAACGCGAACAGCCTGGGTGAAGGGTTCTGGAAGTCTGTGTAGTGCCAAAGCACCTGACTCTCCGCCCACCCTTGCCAGCTTCGGTAGCGCTCCGTATCGAAGCGCGTTAGCTGTGGATTCCAAGTCTCGTTCTGCGTGCCGAGCTGCACCGTGAACGTGACAGTCTTGCCGCGAAAGAAGACCGGCTGCTTTCGAATCACTGCAAGATCTGTCTCTTGCACGGCATTCCGTCTAGCGACTTCGGTCGCATGTGCGCTCGATATCGTAGACGCGGCCTCGTCACCGGTGGCGGGGCCCGGCAGGATGACTGCAAGAGCGATTGGGCCGATGGAGGCAAGGGTCACGAAACGACGTAGAGAAGCGCAGGCCATAGTCGTCCTTTCGGCAGATTGCAGCGCCCTTCTTAAGGGTGTGGGATAGGCACTTCTAGGCCGCCGACCCAAACTCCTCGCAACTCGTGGCTAGAGGGGTCAAGAGCGATGATATCTGCCTTGGCACCGGGCGATAAAACACCTATTTCTCTTTCGATTCCAAGGGCACGGGCGGGTGCAAGTGTCGCCATCGTGAGCGCATCGGCAAGGGAGACAATCCCACGCCCAACCAACCGGCGAACCGCTTCAAGCTGCCCCGTCGCGCTACCCGCGAGCTGCTTCGGATCGCCCGAATCCTCTTCGGTATACCAAGCCGCGCCGTCGACAACCTTGTGCACACGCCCGTGCGAATGGAACACATCACAGCCGGTCCCCGCGCCCTCGAGCGCGTCGGACACAAGCGCAATGCCCGCCGCACCGCGCGCGCGAAGTGCCAAGTCAATCGCCTCGGGACCGACGTGTACCAAATCACCGATCAGCTCGACGACAAGCGCGTCTTCGGTCAACGCGAGGCTCGCTAGGCCGGGCTCGCGGTGGTGGAGGGCCCCCATCGCGTTATAAAGATGCGTGACGCCGAAGCGCGCCGAGCCGCTGGTCTTGCGCAAAGCAGCGCGCGCCTCTTTAGCTGTCGCACGGCTGTGTCCGAACGAGGCCCGTACGCCCGCCACTTCGAGCTCGGCAATCAAGTCCTTCGCACCCGCTAGCTCCGGAGCAAGAGTCATGGTCCGAATGCCCCGACCGTCGCCCATTGCGGGGCCGAGGATTGCGCGCAGTGCTTTGACCGAGGGTTCAGCCAGGTCGCTCAGCGGCAACGCGCCAGCAGCTAGTGGATTCACAAACGGCCCCTCCAGGTGCGTGCCTAGCGAGCGCGCAACACCGGGGCCAAGCGCACCCGCCGAAGTCTGGCAGGCCGACGCGAGCTCGCCCAGTAATCCTGGCGCGGCGGGGAACAACGTCGGTTGAAACGAAGTCGTGCCCGACGCCGCCAGCGCAGTCGCCATGCCCCCAAGGTCGAAAAGCGGATCGCATCCACCGAACCCATGAACGTGCAAGTCGATCAGTCCGGGTGCGAGGATTGGGAGCGCGGCGACTTCGGGTTGCAAAAGTCCGGGTGTCAGCTCGACTGAACGCAACAGGCCATCCGCGATCTCTAAACGGCCTGGCCGCAGCTCGCCCTCGAACAAGAGTTGACCAGCCAGCAGCATTAGGCGTCGCCCTCGGCGCGGCCCAAGAACCAAATGTCCGTCGTTCCCCACGAGCTGAGCGCTGCCTCGACGCCATCGCCAAAGTCCCCCTCGCCCAGTGCGGCAGCAGGTGTGTGAAAAACGAGTACGCCGTCTTCTGCGAGCTGCTCCAAGATGATCGCGCGCACGCACTCGATGAGCTCGTCGCGCCCTTCGCGCTTATCCAGCATCGGATAGGGCGGATCAAAAAACACGATGTCCCACGAGCCCTCTTTGAGGGCGACATGATTCGCACTATTCAGTGCGTCGCCATTGCGAGCCTCGCACTGCTCTACAAGCTGCAGGCTTTGCAGATTCACTTTCAATGCGGCCCGCGCATCGGGGTCGCGTTCAAGGAAGCGCGCAAATTTTGCGCCCCGGGAAAGCGCCTCGATCCCCAAGCTACCTGTCCCCGAAAAGAGGTCCAAAACCAGCGCACCGTCGATCCACGGGGCGAGCCGATTGAAGATCGCCTCGCGAACGCGGCCCAACATGGGGCGGGTGGCGAGGCCCTTCGGAGCGGCCAAAATACGGCCCCGATGGGTGCCGGCGATGATACGCATGGAGATTTAGGGGCCTTGAGCGGTAAGTCGTTTGGGGATCTTCGGGACAAGACTTGATTATGCCGTAGCAGCCCTACAATTCGGAGTCCCGATTTCCCCAGACCGCGTCCTTCGTCACATTGCCATGCCTCGCCTGCACATTAACATCGATCACGTCGCCACCTTGCGCCAAGCTCGACGAAGTCTCGAGCCCGATCTAGTCGCTTGGGCAAAAGAGGCCGAGCGCGCTGGAGCCGAGGGTATAACGTGCCATCTGCGGAAAGATCGACGCCACATCCAGGACTCGGATGTCTCTGCGTTGCGGGCTCAGATTTCGACGCTGCTCAACTTGGAACTGTCGCTGGATCCCGAGATTGTCGAGATCTCTATCGCGAGTGGCGCGGATGAGTTTTGCCTGGTACCCGAAAACCGCAAAGAGATCACGACAGAGGGCGGCTTGGATGTCCTTCGGGAGACCAATCGACTTGCACTGGTGATACCGCGGTTGCTCGCCGTCGGAGGTCTAGTTAGCTTGTTCATCGACCCCGACAGTGATCAGGTCCGGGCTGCCGCGGCGAGCGGTGCGCAGTTCATCGAACTTCATACCGGTTCGTACTCGAACGCAACGGGCAGCGATACGCTACGCGAACTGCAGCGCTTGAGCGATGCAGTAAGCCTTGCCCGCGAACTTGGCCTGCGCGTCAACGCTGGGCACGGCCTGAACTACACAAACGTAGGGCCGGTAGCCCGCCTCCACGGAATCGAAGAGTTAAACATCGGGCACTCGATCGTTAGCCGCTCGGTGTTCACCGGAGTGCAAGAAGCAATCCAAGAGATGAAAGCGCTGATTGCAGGCGCATGATCGGCCCCGCTGTCAGCCGCTAAGGGCTAAGGGCTAAGCCGATTTCGAGCTCAGAAAAACCTTGCTGCTATGTCAACTACTCCCAAGTACCAATCACTCGCCATCAAGCTCGGCCTGATTCCTCTTGTCGCCGGGATCTGCTGCCTCCTTCTTTGGCTGTTCACCCGGGCGGAAGTTTTCGAGGTCCTTGGTTTCTTGGTCATCCTTATTGGTTTAGGCCTTTTTGCGCTAGGCCTGGTTTCGCTTCTCTTTTTCTTCTTCGTCGAGTCGAAGCAACTTCATCTTCCAAAGACCGAAACCTGGAAGCGTTCGGGGCTCACCCTGGCAATCCTGCTGGCCAACTTTCCGGCGGCAGTCGGATGCATGATGATCGCATTGCACTACAGCAGCCAGTTCGTTGTGGTCGTCGTGAATGAGTCCAATCAGGAGATCGTGGCGGCTGAAATCTCAGGGGGCGGCGTCCGCGGTTTCCATGGGAATCTCGGGCAGCCGGGCGTAACCACTGACCCTTCGAATCGGCGCGAGGACGCTACCGTCCTGCCCTCAATCGCAGCCGGCGAGAGCCGCACATTCCTCTTGTACATTGAGACTGAGGGGACTCTGTATTTTGACGTCGATGGAGCGGGAGAGGCCGAAGCGCTTGTCGTCGAGGGTTACGTCATGCGCGGGCACAGTGGGAAGCGCAAGGTTACGATTCACGAAGACGGAAGCGCCTCGCTGTAAGCTGAACCGGCCGCTATCTCTGCGTTTCTAGATTGGCGCGTCGATGGGCCCTCTTTGGAACGATTCGATCTGAAGGGATGTGATAGGTGGAAACAGAGATCTAGGGAGTAGATTTTGTCTGAGATCAGGGAGAACCCAGCAACGCTCCAAAGATTCCATCCGTAAGTTGCCCGGTCTTCCTAATCCAGGGCGAGTGGAGTGCTCTAGAATGGTCGTAGGCGTTGGAACTGACTCGAAGCGCCCCCTCCAAAATCGCCGCAGCTATGAGTGACACGAACGACAACCCCACTCCATCCGACGGGCTCCCACCCCAGGCTGGCCAACGGATTAGGCCAGAGCTGCTGGCGGAGCTCTTACCCGCGAACATCTCGTGTGCGCTCGAGCTACTACCCGAGCGGTCGTCGCAGCTTTTACCCGCTTTCGCCTTCGACGAAGAGGCCGCGGAAATCCAAGCCGCGATTCCAAAGCGCCAACGCGAATACGCGGCGGGGCGCAGGCTGTCCCACGAGCTGCTCGACGCGGCCGGTGCTCGGCGCGAACCGCTTCTGTCGAATGGGAATCGAGTGCCGATCTGGCCCGACGGATTCACCGGCAGCATCAGCCACTGCGATGGGCTATGTGTGGCCGCGGTCTGCCCCACCACCTCGCACTCGGCCGTCGGAGTCGACGTCGAGGTAGCCAAGCCTCTCAAGGAGAATCTGTGGAGCCAGATTCTAGTGCCCAGCGAAGCCGACCGTTTCGAAGTCCTAGGCGAGCGCGGAGCTACGCTCGCGATGGCGCACTTCTCGGCAAAAGAGGCCGTCTACAAACTGGTCGCCGCCGAGTTCGGGCGCTACATAGGCTTCCGCGAGGTCGAGCTTCGCTTCAGCCTAATGAAAGGCACTTTCACGGCGCACGGTGGTGCAAACGATAAGGAGCGCGCGCGGCTCGAAGAAGTGCGAGGCCGGTGGCGCATCACCACCCGACACATTCTGACGACTGCGGTCTGGGGATAAACCGAAGTGACGGCTAGTCGGGCGGAGGCTGCCCTCCGCGCGAACTCTCGTCTTTGTCTCTCCACGCTGCTCGCAGTGCCCCTTTTTGGACGCTACCGAACGCGCCGACCACTTTCGGTGCTTCGGCATACTTAACGCCCGCAGGGGGGCTGGGAAGCGGGCTCAGACAATCCACAGGGATTATACTTGAACGTATACTACCGCTCGGTATACTCCACCTTATGCCTAACACCTTTATTGGTCGCTCCAGGGAACTCGAAGTCCTTGACGAGTTATACGAATCCGATGATCCCGAGCTGTTCGTCCTGTTTGGTCGGCGACGAGTCGGCAAAACCGAACTCCTTCAGCGCTTTTGCGAAGGGCGGCGTGCGGTCTATTTCCTGGCTGCGCAAGTGCGCGAAAAGGACAACCTGCGCGGCTTCCGGGATGCGCTCCGCGAGGGGCTAGGCGACCCGATTCTGGACGGCATCGAGTTTCCCGATTGGCCTAGCGCTTTTGGATTTGCGGCCGAGCGCTCGCAAGACGAGCGGCTGGTCATCGTACTCGACGAGTTTCCATACTTGTGCGAATCCACGAAGGGGCTCGCCTCGCTCTTGCAACAGTTTTGGGACCAGCGCGGTAAGCGCTCAAACCTGATGTTCGTGTTGTGCGGCAGCCAAGTTTCGTTCATGGAGAAAGAGGTGCTATCCGAAAGCTCGCCGCTGTTCGGCAGGCGCACCGGCCAGCGTAAGCTGGCCCCCCTCCCCCCAACCGAAGCCCTCGAGTTCCATCCGACTTGGTCGCTCGAGCAGCGCGTGCTCGCCTATGGAATCCTGGGCGGCATGCCCGCGTACTTGCGCCGCTTCAACCAAAAGCGCGACATCGAAGAGAACCTGCTCCGCGAAGTACTTCGGCCCGAGGGCTACTTGTTTGACGAGGTCACCTTCCTGCTGAAAACCGAGCTAAAGAACCCCGCCACTTATAACAGCATTCTAGGTGCCGTTGCGAGCGGCGCGAGCCGCGTTGGGGACATTGCTCTGGCCGTCGGTGTCGACTCGACTACGGCGAACAAGTACCTGCACGTATTGCGCGAGCTCGGACTTGTCGAGCGCGCAATTCCGCTGACCGATCCCAACCCACTACGCTCGCGGCGCGGCGTATACCGCGTTGCGGATCGCTTCGTTTCCTTTCACTTTCGGCACGTGCAACCACATCTCTCCTTGATCGAGGCTGGTCGCGGACCACGCGTACTCGAGCAGTACATCAAGCCGGACTTTCAGCGCCTGCTAGACGATGCGCGCGTCGATTTCGTGACAGACCATCTGCGCCGCGAAGCCGCCTGCGACTTGGGCCTAGAGGTGCTCGAGGTCGGTCGGCACTCTGGCGCCTTCGTACGGGCAATCGGCCGGTTGGAAGATGACAGTGCGGTCGCTGCAGTCCTCCCTCGCAACTCGATCCTGCCCGTGCCCAGTAGCACGCTCGAGAGCGAGCTCGAAGAGCTGCGACGTGTCTTCGGTAACGGAATGCACGTCGCCCACTACCAACTGACAGACGACGCACTTGAGCCTGTCAGAATCAGCGTCGAGGGGACAACAAGCCAATGACTATCGACGGGAACTTCCACGACTACTTCGCGGCACTCGACCGCGCGGCCGGCGAAGATCGCTGCTACATTTGTCGACGCACACCCGCCGATGTAAAAATGCTGTTCGGCTTTCACGAAGATGGCACCCCCATCGACGCGAACCGCTACGGTATCGAGCACGTCGACATCGGTGAGCTTGACGTGATGAGCTATCGGGGGGTTCGCCCCGTCTGCGCCGCTTGTCAACTTAACCTAGACGCCCTTTTCCTTATGGATGAAGGTCCTGTGCTCTTGCGCCTGTTGCGACAGGTCAAAGAGGAGCGCGACATGCTCTGGCCACCCTAGACAACGACTCTCTCTCTCTCTCTCTCTCTCTGGATGACATTGTCCTCTTCGCCATTGGGCCCCAGCGCCATCATTTCGCTGTTGCTGTGCTCTTGTGGAGGCTCAGATCCAGACAGACCTAATGCTCTAGGCCATGGCGTATTTATCGAAGAGACGCGAGCAACCACCGAGATTGCCGTAGAGCTCCTATTCCAAGAGCAGGCGCGGGTCGTTATTCACGAAAACGCGAATGCGCCAGTCTCCGTGGGACACATTCGCCCCATCGCGAGCGAGTTTACTGATTTGCGCGAGTTGCCCTCGCTCCTGATGACGCCGCCGTCTGAAGTTCAGATTACGATTCCCACCGGCTCATCTAGTCGTGCCCTTCAGCTACACGCGAACTTCGGCATCGACAGTAAGTCTTGCGAGGCGAACCCTAAGGGCCAAGAGCACCTCATAGGATTCGAAGTCTTCTTAAATGGCGACCGGGTGCTTCGCGATTCGATTAGGTTGCGAGGCCCATATATACAAAAGGTAAACTGGATCGACATCGTCGACAAAAATGGCGCTCCCTTTGTCCTGTCTGCGGGCGACGACCTGACACTGCGTACACATGTTGTCAGCACTCCACCAATGGATTGGCTAGCCACGGAAGACGATCTCCCCAAGGTGGGCTTTGGCCGTTTACAGTTGCGCGAGCACGTCGAAGCGCCTATCGAACTCGCTAGCGAAGGACTGCCCAACATCCTGTTAGTCGTGATGGATACTTTGCGCGCAGACCGTACCAGCTTGGGTGGCAACTCGGCATTAACGACACCCTTCCTAGACGGGCTCGCCAAGGAGGGTACGAGCTACGGACAAGCGCGAGCCACTTCGAGTTGGACATGGCCCTCGACTGCGTCCCTGCTAACAGGCCGCCTGCCCGCGGGGCACGGGGTGCAAGAGTCGGGCTCGTCGTACATGCACGGCGAGATCGATACGATCGCTGAAATCATGCAGCGCCGCGGATTAGCGACCGGTGGTTTCGTGGGCAACCGCCTGGTCTCTTCCAACTTCAACTTCGACCAGGGGTTCCAAACATTCTTTGATCCCCAGGCTAACGAGTTCGTAGCTGGAAGTGAGATCGTCCCGATAGCTAAGCGCTGGATTTCGGATCACAAAGACGAGCGCTTCTTCGCCTACGTGCACTTGATCGAGCCGCACCATCCCTACCGCCCGCGGCCCGAGTCTCTCGCGGCTTTGCCCCACGACGAGCCCGTGGGTTATCAACACAGAAACCTCCATCAATCGTGGGTCGAATTGTGGCTAGAATCCAATGACGGAGTGAGCGATCGCCCTCTCCTTCACGCGTCACTACCGGCCGAAGATTTGGCGTGGATCCAAGCTTCGTACAATCAAGTGGTTCACACGGGTGACATGTATCTGGGCGACCTTTTGCAACATTTGGAGGACGAGGGCCTACGTGAAAACACGTTAATCATTTTTACGGCTGACCACGGCGAGGAGTTTTACGATCACGGCTATTCGAACCACGGCCAGTCGCTTTACCCCGAGTTGACGCACGTCCCGCTCGTATTCAACGGTCCAGGAATTCCGGTGGGCATTGCGGTGGACGAGCCCGTCTCGAACCGCTTGATTTTCGACTACTTGCGTGACGTCGCCATTGGGGATGCGGGCAAAGGCGCCCCCATCGAGAGGCCTGGCGCACCGGTGTTCTTCTCGACACACCGCGGCAACTGGAACGGCGTCCCGATGACTGAAGTCTTGGGTGTGCAGCACGACGGCTGGGTGCTCCACTTCGCACCCGAAGGCACGCCGTGGGGATCCGATCCAGAGATGGTCCATGAAGGCGGCGTGATGCGGTTGTACGAGCTGGCGAGCGACCCCTTGCAGCACACGGACGTGTCACTGGCAAATCTCGAGAAGACCGCAGTGCTGAAAGACCTGCTCTTGAAGAGGCTGGCGGCATCGGCAAAGTTGCGCCCGTCGATGAGCGGCTTAGACGCGGGTGACGGAACAAACGAGATGTTGCAGGACGTGGGCTACCTGTAGTCGGCCCCGCCGCGGCCCAAAAGTTCTAACTGGAGTGGCCTTTCCTTGGCTCGGGCTGAGTTTCCGGAGCCCTGCGGGTTTATGCTTCGCAGATGGCAAAGCGCCTTCAAACATTCTTCGGCCAGCTCGGGCAAGGCGAACTCGGCTACATGGGCAAATGGATCGGCATGGCCTCGCTGATCGGTATTGCTGGTGGCATGGCTGCAGCCGGCTTCGACTGGCTGGTGCATCTGTTGAAGGAGAACGCGCTGGCGCGAACGATCGGCCTCGAAACAGAAGGCTTGGGCCATCTCACCGAAGACACCGGATTTCTGCACTTGCTGGCCGAGAGTTGGCCGCTGTTTCTAATTCTGCCCTTAGCTGGTCTGCTCGTTGGTTGGATCACGCAGAAGTGGGCACCCGAGTCCGAGGGTCACGGCACAGAACAACTAATCCGCACGTTCCACGATCTCAGTGGCGCGGTTCGCAAGCGCGTGATTTTTATCAAGGCGCTAACCTCGGCCATCACAATTGGCTCGGGTGGCTCGGCAGGCCAAGAGGGGCCCGTCGCACAGATCGGTAGCGGCGTCGGAAGTACGGCATCACAAGCAATGGGATTGGGCGACCGCGACAGGCGCATCTTCCTATTGGCAGGTGCGAGCGCTGGCATCGGCGCACTCTTCACTGCACCTCTTGCGGGAGCGCTGTTCGCGCCCGAAGTCCTTTACCGCAAGCCCGAATTCGAGGGCGATGCGATCATCCCGTGCATCATCGCGTCGATTGTCGGCTACACAACGTTCACCGGGATTACCGGTGAAACAAAGGCAATCCATATCTCAGAGGAGGTCTTGGCAACGCTCACCCAAGGCGACCCACGCGAGCTGCTTCTCTACTTTGCCCTTGCCCTTTTATGCACAGTCGCGAGCTTCCTGTACGTCAAGTGCTTCAACGGAGTTCACGGCGCGTTCAACCAAATGACCTGGCTTTGGAAACCCGCTCGGCCCGCACTGGGCGGTCTACTGCTTGCGATCTTGGCGGTCAGCATTGCACCTTTCGCCGGAGAGCACGGCGTCCTGTATGGCGGTTACGACCTTATGACAGGGTCGATTGCGGGAGAGATGGCGATCACGACCATGCTCCTATTGGTCATAGGCAAGGCAGTGGCTACCGCTCTCTCTATCGCAACGGGCGGCTCGGGTGGCGTCTTCGCGCCTAGCTTGGCTATGGGCGCACTCCTCGGCGGAATTGTTGGCCAGCTTGGGGCCCAACAGTTTCCAGGCCTTGGGATTAGCGCCGCCAGCTTCGCGCTCGTGGGCATGGGTGGCTTCTTCGCGGGCGTCGCAAAAACCCCCATTGCAGCAATCATCATCGTCTGTGAAATGACGGGCAGCTATGGCCTACTGCTGCCGCTGATGTTGGTGTCCGTCATCCACTTGCTGCTCTCGCGAAACTGGAGCATCTACGAAACCCAAGTCGAAGGACCGGCCGACTCGCCCGCTCACCACGGCGACTTTGTAGTGGACGTGCTCGAGAAAATGCGCGTCGACGAAGTCGTCGACTATGACGGCGAGGTCGCCATGGTCAACCAGAACTCGACGCTACGACGAGCGCTCGAGGTGGTCGCCGGCGAGAGCGCCTCGTATTTCCCCGTCGTCGACGGCGACCAGCGCTTGGTCGGCATCTTCTCGCTCTCCGACATCCGCCGTATTTTCCAAGAGGTCGATGTGCAGGACCTGGTCATCGTTCGCGACTTCATGGTCGAGGACGTGGCGACGGTCAAAGCAGAGGACAACCTGGACAAGACTCTGCGCATCATGAATCAACTGACCATCCACGAGATCCCCGTGGTGTCCGCAGCCGACCCGAAACACGTCATTGCACTCTTGACCCGCAATAACCTAGCCGCCGCCTATCACCAACGCCTGCGCGAACTGCGCCACAAGTAGCCCACCCGCGCGCTTGGGAAGAAAAATTCCGGAACCGGCACTTCGCATGTGAATGCGGCCGTGCCGGGGACGTAGGATCCCATTCGAATCCCAGGCCCCGCCCTGACCATCGCCCAAAATCCCACTATGAATACTCCCAACGACAATCTTCGGCACTCCGCTCCTGCCCGCCGCGGTGCCGTAAGTCGCAGCGTGTTGATCGCTCTCGCTCTCTTTGTCCTGCTTGGCGGCTGCAGTGCACTCTCCTACAACGGTCTGGTCGACAAAGACGAGGCCATCTCGGAGACGTGGAGCAAGATCGGCGTGCAATACCAACGCCGGGCCGAACTGATTCCGCAGCTGGTAGAGACTGTCAAGGGTGCCGCAAACTTCGAGCAGGAGACCATCATCGCAGTCACCGAAGCGCGAGCATCGGTTGGCAAGATGCCGTTGCCCAGCGACCTCTCCGAAGGCTCGGAAGAGCTCGCCACCTTCATGAAGGCCCAACAGCAACTCGGCTCGTCTCTATCGCGCCTGCTGGTTGTCTCGGAAAACTATCCGGCACTGCGCGCGAACGAGAGCTTCCTCTCCTTGCAAGATCAACTCGAGGGTACGGCGAACCGAATCGCAGTTGCCCAACAGGACTACACCGAGAAGGTGCGCAGCTACAACTCGAAGGTCCGCGGAATCCCTGGTGTCTTCATCGCCGGTGCGATGGGACTTGAGCGCAAGACCCAGCTCGAGTTCGATCCAGTCAACCAGGAACTCCCCACGGTTGACTTCAGTAACTTCGGAGACGAGTAGCCCCCTGTTGCTCGCCAAGCTAGCACTGCTGCTCTGCGCGTTCGCCCCGGCGGCGAGCTCGAGCGATGTCCCAAAAAACGATGGCTGGGTGACGGACCTAGGCGACATGTTGACGGACTCGGAAGAGCGCTCGCTCGAAGCACTCATGGAGTCCTATAAGAGCGGCACAACGCACGAGATCGCGCTCTTGACCTTGCCCCATTTGGATGGCGAGCCCATCGAAGGCCTGTCGCTGGAAATCGCGCGCAGCTGGGGTATCGGTGGAGCAGCGGCTAATAACGGAGCGCTTCTTGTCGTCTCGCGCGACGACCACGAGCTGCGCATCGAGGTCGGACGTGGGCTTGAGGGCACACTGACCGACTCGGTTGCCGGACGCATCATTCGCGATGTAATCACCCCCGACTTTAAGCGCGGGAGATTCGAGCCCGGAATGCGCTCGGGGCTGATGGCGATGCACGCGGCGATTGGCGGAGACTACGGCCCCATCGAGCGAACTCAAAGCGCACGGCGCAAGAGTAGCTCGACCATAAGATTGATTGTCACCATCCTAGTCCTTCTCGCCATGGGCCTTGGAAACCGTGGCGGGCGTGGCGGCAGCAACTGGCCGCTTTGGTTTCTGCTCGGCTCCAGTATGGATGGACGCGGCGGTGGCGGCGGCAGATCAGGCGGAGGTTTCTCCGGCTTTGGCGGCGGCGGAGGATTCTCCGGCGGCGGCGCTTCAGGAGGCTGGTAAGCAATGATTCTCAAACTACTATCCAATCAGCGCATGCTCGGCAGCAGCACCATTCCCGCA
>Ga0315322_10000749_pt1 | contig 24434 bp, 24 predicted proteins | sample M110021515metaG_FD_203461 | JGI IMG/M metagenome (GOLD analysis project Ga0315322, IMG submission 203461) | Ammonia-oxidizing marine archaeal communities from Monterey Bay, California, United States - M1 100m 21515 | ecosystem: Environmental > Aquatic > Marine > Intertidal zone | place: USA...
CGCAATTTATTGGCTTACTGCCGGGTTCCGCCCCACTTCCATCGCACGAGTCGCAATTGACCCGACGACGAAACGAGATATCTTTTTCTACGCCCCGCGCTGCTTCCTCTAGGCTCAGAGTGACGTTACAACGAATGTCAGCGCCTTTACGTGAGCGCCGGCGGCGTCCGCCACCACCACGACCACCAAACAAATCGCCAAACATGCCACCGCCGAAGAGGTCGCCGAAGGCGTCAAAAATATCTTCGACGTCATTGAATTGATGAACACCATCGACTCCGGCGTGCCCGTGCTGATCATAACGTTGACGCTTCTCGCCATCGCTCAGAACTTCATAAGCCTCGGTGGCTTCCTTGAATTTCTCAACAGCACCCTCATCATTCTGATTGCTGTCAGGATGGTACTTGATCGCAAGCTTGCGATAAGCCCGATCCACTTCCACTTTTGATGCAGACCGCTCGATACGAAGCACTTCGTAGTAGCAGACTTTCTCGGCCATCTTCTTCTTGCCTTTTCAATGTTTCAAAAAACGGGTCGCAAACCAGATGGCTAGCGACCCGTCAGTATCTCCTGCAAACCCGTGCTGCTTTCATCCGCCGGCGTGAAGTTCAGAAACACGCACAGCGATCTAGAAGCAGGGGGCTACGAACTCTCAGCTTAGGAAACAACACCTTCAACTTGGCGTCGCTCTTTGTCCTCTGCCTCAAAGTTAGTCACCAATGCTTCGGTCGTCAGTAACAGACCCGCAATGCTGCCAGCATTGGCCAGTGCAGTGCGAACGACCTTCACTGGGTCGATGACGCCAGACTTGAGCATGTCAACATAAGCACCAGTGTTTGCGTTGTAGCCGATGTTGATAGCCTTCTGGCTGACTTCATCTACAACCACGCTACCATCGATTCCGCCGTTATCGGCGATCTGCCGCATCGGTGCATCCAAAGCACCAAGTACGATATCGACACCGATCTTTTCGTCACCCTTTGCCGAAGCAACGATGGTCTTGCCGTCAGAACCTTTGACGGGACTGGATTTCACTGCCTCCACTGCTTCGCGGCAGCGAACCAGAGCGACGCCACCACCTGGAAGAATTCCTTCTTCTACAGCAGCACGCGTCGCGTGCAGAGCATCTTCCAGACGAGCCTTGGTCTGCTTCATCTCAGCTTCGGTTTCAGCACCTACACTGATCACAGCCACGCCCCCAGCTAATTTGGCCAGACGCTCTTGGAATTTCTCTTTGTCGTAATCACTGTCAGTCTGCTCAATCTGAGCACGAATCTGAGCGACACGCTTGTCGATGTCAGCGCGTTTGCCGCTGCCTTCAACAATGGTGGTGTTGCCTTTGTCGATCGTGACTTTCTTGGCACGACCAAGTTGCTCGAGAGTAACGTTCTCAAGTTGGATACCGAGGTCTTCGCTGATCAGTGTTCCACCGATCAAAGTTGCGATATCACCCAACATTGCTTTACGACGGTCACCAAACCCAGGTGCTTTCACAGCACAAACGTTTAGCGTCCCACGCAGTTTGTTAACCACCAACAGAGTCAATGCCTCAGCATCAACGTCTTCGGCAATGATGAGCAGCGGTTGGCCAGTCTGAGCTGACTTTTCCAACAGCGGAACAAGATCGCGGATATTGCTGATTTTCTTCTCGTACAACAAGACAAGAGCGTTCTCGAGGTCCGCTTCCATCGTCCCGGGATCGGTGATGAAATAGGGAGAAATGTATCCCTTGTCGAACTGCATGCCGTCAACATAGTTGACTTCAGTATCACGACTTTTTCCTTCCTCAACGGTGATCACACCGTCTTTACCAACACGCTCGAGAGCGTCGGCAAGCAGTGAACCAATGACCTCGTCATTATTGGCCGAGATCGATCCGACGTTTGCGACTTCCTGCTTGTTCTTGACCGGACGGCCCATCTCAAACAGTTTTTCCGTAGCAGCAGCAACGGCTTTGTCGATTCCGCGACGAATAGCGGTCGGATTACTACCTGCAACGATGTTTCGCAGACCTTCCTTGAAGATTGCCCGCGCCAATACTGTTGCAGTCGTGGTCCCGTCACCAGCCAAGTCACTGGTCTTCTGAGCGACCTCAATGACGAGTTTGGCGCCCATGTTTTCGAATCGGTCTTCCAATTCGATCTCTTTCGCAACCGTTACACCATCTTTGGTAACAGTGGGTCCGCCGAAAGATTTATCGATGATTACGTTTCGACCTGTTGGGCCCATCGTCACAGCGACGGCGTCAGCCAACTTGTCGACACCCATCATCATTCGCGATCTTGCATGATCGTCAAAAAGAAGTTGTTTTGCCACAAGAGTGTTCCTAATTGGAGTGTGTTAGATGCAACGAAGCGGCTCGCTCGCCGGAGCGTCCGAGCCGTGCAGATCGATGACGGTTTAGAGGATTTTGGCGAGGATATCACTCTCGCGAAGAATCTTCATTTCCTGACCGTCAACCTCGATGTCGCTGCCGCCGTACTTGCCGTAGATCACGGTGTCGCCGACGGTGACAGTCATGTCGCCTCGGTTTCCGCTATCCAAAAGACGGCCTGGGCCAACTGCAACGATCGTGCCACGCTGCGGCTTCTCTTTTGCCGAGTCGGGAAGCACAATGCCACCAGCAGTGGTCTCTTCCGCTTCATTCGGCTGAACCACAACACGATCGTCCAAGGGTCGAAGATTAAGTTTTGCCATGATTATCTATTCTGATTGTTAGTTGGTTATCTGTTGAATTAATGGAGTATTAAACTGGGATGTGGGTACGCAGGATTACATCATGCCGCCCATGCCGCCCATGCCGCCCATGCCGCCCATGCCACCCATGTCCATTCCACCCATGCCGCCGCCCATGCCGCCGCCCATGCCGTGATCATGGTGATGATCACCACCCTCGGGCTCTTCTTCGACAGGAATGTCCGCAACCAACGACTCGGTAGTCAGAAGCAACGATGCAACACTTGCTGCATTGGTCAAGGAAGCGCGAACAACCTTGGCCGGGTCAACGATCCCGGCATCAAGCAGGTCGCAATACTTTTCCGCGTTTGCGTCGTATCCATCGGTCTTGCCCTTCATCTGCACGACTCGATTCGCAACGACTGCACCATCCAGCCCTGCGTTATTTGCAATGGCCTTGAGTGGGTGATCAAGCACGTTCCGGATGATTCCAACACCGAGCTTCGTGTCACCCTCGGAAGCTTTCTCAAGCTTTTCGACTGCTTTACGGCAACGAAGCAACGTGGTTCCACCACCAGCCACGATTCCTTCTTCCAGAGCGGCCTGTGTAGCGGCACGAGCATCGTCGATCAGAGCTTTCCGCTCTTTCATTTCGGTTTCCGTTGCAGCACCGACGTTGATCTGAGCAACACCGCCAGCCAGTTTGGCCAAACGTTCCTGCAGTTTCTCTCGGTCGTAGTCACTGTCGGTCTGATCGATCTCGCGACGAATCTGCTCGACTCGGCCCTCGATAGCGGCTTTTTTGCCAGCACCGCCGACAATTGTCGTTGCTTCGCTCGTGATCCGAACTTTCTTGGCTCGCCCGAGGTCCTTCATTTGGACACTCTCGAGGTCGATACCCAAATCTTTGAAGATGGCCTTTCCACCGGTCAGCTCAGCGATATCACCGAGGATCGCTTTTCTGCGATCGCCGTAACCAGGAGCTTTGACAGCACAAGCGGTCAGGATGCCTCGCATCTTGTTAACGACCAAAGTTGCCAAAGCCTCACCCTCAACGTCCTCAGCGATGATCAGCAACGGCTTCTTTGCTTTGCTGATTGCTTCGAGAAGAGGAATCATCTTCTTGTTGTTTGTGATCTTCTCTTCAAACAACAGGATGTGACAGTCTTCGAATTCGACACTGACATCGTCTTGATTGGTGACGAAATGTGGTGACAGGAAGCCACGATCAAACTGCATTCCTTCGACGACATCGACATAGGTTTCGTTGGATCGCCCTTCTTCAACGGTGATCACACCATTCTTACCCACCTTCGTGAATGCATCAGCAAGCACTGCACCGATGCCGGGATCGTTGTTTCCAGCGATCGTCGCAACTTGGCGGATCTGGCCTTTGTTCTTTTCGCTCACAGGTGTTGCCAACTTGGCAATCTGAGCGGTAGCCGCTTCGACTGCTTTGCCGATCCCACGTGAAAGAGCCATCGGGTCAGCACCCATGGCAACCATTTTCAACCCTTCGCGGTAGATTGCCTCGCTGAGGATCGTTGCGGTCGTTGTGCCATCACCGGCGACATCGTTTGTCTTGCTGGCTGCCTCTTTGACGAGCTGTGCCCCAAGGTTCTCAAACGGATCATCCAGCTCAATATCTTCTGCAACGGTCACACCATCCTTGGTCACTTTGGGTGACCCCCAGCCCTTGTCGAGAACAGCATTGCGTCCTCGAGGGCCAAGCGTACTACGGACAGCGCGAGCCAATTTGCTGACGCCGGCCAAAAGTGGGCCCCGTGCGTCGTCGTCGAACACGATTTGCTTTGCCACGACGTGATTCTCCTGTGGTTCGTCAGTGTTCTTCCTTGACTCGCTGTGACTGACGTCAAACGAACCAAGGAGAGGAAATTTCTGTATAGGGATCAGCAGACGAAGCGTTTCAACGCATCCGCCCAACTGGACGTTGTGTGTACATCGGTGGCAGTCACCACCGATTCCCCGCCCTGTGTAGCAATGCGTGTGCCGATCGGAAAAATTTAGTCACAAACCATTGCAAGCATTGAAGTTAAGCAAACTCCCCCATCCCCCAACCAACCGCGGACGAGCTTCCGAGTGTCAGCCTGACAGCGCCCCTGCCTCAGCATTGGCTTGCGGACGCAGTGGCCCAAACTGCCGGCAGCGGCCTAGAACCTGGGCCTGGAACCTGAGGGAACACCGCTTTCAGCAACCCCGGCGTCCCGAAGCTCGAGCGAGATCGCCACTGCTCCGAAAAACGTCGCCAGATGGGGCAGAAAGTCACCGCAAGGTACCCATCATCCGAACGGGCCGACAATTTCGATCGACTGCAAACTGGCAGAAATACTCGGTTCTGGCAGAAATGACTGCCCCAAGTCAGGTAGCCCTCAGTAATCAGGTAGACCTCAGTAAACCGAAGAGTCGCGGCGAAAGATTCTTCGCGGCAGGGGCAGACCAGGGAAGCCATGGTTGTGATTTCCAGCCCGAGACTGCCACGCAAGACTGCCACGCAAGACTGCCACGCAAGACTGCCACCAGAGACACTAAGAGTGGCCCCATGAAATGAGACAGAACACACCACGCACATCTACTAGGCGACCTATCCACCGCGAGGACCAAGGTCTGATTTTGACGATGACGCGATCCTTGAGGGCATCGTCCACCGCGACTTGCTGGCAAAGCAAAACACTCACTGATTGACCACGTGTCACCTTGCAGCAACAGAAATCCGTTGCAACCCATACATCCAGCGATACTGCATCCGAAAAGATTTCCAAACCCCAGAAGTTCACTCACGAAAGATTGACCCAAGCCTTGTTGAGGCGTCCACTTCCACCGTATGCCGCGCAACATGCGGCGCCATGACCGAACGAAATGCTCAGTCACCAAAGCACGGGACACTTGGATGCGATTACTGAACCTTTTAATTTCGACAGCTCTGCTCCTGCTAACGGGATTCTCGAATGCCGCCAACGGACAATGGCCCACGACGGTCGCAGCACCTGCTAACGGTGCAACTGCGATCTACGGTGCCGCTCCGGTCTCTGTCGCATCCCCAGCCTACACAACAAGCGTGCCAGCCTATGTTGCGGGAACGGCAGGTTCAGTTGTCCCAGCAGGTTCAGTTGCCCCAGCGGTCACCTACACGACACCAGTTCGCAGCTACCAACCCGCTGCGACTCCCTACTACGGTGTTGCCCCGGTAACAGCCAGCACGCAATCCATTTCAAACGGTGCTTACCAAGCACAACGTCCCGCGTACTTTGACAATCCCTCGGTCTACACAGGCCAACCTACCCGCGGTTCGGTGCAGGCTAGCTACATGGCACCAGCGCAGGTGCAGTCTTATTCACCATCGCAAGGATTGCAGCCTGTCACAACCAACGTGGTCACCTCTTATGCAGGACCACCAATTACCGCGCCCCCGATCACGGCACCGCCAGTCCTGACGCCTGCACCGATGCCTTATGCAGCATCGCCACCGGCTCCCAAACGAGAGGGTTGCCTGAGCCGTTTTTGCAACAAGTTGTTTGGAACCGGATACACAACTTCGTACTACCGTGCACCAGTCACTTACTACCGCCCCGTGACCACCATGAATCCTGCGACCGGAACGATGGTGACTGTTCAACAACCTTGCACTTCTTACGAACAGCAAGTCCAGCGGAATCCGTTTACCACGGTGCTACCGGGGAACAACAACACGCCTATCCATAATTGCCAGCCGAGCTGTCCCTGCCCTCCTGGCGTCAACGCATGCAACACAGTCCCAGGCTACAACCAGAGCACGACTTTCGGTCAACCCGCTCCCATCAGCCAAACGCCATATACCGGCATCGGACAGGTGGGTGCCACCGCAACGGGTGATTACCAGGCAATGCCAATCCCCGCGATCCCTCCAGCGGGCACCATGAACACTCAACCGACCACACCGAACCTGAGTCCGCTCACGGGACCACCACCAACATTGGCTCCCCCAACGTCAACATCAGGGTCGGCCGCCAATGACCTTGCTCCCGTGCAACGTCCAATGCTGAACAAGCCTGCGACACCCGAAGCCCCCAAGACCGACAGCCCCGCACCGAGCGGAGAGCCCAAGTCGGCTGACGGAAACGATGCGGCTAAATGGATGCTTCAGCGACCTGCTGATTCCACCGCCATGATCCCAAGCCAAACCTCTCGCCGGAGTCAGCCTGATCCGGTATCGCTCAAGAAAAGCTATGGGGTCGCCGAGCCGATCCAGGCTCCCGCTGACTACGCTCCGCCCTACGGGCCAAATGAAAGCGTGATCCAGCACGGACAGCAAAGCCGTCCCGCCGTGCCTGCTGTTTCTGATCCGTTTTCACCCCCGCCCGCACGCAACCCATTCCCTGCAACAACACCACCACTGCCTAGTGGCGAAGCCGACCTGTCTGACTGGACAGAATCGACAAGTAGTCCTGCACGTCCGATCCGCAGCGTGTCGTACGACAAGCCCAGCAACAACATCGCCAAGCCTTCCAAAGCCAAACGCTCCCGACACACGGTTTGGACAAGCATCGCGGAATAGGTGCGGGCACTTTGGGAACCGACACAAACGAAGCTGATACTTAAAGAAAAGCTCGGCATTGGCACGCGAGCGCAGAGCAATCCAGCCCGCAGTTCACCTGCTTCATGTGGCAGCGTTCGTAAATCAAAGCAGAACGAGGCTATTGATTCTACAACCTCTTTGTTGAAGGTCACCGCCTTCCCCGCAAACTGCAGCTGAATGCAGGATCGTTCCCGACGACCTGCTTGCTGCGTCGCAAGATTTGCTGGTACTGAGCTGCCGTCATTCATGATGGCACCCCGCGTGAACGGTCAACGCTGCCCTTGGCACCATCATTCCAGAGAGGTTCATCATCTCGTGCAGTGGTGCAGCGAATCATGCCGTAGCGAAGCGAACTGGGGCAAGCGCTCGCTTAATGATTTCATGGATGTCCGCTGGTGTTGGCCCGGCGGCAATGCTTCACTGCCGCAGGCGTTCCAAATGGCACTGTGTCGGGTCACCCTGTCCGTTGTCTTGGGATTACCATTCGGCTTGCTCCACCGCGATTTCAGTCACAAAGAAGGAGACACCGCGATGAGCCGGAAAGGATACACCCTTCGCAAGTGATGCTGCATCTGGGAAACTCGCGCACCAAGGGATAGCATCAGGCTTGCTCATCATTGTCATCCGCTTCGTCATTTGCTTCAGGAAATCTCATGGAAAACGCAGCCATCGCGGCAGTCTTCGAGGAAATGGCGGAGTTGCTCGAGTTCCGCGGTGAAAACCCATTTCGCATTCGAGCGTACCGAAATGGTGCGAAAGCCATCCGTGATCTCGACGAATCAGTTGCCTCCATCCTCGCGGACCCGAGTCGAAATCTGGCTAGCATTCCCGGCATTGGCAAGACTCTGCTGGACAAAACAGAAACGCTTGTCGCAACAGGCCAATTGCCACAGCTTGAAAAGCTGAGACAGGAAATCCCAGAGATCGTCATCCAAATGGCAAGAATCCCCGGACTCGGTGCGAAAAAAGCTGCCAAACTGCAACAGGAACTCGGCATCGAATCACTGGGCGATCTGCGCAAGGCTTGTCACGAGGATCGCATCTCCAAGCTGAAAGGTTTCGGCGGCAAAACACAACAAGCAATTCTTGATGGCTTGGCGATTGCCGAAGCAGCAGCTGAACGCATTTATTGGTCCAACGGCGATCAACTTGCCCAATCAATTGGTAAGCACATGAAGGCGTGTGAGACCATCAGCCGAATGGAGTGGGCAGGCAGCTATCGACGTGGCCGAGAAACGGTTGGTGACTTGGACCTGCTGATCGTCGCCGAGGATCGTGACTTGGCAATGGATCATTTTGAAGCCTATGCGGAGCGTTCCAGCACCATCCTGCGCGGCGACACAAAAATCTCGATCAGAGTTGGAAAAGCATTTCAAGTAGACATGCGAGTCGTTGACGAGAATCAATTTGGTGCAGCACTCCAATATTTCACCGGCTCTCAAGCACACAACATCCACACACGCCGACTTGCAAAGGAAAGAGGCCTCAAGATCAATGAGTATGGTGTTTTCTCACAAGAAGATGACCGTCAGGTCGCCGGGGCTACGGAAGAAGATGTCTACGCCTCCATCGGTCTCTCATGGATTGATCCTGAATTGAGAGAAGATCGCAATGAGTTCAAGTGGTCTGCCAACAATAGCCTTCCCGACCTGATTGAACTGACCGACGTATGCGGCGACCTGCACATGCACACCAATGCCACCGATGGTGCCGCAACTCTGCGTGAAATGGCAGACGCTGCCATCGAACGCAACCTTTCCTATATCGCGATCACAGACCACAGCAAACGAGTCTCGATGGCGAGAGGCCTCGACGCCGAGCGCCTGCGTGAGCAATGGAAAATGATTGACGAAGTGCGTCCCGAATACGAGGGGCGACTAACGATTCTGAAAGGCATTGAGTGCGACATCCTCGAAGCTGGAGGAATGGATCTGCCGGACGATTGCCTGGCAGAAGCGGATTGGGTTCTTGCAAGTATTCACTACGGTCAAAAACAACCGCGTGATCAGATCACAGAGCGTTTACTCGGCGCGATTGAAAACCCTTGGGTCACGTGCATCGCGCACCCCACCGGCCGACTGATCAACCGGCGCCCGCCTTATGAGGTGGACATGGAAACCGTCATGCAAGCTGCCAATCGCTGCGGAAAGCTACTGGAACTCAACGCGAACCCGGCAAGACTCGACCTGAACGATATTCACTTGGCTGCAGCAAAACGCCTGAAAATTCCTGTCGTGATTAGCACGGACGCCCACTCAATCGAAGGACTCGATGTGATGCGATATGGCATCAAACAGGCACGCCGCGGTGGCTTGAGTTGCCAAGATGTGGGTAACGCGCGACCGTGGACTGAATTGCAACAACTCTTCAAACGCGGTTGATCGAGGGTGTATGGATAGTAGCCTCGCTCTCATCGCAAAACGCAATTGAACTCTATCTAACGTTTCGCTGTTGACTGATTAACGCGCCCACGACGCACCACGCCAAACGCACACAGCAGAAGGGCGAAGACAACCAAAACTGGCAACACATGCTCGGGGGTCGCCAGATAATGAGTTGCTCCCTCCTCACCATGCCCAGGATGAGCCGACAAAGGTGAAACCAAAAGGGTCGTGCAGAACAAACCCGCAAAAGCTCGAAGATAACGCTTCACCGAAGACACCGAATTCAAGAGGATGATGGTTGGGCCAATTTGCGGCAAATGAATTCCGCGAAATCATCTGCTGCCCGATGCTATCTTCTACGCTCCCAACGACAACTTGTCGAGGTGCTTCAAAATGAAAGCCTCACGACAGGGCTGGGAGGTCGAAACGCTCGCCTACCCTGTTGCATTCAGACTGATACCCCTAGCCGGAAATATGGGCAAAAGACGGTGGACACAGTTGCTGTCAGGCACAGTATTTTCTGGATAGATTATTTTCAGAACACAGTGATTTCACCAAAACCGATGAAAGAAACCGGTTGGTACAAGAGGCGGAGTGCTCAGCCTCATGACTGGCTTTCAGATTGCGTGCTGGCTTTCAGATTGCGTGCTGGCTATTGAAAATGTTCCCGACGCTAAAAACTTCTCGCGTTACGTGCACGGGAATGTACCCGCCTCAGGCTCGCGGACGACGATCAAGTTTTTGATCTGATGATCTGGACAGACAACACGTGCAACTTCCTGCGCGGTCTGTTTGAGAAAATAAGTCGACACTTGACCTGCCAAAAGCACGATCTCGCGATCGACGCGCACCTGCAGGTTACGCAGACCACAATGCCCACTGCTCGCCAAGTGCTGACGAACAGCCTGCTCTGCTTGTGCATCACAAGACTCGCCAGCAGCGGCGCGTTTGATTTCTGATTCCTTCAACATCGCATTCACCTCATCCTTTTCATGAACGGCTGACATCCATCGACATATCTTCGCAATCTCTGCGTTCGCAGCAAGTTAAAAATGCCGAATCAAAAACAGATACCGGGGATTCCAGTCAGACAAATGCAAGCAATCACTAAGCCCGACGCGTGATGCTTTGACGCGGGTGTTGGACAACTCTAACGCGGAACAGTGTGGCGGCCGCCTAAGCGCCTTGCCCCATGCCGCCCAGCCTTCCTGCATCACTGCTGAATTACCAACAAAACCCACCTGTTGGGGCACGTGGACCATCCCCACTTGGTGCTAGTCCGACGCCGCCCGCATCTCTGTGCCATTTGCAAGAAAATGCTTTCCATCTGTCAGGGATTTTCCACAGACGACATAGGGACGACAAAAGAACATCAAAACGCTCAAAGAGCTTGAGACCCTTCCAACTCGACTATCCGTGCACGAACCTGTTCAAGCAAGTTGTCAGCTTTGACAAATTTGGGAATAAGGTGCTCTGTATCTGCTCGAATACGAAGCAGGCAAATAAGGCACGCATCGACGAGATCGTGATCATCATCCCGCAGCGCCAAGGCAAGCCTTGGCATGATGCGTGGAGCAAGGACAGCCAGCTTTTCCCCTTGGCTACCAATCAGTTCAAGAATGGGCGAGGGATCACCTGCAAAGTAGTCCAGCAACTTCGCCAATTTGCGACGATAACCATCCAAGGGCAGCTTCAATTCTGCCGCAGCTTGCATGGCAGCCACAGTAATCCGCGGCTTGCTTTTTCTGCACAAATCTAAAACACGGTTTTCAAGTTCAGGTGAAAGCGTTCGCGCCTTGCCCAAAACCCGCACAGCCACGGGGACCACATCTGGGTCGCCAACGCGTGAGGCATGGATGGCAGCCTCAACCGCACGAGGCGAAAGCCCATTGAGTTTTGCAAGTGCATAACCTGAGGCAAGCGCGTAAGCAGGGTCCGCACCCATGAACCACGTTGCGAGCTGGCTCATATCTGCCTGAGTCGAAGGAATGGTATCCGAATCAAACAGCAAACAATGGCCTGCCTTCTCATGGCGTTCAAAAAACTCCCAAGCTAGCTGGGCAGTCTCTCGTGAATCCAGTCGGAGTGTGCTTAACCATGCAGGTTTCACTTCATTGCGGCAACGAGCAAATAATGCCAGCGCGTAGCCAATCTCGACAGTGCTGTAATACCCAGATCTTGAAATCGACCAACCAGACCAACCAGCCTGCGACCACTGTTTATCGTAAAGGCATGCTTCGCTGCCCAAGACACCAAAACCACAACAAATGGGCATCAGGTCCGAAGTGCGAGCCGACCGATCCAGCTCAGTGGCGGCAGGTACTCCGTGCCAGTGGTGGCATGAAAGCTGGAAAGCCAACTCCATCACGGTTCGAAGCGGATCGCCAACGGTTTCTTTTGCCAAGCGTATGGCGGCTGGACGATGATCAGTTGCAGCAGAGTAGGTAGACGGGTAACCGATTTCTGAGTCGGTGACAATCTGAATCTCACACACTGCTTGCTGTTCGGGCAATCTCGACACAACTTCAGCGTGTGCCGTTTCCACTAGCGTCTCAGCATTGGTTTGATCAAGGTCCAACTCGTCGAGACTTTTCAGCACGTGAGCTTGGCGCACAAAAGGGAGGCCAATTTCATCGATGGTCCTGCGCATCAGCAGTTCGATATCGACTCGTTGAAAAGTCGTTAGCGGCGTCCGAACTTTGCGAAACCCAAACATGGCATCCAGTTAATCAGTCATCGGCTGTTCAGGCCTTCGGCAAGTGTTGACGCCCTTGGCAAGCGACAGCTAAGCCTGCTTCCATGGAGCGTCATGTGGACGGACTTCTGGCCAGGCAAAAACCAAAACTGACTCAGCTTTTGACCTATGCCCCCTCCGCTGGCTTGGCAATTCTCGGGGAAACAGCCCCCACTGACAAGCGGCAGGCCCAAACGGGCACCATGAAACGATCGCACCGATTGTGGGTGGGCATGCAGTTTCAGGGCCAACCGTGTACGATACGTCCCGAACAGTGAAGGCTCAGCTAGCGCCCCGCCACAAGACATCAAGGACACTCGTGTCCCACGAATCGTGTGAAACAGGAGCTGAACACTTGCGCAGAATGGTTTCTGAGGCAACACGCCCAACACAGGTAAGCAGAGATGAACGGACAAGTATTTCGCGGATGTATCCCCGCCTTGATGACGCCCTGCACCAGCGAGCGCACCCCCAATTACGACGCCTTGGTTAGCAAAGCTCAGGAGCTGACAACTTTGGGCATGAATGCAGTGGTGTACTGCGGATCGATGGGCGACTGGCCGCTGCTGACCAACGAGCAGAGAATGGAAGGCGTGAGTCAACTGGTCAAAGCTGGCATCGATGTCATCGTAGGCACGGGCGCCCAGAACACAGCGATTGCTGTGGCGCATGCAGCACACGCTCAACAGGTCGGTGCTCATGGGCTGATGCTAATCCCTCGAGTGCTGTCCCGAGGAACTTCCCCCGCAGCACAACGCAACCATTTTGCGGACATCCTGTCGGTTGCCCCGGATTTACCCGCCGTCATTTACAACAGCCCCTACTACGGTTTCGAAACGAAAGCCGACCTGTTCTTTGATTTGCGAGCAGAATTTCCGAACCTCGTCGGATTCAAAGAATTTGGCGGAGCAGACGCCCTCAGTTATGCAAGCGAACAGATCACTCACGCCGAAGACGAAATTGTGCTGATGGCTGGAGTCGACACTCAGGTTTACCATGGGTTTGTGCACTGCGGAGCTGTCGGTGCAATCACTGGGATTGGAAACTGCCTGCCCAATGAAGTGTTAACACTGATCCAATTATGCCAACTTGCAGCCGAGGGCGATCCGGACGCCCGACGATTGGCGCGAGAACTTGAAGAGGCCTTGATCGTACTTTCCACCTACGACGAAGGACCAGACCTTGTCCTCTACTACAAGTACCTTCTCGAATTGCAGGGCGACAAAGATTACAAATTGCACTTCAATAGCACTGATCAGTTGAGTGACAGCCAGCGTGGATTTGTGGAAAATCAATTTGCTTTGTTCCAAAATTGGTGGAGTCAGTGGTCCGGCAAAAGCTACGCAGAAGATCGCAAGTCTTCCGCAGGCTGAGGCAACTCTATCCCGCTGGTGCAAAGCAACCAGAGGCGAAGAATGCGGATACATCTCTGTTGATCAAGGTGACAAGTTCTCAACGTGACCTGTCATTAACGTGACCAGACTCGTTATAAAAATACGTCTCAAAATCCAACCGCGTTCCCACACTCGCTTACTCGGTAACGGCCTGCCATGTCCGGCGAAATTCATGCAGTTGACTCTCACACCGCTGGCGAACCGACTCGCATTGTGCTCGACGGAGGCCCATCACTCGGGAAGGGAACGCTCTCAGAGAGGCTTGCGATTTTTCGCACCAAGCATGATGCATATCGCAGAGCCATCATCACTGAACCCCGAGGCTCAGATGTTCTGGTAGGTGGCCTGCTCTGTGAACCTCATGACCGCAGTTGTCAGGCCGGGGTGATTTTTTTCAACAACGTTGGTTTTCTCGGCATGTGTGGACACGGCTTGATCGGCCTGGTGGAAACCTTGCGTGATCAGGGAAAAATCGATGTTGGCCAAATTCACATTGATACACCGGTGGGTAAAGTTGCGGCGACCCTGCACGAAGATGGCGACATTTCAGTATCCAATGTCGAAAGCTACCGAGTCGCCAAAGACATGGAAGTGCATGCAGAAGGCTTCGGGACCGTCCGCGGAGATGTTGCTTATGGGGGCAACTGGTTTTTCCTGACCAACACACCGCAGCAGGACATTACACGCAGCGAAATCAGCGATTTGACCAACTTGGCTTGTGCCATTCGCCGAGCAGTGAACGACGCTGGATACCCCGACGTGGATCACGTTGAACTTTTTGGCAAGCCAGAGGGGCAAGCTGATTCCCGCAATTTCGTGTTGTGTCCGGGCCTTGAATACGATCGTTCTCCCTGCGGAACCGGGACGAGTGCCAAGCTGGCCTGTCTTGCCGCCGATGGAAAATTGGCTCCTCACCAAACATGGATACAGCAGGGCGTGCTGGGGACTTCATTTGCATGTGATTATTCATGGGCAGACACTGATAAGACACGCATCAAACCTACCATCCGAGGCAGGGCGTTTATCACGGCTGAAACCCGCCTGAAATTAATAGCGAATGACCCGTTTTGCTGGGGCATCCAGTAGTTTCTCGCTGGTCAGTGGAGTTCAAGTGGCAAAAAAAATCATCATCATCGGAGGCGGCATTATCGGGCTGACCTCAGCTTGGTACTGCACCCAACGGGGCCACCAAGTCACCGTCATCGATAGAAATCCCAAAGCCCGCGACGGTTGCTCCTTTGGTAATGCAGGGATGATTGTGCCTAGCCACTTTGTGCCATTAGCTGCACCGGGGATGATCAAACTGGGTCTCAAGTGGATGTGGAATCCCGAGTCCCCCTTTTATATTCGCCCCCGGGCGTCCTGGGATCTACTGACATGGCTTTGGCGATTCAGAAACGCTTGCAATGCGTCCCACGTCAAAAGATCAGCTCCTGTGCTGCGTGACTTGCACCTTGCCAGTCGTGCTTGCTTTCAAGAACTGACCTTGGAATTGGAGGATGGATTTTCGCTGACTCCAAACGGCCTACTGATGTTATGCAAAAGTGAACAGGCACTCGATGAGGAAGCAGAAACGGCGCAACTTGCCAACAGCCTGAATATTGAAGCGTGTGTCCTCGATGCAAAGGCCACTGCCGAAAAAGACCCCTCTATCGAAATGGACATCGCGGGCAGCATTTACTACCCACGTGACTGCCATCTCTCACCCGACAAGTTGATGAATCGCCTGCAGTCAGAACTTTCCTCAAAAGGGTGTCACTTCCTCTGGGAAACAGATTGCAAGAACTTTCATTTGCAAGGACGCCAAGCGACTGCTGTCGAAACTTCGCAAGGATCAATTGATGCCGACCAGTTCATCATTTGTGGTGGCGTGTGGTCGTCCGAACTTGGCCGGCAACTGCAACTGAACCTGCCAATGCAGGCGGGCAAAGGATACAGCGTCACACTGGACCAACCTTGCCAACAACCATCAATCTGCTCGATCTTGACTGAGGCCCGTGTGGCGGTGACCCCCATGGGATCTTCTTTGCGATTTGGTGGCACCATGGAGATTTCAGGTTTGGACCAGTCGATTTCACAGTCCAGAGTACGAGGAATCATAAGATCGATCTCCGACTATTTTCCGAAATTCAAACCGTCAGACTTTGAAAACTGCAAACCTTGGACAGGTCTTCGCCCGTGCTCACCCGATGGCCTTCCCTACATTGGACGAAGCAGGCACTGGGAGAATGTTATCGTTTCAACAGGGCACGCGATGATGGGAATCAGTCTTGCCCCCATCACCGGGCGCTGTGTCGCAGAGATCGCCGATGCGGAACAACCCAAGATCGACAATTTTGAACTGCTTTCACCTGACCGATTCTCCAAGTGAACTGATTCGAAATTCGCGCCATTGAATGTTATGATGAGCAGCCCGCGGGCTTTCCTCTCCACCGCCTTGGATGCATTACACATGCCACATCTCGAATTCACGTCCCAACTCGCTCAACATGTCCATTGCCCGGCAAACCAGACGGTGACGGCAACCACGCTGAACGAGGCACTGGAAGCGATGTTCAGCCAGTTCCCCGCACTACGCGACTATGTCATGCAAGCAGACGGAACTCTGCAGCAGCATGTGGCAATTTTCATCGACGGACAAATGCTGCCTCACGGTGAATCACTCGATCTGGCAGTCGATGAGGCAAGCCAGATCTTTGTCATGCAGGCGCTCGCTGGCGGATAACAGATTCAAGTCGCAGTGGACAGAGAATCAATGCTCATTCCGAGAAACTGCGCCACTGAGAAACTGCGCCACTGAGAAACTGCGCACTGAGAAACTGGGGGATCTGTCAAACCGGACAGTGCCTGTCATCAAGACCTACGGTTCACGATCGGCAGCTTGTTTATTTTCGATCGAGATCGGTGAAGGCTCTCACCTGCTCTGTGATCGCCTTTTCGGTCGGCAACCGCTCCATCGAACTTGCCCCGTAGAAACCATCTACGCCGTCTGCTCGTTGCAGAACGTAGGCTGCATCCTCGGGCATAGCGATGGGGCCACCGTGACACAGGACCAGCACATCATCGCGGACCGCGTGAGCAGCATCTGCGATTTCAATCACGCGAGCGACTGCGGCCTCAAGATCCATTGCCGTCTTGGCACCAATGGTTCCACTGGTCGTCAGCCCCATGTGCGCAACAATGACGTCAGCACCTACCGAAGTTAATTCTGCTGCTTGTTCGGCATTGAAGGCGTAGGGTGTGGTCAACAAATCCAGTTCATGAGCCGCCCCGATACATTCGACCTCCAAGGCGAATCCCATTCCTGTCTCTTCAAGATTCTCTCGGAACGTCCCATCAATCAGACCGACAGTGGGAAAATTTTGGATTCCTGCGAAACCCATTTCCTTCAATTCACGCAAAAATTTATCTCGAAGCAAGAACGGATCAGTGGCGCACACACCTGCTAACACCGGTGTATGCCGTACGGCAGTGAGCACTTCGGCGGCCATTTCTTTTACAATTTCGTTGGCATTACCGTACGGCATCAACCCCGCCAGTGAACCTCGTCCCGCCATGCGGAAGCGTCCTGAGTTGTAAATCACAATCAAATCGATCCCGCCGGCCTCTTCACACTTCGCGCTGATCCCCGTACCTGCTCCACCACCCACGATGTACTGACCTTGAGCGATCTTATTCCTGAATCGTTCCAGAATTAAATGACGGGTTTGCATTGCCATGATGGCGATCCTCTATGTCTTCGTTCGGCTAGCGGTGGCGTCCATCAGCGACTTGCCAAGATGTTGTAATGCTGCACAACAGACTCTGCAAATCCCCGATCATTGATGTGCTGGCGGACGCGGACAACTTGACAGGCTTCATAACCCTTCAAGTGCTCTTCCAGCTCTCGAAACAAAATAGCGTTGATGTCGGGATCATGAAATGGCTGCCCCGGTGCATCCAATGCCGACAAACCTAATTCAGGAATCATTACGAACATGGGAGAGACTGTTTTTCGAATCCTGGTCGCGATCCAGCGGGCTATCTGCCGATTCTCTTCCGCGTCCGTACGCATCAAAGTGACTTGGGCATTATGCACATGGAATGTTCGGTCAGAAAACTGGGCGGGCACGGTTTCCTGAGCTCCAAAGTTGACCATATCAAGAGCACCAAGACTGAGAACCAATGGAAGCCCACTTTCCACCAACTTTCTGAACCTTTGGCTGCCTGCTGGAAACACGCCCCCAACAACTTCGTCAGCTACCTCAGTGGTCGTGATATCCAGCACCCCATTGAGCATGCGTGATTCAACCAGTTGTTCCATGGCTCGACCTCCTGTTCCGGTCGCATGAAACACGAGGCACTGGTGACCTGTCATCTCAAGTTGCTTACGCACAGCATCGACGCACGGCGTGGTCACGCCAAACATTGTCATCCCCAAGGTAGCTGCACCGGCAACTGCGTTCACGCTGTGTTGGACCATGCCAGCCATCGCGTGCGCGGCGTTACCGAGCACTTTTCGCGAAACGACATTCAGACCAGCAACATCCACCACGGAATACATCATGGTGATGTCACTGCAATCGACGTAGGGCGCAGTGTTGCCACTCGCAACAGTCGATACCATGACCTTCGGCACACCAATAGCAAGCGATCGCATCGCGGGCGTGATCAGTGCGGTTCCGCCGCTACCCCCGATGCCGATCACACCTGAAACCCGTCCTGCATCAGCCTCGGTCAACAAGTAGGTCTTCAGAGCTTCCCCCATTGCAGTCACGGCCGCAGCTCGACTTTTATACGATGCATCGGGTGCATTACCCCGCACTTCATTGCTCGTCACGTCTGGCTGCCCCATTGGTAGCCCACCTGTCCCTACATCAACCACTTGGACCTGAATTCCTGCAGCACGCAGGCAATCAGCCACGTAATCCAATTCGACACCTTTGGTGTCCATGGTCCCAATCGCGTAGACAAATTTGCTCGCCATAGTCAACTCCCTGCAACCCACGATCTGCCTTCAGCCTGACGCATTCTTTCAACAGAAACATCTGCCTCATGCCTATGCATGCTCAAATGTACAGACTTAAATTTTTCTCGTGGACCTAAAATAACATCTAGAAAGTCTGACGCGACGAACCCGCCAAGCCCGTTCCCACAGCATGCGACCGTCCCAACATGACCAAAAAAAGGGGGGAGACACACATCGAGAATCAAAAGCGCAAGACCCAATCCAACCCATAAATCAGGCTCATCACTTGTTTCCCAGCGCTTACACAGGGCGATCCCCAAGGGATTTCACCTGTACAAACGCAACGTCGTAGTCATAACGATGAAGGCTAGTTGCAGGCTAGCATGGAAAAGTCTCATGCTGAGGCTGCTGAATGGACGAATTTTAAAAAAATCCCCTGATTACTGGCATGCTGCGACACAACTAGAACGCCGATGAACAAGATCAATCTCCGCCCCGCGCTTGCTTCGATGGATCACGACGAGGACATTCTGTATGCGGTGCTGGCTGCCTTCATCGAGGAAGTCCCGTCGCTCATGAACGAACTGGAGCAGGCCCTCGCCAAAAGCGACAAAACAACCACCGAACGCGTCTCGCACACGCTCAAGGGTAACTTTCGCATTCTACAGTTGCAGAACCAGCAAACAGTGTGGGCAAACATCGAGCAGCTGGCTCACAACGATCAACTTGCTCAAATCCCTGCCTTGGTACCAGAGGCGAAGGTGGTCACCCAGACTGTTCTGGAACAAATTGAATCCGCTCTGGCTTCACGCCAACTGTAGGCCGAGATCCGCGAAGCCTGCTTGTCGCGTGTAGCATCGTTGTCGCAAGGGAGGTGTTTTGATCCACACTGAGTGCGATCCAATACCCGCAGGATCAAAAGTCCGTGCGATCAAAAACCATACGCACCAAACCATTGCCTACCCGAACATTGCGTCAGCGCGTCATCCACTCTCTGAAGTGAAAGCGCTCGTCAGGAGACGTTTTGCAATTGCAAAGCTGCTTGCACGACCGCACGCGACTTTTCAAGCCCTTCGGATGCGACCTCGGCCGGATCTCGTTCCCAGTACTCGGGATTAAATAGCTCAAGTGAGAACGTGCCGGTAAATCCATGATCGATCAACTGCCGGATAATTTTTGGCAACGGACATACACCGTCACCCGGAAAAACGCGATGCTTGTCTGCGATTTCGGCGAGAGGGGGATCATTCGGATAGTCGTTCATATGAAAACAATGCATCCGTGATGCCTCAATCATCCCCAGCGATGCGAAGTCATTGCCACCTTTGTAGATGTGATAAAAGTCTGGTAACACACAAGCGTCTGGATGCCCAGCACCCGCCGACACGTATGCCAATTCGCTTAACTTGTTCAACGTGGGCGAGAATCCCCAGAGCTCCAGTTGTGGCACGACACCAACCTGTTCCCCCACTTCCAACAGAGCACGATACCGTTCAGCGATCACTGGCAAGGGCGGTGGCGTACTGTCACCCCGGTGTGCACCAACAGGTGGTGCTGCCACACGACCTCCCCCAATTTCTTTGACCAACGCCATTTCACGCTTCGCCTGCTCAAGCCCTTTGGCCCGCGCGTCCGGATCATCAACAATCCAATTCGCAAAACCAATGGCGCTATCCACGGTGAGGCCACTATCCGAAATCTTCTTCTTCAAATCAGCAACACTTCCCCCGTCATCGACATACTGTTGAATGTCTCGAATCCATGGTTCGATACCGTCGTAGCCCGCTTTCGCAGTCAAATCTACCTGCTCTTCAATGGACAATTTTTGACCACGTACCGTACTGGTATTCAAAGCAAAACGAACAGGAACATCGCTACTCGACTGAGCAGCAGCTAGGGCTTGTTTCTGCGGAAGGGAAGCAGCAGTCATGGCAGTGGCGGCAATTAAAAGGTCACGGCGTGGAATCATAAGGTTCATTTCTCACTTGTCAGGCAATCTCGCTCGTCAGGCAAATTCACTCGTCGAGGGACTGATCTGTCAGCTGATCGGCCTTCGTGCCCCGCGGTGACTTCTACTTCCTGACAGGTTACCAGACACCACCGATGACTGCACACGTCACTGCATGGCTCAACTAACAGAACCGCGAACATAACAGCGATGACAAATAGCCAAAGATGTGGAGAAGACAGAAACTTCGGCGGCCTCTGCCCAGTCACCTCGCCACATCCGCGTGTGGCTAAAGTCGAGATCTCACGGCGAACACCGCTGACTGTTGATGCCTCACATCGATTCAAACGACTGCCGCAAAAGTACCGGAACACGGGCCAAAAAAGTTCCCCGAAGACAGGAACAAGGGTTCGACGCTACTGGCCCTCTCCGATTCACAACGCCTCACTGATCTGCGGCACTGTCGCTTTGAAAGTCCTCGACTTTCAACGTCTTAGAGAAGACAACTGCAGCAACTGCTCAGCGGCCGTGCCAAACATTCGTCGAAACTCGGCAATGGCGAGTGTTTTCAGACGACCATCCAACTGATTGATCGCCATTCCATAGGCTTGAATGGATGAGGACTTCCGACCCTCACGATACTCTTGCCTGGCGAACCTGACGAGCGCTTTGCCCTCATCGGTCCTCGAGAGAGTCGTAGACGTTGGGCTTCGACTCGTTTGCCCCTGACGGCCCGTTTGACCCCGAGGCAGCCCCGTTGCGATCGCGTGTTGTTCTTGACTTCGCATGCGAGCAAGAAACTCCTCGGGCGATCCACCTAAAATCTGCCGGTCCATCTCAGCCAGATCGATAATCCTCGCCGATACAGCGGCGTTGGAGGTGGAGTTGACGCTACCGTAGCCTCGGTTCCAGCCTCGATGGTTATACCCTGTAGCCGATCTTTTCACCCCACCAAGGGACGTAGTGCCGCCGTCAGGAACGAGCACCGACCCACCATAGGAAAAGGTGTGAAAGCTGGGCAACTGCACGACAGACGGCAGTTGTGCAGAACAAATGCTTGCCCCACAAACCACTGACAAAAGAAGTCCGAGCAGAGTGCAAAAGTGTTTCACAATACAAACTCTTAACAAGCAGCCTTGCGGTAATTGAACAACAACCAGTTCGGGACGTATTCAATCACCCCATTTTCGTGAGGAAACGGGAGATTGTGGTCCCGGATTCCTACTCGCCTTTCTTCTTGATTTTATCACCGAATTCGCGATTGAACTTTCTTACCTTGTTACGCACAACCGCTCGGCAGTAACCAGCATTCGGATTACGAGCGAAGTAATCTTGGTGATACTCTTCCGCTGGATAAAATTTTGATGCGGGCTCGAGCGTTGTGACAATGGGCCCCTCACCTGCAGCATTCAATTTGGCGATGTACTTTTTCGCCGCTGCTTTTTGCTGATCATCATGGAAGAACACAGCGCTGCGGTACTGAGGCCCCTGGTCAGCACCCTGTCGATTCAACGTCGTGGGGTCATGTGTCTTGAAAAATACCTCAAGCAATTCATCGTAGGTCGTCTTACTGGGGTCGTAGTAAATCTCGACCGCCTCTGCGTGACCCGTCAGCTTTCCGCACACTTGTTGGTAGGTGGGATTCTTCACATGGCCGCCGATGTATCCTGAGACCACATCGTTCACTCCCCGCATCCGCTCGTACACCGCTTCCGTGCACCAAAAACATCCACCTGCAAGCGTAGCTACCGCCTCTTTTTTGACTTTGGGTCCGGACTTGTCGCCATTCTCGGTATCAACTTGATTAGGCCCTGATGCCAGCTCTTCTGCGGGGTTTTCGGCGGTAGCATTGCCCCCGACCGCCACCGCTAAAACTAGCACAGCAGAGTTAAGTAGGCCAATGAGCGACAGCCTTCTTGTAATTACTGACATCACGGTAAACCTTGATCTCCAGGGACTTGAATGGCACCCACAAATCCGACGCCGTCATTGTGGATCAACTGCGTAACCTCTTGTGGGCTCAGCTACAAGATTATCCCAAAGTGCTGAACACCACGAATCTACCCCTTCATCATACAAAAAGGGCGAGTCCCTGTTGAAGTGAACTTTCGCGCTTTTGGCTATCCACAGCGAAAAGTCGTTCCCGAATACGAAATAACCCGCAACTTAAGTCGCTGGCAACTCGACTTTTACGCAGTCTCGTACGAATCATCAGGAACGCGAACGCGAACGGCACCACACATATTCAGCATGGAACGACAAAAATCGGACACCGTATGCCCCTGCTTGGCTCTGCGGGCTATTCTCTGCACGGGCGGGATTCCCTGCTTGCCAATTCGCCCGTTTTTCAAATTGAGCCGACGAATTGCCCGAAACAATCGCGTGTGGTGAAAGCGTTGAGCGCTGCCCCACGCCCCCATGACTGTTACCGATCCTGCAAGTCGTCCTATCGGATCCGACATCCACGTCCGAGGCACCTCCGTCTTTAAACGCCAACGCTTCCTTTCCCACACCTGGGCAAACCAGCCCATCCCCACCATGTCTGATTTTTTTGATTACTCCCACACAGTCGCCCCTGACGAGATTGACGCTCAGGGCCACGTTCACAATTTGCGATACTTGCAATGGACACTCTGGGCAGCGGGAGCTCATAGCCGAGCCGGCGGATGGGATAGCAAACAGGCTTTGGAGCAGAAACTGGGGTGGGTCGTCAGAAACCACGACATCACTTACCGCGCAGCTGCGATGGAAGGTAACGCGATTACAATCCGAACGTGGGTGGCCGAAATTGCAAAGTTTGCATCGCTACGGAAATACTTGATCTGCAGATCAGCGGATGAAACAATTCTTGCAAAAGTGGAGACGCGGTGGGTCTACGTCGACCTCTCCAAACCCAAAGTGATTGCAATTCCGGAAGAGCTAAAAACACAACTCTCCGTCTGCGATCCTGCTCCGAAACCACCTTGGGTAGCGAACCAATGAATCCAAGCGACCACGGCCAGCCCAACACTTCAAATTGCTCCCCTGAGAGCGTGATGGCAGACCAGGCACCTAACGCAAGTCGGGACCGATGGCTGCTGCTCTTCCTCCGCTTGATTGGTTCAACCTCTCTGCTTGCATTTCTGGCGTCTGTCATGCCGGCTGCCTGGATCATCAATATTTCAGAAGAACTGGGCTTCTCGCCCTTTCCAGATTCACCATTGACCTTTTATCTCGCGAGAAATCTTTCTCTGCTTTACGGATTTGTGGGAGCAACGCTTCTTATCATCGCGAGTGACCTTCCCCGCTATCGACCGCTGGTCCGCTATGCAGCCATCGGGACGCTGCTGTTTAGCGGATTGCAACTCGTGGTTGATTCCATGTCCGATTTACCGTGGTGGTGGACATGGGGTGAGTCAGGCTCAACCCTTGTGGGTGGGCTGCTGCTGTACTGGATCCAGCGACCAGACAGAAACCAGCGACCAGAAAGGTAGTGAGGTTTGCATCCGTCACAAAATGGCGAGTGAACAGTCGCAAAGCAATTCGCTAGCTGCAACGACCGAACCGCTTGATTAACTTCCGCAGGCGTTCAACGGAAGCCTCAGTTTCATGCTGTCCCAGGAACGGCGGAATCTGTGTCAGAAAATCGACAGGTAGTCCTTTCTGTTCCAGGAAAGCAGCTAGTTTCGCTGCTTGTTCATCCCTGTACGACTCGGCCGTCTGGTAAGCCGCCACGCCCAAGATGCGATCGGCAAGTTGCATCACCAGACGCCTCCATTGTTTGGCTTGTCCGGCAGA
>Ga0315322_10000752_pt1 | contig 24387 bp, 16 predicted proteins | sample M110021515metaG_FD_203461 | JGI IMG/M metagenome (GOLD analysis project Ga0315322, IMG submission 203461) | Ammonia-oxidizing marine archaeal communities from Monterey Bay, California, United States - M1 100m 21515 | ecosystem: Environmental > Aquatic > Marine > Intertidal zone | place: USA...
AAAGCCTGTGGCCGCAAAGCCTGTGGCCAAAAAGGCTGCCAAAAAGGCTGCCAAAAAAGCGACTAAGAAAGCAGCTGCTAAAATCGCCAAGGTTGAGGAGGCTCCAGAGTTGGAGCTCCAAGTCGAGGGAATTGTAGACGAGAAAGAGGATGTTATGGCTGAGGCTGTTGCCGCTGAATTGGCTGCTGCGGAAGCTGCGGAAGCTGCGGTAAAGGCTGCCGAGGTTGCGCGGTTAGCAGCTGAGAAGGCGGCAAATGCGGCTCTTGAGGCGAAGAAAAAAGCAGCTGCCAAAAAGGTTGCCAAAAAGCAGGTTGAGGTCAAAGCCTCTCAGGAGACGGCAGATGAGGATACGAAGGCCGAAGCGCCAAAGGAAGAGGAGATTTCGGTGGTTGAGAAGACTGAAGCTAAAGAGGCTCCGAAGAAAGTAGAGACCCCTCCACCACCTCCGCCCGAGGTGCCTGAGCAGATCGATTTGAGTAAATTTCGGAAAGAGCCGCTGAGTGATCTTTATGATGAGGTTGAGCGCTTGCCGGTTCGTATCCCCAACCGGGTGACCCGCGCCCAGTTGGTGTTTACCATTCTCTCGTGTTACGCGACCCATGGAACTCGCATCGAGGGGGAGGGCGTTTTGGAATTCACGGGTGGGAATTATGCCATGATTCGGGAGGAATCGCGTAGTTTTAGGGCTTCTCCGGATGATATTTATGTGCCCGTGCAGATGTTACAGGAGCATAGCCTTCGTGAGGGTCAGCGACTGAGGGTGTCAATCCGCGAACCTAAGCATCGAGACAAATTTCTTTCGGTTCTCGAGATTCTCGAGATCGATGGTGTGTCCTTGGTTGATTACGAACAGCTGACTCACTTTGATTCGCTCACGTCACTTTTCCCGGAAGAGCGCTTTGTGCTTGAGGGGGCCGATGATGGGGCGGGTCTCGCAACGAGAGTGGTCGATCTGGTGGCGCCGCTCGGAAAGGGTCAGCGAGGCTTGATTGTAGCGCCTCCCCGCGGAGGAAAAACGATTCTGCTCAAGCAAATCGCAAAATCGATCCAGTTGAACTCGCCGGAAACCGAATTGGTCATCCTTCTTTTGGATGAACGTCCTGAGGAGGTGACTGATTTTGAGGAAATGGTGGGTCAAAATGTTTTTGCTTCGACTTTTGACGAGCCTTCTAAGAGGCACGCCGAAGTTGCCAATCTTGTTTTGGAGAGGTCCCGTCGATTGGTCGAGCAGGGTAAGGATGTTGTGATTTTGCTGGATAGTTTGACCCGTTTAGCACGTGGCTACAATAACGCGTCACGTGGTGGGCCGATCGGTTCGGGAGGGGTCAGCCCCAAGGCGATCACTGAAACTCGAAAGTTTTTTGGAGCGGCTCGAAATGTCGAAGAGGGCGGAAGCCTGACAATTTTGGCAACTTGTCTGATTGAGACTGAAAATCGCATGGACGATGTGATTTTTGAAGAGTTGAAGGGAACAGGTAACATGGAAGTGCGTCTGGATCGCGAATTGGCCGAGCAGCGGATTTACCCTGCTATCCATATCCCCCAGAGTGGCACAAGAAATGACGACCGGCTTTATCATTCTGATGAATTGCCACGAGTGCAGGAAATTCGCCGCCATCTCGCCAGTTTGCCAATTGGCGAGGCCATCGAGACCCTTTTGCGCAATCTCGCGCGCACAAAAACGAACACAGAACTTCTTTTACAGGGGATGCGTTGAATCAATCAGATTTCCCCGGATTTCTGCTGGATTAAGCCCGGCGGGAACTCGAAAATACGGGATTGCCCCTAAATCTTTGTTAGAAGTAAGAAAATCAGTTTTTGTTCCAAGAAATCTTCAGCTCACGTTTCTCAAAAGATAGGCGAGTTGCTTTTTAATTTTGCGCTTGTCGCATTTCACCTCCGGCAGCTAACCTCCCCCAAGCACGATTATAAGCTTGGGGTAATTCAATCGACCGAAATGTTGGATAAGAACAGTTTTTCGATTGATAGGAGCCCCAAACACATGTAAATGCATTGCAAACACCTTCGAAAATGAAATCCTTAAAACCTATGGCCCTGCTTGCGGGTGCCTTTTCACTGACAGCCACGCTGGCTCAGGCACAGTTTCTAAGCACTCTCGATCTCACTTTCCGGGATACAAAAGCCTTTAAATTGATTGGGCCAAATGATTCTGAGTATCAAGGTGGAGAATTGTTTATTCGTGTTTTTGATGGTAACGCCTCGGTTCTTGGCTGTGCCGCTAACTTTGATATATTTTACACACCGCCTAATATCTTTTGTCCGAGTGGAACGACAGGTCTCGTTACTCAGGGAGATTTTGATGGCGATGGTGTTCGTGATACTGGTGTTTATGTTTCGGTGAGTCAGCCGATTCCTGCGCGAAGCATTCAGCCTTTTCTGACGCAGGCTGTTGAACTTTACTCAGCCCCCCCTTCAAGCCTGCCGCGGCCATTGGGTGGTTTTAATTGGTCTGATAATAGTACCGTTATCTTTTACGATCTTATCAATGACCCTGTGAATGGAATCGGGTATGAGTTGACCGATTTTGAGTCGACCCGACCTTATCTTCCGACCGAGCTCGAGCGTCACAGAAATGAAATCGTTCCTGGGACCTATATTTTCAAGTTCCCGGCACTTGGTTCGGATGAAGAGAATCCGGCTAATTTTTTCATGAGTGTATCTCACCGTGAGATGGTGGAGGCGGTCCCTGGACCTGGCGGGCGTAGTGTGGATAGTGGAGGAATTGATGTTGGGAATGATTTTCGTGTCACCAATGATGATCGTTGGAATAATGGAGTCATGGAGTTTGATCCGCGGATTTCCTTCAACTTCCAATGGGAAGGTTTCAATCAATCGACCTTCTTGGGTAATGATCGACTCTTCTTTTCGGTTCGGAATCGTGAAACAAGGAAAATAGTTTTCCCACCTATTCCTGATGCAATTCCACCTAACCCTGAGCTTCCTCAGTTGATTGGTAGTCGTGATCTTGGGATCCCGAGGGGCTATGATCTAGGCCCAGATTTCTTTGGTCCAGGCCAAGAACTTTTGGTGGAGATTGAGTTCGTTCGCAATTCGTCCACCGGTTCCGCGGTAGACCGCTCTAGTCGGACTTATCAGTGGGACATTGATCTCATTGACACTTATCCCGGTTTCGTAGGTGAAACTTTCTCTGCTGGAACTCTTGATGAATTGCTTGAGCCGGATGCTGATTTTGACGGTGATGGTTACACTAATTTGGAAGAGTTTGGTCTTCAAACCAGCCCGACGGACCCCGCTTCGGTTCCTAATCCAACTCCAGTGCTTATCGGTAACGACCAATGTTACTTGGAAATCGCCAAGCGCCCGGCTGTTGGATCGCGTCTCGATTACATCATGCAATATTCGTCTGATCAGGAAAACTGGACCACAATTGAGCAGGGTGACCCAAACTGGTTTATTGTGTTCAATAATGACGAACGAATCAGTGTGCTAAGTCGTGCGGCTTATAACGTAAACCCTTGCTTCCTTCGTGTTCAGTTCGAGCAGAACTAAATCCTAATTGCTCGTAACCCATCACCCCAATTTCCACCTCGATTTTCTATGAAAAAGTCATCAATGACATTCCTCACACTGATCGCGCTGTCCGGCAGCTCGTTTGGTGATTCCGCGGCCTCTATCGTCAGCGGGCAAGCTAGCTCGTCTGGTAGCCACCAATTTTCACAAGGCGGATTGATCAACAATCTTACCCTTTGCACCTACGAGCTCTGCCACCTCGACGAGTCGGGAAGACTTAAGATTTCTCCGGTTGCTGCTGGATCGACCTCCGCAATCATATCTCAGGCCTCTGAGCCTGGTGGCGAAAAGTATTTGGTTTTTTATCCTAATGGGGAGCAGCGTAACCCAAACGCTCGGAGGATTCTTCGCACCCATTACGTTGTGAAGCTTGCACCTGGAGCGAGTCTGCAGGAGGTGCAGGAGCGTTGTGGTATCCACTCAATGGAGTTGGTCCGGGAAGGTTCTAATCTGGCGATTTGTGAAGAAGAGTCAGCGGGTAAAGTGCTCGCCCAGCTTGCTCGTGTTGCTGCTGATCCAGAAGTGATCTCAGCCGAGCCTGTTTTCTCGAAAAAGAGATTTAAGAGGGCGATCCCAAGTGATCCATTTTATGACACCATCGACAATCCTCGTGATGATGGGGCGTATCAGTGGAACCTGAACAATATTGGCGTCAATGGAGGCGTTGCCGGTATTGACATCAAGCTGGAAGGAGCTTTAGACCGCGCGACTGGTCGGGGAGTCACGGTTGGAGTAATCGATGATGGTTTGTCAATCGACCACGCTGATCTCGCTGCGAATGCAACTGGGCCTCACCTGAACTTGCTTGATGGTGACCCCGCTGACCCTACGACTTTCGACGCAGCTCTTAGCCATGGAACGAGCGTGGGCTCGTTGATTGCGGCGGCTTTCAATAACAACGAAGGAATTTCCGGAGTTGCTCCCAATGCGACGCTCTCAGGGATCAGACTCCTCGGAGCGGATGGCCTGACGGACGACGTAACCGAAGCCGCTTCTCTCTCCTTCGAAAATGATACTATCGATGTCTACAATTCAAGTTGGGGCCCCGATGATACTACCCTAGATCTTGAGCAGCCAGGGCCTTTGACCCTAGCTGCGTTCGAGGACGGAATCTTGTTCGGGCGATCTAGGCCCTCGACTCCTGGGAACCCAAATCCTGCTGGTCTCGGAAACATCTTTGTGTGGGCTGCCGGTGATGGCGGCGAGATTGAAGATAACTCTAACTATGATGGCTACGCTAACTCGAAATACACAATTGCAGTAGGTTCGATCGATGACGCCGGACAGCGTGCCGCCTATTCGGAGAAGGGGGCTAACCTTGTGGTGGTTGCGCCATCTGATGGCGGAGCCCAAAGTTTGCTCGCGGCATCCTACGGTTTGGATGTTGACGAAGATGATAACCCAATCCGGACCACCGAATATATCGGTGATTTTGGTGGAACTTCAGCTTCTGCCGCTTTGGTTTCAGGAGTGGCGGCGATGATGCTGGAGGAAAATGACGACCTCACTTGGCGCGACGTGCAGGATATCCTAATTCGCACTGCCTTTAAGGTTGACGGTGAAAATGCGGAGTGGGTGACCAATGCTGCTGGGATTGATTTCAATCACAGCTATGGAGCCGGACTTGTTGATGCCGCTGCTGCGGTTCAAGAGGCTTTCAGAGTCAACAGTGCCAATGATTTTCTTGGAGAAGCTGTTCAGCACTCTCGTTCGGCCTTTTTCTCGAGTGATTCTCAGGGAACGGCTGAAGAGCCAACTGGTTTGATTCCTGATAATACAGGTGAATCCCTCCTTGCCTCATTTGACATGACCCAAGGGAGTGATGGGACTTCCTTCAAAAACTTGCGAGTCGAGCACGTTGAGTTCAATGCGACGATCATTACTCAGAATCGAGCTGACCTTGAGGTTGTTTTGATTTCACCAAACGGCACGCAGAGCATTCTGGCTGAGACGAATGCTGACCATGAGGAAGACAGTATCTTCTTCTGGAATTTTATGACCGTTCGCAATTGGGGTGAAGGTTCTGCGGGAACATGGCTTGTGCGTGTGACCGACCGCGTTTCCGGGAATCCAGCTGTGCTCAATAATGCTACTTTGACGATTAACGGGAGCGCAGATCCTGATGCTCCTGTGAAGCAGGTTCCTATTCTGACAAGTGCACGTGTCATCGATGTCGATCAAGGGGGGGCGTTTGTTTACGCTCTTGATACTTCAGGTGCGACAGAAATTCAGGTTGGTAATCTCCCTCCTGGCTTTGTTTATAATGCAGATGATCAGACAATCTCGGGAACTCCGACTGACCCAGGTTTGTACACGATTAGTGTCGTTTTGACTGGTGCAGAAGGCACTCAGGCTGAATTCCCCATCAACGTGGTGGTTCGCCCAACTTCTGTGGCATTGGGTGATGCGGTGGGCCTCTCTGGAATCCCTGCTGTCTTTGAAGGCGATTTGCCTTGGGACTTCGAATTCACTGATACTAATGATGGTAATGTGCCTGAGCCACTCTCGGCCAGAAGCGCAGTTGGTCTCGCTGATAATCAGTCATCAACCTTTGGTTTCAATGGTTTGGCTAAAGGTGTTCTGCTCTTCGATTGGAAGACTTCTTCTGAGGAAGGCGCTGATCGGCTCTGGGTCAATCTTGGTGGAGAAGTCCCTCAAGTATGGGATGCCTTTATTAGTGGGGAGCGAGCATGGGGTCGTTCCGCGATCATGCTTCCAGAAGCAAGTAACGATGTTCGTTGGATCTACAGAAAGAACGGAGCCGATACTGAAGGCGAGGATCGTGGTTTAGTAGATAATATCGAGGTTATGACTCTCGAGAAGTTTATTGAGGAGATTAAGAGTGCTGGAAATATCGAAGGCTTTGACTTCGAGTTGGATAGCCGGGCTTTATTCCTACCTACAACTCTAGACGGAATCAGCCCTCCACCAGAAGGTGGTGCTCCAAGCGCTCTCGTCACACCTGCAATCGGTAACGGTCAGACGGCTTCCATGTCAGGCTGGGTCACTGGCCCGGGAATCTTTGATTTCATTGCGGTCAACCTCGCAGAACCCACTGATGTTTTGGAATTCCTTGTTGATGGGGTTGTTCTTGCCACCGGTCCTGGAGTTGGTTCGGGAGATGGTTTGGTAAACTTCTTCAGTCCGGGCGCAGCTGGTGTGATTCCTCCCGGTCGTCACCGCGTTCAACTTCGCTTCCGCAAGGACTTCAGGGGAGCTGATGCCGCAATCCGCTCTAGCACCAACCTTCCGTTTGATGGCGCTTTGATCGACGATATTAAATTCATTCCTGACAATAATTTTGCAGCATTTGTTTCCCAGTATGGTGCCGGGTTTGATCCAAACCCTGAAGCTGATGCCGACGGTGATGGGTATTCGAATCATCAGGAGTATGCCTTTGGTGGTGATGTTTTGATTGCTGATATTCCTTCCTATCTCCCCCAGTTGGTAGTGGATGGTGAGCTCAGCTACATCGAATATGGAATCGACCCAAGTCGTCCGGACCTTAATTACACGGCTCAGCAGTCTACCGATCTGGAGAGCTGGCAGGCTGTCGAGCTTTCCAGCCTTCACAGGCTCGAGGGTAACTACGAAATTTACCGAATTCCGGTGATTGCTGCCCAAGGACGTCGACACCTCTACTATCGGGTAGTCGCGAGCGCCAAGTGATTTTGGACATCCTGACTCCGATCATTTGACTTTCTCTGGATTATTTAAATAATTTCAAAGGAACAGGGATCTTCCCTGTTCCTTTTTTTATTCCATGGCTGCAGATCATTACACAAGCGTCCAAGAACTCATGAGAGCTTTGCCCTCTGGCGATGGTAGGGTTGGCTTGGATTTGGAGGCCGACAGTCTTTACAGGTATGCTGAGCGGATATGTCTCGTTCAGGTCTGCTACGGTGAGGAGGTCGAATTAATCGATCCCCTTGCGGAGGAGTCATTGGATCCTTTGGTCGAGTGGTTGAGTTCCGCTCGCATCTGGATGCATGGAGCAGACTATGACATGACGCTTATGCTGGCAGAGTGGAAGATGGTTCCGCCGATGCTCTATGATACCCAGATTGCCGCCCAACTTCTGGGACATCAGCGATTTGGCTATGCGAGTCTAGTGGAGCAGTATTTCGGGGTCGAACTCTCGAAGAGTTCTCAAAAGGCTGACTGGGGAAAGAGACCTCTCAGTTCAAAAATGCTCGAATACGCCGGCAATGATGTGCGATATCTCCTTCCGCTGGCACATGAGGTGGAAATCAAGCTCAGGGAACTAGGTCGCTACGAATGGTTCCTAGAATCATGTGAGGCTGCTCAAACCCGTGTTAAGAAACGGGAAGGTGAGGAAAAAGAATCTTGGAGAATTTCTGGCAGTGGTCGTTTGCAACCTACGGGGTTGAGGTTTTTGCGTGCCGTTTGGAATTGGCGGGATGGTGAGGCTGCTTCATGGAACCGTCCCAGTTTTATGGTGGCGACCAATAAGCAATTAATTGCATGGGCAAATGATCTGGCTGAGGGGCGTAAGCTCAATCTCCCTCCAAAGCTGCGCGCCGACCGCAGTCAACGATTGGCAGCGGCAATCAAAGAGGCAGAGGGGATTTCTGAACCCGATTGGCCGGTGAGACCGAAAAAGATACGCCAACGTTACGATCAAACTTTTGAGCAAAGATTGAAGGAAGTGATGGAAAGCCGGAATAAAATTGCCGAGAATTTAGGGATTGATCCCTCAGTAATTGCTTCTCGTGGAGTGCTTGAACAAATTATCTCAGGTCGAGTCGACCCTGCTGATATTCTTCTTAAGTGGCAGCTGTCTTTACTTGAATTGTAGAGTTGGACTTGCCGTGAATTTCGTGAGATTCTGAAGACCATGGCCGATGAGAACAATGGCGTGATTCAATTTACGTGCGAGCACTGTAAGATCTCCCTTACGGTTGATGATTTTCTTGCCGGGGTCTCTGCTCCGTGCCCTTCTTGTGGCAAACCGACTAAGGCTCCGGATAAAAAACTTAAAGAGGGTTCACCCGATGTTTTTTCTGACGTCAAGCAGCGGCAGCAAGTGGTCCGGTCGCCGGTCGATGAAAGGGCCGAACAATACCGGGATTGGGAGTCCGGTCGCCCGAGAAAGCGCCCGCGGCGGGTGGCTCCAGAGACTCAGCGGGAGCACGAGGAAGTTGCGGTGGTGACTAAATTATTGGTGTTTGGAATGATTGTTTTGGGAGTAGTTCTGGCTGCTGCCTACTACCTAAATCAGACTTTCAATTCGTGATGATTCCTTTCCGGAAGAATCTGCGGAAAAAACACCTAAAATTTTCGAAACAACCTTGCCGCAATCTCTGAAATTTCGGAGAATTTGGGTCTAATGGCAGAGGAAAAACCGGAAGAGGAAATCGACGATGTCGGAGTCTCTGGTGACCAAGAGTATGGTGCCGGGCAGATTGACAAGCTGGAGGGGTTAGACGCAGTCCGGAAGCGCCCGGGGATGTATATCGGTGACCCTGATGAGAGGGGTTTACACCACTGCGTTTTTGAGGTTCTGGATAACTCGATTGACGAGCATCTCGCTGGTTATTGTAAAACGATCGACATTTCTATTAACGAAGATCAGTCATGTAGTGTTACCGATGATGGCCGGGGAATTCCGGTCGATATGCACCCTAAGTTTGGGATCCCGGCTATCGAGCTCGTTCTGACGAGTCTTCATGCGGGTGGTAAGTTTGGCCAAGGCGCTTACAAATATTCCGGTGGTCTTCACGGAGTGGGTGCTAAGTGTGTGAACGCGCTTTCGGATTGGTTTGTCGCCCAGGTTTCCCGCGACGAGAAGCTCCATGAAATCACTTTCGAACGAGGTAAGACGGTCAAGGAATTGGCGGTTGTCGATAAGGTTCCTGCTGGGGTCACTGGGACAAAGATTACTTTTTTCCCGGACGTGACGATCTTTACCGATACGACCGAGTTTAAGTTTGATCGCCTGTCAAAGCGTCTCCGCGAATTGGCCTTCTTGAATCCGGGGTTGACTATCAACTTGGAAGATCTCCGGGCCGAGTCTGCCGAAAAAGAAACTTTCTTTTACGCACGTGGGATCGAGGAGTTTGTTGAGCAATTGGGTGAGAATAAAACTTTGGTGCACGACGATCCGGTTCTTTTGAAAGGAAAGCGGAAAGTTGAAGTCGATTACGATGGCAAGGTTATGGAAGACGATGTCTTCGTGGATGTCGTTTTCCAATACAATGATTCTTACAACGATCAGATCCTTTGTTTCGCCAATTCGATTCCTAATGCAGATGGCGGAACCCACCTGACTGGTTTTCGTGGTTCCCTGACCCGTTCGATCAACCAATACGCCAAGGCAAACAAGATTCTCAAAGACAAAGATCCCGCCCTTAGCGGAGATGATGTTCGGGAAGGGATCGTATGCGTGATCAGTGTAAAAATGCCGAATCCGCGATTCAGCTCCCAGACCAAGGATAAGTTGGTCAACACTGAAATCGAAGGAGTGGTGAGTTCGGTGGTGTATGAGGGGCTACAAAACTATTTCGACGAGAATCCAAACCTTGCCAAAACGGTGATCGACAAAGCGGTCAACGCGGCACGTGCTCGTGAAGCGGCTCGCAAAGCTCGCGAGACAGTACGTAAGTCGGTGATGTCCGGAGGTGGGCTTCCCGGTAAGTTGGCGGATTGCTCCGAACGCGATCCAGCTAAATCTGAGATCTTTATTGTGGAGGGTGACTCGGCTGGTGGTTCCGCGAAGTCGGGACGCGATAGAACGACCCAGGCCATTCTGCCTCTTCGTGGTAAAGTCATTAATGTTGAGAAAGCTCGCTTGCACCGGGCTCTTCAGAACAAGGAAATTCAGGCAATGATCACTGCAATCGGTGCCGGTATCGGCGATGGCGATCAAGAGGGTGCTTTCGATATTGAAAAGGTCCGCTACCACAAGGTAATCATCATGACAGATGCCGATGTGGACGGAGCTCATATCCGAACTCTTCTGCTGACCTTCTTCTGTCGTCATATGCCAGAATTAGTGAAATCTGGTTATCTCTATATTGCGCAACCACCGCTTTACAAAATCACACGTAAGAAGCGTGAGGAATACGTGGCTGATGATCCGGCGATGAACAAGATTCTCATCGAACTGGGATCGGATGACGTGTTGTTGCGTCAAACGGGAACAAATGATTCTGTTGACTCGGATCTTCTCCAAAGTGTCCTCGCAACTCTCGCCAAATTGCAGACTTTCGTGCGGACTCTTGAAGGTCACGGGGGCGACTTCCGCAATCTCCTCGCGGCTCGTGACGGGAACAAGTTGCCGACCTACATGATTCGTGTTCGCACCGGTAATGAGGAAGAGGTTTATTATTTCAAGAGTGAAGACGAAGTCCGTGCTTTCGCGGTTGAGAATCGAGATCTCCGTTTGTTTGGGGAAGAGATTGGGGAAGAGGAGGAGGCTCAGTTCAAAGAGAAATTTGAGGGCAAGATGCGCCGCGCTGTTCGGCGCGAGCTTGGCGAAGCGATCGGAATTTCCAAGCTGCTAGAGCGACTCGGCGAATTCGGGGTGAAGAGCGAACCCTTTTTCTCTGAAGATCAGCCGATTTATGAATTGGTGGAAGGTGAGAATGATAATGAAGTGATCACTCCGGTCTTTAGTCTTTTCGAAATTCTGGCGCGCGTCCTCGAAATTGGTAAGAAGGGGATGCGAATCCAGCGATTCAAGGGGCTTGGTGAGATGAACGCCAAGGAATTATATGCGACCACCATGGACAAGGAAACCCGGCAGCTGCTTCGCGTGCAGTTTGATGCAGAAAACAAGATTGAGGCCGAAACGATGTTCGATGTCCTGATGGGCGATGTGGTCGAGCCGCGGAAGCGCTTTATCGAAGACAACGCGCTAAATGTGCAAAACCTCGACGTTTAATCGAACCCGATAATTTTTCATGTCTGACGACACCCAAGATCCCACTCCAGCCCGCGACTTTGTTGAATCAATTAATGTTGCCGACGAGATGTCGAAGTCCTTTTTGGACTATTCGATGTCCGTTATTATTTCCCGGGCTCTTCCTGATGCGCGGGACGGGCTCAAGCCATCGCAGAGACGCTTACTCTATGCGATGCACCACGACCTTTCTTTGTCTGCTTCTAAGGCTCACTTGAAGTGTGCCCGGATTGTGGGTGAGACGATGGGTAAGTATCACCCGCACGGTGACGGAGCCATTTATCCGACTTTGGTGAACATGGCCCAGCCGTGGACGATGCGTGAAACGCTGGTCGATGGTCAGGGCAACTTTGGCTCGGTAGAAGGCGATGCGCCTGCTGCCATGCGATATACCGAGGCCCGGCTAACTCATATGGGATCGGCCATGATGACCGATCTCGAAAAGGAGACGGTTGATCATCAGACGACTTACGATGAAAATAGTAAGGAGCCTGTTGTGCTTCCGGCGGCGATTCCCAATCTGTTGGTAAATGGTGGAACTGGAATTGCGGTCGGAATGGCTACTAATATTCCGGCCCACAATATGGGAGAGGTGATCGATGGTGTCTGTGCGAGGATCGATAATCCCTACATCACTGTTGATGAAATCAAGGAATACATCAAGGGACCTGATTTTGCCTCGGCATGTGAGATTCGCGGATACAAGGGGATCGATAACTACTTTAGGACGGGACGCGGTAGCATCAAAATGCGTGGTGTCATGGAGGTCACCGAGAGTAAGACTGGGGCCAGCCAGATCATGATTCGGCAGGTGCCACATGGGGTGAACCGTGCGACCCTTCAAGTGCGAATTGCCGAACTTGTTCGTGAAAAGGTCTTGGTTGATATCTCCGGAATGCGTGACCTTTCGGCGGATGATACTTGCATTGAAATCACCTTGAAGCGCGATGCGAGACCGCAGGTCGTGGTTAACCAGATTTTCAAACTGACTGCCATGGAGACTTCCTTTGGAGTCAATATGCTGGCAATTCACGAGCGGCGTCCCAAGCAACTTGGTGTGCTCGATGCTCTCGATGCCTTTATCGAGCACCGCCGCGAGGTGGTGATTCGCCGAACTCGTTTTCTTTTGCGTAAGGCGGAGGAGAGAGCCGAGAACCTTGAAGCCTATCTCCTTGCGTTGGGTCACCTTGATGACTTCATCAAGATGATTCGTGATTCAAAAAATCGTGATGAAGCGCGTCAAAAGACTAAGGCATACCACTTTGATCTGCCGGTTGCAGAAGCTCTAGGTGTTTTGATCCGAAGCCAGCCAAGTATCGTCGGTGATAAGTATGTTTTCACGGACCGTCAGGTGAATGCCATTCTTGAACTGCGGCTCTATCAGCTGACCGCGATGGAGCAGAATAAGATCAAGTCTGAGTATGATGCTATCATTGAGGAGATCAAAGATCTTCTCGACATCCTTGCTCGTGAGGATCGGGTGCTCGCCATCATTAAGAATGAGCTTCTCGAGATTAAGGAGAAGCATGCCACCCCGCGTCGCTGCCCGATTCTTCCCGACGAAGGGGAGATCGCCATTGAGGATTTGATTTCTAATGACGGTATGATCGTGACTCTGAGTAACCGTGGTTACATCAAGCGAACGGCTGCCAGCGAATATCGGGTGCAGGCCCGCGGAGGAAAGGGAGTGAAGGGAATGGTGACCCAAAAAGCTTCGGACGAGGAGGAGAACGATTTTGTTGAGCACCTCTTCACGGCTCAAGCCCATGATTACCTCATGTTCTTCACCAACACTGGCAGGGTTTATGTGGAGCGTGTTTATGGGTTACCGGAAGGCTCCCGTGCTTCAAAAGGCCGGAGCATTAAGAACGTCCTTGATCTCCAGCCGGAAGAGGCAATTGCGGCGGTTCTTCGACTTGAATATACTACTGACGAAGAGAGTGGTGATGACATCACCTTCCGCGAGGATGCCGGGAATGTCTTCTTCGCGACTCGCTCTGGTAAGGTCAAGAAGACGAGTCTCTTCGACTTCAAGAACTACCGCAAGGCTGGAACAATTGCGATTAAGTTGGACGAAGGTAATGAACTGATCGGAGTGCGCCTGACTTCAGGAAAGAACGACGTGATGCTCGTGACCCATCGTGGCATGAGTATTCGCTTCAACGAAGAGCAGGCCCGGACGATGGGCCGGAACTCCGCTGGTGTCCGTGGAATTAGACCTCGTGAAGGAGACTTCGTCGTTGGTTTGGCGGTCGTGAATGATGACGCCCGCCTCTTGGTGGCCTCTGAAAATGGTCTCGGTAAACGAACTCCGTTTGGCGACTACATGGCCAAGAATCGCGGAGGGATTGGAATGCTCACGATGAAATGCACCGAGAAAACCGGTCCGGTAGTTGGTAGCTTGTCGGTCGAGGAAACGGACGAGCTGATGCTTATGACCGATGGTGGTCAGAGTATCAGGATTAGGGTGCCTGATGTTCGGGAGACCGGTCGTAATGCGCAAGGCGTCAAGTTGGTGACTCTGAATAAAGGTGAAAAACTTCAGGCGGTGGCCCGAGTGATGCCGGACGATGAATCGGATGAAGAGTCTGAAGAAGGCGAAACAGAGGTAGCCGGAGATGCAGGATCCGAGTCATAAATAGAGCGTTTGATGAAATTTCAGGGTGGAGGGGAGTGATTCCTTCCCCCCTTTTTTGCGTTCACATTCCAATAGGCAGTTGGATAGTTTCTCTAGCGGCCTATCGATGACTTTAAGGATAAAAAAGGTGCTCTAGAGATTTCCTCCGAGGGGGCGGCATCAACTAGGATTTACGATTTCATCTGATCACGGAGCATTATGGAACGAGGTTTAGATTGGTTTACGGTGAAAAATCGCTGAAATCTTTCGCTGGAGGGTGGTTCTGAAATATGCTAAATTCAAACATCTTATGAAACGCATTTTTCTCAGCGCGCTTGGTTTTTGTGCCCTGGCTTTTTCCGCCAGTGCTCAGGACAATCCTCCGAAACACATTCGCTTTCTCGCTTTAGGTGAGCTTCCTGTCTGGAAAGAAGAGTTAAAAAATGGGGTTCGAAAGGGTATCAAACCACCCGAGGGCTCAGTTCCCCCCGCAGCTACGGCTCTTCTTTCTGGGGATCAGGCGATTCCCTTTAAAATGACATTGCGGGCCTTTACTAATATTCTCACCATGGCTCCGACTACTCCCAAGTTGGAAATCAGGAAGGGTAAGGATGCGGCAGCGATTCCTTGGCTTTCCACACGTAAGCCAGCGGCCCCATTGAGTCTTGGTATTCTTTTCCGCGATCCCGCTACGATGAGTTGGAATAATCCCAAAATGCTGCTGCTCAAGGATGACCCTTCGGCCCTTAAGCCGGGTGAAATTCGATTTGTTAATGTTTCTGATAAAACGGTGCTAGTGAAATTGGGCACGAAAGCTTTTGGAATTGCACCTGGCAAAACTGCGACCAAGCCAATCAAGGAGGGGAAGACCCCCATTCTTGTGGGATATCTTGATGGGAAAACCCAAAAAGAAATTTGGGAAAACGAGCTCAAAGTTTTGAGTAACCAAAGGGTTCAGTGCTTTTTTTATAAGGCACAAAATCCGAGGGCAACCGGAGCGGTGAGGTTCTACTTCGCACCGGAGCCGGTGCCTAGAGTGCCAAGAAGTTCCTAAATTATCTTAAAAGAAAGAGTTTTTTATCATGGATCAATCTCCCTGCGCCGGAGGTTGGTCTGTTTTTTTGTTCTGATTGGAATTCTTTTAAAAGCCCCGGCTCGCAGTCTCAATATCTTTGTATTTGCTTTGTAAAACATTACGGGCGATTTTTGACGGACGCTCTTGATTTTTTTTAAGCCTCCATCACTCGCCAAGCCATCGCAAATCTCATCCAGACGTTTTCGGCTTATGACCTTTGCGGAGCGCTCTTTCTGGAGAGGGGAAATTGGCTGATAGGGTGTCCAAAGGGCTAAAAGCACCTCGGGGTTTGGAGCTTCCAGCTGAGAATCTTCTAGTTCTAGGTGATCAGGCCCCCATCTCGTTGAACAGGGGATCTTCCTTGGAAGGGGGATTTAGCCTGTTTTAGCGTTGAATTTGTTGGGAAGTCATCATTTCTGAATCATTGCGGGCGAACCTTGACGGGGACGGACTCGCCTGCATAATGCCGCCGTTTTCCCACCAGATAGTTTGGGAGGACGACCAACCCTAATAATCCTAGGAAAGACCCATGGCAAATTACGCAATTAATGGATTCGGCCGCATTGGCCGGATGGTGCTTCGTTCAATGACTGATGACGAACTTAAGAAACTCGTCGCTATCAACGATCTCACTGATAACAAGACCCTCGCACACCTTCTCAAGTATGATTCTTCGCAGGGCCAGTTCGCTCGCGAAGTGAGCTATGATGACGACCATATCATTGTGGATGGACACAAGATTCACGCTACAGCTGAGCGCGACCCCGCCAATCTGCCATGGGCTGAGTGGAATGCCGACGTAATCCTTGAGTCTACTGGATTCTTCTGCAGTCGCGAGGGTGCCTCCAAGCATCTCTCGGCCGGAGCCAAGAAGGTTCTCATTTCTGCGCCTGCTTCTGATCCTGATCTCACCATGTGTCTCGGAATCAACGACAACGAGTATGACGCAGAGAATCACCACATTGTTTCCAATGCATCCTGCACTACCAACTGCCTGGCGCCTCTTGCTAAAATTCTTAATGACAAGTGGGGTCTTAAGCGTGGCTTCATGAGCACTATTCACAGCTACACTGGTGACCAAAGTCTTCTCGATGCTCCTCATGGCGATCTTCGTCGTGCTCGTTCCGCTGCTGAGAACATCATTCCTTCTTCCACTGGGGCAGCCCGCGCCATCGGCCTCGTCATTCCTGAATTGAATGGCAAACTCAATGGAGGAGCCTTCCGTGTTCCAACTCCGACCGGCTCACTCACCGACCTAGTTGCTGAACTTGGTGCTGACGTCACTGCGGAGGAAGTGAACGCTGCCTTCAAGGAAGCTGCCGAAGGTCCTCTCAAAGGAGTGCTTCATTACAGCGAGATGCCCCTTGTTCTTCAGGACATCGTGGGTGATCCGCACAGCTCCATCTTCGACAGTGGCCTCACCACCGTCATCGACGGCAACATGGTGAAAGTCTGCTCATGGTATGACAATGAGTGGGGTTATTCCAACCGAGCTGCTGACGCCATGAAAATGCTAGGCGATTCCCTCTAGGATCCTCAAACTTCAATTGCTTTTAAGAGGCCTGACTGAGCAATCAGTCGGGCTTTCTTTTATACGGTTGCTTCTGAGAGAGCAGTCGCGCGAGTGGGAAGGCAGCATTGGGGAGGGGGTGAATTCTCTTAGAAGCGCAATCTTGAGGCTTTTTTTATTGGACAGAACCGTGCTTCGACGATAATCCACCGCGCAGCGGCAGCGTAGCTCAGGGGTAGAGCAGAGGACTCATAAGCCTTTTGTCGGTGGTTCAAATCCACCCGTTGCTACCATTTCCCTCAAAACCCCGTGGTCACTCAGACCACGGGGTTTTGTCTATACGGCATGAAAAAGTGGTTCTAGAAAACGGAGCTGGATCTTAAGCGATAGTGATTGCTGGGCAGCTGAAGGGGTAAGCAACCTCGGATTTGAACCAGAATGAAACGAAAAGAAGAAACCTCAGCGCTAAGTTTAAAGCTCGCGACCTGTCTTCTTTTTTAGGGGAAGATTCGGATGAATCGCCGAGGGCTAGAAAAATTTATTACCGCCTTCCTCCCATTGGCGCCGATTGCGCTTGGTGAGGCGGCCTTGATCGCCTTCTTTACGGCTTTGGCGGTTTTCCTTGTTAGCTAACCGACGGTGTTCCGCCTCGGCAAGAATCTCTGCCGGCGTGTGATCGAGGTAAGCTTCGCGCGCCAAGGGCGCGCCGACTCTTTTTTCGATGAGTTGAGTCACCTCGATGTTGCGTTTGTAGGCATTGTCTGAGGAGGGAACCTCAAGAGTATCACCTATTTTGAGAGCGGCACTGGGTTTGAGCGTTTTGCCGCTTCGCTTCACCTTGCCAGTTGAACAGTCGTGAGAGGCCTGGCTGCGGGTTTTGTAGAGTCGGACAGACCAGAGCCATTTATCAACGCGCATTTTCCTGAGGAGGTGGAGGGATGAGGAGCACGATTTCCCCCCTCACCTTACGTTCTGAAAAATGAGCTGCGATGTCACTACTGGTGCCATGATGCAGGGTTTCGAAAGCCTTGGTGAGTTCTCGGGCGACACAGATGGGATGATCTGGAGCCAGTTCGTTCAGGATTTCGAGGGTAGAGGGCAGCCGATGGGGAGATTCAAAAAAGAGAGTGGTTTCACTGCTTTCGAGGGCTCTCTGAAGTTGTTTGCCACGTTTGCCTTTTTTCACGTGGAGGAATCCGTGAAAGGAAAACGGATGGGGGGGGAATCCAGATCCGACTAGTGCGGTGGTGATCGCGGATGGACCCGGTAAAACCGTGAATTTGATTTCCTCATCTCGGCAGGCTTTTAGGAATCGGTGGCCGGGATCAGAGAGGCAGGGTGTGCCGGCATCAGAGATGATGGCGATGGTTTCTCCTTTGCGGGCTCGTTCTATCAATTCAGGGATTCTTTGCTGCTCGTTGTGGTCGTGCAGGGAAATGAGAGGGCGTGAAATCTCGAGGTGGTTGAGGAGACGCAGAGAATGTCGGGTGTCTTCACAGGCGATGAGGTCCGCTTCCCGGAGTGTTTTGATTGCGCGGAGTGTAATGTCCCCAAGATTCCCGATGGGAGTTGGGACAAAGGTGACCACGGGCACTCTGGGATGGTCTTTAGATGCCATCGGCGAGGCGAGCGATAATGGATTGAGTGGCACGCTGCAAAGCGTCAGGAAGGGCATTCATGCGAGCGGTTTGGAGATTGTCATCCACAAAAAGTCGCGAATCTCCTCGTTCCCGGCCTGTGTCGAGGATGACACCAGGGCGGTTATTGTCGGTTAGTTTGTAGGAAACCGTGACACGGAGCTGGAGTTCTTCTGACCGGAGAACATCGATCGTTGAAGAGCGAACCTGTTGGTAGTCAATTGCCTCGATTGTGATCACGAGTGTTGCATCCGCCACACTGCTCTTTGTCAGCCGGTAAGTTCCATCACTCACCAGCGCATCAACCATAGAATTGGTGGCAAGAGCTTCGACGCGGGGAAAAACGACGCGGCTCTTAGCAAGTGGAATGGAAACTGATTCAGTGCCTCGCAGGTGTTCGGGCTTATTTCCACCAAATTGATATCCGGCGCATGAAGTCAGGAAGCCGAGGCTGAGAGCCAGAAGGACGACGCGTATCATGAATTACGGGGTGGAGAGCTTATTGATCCAACCTTGGGCGCTTGTGCGCAGCGGGCCGGGATTTGAGAGCCTGACAGTCTCACGGTAGTAAACGAGGGCTGATAAGATCTGGCCTTTTTCCCGGTAGAATTCAGCGATTTCGAAGGACCGTTGGATGTCGCCGGAAGCAAGTTTTACGATCTGGGCTTTGGCCATTTTGGCCTGTTTGGAATCTGGGTAGCGGATGAGCACGTCCTCAAAGGCCTGCTTGGCCCGGTCTAGGTTTGCGCTGTCTTGATTTCCTTTCCTAGACTGTTCTAACAAGATTTCGCCAATTTGATATTGTGCGTCGGGGGCATACTTTGAGTCAGGGAAATCACGTGTTAATTCGCGAAAAGCAGTGATGGCGAGAACCACATGAGTGGTGTGGTTGCCACGAGATTGGTAAATTCGACCGATCGCGTATTGGGCTTTCTCGGCCGATAGGGCACGTGGGGCGTTTTGGCGGACTTTCGCGAGCATTGCAGCACACCTTTTTGGCCTGAAACGCATTTTAATGCCTATGAAGGAGTCTTTGATTTGCCCTTCAGCAACTTGGGTGGCGATCATTTCCTGCCGCTCCATGGCTTCAGCGTAGTGAGGGGAGCCTGGATATTTTGCGAGGATGGCATCATAAGCTTCAAAAGCCTCAAGCAGGCTGCCGTCTTTTTCTAAAAGCTTGCCCCAACGAAAGGCGGACTCCGAAGCGGCTGGGCAGAGCGGATGGCGGAGGACGATTTTCTCGTATATTTTGATGGCTCGGCCAAGTTTACCTGCCTTTTCGGCTGCAACCGCCGAATTATAAAGAGTCTGAGCGATTTTCTCGGATGCCCTACTGTCGCTCGCAAGCCTCGCTGATTCGACGTCTCCTCCACAAGATGGCAGGAGTAGGCTGGCTGCGAAGAGGGCGAGCGCATGCTTGAAAAACTTCATGGGTTTAAAATAGTGTCTTGGACAAAAAAGGAAAGGGAGCATTTGTGGGGGTCATGAGAGCTTGGCCGTGTCACTGCGGTTGTGATAGTGTTCAGCCATGCGATCGACCCAGTTTTTGGAATGGAATCTACGCATCGCACTTGCGGTCTTTTTTTTGTGGAGTGGCTATGAAAAACTTCAGGATCTTTCGGATTTCACCAAATCGGTCGGGAATTTTCAATTTGAGTGGAAGGTGACGTGGTCGGGGGAGACCCGTAATTTATTTGATGCCCCAACCGATGCGTTTATTGCCTATCTTGTTCCTTGGTTTGAAGTCTTGGCAGCAGTGGCACTTTTGATTCCATATTCCAAAGTTGGAGGAGCGGTCATGCTAATAGGGATGTTGGTGTCATTCAATTTGGCCCTCGCATACGCGTGGAATCTTGGCATTGAGGATTTGAGATGTGGGTGCCACGGAGTTTCCGATGCCCCAACTAATTACCCACTTAAAATCGCCTTAAATTTTGGACTGATTTATATGTCTTCTTTGGTCCTTTGGTTGGTCTGGTATCATCGACGGCTTGCCAGCGAGACCGGGCTGCCTAATGTTGAGGCATGACCTACTCCGAACGCCTGAAATCCCGCCTAAAAACGACTGGATCCGCTCTTTGCGTGGGGCTTGATCCAAGGCCCGATATGACGGAGGGCGGAGTTGAGGGGATTCCGGAGTTTCTTCGTCGTGTGATCGGGGAGACGGCGGAGTTTGCTGCGGCCTTCAAACCGAATATTGCATATTTTGAGGCGATGGGGCTTCGTGGCTTGGAGATTTTGGATCAACTATTGGGGGAAATGCCCAAAGAGGTGCCCGTCATTCTTGATGCCAAGCGAAGTGATATTGGAGAGACTCAAAAATACTATGCACGAAGTTACTTTGAGAATTGGGGAGTTGATGCGGTGACGCTCAATCCGTTTCTAGGATACGATACTCTTGAGCCATTTTTGGATTGGGAAGGCAAGGGGGTCTACTTGCTGGCAGTGACCTCCAATCCGGGCAGTGTTGATTTTCAGCGTCGGGACTGTGAAGGGAAGAAGCTCTTCGAGCGGGTAGGTGAGCTTTGCGAGCGCGCACAGTCTGAAGGGCGGAAGACGACTGCGGGACTTGTAGTTGGGTTGACGAATGCCGACGGCGACGTGCTTGAAAACCTTCCGGATGTGCCGCTTTTGGTGCCCGGATTGGGAGCTCAGGGAGGGTCGCTTGATTCTTTGGCCGGAAGCGGTCGGAATGCTGCGAGTGTCATTAATGTTTCGCGCGGGATTATTTATGCCGAAGGCGATAACGACTACGCTGGATTAGCGAGGCACTGGGCTGACGAAATTACGAAGAGCCTTTCGTGAAAGACGGATGATCCAGCTCATAAAGGTCTCTTTCCGCGAGTGATTTCGGTTGCGAGTCGAGCAGAGGGTGGTTATTCCCCTCCCGTCATGGCTCGCATCAACGAAAATTTCCAGAAGCTTACAGCGGGTTATCTCTTTCCGGAGATCGCCCGTCGTGTCAACGCCTATACTGAATCCGATCCTGAGAAGGCCAAGCGACTCATTCGTTGTGGCATTGGTGATGTTACCGAGCCGGTTCCCGTTGCAGCTCGAGAGGCCATGAAGAAGGCTGTCGATGAACTCGGGAATCGCGGTACTTTCCGCGGTTATGGACCGGAGCAAGGCTACCCTTTTCTCCGCGAATCAATTGCGCGGAATGCTTATGCCGGACTTGGCATCGAGCCTGGCGATATTTACGTGTCTGACGGCTCTAAATGTGATTCCGGAAACATTCTCGATATCTTTGGCCAGGGAAATAAAATTGCGGTGACCGATCCCGTTTATCCGGTCTATGTCGACACTAATGTGATGGCTGGAAATACTGGTGAAGCAAACGAGGCCGGTGAATATGAAGGCCTAGTTTACCTGAAGTGCACCGCCGAAAACGGATTTGTCCCGGCGATCCCCGAGGAAAAAGTCGACCTCATTTACCTTTGCTATCCAAACAACCCTACTGGAACGACTGCGACTCGTGAGCAGCTCGAAGCCTGGGTGGCCTACGCGCTCAAAAACGATGCCGTCATTCTTTATGATGCTGCATACGAGGCCTTTGTGCAGGATGATTCTATTCCTCGCTCGATTTTTGAAATCGAAGGGGCTCACCAGTGCGCGATTGAATTTCGTTCATTCTCCAAGAATGGAGGATTTACCGGCGTGCGTTGTGCTTACACTGTCATTCCTGAAACCGTTACTGGTTCAACCGCTGCGGGTGAGCGAGTTCCTCTGAAACAACTTTGGGGGCGCCGCCATTCCACCAAATTCAATGGAGCGAGCTATCCTGTTCAACGGGGTGCCGAGGCGATTTATTCCGAAGCTGGAAAAGCCGAGGTTGCCGGGTTGGTCGAGCACTATATGACGAACGCGAAATTGCTCCGGGAAGCTTGTGAAGGTTTGGGACTGAAAGTTTGGGGTGGTGAAAATGCCCCTTATGTTTGGGTGGGTTGCCCTGAAGGGATCACGAGTTGGGGGATGTTCGACAAGATGCTTGAAGGGGCTCAAGTGGTCGTGACTCCTGGCGCTGGTTTCGGCGCTGCGGGAGAGGGTTTTTTCCGGATTTCCGCCTTTAATTCACGGGAGAATGTTGAGGAGGTTTGCCGTCGTCTTGCTGATATGGTCTAGGCCTTGAGCTAGTTTTTGATATGGTTTTCCGATATCTGAAGGAGCCTCTTGCCTTTTTTAGGGTGATTGAGGCATAACTGTATCAAAGAGTCAGTTTCCTTTTGCTTGACTGTGGGAGGATCGATATCTGCTCGAAAAGCGGAAGGAACAGCTTTTGAAAGAAGATCTCGAAGAGATCAGGCATTGCGCTTGGGATAATCAGGAGGTAATTAGCAGTAATGAGTGGTTGCGGTAGCGGCAGAAATTTCGGTCCTCGAATGAAGATGGATTCTTCCCTCCATCTCGATAAAAAGCCTGACTGGATCAAGGTCAGGTTGCCGAATAACCCCGTTTTTTGGGATACCAAGTCCATGATTAAGGATTTGAGCCTGGTGACGGTTTGCGAAGAAGCCCAGTGCCCGAATCGTTGGGAATGTTGGGGACAGGGGACTGCCACCTTCATGATAGCGGGCGAGAAGTGCACGCGCGCCTGCGGGTTTTGCGCAGTCAAAACCGCCAAGCCGGATGATCTTGAAGCAGACGAGCCCCAGCGGGTTGCCGAGGCGACTAAGCGCATGAATTTGAATCACATCGTCATTACCGCGGTCGCTCGAGATGATCTCAAGGACGGAGGTGCCGAGCACTTTCAGAAGACTATCGAGGCAGTGCGAGAGACCAATCCGGGTATTATTATCGAGGTGCTCGTGCCGGACTTTAACGACAAGGATTGGGCTCTCAATCTGGTGATGAAGGCTCGCCCCCATATTTTCAATCACAACCTTGAGACGGTTGAGCGCTTGACTCCTTTGGTTCGGAGTAGGGCTAAATATGAACGTTCTCTTGCGGTTCTCAAAAAGGCCAAGGAAATGGCCGCAGGAAAGGTCGCGACCAAGAGTGGCATCATGCTTGGTTTGGGCGAGAAGCCCGAGGAAATTGTGCAGGCCCTCGATGATCTTCGTTCAGCTGACGTGACTGTTTTGACCTTGGGTCAGTATCTTCGCCCGACTCCGATGCACCTTCCAGTCGTGGAATATGTCACTCCCGAGAGGTTTGACGAGTGGAAGGAGCTTGCCCTCTCAAAGGGTTTTAGTCACGTCGCGAGCGGACCGCTTGTGCGGAGTTCCTACCACGCTGCTGATTTTCATCCTGAAGACGATGTTCTTGAGGCCATCGAGGTCGATCTGGCTGCCGCTAAACAGGCACAACTCGCCTAGTCGCCGCGCGGTGTTATTTCCAAAAAATGCCAAAGTCAGTTGCTAGAAAGTGATACGTCACCTCTTACAACTCATTCTTCGTTTGTTCGAAGAGCGAGGTATTCTTCTACCGCTCTTGTAGGGTCATCGTGGCGCATCAAGGTTTCGCCGATCAGGATGGCGTTTGCTCCTGAATCAAGGGCTTTCTGAGCATCGGCAGTATCTTTGAGTCCGGATTCAGAGACCAAAATAACATGGTCGGGCACCTCTTCGGCTAATTTTTCCGTAGTTGTAAGGTCGGTGGTGAAGGTCTGGAGGTTCCGGTTGTTGATGCCAATAAGGTCTGCCCCGAGATCAAGAGCGCGCTCCATCTCCGGGAGATCATGAACCTCGACGAGGACATCGAGTTGAACGTCGCGCGCGGCATCATACAGTTCGCGAAGATCATCGTCGCTTAAAGCGGCCACAATCAGGAGGATGGCATCGGCCCCAGAGACACTGGCTTCGTAAATCTGGCATTGGTGGACCGTGAAGTCCTTTCGCAAGAGCGGGATTGGGGAGATTTTTGAGATTTCGATAAGAAAAGAAAGGTGCCCTTGAAAGTATTTCTGGTCGGTCAGGATTGACATGCAGGTGGCGCCACCATCGATGTAGCGCTTGGCCTGACGAACAGGGTCGAAGTTTGGATCAATGATCCCGGCCGAAGGTGAAGCCTTCTTAACCTCGGCAATCACTCCAAGTTTGTCTGGTCCCTGATCGAGAGCAGTCCGGAACCCCG
>Ga0315322_10000756_pt1 | contig 24377 bp, 26 predicted proteins | sample M110021515metaG_FD_203461 | JGI IMG/M metagenome (GOLD analysis project Ga0315322, IMG submission 203461) | Ammonia-oxidizing marine archaeal communities from Monterey Bay, California, United States - M1 100m 21515 | ecosystem: Environmental > Aquatic > Marine > Intertidal zone | place: USA...
TGCGTTATCAAGTGTGATAATGTCATCTGCATCCAAACCGCTTACGACAACGCGTTCGACCTGCTGCATAGTAACACTGAATTCGTTAAAGTTTGTGCGTGCGAACGTTGCAACGCCCGTATCGCCGCTCAGTGTTACTTCATCGCCCGGGCCGTCGGCCATGTTGAAGCGCTGGGCGTCATTCCCGTCGCCGCCAATGACATTGTCGCTGCCATCGCCGTTAACCCACAGCGAGAAGTCATTGCCTGAACCGCTGATGATGACGTCATCGCCGTCGCCGCCGGAGATGAAATTCCGGGACGTGGTCGTGTCGCCGAAGAAACTATCTTGGGCGCTGCCGCCGGTGAAATGGATCGCGCCGAAAGCTGATATCGGGCCAGATTGCGCCACCGTTAAGCTGTCGTCGCCACCTTGGCCGGTCACGACAACACGTTCCACCCCAATCATCTCGAGAGAGAACGGATTGAAATTAACGCGTTCAAACGTGCCGACTGTGTCATTTACTGTCAGCAGCAGCTGATCGCCGGGGCCATCCGCCATATTGAAACGCTGCGTATCCAAGCCAGCTTCGCGCGAAACCAGATCGCTGCCGTCGCCGTTATTCCATACGGAGAAGTCGTCGCCACCACATTCAATATTGTCGTTGCCACTGCCGCCAGTGATGCGGTCATCACCAGCGCCGCCAATCAGTTGGTCATCATCGTCGCCGCCAACCAGCCGATCATTGCCACTGCCGCCGATGGCGAGATCACGCCCGGCACCGCCGTTGAAGACCAGGTCAGTCGTCGCGCCGCCGCCGATCAGCGCATCGTCACCTTCGCCTCAGGCAAAGGTGACAAGCTCAACAGACGTGCTGGACAGGCCGTTGACCACAAGGTTGTCGTCACCGCCATTTCCAGCAATCCGCAGTGTCTCAACTGTATCAATACGAAGTTCAAAAAGACCGAGATTTGAAAGAGAGAACAGAGCGTGGCCAAGGCCTGCGTCTTGGTCAAGGTTGAAGTTATCGCCATCCGTCAAGCTGCCGCTTACGATTTGCGTATCCTGGCCGTCATCGCCACGAATAAAGTCACTGCCACCACCATTGCGCCAGATCGACGTATCATCGCCGTCACCGCCGAAAATAGCGTCATCTTGGGTGCCGCCGATGAGGACGTCGTTGCCGTCCTCGCCATTAAGGCCATCGATGCCGGAACCGCCAAGGATCCTGTCATCGCCGTCGCGCCCAAAAATAAAATCCGCCCCTGCAAACCCGATGATGACGTCATCATCCGCGGTTTCATTAAGGACTTCAGTAGCTTGCGTGCCTAAAATCGTGGCCATGATCTCTTCTCCCCATGCGACGCGGCCTAGCCCAAGAGGCGTAGAGCACACGCGTCGTGCCTATTTGGCTTAACACTGGATTACCATGTCGGGATGAGGTGCTCTGATTCAAACAGCAAATAAGTATTAGTACAGTTTTTTGTAATGCACGTTACCTATCTCAGTTAGTCATTGTGCTTCTTTGTGAAGTCCCTGATGACATCCGGGTCAGGGTCAATGCCAAGGCCCGGGCCGACCGGTAAATGATAGAGCCCGTCACTGTCAGGATTGATCAGGTCGCCATACAAGCTGGCCTCCATGTGACCATAGAGCCGTTCAATCGGTGCCTTCTGGCCCGTATGGGCAGCGACCACATGCAATGTCGCGACAAAGCCTGGGCCGAAATATGGGGAATGCGGTGCGAAACCGACATTGGCGGCTTCACAGAGCGTGCTGATCTTTCGGGCTTCCGTCACGCCGCCAACTTTTGCGACGCTGGGCTGCGCCCAATCAACCGCACCTGCCCGCAACATCTGCTGGAATTCCCACGCGGTCGAGGCATTTTCGCCAGCCGCAATATCCATAAGGCCGGATGAGCGCACTTCCGCCAGACCGTCAAAATTCTCTGGCGGCCACACGGGTTCTTCGAGCCAGTGGATATCATAAGGTTCGAATGCGGCGGCCATGCTGCACGCCTCGCTTGGCGTCCAGGGGCAATTCACATCGACCATGATGCGGGGGGCGGCACCCGCACCATCCCTTGCAGCACCTGCGGCTTCCGGCGTGCGTTCATGTAGCTTGACGTATTTATAACCCTCTGCGACAGCAGCGGCGGTACGCTCTTCGACAACGTCAGGGTCTGCATACCGCATCAGGCTGGCATAGGCTGGTATGGTTTGAGATGCCGTGCCACCAAGCAATTGCCAAAGCGGCAACCCTGAAGCTTTGCCCGCAATATCCCAGAGCGCTGTGTCCAGGCCGGAAATAGCGAACATCGATTGTCCATAACGTCCGAAATTATGGTTGGTGCGCTGGATTTCTTGCATTAGTGGCTGGATCGCCCGTGCATCCTGGCCAATTGCAAAAGGCGCAATCATTGTCTCCAGCGCAGACCGGGCAGACGGAATTGCGTTATGGCCGAAGATTTCGCCATACCCGATGATGCCGCAATCAGTCTCAACCTCAATGATCAGCGTGTTCATATCAGCCCATGCACGCCCACCAAAACCTGTGGAGGCAGGGCCGCCATGGTCAAAAGGAACTGCGATCCAATGGGTGTCGATCCGGGCGATTTTCATGAGCTCAATCCGTTTTCACTTCCGCACCCCAGCTATCAAGCATGGTGCGGATGACTTGTTCAGGAATATCTTTGGCAATGAAAACAAGGCGCGAGCGATGATCATCTGACGGCCAAGCTTCCAAGATTGCAGGTGGATGGAAGACATGTTGCACGCCATGGACGGCGACCGGTTGGTCTAGCCCGTCTACATTCAAAATGCCTTTGATCCGCAGCATATCTTGGCCGCGTGCGTCGATCAGGCTTTGCAAGAAGCCCACCCAGCTTTCCCAGGGCATAGATGTTTCGCGGTAAAGGCAGAATGCATGAATACCGTCGTGATGATCGTGATTGTGGTGCTCATGGTCGTGCCCGTGATCGTGCCCATGGTCATGTGCGTGGTCATGGCTATCATCTTTCGCAGCAGCTTCGTCTGCATAGGCTTCTTCGTTCAACCAGCGCTGGACATCGGCTGATTTAGTTTCTGGATCATAAAGACCGGCACCGAACAGGCGGGCCGGTTCGATCTCGCCATTGAGCACGCGGAAGCGGTCAGCGCCCGGATTGATTTGGTTCAGGCGTTCATCCAGCGCAGAGATCGCGGCGGGATCAGCGATGTCAGTTTTTGTAATAAGAAGCCGATCGGCGATGGCGGCTTGGCGCACGGATTCTTCGTGATTGTCCAATGTCTGATCGCCTGTTGCGGCGTCAACGGTTGCGATCACGGAATCTAAGTGGAAGCAGCGTCCAATCAGCGGATCGGCGATTAGTGTGTGGACGATTGGGGCCGGGTCTGCGAGGCCAGTTGTTTCAATGACGACTCGGTCGAATTCAGGCACGTCACCCCTGGCGCGACGGCCAAACAAGTCGTGCAGAGTTTCCACTAAGTCCGTGCGGAGTGTGCAGCAAAGGCAGCCTGACTCCATCAAGATAGGCTCTTCGCCCGTCGTCTCGACCAGATCATGGTCCAGCCCAACCTCACCAAATTCATTGATGATGACGGCGGCTTTATCCATGCCTGGATGGCGCAGCAGCTTGGACAGAAGCGTGGTCTTGCCGCTTCCAAGGAATCCGGTGATGACGGTGATCGGCGTTGTTACTTCGGGCTCAGACATGCGGGCGCACTCTCCGGCTATAGATCATGGTCACTGGAACGCTTTGAAAGCGATCAGCGTGAAGGTGTCTTTGATGTGGGGGAGCGTCTGCACCTGCTCGGTGACGAAGCGCCCAACGTCAGCGTCGTCCTGCAGATAGCATTTGACCATAAGGTCATAATCGCCGGACGTGGAATACACTTCGGACGCCTCGTCGACAGTTTGTACAACGGAGTCTGCAACTTCGTAGGCTTTGCCCAGTTCACACTTAATCTTGACAAAGATCGTCCGCATCGCCCGCGCGCTCCCATTGGTACGGACGCGCACACCGCGACCCGATTCCGATATATCCTATGGGAGAATGAGCTGGATCGCTAGCAGGCTCCGGGCTTTAGCCAGCCGCAGATTTCCTGGCCGGACGTAGCAGGAAGGCCGGTGTGTCGTCATCGGTAAAGGCGCTAGGGCCGGGCAGGTTGGAGTCGTCACGGCGGCCACGGCGACGCGGCTCGGGCTTTGATGCCGGTTGTGGATTGTGCGCGCCGATATCGTAGGGCTGCGCATCCGCTTTTTCCTGCGGCTCTGCTTTCTTACGAGGAGTGGCCTTTTTGCGAGACTTCGGCTTCTCACTTGCTGGTTTCTCACTCGGCTCGGCGGCTTCAGCTGGCTGTGCGTCTTCTGCTTCAGCCTTCTTTGACCGCCTGGACCGACGCGGCGCGCGGGCAGGCTTCTCATCTTCCGCGACTGGTGCTGCGTCAACTGCAGGTGCTTCCTCTGCTGCAGGTGACGCTTCTGCCGTCACCTCATTCGCCGTATCTGCGGCGGGCTTGCTGCGACGGGTGCGGGTGCGGCGAGGGCGTTCGTCTTTTTCTTCTGCGACAGCCGGTTCAGCTGGAGGCTGTTGGCGTGGCGTGTCCATCTCAAGCAGAGGGATTTTGCGGCCAATCAGCTTTTCGATGCCAGCTAAGTACTTATCATCATCACTGGTAACGAGCGTATAGGATTTGCCCGAGCGTCCAGCGCGACCGGTGCGGCCAATGCGGTGGACGTAATCATCAGCGTGCATTGGCACATCATAATTAAAGACGTGGCTGACTGTAACAATATCCAACCCACGGGCTGCGACATCGCTGGCGACCAGAATAGTAACTTCGCCTGCCTTAAAGCGATCTAGCGTTTCCATCCGTTTGAACTGTACCATGTCGCCATGAAGGGCCGCAGCGTTAAAGCCGTGGCCAACAAGCGATTTCAGTAGCATGTCCACATCGCGTTTGCGATTGCAGAAGATGATGGCGTTATTGATATCTTCGCCGCGCATAATTTTCCGCAGGACGCCGGTCTTCTCACGCCGTGTCGTCATGACCTTTTTCTGGGAAACGGTTTCGGCCGGGGAGGCCGGGGGGGCCACCGAAATTTCTTTCGGGTTCATCAGGAATTTTTCCGCAAGTGTGCGGATTTCCTTCGGCATGGTCGCGGAGAACAGCATGGTCTGCCGGACGGGCGTCAGGCGACCTGCGATCTTTTCAACGTCCGGGATGAAGCCCATATCGAGCATGCGGTCGGCTTCGTCGATGACCAGAATTTTCACGTCATTCAGTATGATCTTGCCGCGCTCGATCATATCGATCAGTCGACCAGGTGTTGCGATCAACACGTCAACGCCGCGCTCCAGCGTCTTCATCTGCTCGCTCATGAACTCGCCACCGATTAGCAGCGCATGGGTGAGTTTCTGGTGCTTGCCGTATTTTTCAAAATTGTCGGCGACTTGAGCAGCCAACTCACGGGTTGGCTCCAAGATGAGCGCGCGGGGCATGCGGGCACGGGCCCGGCCACTCGACAGCGCTTCAAGCATTGGCAATGTAAAGGATGCGGTTTTACCAGTGCCAGTCTGGGCGCAGCCCAAAATATCACGGCCCATTAATGCTACAGGAATGGCTTGTTCCTGGATGGGGGTCGGCGTCTCATAGCCGGATTCAGTCAGGGCGCGAAGGAGTTCATCGCAAAGCCCTAGATCGCTAAATTTCATGCGGTCGGGTCAATCACTTGGATGTTTATGTAGCTGCTACTTGCCGTAGACTGCAGCTTGCACACAATGTGCGGCGGTGCCGAAGACAGCACCCATCTGACAAGCAAAGCTTACATAATAATAAAGTAAGAAAATGTCAAATCTAGCGTGCCGCGACAGCCCATAATCGGTGGCTTTCTTCTGTCGTTAACACCGACCGCGCGTATCACAGTCATTGAATTCAGGATTCTGGTACGGGAAGAGTTCTACAGCGGCAGAGGCCATTGCGGTTTTGAAGACGTTTCCGCCATGTGGCGCAGCGCCAGCCAGATGTGACAGTGCAGCGCCATCTTTACAGAACGCGGCGGTGTATTCCTGCGAAACTGCCGCCTCTGCGCCGTTCGTGGAACAGAGCGTTCCATTGCCGTGCGCTTGACCAAAACGGACAACGACCTGGCAGCCGTCTGCGGGCTGTCCGCCGGGCTGTGCTTGAAATGGGATGACTGGGCCGAAGTTCGCACCTGTCATTGCCTCTGCGATCTGGCGAGCAGCGCCTTTCGGTGTGACACCTTGGTGTGGCGCGCCAACAGCCACAACATCAATGATACCGTCTGCACCGGCTGTCGCGAAATCGGCACCTGTGTAGCCATCATAATTGACGTAACTTACTCGCTCATTGTACCCCTGACAGCCTGCCAGGGTAAGGATCGCGCCAACGAGAACTAAGCGGCGGGAAACGCGCATTGGGGCCTCCTTCGCAGATTGATGTAGGAGGAAAAGTGGGTCGATTAGCCGAAAAATCAAGCGGAACCCTAAGGCGTGGCGCTGGCACCTTGATGATCCGATGAATGGCTGATCCAATCACTTGCAATATTAGCAGCAGGGATGAGCAGCAAATGGCGAAGCAAAGATATTGCATTGTTGGGATAGGGCACACGCCTTTCGGCAAGAACCCAGGCGTTTCACAAATAGCGCACAATGTGTTCGCAATCCGATCTGCGCTGCAAGACGCTGGGCTGGAGGCGAGCGACCTTGGCGGGGTGCTGACGAAAGCGCCGACATCCACATTCCCCATGCTATTCGCACCCAAGGTGGCGGAGGCGTTGAATATCCAACCGGATGTTGTCGGCACGTTGGACCAAGCGGGCGGCAGTAATATCGGCCTGATCCAATATGCGATCAGTGCGATTGAGGCCGGGCAGGCGGAGGTAATCGCGATCTCCTATGGCGATAATCCACGCACCGGCAGCCGCGCCAGCTATGCTCGTCCGCGTGGCAGTGAAGGCAGTATCGCCGGATTATTCGGCGCACCCTCCAGTTACGCCATGATCGCGCGCCGTCACATGCACGAATACGGCACGACCCAGGAGGGTTTGGGCGCTGTCGCTGTCACCCACCGCAAGCATGCCAGCATGAACCCGAACGCCCAGTTCCGGGATCCTATCAATATGGACGACTATATGAACTCGCGCTGGGTTGCGAAGCCGTTCCATCTGCTGGATTGCTGCCCGGTTTCAGATGGCGGTGCCGCCTACATCATCACGACCGAAGAACGCGCGCGGGATATGAAACAGACGCCGGTGTTCATCGAAGGCATTGGCCAGTCGCATCCGTCCTGGGAGTTCTGGCGGCGGCCGAAGATGACACTGTCTGGCGCCAAGCGCTCCGGCGAGATGGTGTTTAAGGCGGCGGAAATGAAGCCGGCGGATATGGATTTCTTCCAAATCTATGACTGCTTCACCATCGTGCCGATCATCAGCCTTGAGAATTACGGCTTCGTGAAACCGGGTGAGGGTGGGGACTTCTACCTTGCTGGGGAGACGCAGATCGGCGGCAGCTTGCCGACTAATACGTCCGGCGGGCTTTTGTCTGAAACCGGCATGCCTGGCACCCAGCTTGTGATCGAAGCTGTGCGCCAATTGCGCGGTCAATGCGGCGAGCGGCAGGTGAAAGACTGCGAGACGGGAATGGTCAGCCAACAAGGCGGCATCATGACGACCCATGCCGCCATGATCCTCTCGAACGTGGGAGCATAGAGCCATGAGCTTCGAAGGCTTCAAAGACTTACTGCCCGAGATCACAGATGTGAACGCGTCCTATTGGGAGGGCCTGAATAAGGGCGAAGTGCGCCTACAAACCTGCGGATCTTGTGGCGCGCGTCAGCACCCGCCGGAAAGCTTCTGTTATGCCTGCGGGTCAACAGATATTGCCTGGAAGCCAAGCACAGGTGAGGGCGAAATCTATTCATTCATTGAGGTGCATCAACTCTATAACGCGGCGTTCAAGGACCATCTGCCCTATGTGGTCGCCATCGTGCAGTTGGATGATGGCCCTCGCATCCTGGGCGCCATGCTGGGCCTTGACGGGGAGCCAGAGATTGGCGCTCGCGTGCGGCCAGCTATCAAGCAGGTCGACAACGAACGCGCTGTCCTCACCTTTGAATTGGCTTAGCGGAGGCTCATATGCCCATTGATTTTGACGTCCAGGACCATATTGCCAAGATCACGATCAACCGTCCGGAAGCGCTGAACGCCATGTCGCCAGATATGTATAAGGCGCTTTCTGAAAGCTGGGTTGAGGTGCGCGATAACCCTGATATTTGGGTCGCTGTCGTGACCGGCGCGCCGCAGCCGAACCGCCCGCCAGAACGCCAGATTTTCACGGCAGGGGCAGATTTGAAAGCCATGGGCTCTAACCAGCTAGAGCCTTGGCAGTTCTGGCAGACGCAGCGGGATCAAATATTGAACCGCGGCCTTGAGGTGTGGAAACCCGTAGTGGCTGCGGTAAACGGCCTCTGCCTCGCTGGCGGCATGACACTGCTGCTGGCGACAGATATCCGCATTGCCTCCGAACACACGATGTTTGATTTGTCGGAAGTGAAGCGCGGCATCCTGCCAGGAAATGGCGGCACACAACGCACCATCCGCCAGTTGCCTTACCCGATTGCGATGGAGGTGCTGCTGCTGGGGCGTCGCCTTTCCGCCGAACGCGCGCTGCATTTCGGCCTCATCAATGAAGTCGTACCGCATGACACGGTGATGGATGTCGCCATGGAACGGGCGGCGGAATTGACGACAATGGCACCGCTTGCTCAACGCGCCATCAAAGAACTGTCTGTCCGCGCGCAGTATATTTCGCTGCAAGACGGCCTGCGGCTTGAAGAAAGCATGCAGATGCGTCTTCGGCAGACTGAAGACGGGCAAGAAGGACCAAAGGCGTTTGCGGAGAAGCGCCCGGCGCAATGGAAAGGGCGGTAGGGGCAGGGTGAGGGGGTAAGCTTGCCGCAAACCAGGCTGGCCAAAACTTTACCTAGACATCACCTTCGCCGCATCAGCAGCATCACCCAGCCTTGCCATATCTATACAAACAGCCAAGGCCGCAGTCGCCCCGGCCTCGGGCAGCGTCATCAGCGCCTGCACCATATACTTAGCTTCTAGCTCGGCTGGCGTCATTGGGCGTTCTAGGCTGCCGATGCCGTGATCAACACGGTGTTCAAGGTTTGCTCTGTCCGATTGTTCGACGCGCACGATTGCACCTGCGCGGCCAAGGCTTTCATTCGGCGCGACCTCGATCCGTCCGCGCACGGCCTGAATAGCAGGGTCCGCCACCGCAGATTCGTTGCCTTCAGCTATGCCAGCAGCGCCCCGAACCAATGTGGCGGCTACCCAATGCTGCAGGCTGACCTGTGCAAGTTGGCTATCCAGCGGTGTCGGGCGGTCACAGAGATAGAGGCAGAGTGGATCAACTGACAGGCTGATGCGGGTGATCTTTGCAGCGTCAAAGTTAGATTGTCGTGTGATCTCCAAGCAGCCATATAAGGCTGGATGGATGACGATACCGCATGGATATGGCTTCGCCATATTGGCCAGCATTTCCCACCGCTCGCCAAGGCCATCTGTGGCGTGTGGCAAGTGGGCTTTTGCGGTGAAGCTGTCTGCGAAGCCGCGTGCGCCCTCCAACGTTTCCTCTTTTGCGGTAACACCTTGTTCGGCAAGAAGTGCTGCCAGATACCCTGCGCGCGCAGCCTGGGCCGGCACGAGGCTGGTGCACATGCTGCCATGGGTTTGCCTGAACCCGGCGGACTCCGACGCTGCGAGGCCGAGCGCCATGACTGTCTGATCCTCAGATAGTCCGCGTAGGCGTGCGATGGCGGCAGCAGCACCGATGGGGCAGGCGATGCCTGTCATATACCAGCCAAGCTCAGGCTCGGCAGGCGGCGTCATGAGCATGCTGGCTGCCCGGCAGGCGACTTCAATGCCGATGGCCAAGGCGGCGAGGAACTCTGCACCTGTCGTCGCAGTCCGTTCAGCTTCCGCCAGTAAAGGCCCAGCAATTGGCCCGGCGGGGTGGATCACTGTCGCCAGATGCGTGTCATCGAAGGCATGGGCGGCAGATGCCTGGCAGTTCACCATGGCGGCATCAAGCAGGCCGAGGGTCTCTGTGCGGCCAATAATGTGCGCTTGCGGCCCACCGCTCAGCGGCGCCACCGTTCGAAACGTGCGCTCTACGGCATCATGATGGGCACCGCCGAGCATGCAGCCTGCGATATTTAGGAAAGTGCGTCCGGCTTCTTTCTGAACGTTTTGCGGCAGATTACTTGTTTTCGTTTGGCAAACGAACTCCGCCAGCTGCCTTGTTGTGCCGGTCAAGGATGTGGGCCCCAGGGGGCAGGGTTCATGAGCTTCACTTCCTGAGACATCACCAGTGGGCGGAACTTGGCAGCGAAGTCTTCCATGAACGCGCGGCTAGAGAATACGGCTGCCCAATGTGCACGGCGGTCAGCGTCATCATCAAATTTCCAGATGTGCGTGAGTTGGTTGATCATGCCCGTGTCGCCTTGGAAATAACCAACAAGCTTCTTGTCATGACCGCCAGCTTCCAGTGCCGGGAAGCCATGTTTTTGATAAAGCTCTGTCGCCTCCGCCATCTTGCCGACATAGAGGGTGTAGGTCCGCATCTCGTAGATCGCCATGGGATTAGTCTCCTGTGGTCAAAAGGCTGTGGCGGGTGATCAGAACTGCCAAGCCGTGCCGTCAATTTGAATGGTAATGCCGTTTGCTACCAGGTCGATATGCCGATTGCTGACGATCGTGCCGCCGAAAATATCTGCACCAAGCCAGCCGATCAGATGATTGTCGCCAAGCGCGATATGGGCCGTATTGCGCCGGAACTTGTTCTCAACATGGCCGATATCCCGGGCTGCGGGATTTGTACCGAGGCCAAGCTCGCCGAGATTTAAGGCCTGATCATCCGCCGCATCTAGGATCGTTTGCAGTCTGCGGGCGGCGGCCCCGCCGGATAGATCGGTAAGCCGCCCGGCCTCAAACGTCATGCGGATTGGGTCTTCCAGAACGCCAAGCTGCGGCCCGCCACCACCCAGATAGACAACTTGGCCAAAGGCATCGGCGACGAATGTACCGCTCGCCGTACCTTCTTCTGGTGAAGACATAGCCTCACCGCTGGGGAAGGAGCCAAAGCCAGTATCATCTTCCGCGTGGCCTGTTAATGGCAGGCAGGGCCGACAGACGCTAACGGTTAAATCCGTACCATTGGGTGATGTGACACGGACCTGTTTGGCGCCAGATACAGCCTTTGCCAGTGCATGAGTTGAGGCACGTAGTGCCTTCGGTTCCGCCAGCGCGGCACCCCGGGTAAAATCCTCCAGCGGGGCATTGTTGATAAGCACCTGGCGCTTGCCAGCAGCGTAAAGCGCCTCGCTCAAATCATCATAAGCGCGGGGGAAACGGATGGTTGTTGCGACGATGGTTAGGTCAGCCCGCTCGACAGCCGCGATTACCGGGGCGGGATGGCGATAGTCCGTCATATCCGCTGGCGATGCGATGACTGCCGCCGTCACTGTGCCAGTGCCAGCCGCATCACAGGCGGCGGCGAGGGCATCCGTCAATGCCGGGTTCTGATCAGAGCTTGAGACAATCAGTACGTCCTCGCCCGCGCGAACATTGTCGCTTGCAAGGTTCCATGCAGCTCGTCTGAGCTCATGAAATGGGAATGAAACAGAGATGATCTAGCCTCCGCTACCATCGGGCCTAAGAACCAATGGTAGCGGGGCAAGACCTTATGCGTCTAGGAATACAATTGCGCCGTGGTCTAGGTCATCAGCATGGACGCCCATGAGCTTGACCCAGACATGGTCGCCAGCAGAGATTTTGACGTTGTCGCCGCTGCTGAAATGTAAGTCCTCCAAGGTCAGCCCATGGAATTTGAGTGTATCGCCTTCCTCGAAGCCACGGATGCGATCGTAGCCGAAAGCGGCTTTGAATATGTAAGCGTCATGGCCGGCGTCACCACGAAGAACATCATGGCCAGCGCCGCCTTCTAGCCGGTCATCACCATCGCCGCCACGCAGAATATCGCGCCCGACACCGCCAGAAAGCTCATCATCGCCTTGCTGGCCGTAGACGCGGTCATTTCCAGCACCGCTGTCTAAAACGTCATTATTGGAGCCGCCATAGAGGAAATCCTCACCTGCGCCGCCATACAGATGATCTTCCCCATGATTGCCAAATAGCTTGTCGCCATCCGCGCCACCATGGAGATAATCCTGTCCATGGCCGCCATACATGAGGTCAAAGCCCTCGCCGCCGTGGATGGCGTCATCACCAATTTGGCCGAAGAGCTCATCATGGCCCGCACCGCCTTCGATCCAGTCATCGCCATTGCCGCCGGCGATCCAATCGTGACCACTGCCGCCAAATGCTTCGTCATTACCGGAGGCACCCCGAATGCTATCGCCGCCATCCTGGCCGTGCAGCACATCATCGCCCGCACCGCCGTTCAGCGTGTCATAGCGATCGCCGCCATCCAGATAGTCATCGTGGTCGCGACCGTAGAGGGGGTCATTTCCATCGCCGCGGGTCAGGAGGTCCCGGTCCTGGCCGCCGATAACTGTGTCGTCACCATCGCCGCCGCCTTTACGATCATAGCTGAGGAATACGTCTTCCTGCATGACCTCGACGCCAGTATTCGCCTTGATGACATCGCTTAACGTGTCGAGGCCGATGCCTTGGGCGACGTCTGGCAGAGGGTTAGACTCGCTCCAGTATTTGTCGCCTGCACGCACGCGTTCGAACTGGTCCGCGATTATGTGGTGGAACAGCTCGCCGACCAGACCATCGCCGAAGCTGTCCTCGGCCAAGCCGCCGACCCAGGCGTCAATCAGATCAACATCGCTGTAAGCTTCTTCCAGCCGGGCTGCAATATCTGGGTTCGATGAGATTTCAGCGAAGCTTGCTTTGCGGTCCAGCCCTAGCGCTTCCCGCACGTCATTGTAGCTCTGTAGGCCGTGGTCCCGACCGCGCTGAATGTTGAGGGAGGCTAAGTCAAACCCACCAGCGCCGGGCTGCCCGAACAAGAAGGAGCGCACATCTTCAACCAGCATCGGGTCGTAAGCTTGTGATTTTCCGTCTGCTAGGCCGCGAAGAATTGGATCAACGCCAGTTTCAGCAAACACCATTGGATTAAAGATGCTTCCCGCAATTCCAGTGCATCGGCTGCGTCGCCGCCATTCTCAGCCAGTCGCTGAATGGTGGGGGATAGCAGCGTGTGTCCAAAGCGGAATGCGGCGGTGGAGAATTCGACGCTAACGGTTGGATTCACATCCGCATCAAAGCCCCCGTAATCGCCAAGCGCGCCTTCGCCCAGAATTTTGGGCAGGAATTCGTCATAGGTGATCTTCTGAATTTCAGTTTTGACGACCCGGCGCGCCAAGGTGTAGAGCGCTTCGTCGCTCAAGCTAGGATCACGTTCGGCAAGTTCATCGACGATGCGAGTATGTTCACGCGCGAAGGCGGCGTGGAAGCTGGTGAGCCCAACATTCTCGCCAGATCGAACATCACCGCCCATATACTGGCCAGCACTGTCTTTAGGAAAGAAGCCATCCTCATCAATCAACATTTTGCCGCCGTCGCCACGGATGGTGGCATGCTGGTCTTCACTAGAGCCATAGACCATTGAAGCGTCCAAATAGGACGTGATCGCGTTAGGGTGCGCGCGCTCGCCACCAATGTCCGTGTGGTTTGAAAGGTGAAAGCCGATCGTGGCCTCCCCGGTCCCGAGAGGGTCAAAGTCTGGATCGCCTGTGAGCACTGCAATCGGTGCGGCGTCTTCACTTTCGCCTGTAATATCCAGGTCAGGGTCGACAAACTGACCCCAAGACCAAAGCATATCGCTGAAGCCTTCATGGGTTTCGGTTTCTTCCGTCTGGTGGCTGACAACGTTTGAGATTGCGCGTGGGTTTGGTCGGTCTCCACCAGCAAGTCCGCCATAAGCGTCTGGATCAGCTTCGGTCAGCCGGATTTCGAGCGCGCCTGTTATGCCCCAATCGCCGTTTGCGGGATGATCTCCCGCGCCATTGATCGCCCGCCATGCGTTATAGACTTCGCTCATCGCACTCAGTCCCCAGGTGGAATTTCTACTGGGACAGAAAACCTTTGGAATAGGTTAAAAGCGATGATGCAGAAGGCTTAAAGCTTCGTCGTGATGCTTAGCTGCCGACCTTCAAAGGCGATACAAGACCCTTGAGGCAAGTGATGACGCTGAGCGCGGTGTTCTTACCTGTACGTGGATTTTCTTCAGACGGCACGTTGGCAATTTCGAGCGTAAAGCGGCAGCTATCAGCTTCTACTTCAATGCGGTGCATGTTACGGTCAACCTCTGGGTCCGCCCAGATTTGCAGTTTGGTTTCGTCTGCGCCGATCCCGGCGAGGGCTAATGCTGCAGCGACATTCACATTCGCCGGAAAGCCAATAGCACCTTCCCTGGCGGAGCCTTCAAATACCAACTTCGCGGCGTTCAGCCCCTCGACTGAGATATTGTTGTTGACCAGATGCGGCGCGCCTTCCAGCCCGTTCGGCGGCTTGCGTGTAATCATTGTGACGGAATGAATAACGCCCTCGGCTGCTGCGCGCACCGCGTCTAGCCCTAGCAAAGCGCCTGTAGGGGCGACGATGCGGGCACCGGTTTCTGCGGCGCGATCTACCAAATGCATCCGCGGCAGAATTTGACCAACACTAGTCGGTACGAATATGCGCCCAGCTTCAATTGCAGGCAGCGCTATTTCGTCGAACACAGCGGCGGGCAGGCCCTCAACAACGATATCGCATTCTGCGAGCTCACCCAGGCCGACAATCGGAACCTCCTTTGTGAACCCGGCCATGTTTCGTCTGGCTTTGTCATGGTCCCGGGCGGAGATGGCGGCGAGGCGGAGGCCGGGTGCGCCTTTGTCCAGCGCTTCAGCAACCTTGCGGCCAACCGCACCGAACCCGCCGATGCCGACGGTAAGAACCTTGCTCATGATGTGCTGTCTCCATTGGGTTCAACGACGACTGTGCCGAACTTCTCACCGGCTTCCACGGCTTCATGGGCGGCCACGATTTCTTCTAATGGGAAGCGGCCGCCAATGGGGCGGAGGGCGTCTGGCTTGTCCTGGGTCCAGCGTAGCATGCCAAAGCGGGTACGGTTGAGCGTGTCCGGGGTCAAAGAATTCAGAATGAATGGGCGGATTAAGGTATTGCGGCGCATGAATTTATGCACCGGCAGTGTAGGCATGCGGTCGCCGTCTGATGCATAGGTAGAGACGGAACCGTTGAGCGCTACTGCGTCTGGCAACCATTTCATATCGCCACCGAAATCAACGGATAAAACGCGATCTGCGCCAGCACCGTCAGTCAGCGCCATTACCCGGTCCGCTACATCCTCTTCGCGGTAATTGATCGTCGCTTCTGCGCCGCCGCTGATCGCGCGGGCTGCTTTCTGTGGTCCGCTTACGGTCGCCAAAACCCGCGCACCACCCCACGCTGCAAGGGCAACAGCGTAGAATCCAACTGCCCCAGCACCGCCTGTCACCAGTACAGTTTTCCCGGCAACTGGCCCGTCACCAAAAACAGCGTGATAGGCCGTCATGCCCGGAATTCCGAGGGTTGCACCATCGGCGAAACTCACATGGTCTGGAAGGGGAGTGACCAAGTTGGTGGAGAGCGCAATATATTCAGCCCCCGTCCCAAATGCCCGCCCAACGCGTTGGCCATTGAACAGCCAAACCCGTTTGCTTATCCAGCTTGGCGGAACGTCTGGGCCAATCTGATCGATCACCCCGGCACCATCGCTATTCGGGATCACGCGGGGATAGGCGAAGCCATAGTTCGACGTGCCAGACCTAAGCTTCACATCTGCTGGGTTAACGCCAGACGCCATCACGCGGACGCGAACTTCGCCTGGCCCAGCTTCTGGCGTAGGCATATCGCCTAGCTTCAGGACCTTATTGGCCGGACCGTTTTCATCATACCAAGCAGCACGCATTGACCGTGAATCCCCATATATCGTTCAGCCTATACTGCCGGGCGAAATCGCAGGGGTAAATCAATGAAAATCGAGAGAGATTTTAGCCGCCTTGTGCGAGGCGTTTTGCGATCGCTGCGTCACTGGCCGCCAGCTTTTGTTCCCCACGCGCTTTATAAATGACAGCGCGACCGAGATATGAGGATGGCTCCTGCGGTGCCAATTGAATCGCCTTTCTGAGATCAGCCAAGGCTTCGTCCATGCGGCTTGCTTTTGCATAGGCTACACCACGATTGTGGTATGCAGCAGAAGAGTTCGGCGCATACTGGATTGCTGCCGTGAAGTCGTGGATTGCGAATTCCAGTTGCTTCGTAAGCGCCAATGATTTTCCGCGCTTCAACAGGGCTGAAACCATCGACTGCGCGGAAAGCTGGCCCGCTTGAATACAATGATTGAAATAGCGGATCGCCTCAGCATGCTGCCGTTGCCGCGATAGCTGCTTCCCATGATCACAATAGCGGAGGTCCTCGCTCGCAGCCGGGAAACTGGCTGTCACGGCAAGGAGCAGAGTAGCGGCGAAGGCAGTTTTGAGGCGCATGACAGCGGATCCATTGGCAAGTGAATGGGGAATTTTTGCAGTCTACCGCGCGCCAGTTAAAGTCGGGCTAATTGCTGCCGTTTCGTCCATCAGCTTGCGCTGCTGCCGCGCCAAGCAGGAGCGTCAAGGTCAGTGCTATTCCCGGTTCTTGCAGTGGAAAGTCAACCAAACTATGGGCTGCAGCTGCGATAGCGCTTGCGGTAGCGGCTGCTGCAAAAGGCGCGCTGCAGTAGCGGGTCCAGAGGCCGCGGGCGGCGGCTGCGATGACAAGCGTTATCGCTAAAAACGCAATGATCGTCATGGGCCAACTGATTTCAAGCGCCAGTTCGAGATAGCTGTTGTGCGCCCGCCGCCAATCATTCACCAGTTCTGTGGATTTAGAGCGATGAAAGGCTTCTGGGAACGCGCCAAGGCCGTATCCGCCGGATGGGCCTTGTACGATAGCGCGCGCCGTGTCCGGTATATTTCTAGCCGGTAGCTTGCGGAGTCTTCAAGCTTCGCCGCGCGCTCGGCTGTTTGGGAGCCACCAACCACCCAAAGTACGCTGATAATAACGGTGATAGAGCCTACTGCGCTGATGACGCGAAGCAACGTGCGACCGCCACCCCAACGGACAGCGATTGCGACTGTCGATATTCCGGCGGCGAGGGCCATCACGGCGAACCCGGCACGAGATCCTGTCATCAGGCTCGCTCCGGCCATGGCCAGCATTGGCAACGCCATTGAGATGCCCTGACGGGTTCCGAATTCGAGAATTTGGCGAACGCGTTCGGTCCCAACGAAGTCACTAAGTCCTGCCTTTCGAAGCGCCCGGGCGAATAGGGCGATATTTGCGGTGATGCCAATCGCCAGGAAGGTCGCGAAAGTGTTCCGGTTTTCAAATGGCCCGGTCGCATAGCCCGAATAGTTCAGCTTCTCCCGCCAAAGTACCGTTTCCCACCCCAGCACTTTGCCAGCAATTCCGTAAAGCGCAGCCAGGGTCGCCACTACCGTGACAGCCCAAAGCACGGCCCAGCCTTGCTGGCGCCCCCGGCAAGTCCAATAGGCCAGGGGGCATAGGCCGCCATAAGCAGCGAACCTGAGTGCGCCATTCAACGTTGCACCCGGATTGAAAGAACGGAGGGACGGCGTGGCTTGGCCGGTAAGTGCGGCTGCATCCGCCTAAATACCCGCTGATGGTCCTGTCATGAACGCCTGGCAGAGGGCGTAGACGACAACCAATGCCCATAGGACAGCCGCTGCGGTCAGCAAGCCTCCGCTCCATGTCCAGCCCGTGGACGGCTGCCGCAGGCGGGAGACAGCTGTGATCGCGAGTAACACGCCAATGGCCATGGCGACGGGTGCGGTCACCCACAGCGGTCGTCCTGCAAATAGCAGGGCAGGCACCACGCCGAGCAGCACCGTTCCCCAAAACAGGACGCGCTCCAAGGTGTTTGGGGAGGTGAGGAATGGCGGCATATAGAGCGCTTCAGCGGCGATGATGAGATGCGCACTCTAGCGGGATAGCGTTACCACGCCCATAAGCTTGTCATGGAGCCTTAAGCGCTACATCTAACAATAGGCGCGCACAGGGAATGACGGTTGGAGAAGTGATATGCTGAAGATGCAATTAGCTGGCGCTCTACTAGCGGCGGTTGGGATGGTCCATGCGGCCTCGGCTGAGACCGTGGTTGAGCGCGTTGATACCCAATCGGCATCATTCCGGGTGTTGCAACTCCTCACAAACCTGGATCGCCCATGGTCTATGGCTTGGTTGCCGAATGGTGAGGCCTTGATTGGTCTGCGGCCTGGCGGATTGCTGCGCTGGCGGGTGGGAGATGCGCGTGCGCGCTCCATTGCTGGCATGCCAAATGTTGCGGATTACGGCCAAGGCGGTCTGTTCGACGTTAAGCCGACGCCAGATTTCGCCAAAACTGGCCAGATCGTGATGTCCTATGCCTATGCCGGGAATGGTGGTGCTGCCACGCGGGTTGCGTCTGCGACACTGTCGAGCGGGCGGGTCACTGGTGTGAATATTTTGTTTGAGGCCGCTCCACGATCTGGCAGCCCAGTGCATTTCGGCGGCAGGCTGCGGTTTGGACCAGATGGCGCGCTTTACGCAACCCTCGGCGACCGTGGCGCGCGGGAGCGAGCGCAGAACAAGGCTGATCCAGCGGGTTCAGTCTACAGAATCCTGCCGGGCGGCAAGGCTGAACTGTTCAGTTCCGGTCATCGCAACCCGCAAGGGTTAGATGTGCATCCAGTGACCGGCGTTCTTTGGTCGCATGAACATGGGCCGAAGGGCGGGGATGAGGTCAATCTACTGAAACTAGGTCGTAATTACGGCTGGCCGCGCGTTACGTTCGGGCGCGAATACTCTGGTGGTCAGATTGCAGAGAGTGGAACTGGGCCAGGGTTTGAATCGCCATTGCATGTCTGGGTCCCCTCCATCGCGCCATCTGGAATGGCGTTTTACGAGGGCGCGGCGTTCCCTGGTTGGAAGAATAGTCTGTTCGTTGGTGCGCTTCGGGCGCAGCTGCTAGCGCGGCTGATATTGGATGGCGATAAGATCGTTGCCGAGGAACAGTTGCTGAAAGGCGCGATTGGCCGCATCCGAGAGGTATCGGTTGGGCCGGATGGTCTGGTGTATCTGTTGACGGATGCTGGCGATGGCGCGCTTTATCGCCTCGAACCACTCACACGATAGGGACCATCTCATGTCCATTGCGGGCGCAGTCGTCGTATACGTTCTTTGCTGGTGGTTTTGCTTCTTCATGGCACTGCCGTTTGGCGCCAGGCCATTGAAGAACCCTGAGGTTGGCCATGCTGAAAGCGCGCCAGCCAATCCTCGCCTCAAGCTGAAAGCGCTGATAGCCACAATTGGTGGGCTCGTGATGACGATCGTGATCTGGCAGATCATCGAGTCCGATCTCATCTCATTCTATCAACCACAGAAAAGCTAAAGCGGTCTGTTTCAGAAGGTATGGATTAAGCGGAAATTCGTCTGCTTCTGGAATCTATATAAAGATATGCTTATATAGGTATTGTGTTATAACCAGCGCGATTAAAGGAGTGCGGGAATGCAAAATCCAGAAGATCGGATCGCTCGGTTGCGCGCGGCTGCGGCTGCGCAGGTGCTGATCATCGATGGCGCTATGGGCACCATGATTCAGAACCTAAAATATGACGAAGAGCAGTTTCGGGGTGATGAATTTCAAACATGGAATCAATCACTTCAAGGCGATAATGATCTTTTGAATATAACGCAGCCTGTCGCGATCCGTGACATTCATGACCAATATCTGGATGCAGGCGCGGATATTGTGAAGACTAATACTTTCAACGCGACCTCCATCGCCCAGGCCGATTACGGAATGGAAGCTCATGTCGCGGCTATCAATCTGGATGGCGCTAAATTGGCGCGCGCCGCAGCTGATGCCTCCTCAACGGAGGAGAAACCCCGCTTTGTTGCGGGTGCGATGGGCCCGACAAATCGAACAGCCTCAATCTCGCCAGATGTGAATGATCCGGGCCATCGGAATGTTGATTTCGATACGCTGGTTGATGCCTATTCTGAACAGGCGCGGGCGTTGCTGGAAGGCGGCGTTGACCTGTTTCTGGTCGAGACCGTGTTCGATACCCTAAACGCCAAAGCCGCCATATACGCCCTTAAAGCGCTTGAAGATGATATTGGTCGCCACACGCCGATCATGGTCTCCGGCACGATTACCGATATGTCCGGCCGTACGTTGTCGGGGCAGACACCGGAAGCGTTCTGGCACTCGATCATGCATGCGGAACCGTTCAGTGTCGGCTTCAATTGTGCTCTGGGGGCAGAACAGCTTCGGTCGCATATCGCGGCGATTGGACGGGTTGCGGATGTTGCCGTCTCTGCCTATCCAAATGCCGGCCTTCCCAATGACTTGGGCGGATATGATGAGCAACCATATGAAACGGCAGCTCATCTGCAAGAGTGGGCAGATTCAGGCCTTGTGAACATTGTTGGCGGCTGTTGCGGCACAACACCTGATCATATCCGCGCTATCGCAGACGCGGTCGCAGGTAAAAAGCCTCGCCAGATGCCCGGCTTGCCAAAGCGTCTCCGTCTTTCTGGCCTTGAGCCTTTCGTAGCAGTGGCGTAATCACGATGCAGCCTAGTTTTATCAATGTCGGTGAGCGGACCAATATCACCGGATCCTCTAAATTCAAAAAACTCATAATGTCAGATGATTATGACGCTGCACTTGATGTTGCTCGTCAACAAGTGCTGAACGGCGCTCAGATCATTGACATCAACATGGACGAAGGTCTGCTTGATTCAGAAGCAGCTATGAAAACCTTCCTGAACCTGATTGCGTCGGAACCGGACATCGCGACCGTCCCAATCATGATCGACAGCTCTAAGTGGTCTGTGATTGAAGTTGGGCTGAAATGCGTTCAGGGCAAGTCCATCGTTAATTCGATCAGCATGAAAGAGGGCGAAGTACCATTCTTGGGGCAAGCCCGCGCGTGCCGCCGCTATGGTGCCGCTGTTGTTGTGATGGCGTTTGATGAAACAGGCCAGGCGGACACTAGCGAGCGGAAGGTGGAAATCTGCGCCCGCGCCTACAAACTGCTGGTGGACGAGGTGGGCTTCCCGCCGGAAGACATCATCTTCGACCCTAATATTTTCGCCGTCGCGACAGGGATTGCGGAGCATGATGACTACGCCGTCGCCTTCATTGAAGCGACACGTCAGATCAAGCAGCAAATGCCGCTTGTGCATGTTTCAGGCGGCCTCTCGAATGTTTCGTTCTCATTCCGGGGCAATGAAATCGTCCGCCGGGCTATGCATTCTGTTTTCCTGTATCACGCGATCCAGGCTGGCATGGACATGGGCATCGTCAACGCTGGCCAGCTGGATGTTTATGACGATATTGAGCCTGAGCTTCGCGAGCGGGTGGAGGATGTTATCCTCAACCGTCGCGCAGATGGCACTGAGCGGCTGCTGCAGATCGCTGAGCGGTTCCGGGGCGGTAAGGGGAAGGCTGGCTTCCAGGAGGACCTTGCGTGGCGTGATGAGCCAGTCGAAAAGCGCCTGGAACTCGCCCTCGTTCGGGGCGTCAACACCTATGTCGAGGCGGATACTGAAGAGGCGCGGGCAAGGGCGACGCGCCCGCTGGATGTGATTGAAGGCCCGCTGATGGCCGGGATGAATGTCGTCGGTGACCTGTTCGGTGCTGGCAAGATGTTCCTGCCTCAGGTGGTGAAATCCGCCCGCGTTATGAAGCAGGCTGTTGCATATCTCACACCTTACATTGAGGCTGAAAAACAAGAAGGCGACGCCAAAGACGCCGGTGCAATCGTCCTCGCGACTGTGAAGGGTGACGTACATGATATTGGAAAAAATATCGTTGGCGTCGTGCTTCAGTGTAATAATTACAGAGTGATAGACCTCGGCGTTATGACGCCAGTTGAGAAGATTTTGGAAACTGCAAAGCGCGAGAAGGCAGATATCATCGGCCTCTCCGGCCTGATTACGCCGTCACTGGATGAGATGGTGAATGTCGCCGCTGAAATGCAGCGCCAGGATTTCCATGTGCCATTGCTAATCGGCGGTGCCACGACATCCAAAGCGCACACCGCACTGCGGATTGAGCCTGCTTATGAGAAGCCTGTGGTGCACGTGCTCGATGCATCCCGCGCCGTCGGGGTCTGTTCTGCATTGCTGTCTGCTGAGCAATCGACTGGCTTCGCGGCTGATGTTCGCACTGAATATGAAGGTATCCGCGTCGCCAGGGCAGGTGGCAAGACCGTCCGCAAGGTGCCGCTAGCGGAAGCCCGTGGCCGGCCCCGCGCGGTTTCCTGGGATAGTTATACGCCGCAGACGCCAAGCTTCCTTGGGACCCGCGCTTTTGACGATTATCCGCTGGAAGAACTGGTTAACCGCATCGACTGGACGCCGTTCTTCCGCACCTGGGAACTTGCTGGAACCTATCCGCGCATCCTGGAGGATAGCGTCGTCGGGGAGGCCGCTCGGTCACTGTTCAAGGACGCGCAGGCGATGCTGGAGCGGATCGTCAGCGAGAAGCTGCTAACGCCGCGTGCTGTTATCGGTTTCTGGCCTGCCCAGCGGGTTGGGGATGACATAGCGCTATATCGGGGTGAGGAGCGCAGCGAGGTGCTGGATCACATTCGCTGCCTCCGCCAGCAAGTGCTGAAGCGGGATGACAGGCCGTATGACTGCCTGGCCGATTTCGTTGCGGAATCCGGTTCTGCTATCGCCGACTATATGGGTGGATTTGCTGTCACATCAGGTGCGGAGGCCGAAACCTTGGCCAAGGACTATGAGGCAGACCATGACGACTACAACAGCATCCTCCTGAAGGCACTGGCTGACCGGCTAGCCGAAGCCTTCGCCGAGCGCATGCATGAGCGTGTACGTCAGGAGCTATGGGGTTATGTGCCGGATGAAAGCTTCTCGAACGAGGAATTGGTCCGCGAGCGCTACAAAGGTATCCGTCCTGCACCCGGATATCCTGCCTGCCCGGACCATACGGAGAAAGAGACGCTGTTCCGCTTGCTGAATGCGCCGGAAGCCGCGGGCATCACGCTTACACAAAGCTTTGCCATGCAGCCGGGTGCCGCCGTATCTGGCTGGTATTTCGCCCATCCTGACGCCAGCTATTTCGGCGTCTCAAGGATTGAGCGGGATCAGGTTGAAGACTACGCCCTGCGCAAAGGCATGGAAATCGCAGACGTTGAGCGCTGGCTGCGCCCGGTCCTAGGGTATGACCCCTTAGAAGCTGGCAAGAATGCAGCCTGACGGATTATTGTTTGATCGCGGCATTCATTAGCGCGTCCAGTACTTTAGTGACCTTCATCGTCTCAGGCGCGTTGACGGCGATGCCGTGAGCCGCCCCCATGGACTGCGGTTGGCGATATGTCAGCCATACTTTGCCGTTAGCGTCTTTATAGGCGAGCGCTTTCATCGGCAGGTCCAGGCCCGCTTCTTGCGACTTCAGCATAATCGGCGTGCCGATCTTTGGATTGCCGAAGATAAGCACCGCGGTCGGGCGAAGCTTCGCGTCGGCTTTCATGGCACCTGCGGCGTGGTCAATACGGGCGAACACGGTCGCACCCTTGCTGAGCACGATTGCTTCAAGCCGGCTCAGCGTTTCTTCTGCCGAATAAGGGCTTTGCTTGCGGAAAAGGTTGGAAGTATCTGCTTGCGCCGCGTTGGAAATCAAAAGGGCGGCGAGCAGGCCAAGAAGGAACTTAGGCATAGGTTTTCTCCGAGTGTGTGGTCATTCGCTGGCAAGACTATGCTGGTTATAGGCATAGGGCTAAACGCATCTGCGTGATCGACGACCGCTTGGTGAATTATTGCGGCGTTAAAGAGCTTAGAATCAGGTTCAAAATGCACTTCGGACCCTTTTGTGACGCCTGAATCATTATTCATACCAATATTGAATACACTATGTGACGTGCATTACCTGTATTATTTTATTCTTTTGATGTTCTTAGGAAGTAACGAGGCAGTAAGTCAAAAAACAAAAACCAAGCGAGGAGAGCAAAATGGGTCACTCAGGCATCCCTACGAAAAAATTTAAACAAACAGGGACTTTGGAACTTACTATCTCAATCGAGATAGTTGATCCATTCGAACTTGATCTAGGGTCAGGACCCATTAAAGGGGTTCCCATGTTTGCTGCAATCTGATGCACTCATTCCAACATTGGGAGAGTGTGATGCACGATGGGTTTTGGCTAACAGACGAGCAATTTTAACGCCTTGAGCCTTTCCTTCCGACGGATACACGTGGAGTTGCTCGGGTTGATGATCGACGGG
>Ga0315322_10000757_pt1 | contig 24358 bp, 14 predicted proteins | sample M110021515metaG_FD_203461 | JGI IMG/M metagenome (GOLD analysis project Ga0315322, IMG submission 203461) | Ammonia-oxidizing marine archaeal communities from Monterey Bay, California, United States - M1 100m 21515 | ecosystem: Environmental > Aquatic > Marine > Intertidal zone | place: USA...
CGTCGGGGGCCTACCGGGAACAGGACCGCACCATGGTGCGGTCGCTGATGGCGGCGTGGGTGCTCAATCGACTGGCGTTCTTTCTGGAGGATCAAGAGCTGAAGCACCTCGGTGCCGAGGTCATCGACCACTACCTCGACGACTACTTCCAGATCGAGAAGTCGCGTGAGGCCGGCAAGATCGTGCCGTCGACCAAGTCGCTGCCCAACGGAAACACAGTGAAAAATCGCTACACTGCAGCGAGCTTCCTGTCTGCGGCCATGTTGGAGCGCACCGACTCCACCCGCTGGAGCCTCGAGACCAAGCTCCTCATGGAGTGGGTGATGGGCTTTCAGCGCGACGATGGGGTGCTCTACACCCAGTTCCCTCAGTCCCAGTTCTTCATGCCCGGCCACCTGATGCTGAGCCTCGCCTACCACTATGAGCAGCTGGGGGAGCCCTACAAGCAGTGGTTCGACGGCATCTATGAGACCTATGAGCGGCCCGTGTACCAGATGATGGAGCTCGCAGATGGCCGCTTTCATCCCCTCGCCCCGGCTTGGTTCACCCAGCCCGCGGCCTCGATGTACCACCAGACCGGCGACAACCGGTATCGGGACTTCATCTACGCCATCAACGACCGGGTGGTGAAGCTCCACCACCACAACCGTGCCGAGATGGTCCACTACGACTACGATGGCGTTCTCACGCCCAAGCTCGGCTTTTATGGCAACACGAGCGTCACGGCTGCAGCTCTGGAGTCGCTTGCCGACGCGGCCATCGTCGCGAAGAAGGACGGCGACATGGAGCGCTACAAGCGGTACACCACCGCCATTCGCAGCGCCACGACCTACCTGATGCGCATCCAGTTCACCGAGGACAACACCTACTATGTGAAGCACCGCGAGCGCGTGGTGGGTGGCTTCAAGAAGGACATGGTCAACTCGGTGAGCTGGATGGACAACGTGTGGCACCTCACCAGTGCGTTCATCAAGATCCACGATGCGAAGCTGCTCGACGATGCGCCGGTGGTCGCGCCTCTCTGACCGACGTCGGAGCGCTCAGTCGAGCCGCTTGAGTGGGATCTTGAACTGCTCGATGTAGTCAGAGTATTGGCTGTGAATAGCGTGCCCATCGAGACCGTAGACCTCGGCCGAGTACTTGTGGGCACCCTTCTTGTCGCCGCGCTCGGTGGTCATCCAGCGCTGCACGCGCGCCTCGGACGCCTTGTCGTGGGGCAGGTCGGCCCACGCCTTGATCTTGCGCACCATGGCGGGAGGGTCGCGTACAAGAGTCTTGAAGTCGACATCGAAGAACTGGTCGCCCTTTCCGGCGGCTTCGGCTCGGGCTCGGGCTTGCATGGCTCTGCTGATGCCTTCCCGGAAGCGGGCTTGGATGTGGTCGCCGAGCTTTGTGGGGTCGAAGTGCCCGTAGAGCATGCGCTGACCCAAGGAGATGAGCGAGCTGTAGGAGGCCACGCTGGCGACGGGGTCGCGGTGAGTCCATACGATGCGGGCGTCGGGAAAGACCTCCAGCAAGGCATCGACGAACCAGAGGTGCTCCGGGCACTTCAGCAGAAAGCGCGACTCAGGACGCTTGTGGGCGAGCAGCTGCAGGGTGTTTCGGTAGAAGCGGTAGGGGCCGGTCATGTCGTAGTCGAGCAGCCAGCGGCCATACTCGGTGAACATGCTCGACAGGTCGTAGTTGAGCACCGCAAACGAGTTGGAGAACAGCGGCCAGCACTCCTCGGCGGTGTCGGGCTTGATCTCGTGGATCTGTTTTTGCTCGGGGGCGACGAGGTAGGCGAGCTGGAGGGTGCGCCGGGCGATGGACAGGCGCTTGCGCTCATCGGTGTCGCGGTCTTCGGACAGCGGTACGGGCGTCTGCAGCTCCCAGAACTTGAGGCAGCGGTTGGCTTCGTCGAGCCCAAGGAGGTTCTGGAGCAGGGTGGTGCCGGTGCGCGGAAAGCCCAGCACAAACACCGGCCGGTTGATGGGCATGTCGAGCACATCGGGATGCCGCTTGAGGTGGTCCTGGATGCGCAGGCGGTTCGACATCGCTTTCACCATCGTCTGCTCGGTGAGGAGCGTGCCGAGACTCGACAGCGGGTAGTTGGGAAGGACTTCCATCAGCTTGTTCAGGGGAGCTTCAAAGCAGGGATCGCCGAAGTCGGTGAGGCCGGTGCGCTTGCTGGCAGCTGTGCGGATGTGGTCGGCGGTGATGGTGCCTTGGAGGAGTCCGAGCTTCTGGAGCGCGCTCACCGAGCCATCGATCACCTTGAGCAGCGGGCTGTACTCTCGGTCGCGGACGGTCAGCCCAGCGGGGCTGGTTCCAGAGGACGCGGCAGGTGAGGTCATGGGCGGCTCGCAGGACGGTGACGGTGGCCGAGGGTAACCAGCGGCGGTGGCGGCGGGGTCGTGCCGACGCGGTGCTGCCAGGAGTCTTCATGGCGGCAGCGATGTCGTGGAGATGCTCGCCTCCCGAACCGCCCCCAGAGGTGTGGGAGCGTGAACCCGATTACTACGTACAGCACGATGTTCTTGGTCATGTCCACAAGGCGAATGCACGCCGGCATACCCAGGTGCAAGAGCACCCTGCCGGGGAGGTGACCTTTGTGACCGAGGGCCGTGGGTTTCGGGCGGACGCGGACGTGACGGTGCCCAAGCCGCCCGACACCTGGCGCCTTTTGGTGCTTGGAGACAGCCACATCGATGGTGTCGTCAACAATTCGGAGAGTGTCACCGCGGCCTTGTCGACCCGGCTCATGGTGCGCGCGCGCGAGTCCGGCTTCACCGGACGTGTGGAGGTGGTCAACGGCGGCACTGGCCACTGGGGGCCCCCTCAGTACGGGGCGGCGCCCGGGGTGTGGGCGGAGCTGGAGGCCGATGCGTGCCTGGTGGTTGTCTACGAAGGCAACGACTACCTCGATGCTCTCGCTGCCGAGGAGCGGGCCGGCCTGCGCATGCTCAAGCGCTCCGAGGACCACTTCGAGCGACTGTTTGCAGCGCAAGAGGTGGTGGGGGAGCAGGTCTCGCAGCAGCTCAACCAGGACCTGGTGCTGGCGACCGAACCGGAGGTTGCACAGGATGCTCTGGCGTTGACTTTGACCGCTCTGGAGCAGGCTGCGGCGCACTGTGCGATCTCGGTGGCGGTGTTGCCGACCCCCGCTGCGGTCCATCCGCCCACTGTGGCCCAGCGGACCTACATCGCGCAGGCGCTCGGTCTTTCGCCACACGCCCGCTTGTCGGGCCGAAAGCTGTCTGGGGAGCTGTTGGGAGCTCTGGCGGACCGCGGGGTGCCCTCGGTGGACACGTGGCCCTGGCTGCATGCGGAGCGCCACGGCCTGCCTGCGGACGATGGGGTGAAGCGTGGTGCTGTGCGGGTGTTCTGGGAGGCGGACCAGCACCTGTCCACGCATGGACATCGTGCACTCGCCCAGGCGGTCGACGCCGCGTTGGGACCGGTATGGTGGCCGGCCGCCCCGGAGTGATGCGGCGGACCTCCAGGGCGCGCGCGATCTACAGCAGGTCGGCTTTGAGGGACTCTTCGGCTTCGAGCTGGTAGGTCTGCTCGTAGCGAGAGTTCTGCTTCTGGCGTTCCTTCTTCAGGCGGTGGTCGAGGCGGTCGAGGGGGGCGCCTGTGGGAGCCTGTGGGCGGCTACGCTGGCGGGGGGGCGGTGGACTGTCGGGCGGAGTGAAGGCCACGCTGTCGCCGTCGAACACGAGGGCAGCGGCACCGGCAGGCAGGACCACCACGCCCCGCTCGTCGGTGCGGGCGGCGAGCACGGGGGCTCCGGGGTGGGTGATGGCGCGGACCTCGACCTGGGCTGCCACGGCCTTGCCCCTGCGAACCGCCACTCGGCGACCACTTGGCTGGTCCAGCAGGTCGAGCTCCAGCTCAGAACGGACGACGAGTGTGGCCGTGCGGGCACCCTCGGCATCGACCTGTACCAACCAAGCGCCATCGCCCGACACGGGCAGGTGGAAGTCTTGGGTGGCGGTGTGGGGGCCGCTGCTGAGTCGTACTTGGCCTGCCCAGCTGGGGCTCACGCCGTCGACCCGGAGGTCTGAGACGGCCTTGAGGCCGCCATCGCGAAGAAAGACGGTGCGGAGGTCGAGCGCGTAAGCTCGGATGTAGGCGGTGCCCACGTTGGTGGACGTGAGCGGGATGGGGGTGCGCCCCGTGCTCCGCTTCGTGTGGGTGGTGACGATGGGCGGAGAGCGGAGCGACACTCGCACGAGCGCTTCACGGGCTTGGGTGACTTCGGCAAAGTGGTCGCTGACGTCGGCGTAGCCCTCTGCTGCGGCCTCGTAGCGACCGCTGGCTTCGGCGAGACGGGCGAGGGCATAGCGCGCATCGGGACGCAGCGACGCGGGACCCGAGCCGCCGCCTTGCTTGGGCCAGTCGGTGGACTCCGCCAGCTTCTTGAGCAGGCGCTGGGCGTCTGTAGAGCGGCCCTGTCGGCTCAGCGCGAGCGACTCCAGGAACACCAGAGCGTCGAGGGCGGGGTCGTCGGGCGCTCGGCTGGCGCTGAGGTGGGCTTGGTGTGCGGCAGCTTCGGGCGCATCGAGGTCGAGCAGAGCCTTGGCGAGGTGCAGACCGGCCTCGGGGGCGAGCCTGGACCGTGGCTGAAAGGCCAGGAAGCGCCGGTGCCAGGCGGCAGCGAGCAGCTGGATGTCGACCTCGGTGACGCCGGCTTCGCGCAAGTTGGAGGGCAGGCCGCTGTCGAGGATGCGGGTGAGCTGGCCCGGCAGGTGGAATTCGGCTTCTTGGACCATCGGCAGCGAGGGGTAGCGCTGGGGCAGCTCTACGAGCGCCTTGAGTGCGGGCAGCGGTCCCACGACCTCTTCGAGACCTCGAAGCGGTCCCACCTCCACGAGGAAGGCCGCACCGAGACCCGCGCGCCAGATGTCGATGGCGCGCTCCGGGCGGTCCAGCTCGGCGTATGCGCGGGCCACGCTGGCGACCTCGGCGAGAGACAGGCCGGCCGTCGGGTTCGCGTCGCGGAGGTCTTCGAAGGCGGCCACCCGCTCGGTGGCGGTGCCACCTTCGGACTGTCGCCACCGCAGGGCCATCGCGCTGGGTCTCAGCGAAGCAGGCCAGGCATCGAAGTCACTCCATGCGGCGATGGTCGGGAGAGGGTCGAGGCCGAGCTTCTCCTCGGCTTGCGCGAGCCGGAGAGCGGTTGCAGGCGGCAGAGTCTGTCGGCGGGCCGGGTCGTCGTGCACGCTGATCCACACCGGCGCTGTGGCAGTCCACTCGCCGGCGACCCGCTGCTCGAGCCCGTGAACGACCTGTAAGCCCGTGTACGTCGCCTCGATGGTGGTGGGGGTGCAGGCCAGCCCCGCGCTGCACGTGGCCCCATGCCGCCAGCGAGTGTGGATCGCAGACAGAGCGTCGCCCACGAGAAGGTCGCAGGGGCGCTCCGGGGTGCCACAGGCAGAAAAGTGTGGCTTCACGGTCCGGGGAACGGTCACGTCGATGCCGCCCACAGACGGACGCAGGCGGGTCGCAAACGAGGCGGATCCGCCATGGAGAGTGCCGCGCTCCACGACTGCGCCGACTTGCGCCGACAGCGAGACCTGCGCGCTCTGTGCGGCCAGCATGGTGAGCGACCCGCCGGCCTGAACGTTGAGCTTTCCGATGGTCTCACCGTCGAGCTGCACCGCAACGGTGGCGGGCCCGCCGCGGGGAGTCGATGCGCCTGCGATGTGGACCTGGACCGCGTGGACCCTCTGAGGGTGCCCGGCTGCGGGCAGCATGGGTGGAGGAGCGGTGGACACGGTGCCGAGCGCGAGACGGGCCAGCGCGGCGTGCGGGCCATCGCCCGTGACAAGCGGGCGAGCCGTGTCGAGCCTTCCCCGCTCAATGAGGGCGCGAGCCAGCCAGGCCCGCGTCTCCGCATCCAGCCTCTCGGCGTCGCGCACCAGACGGCTCAGGGTGGTGTCGTCCGCGGGCTGGTCAGCGATGGCGAGTGCCCACTGCAGCGCCACACTGTCGCGACTGTCGCGAGCAGTGACGGTCGGAATGGTCTGTTTTACGAGCGCTTCGATGTCGCCGGGCGTGATCTCGGGCAGACGGAGGCCGGTGCGGTAGGCGTTCTCGGCCTCGGCCAGGAAGGCGATCACCGAGGCCGCGTCGATGGCTCCGGCCGGATGGGGTGCAATGCGCATTTCCTGGAGGCGGAGGGCCGCTTGTTCCAAGGCGTAGGCACGAAGGTCCGGGGAGACTCTGGAAGTGGCGATGACCAGCGCAAGGCGGCCAGCCCGGGCAATGGCACCGGCGTTTTGGTAAGGGACCGCTTGCTCCTCGCTGAGCCACAGTCGCAAGGGGGGCCCGCCGCCGGGAGCCACGGACACTCGCACCAGCTCACCGTCGGCGGATGGCTGCTGGGGGGCGGGCACCGGAAGCCACACATGCGCGGTGTCGAGGGGGGCACCGGTGGGTGTGGTGAGGGTGAGATCCCGGCGGTCGCCGGACTTCAGGCCAGCCAGCGGGAAGGCCTTGAATCCATGCGCAGCAAGCGTTGTCGCGGCTCCATCGAGCAGGACATCGGCCGGCGAGTCGGTGGGGTTGATCGCGTAGACGGTGATGTCGCTGGTTGTTCCGGGCGCGGAGGGCGTGCTGTCTGGCACCACCAGTCGGGGTTGGATGTCGGTGGTGAGTGTGGTGGTCTGCACTCCAGCGGCATGGGCGCTGACCGCATGGGCCTCGATGCGCCAGGTAGCGGCAGGCGGTGCCGGCAGCTCGATGGTTGCGCGCCCCGTGCGGTCGACATCGACCACGGCCCAGATGTGGTCGTCGCGCAGAGACGGGCCAAGGGTCTGTCTGTGGGCGATGCGTCCGCGGGCACCTTTGCCTCCAAAGGAGCCACCGCCGCTCCCGTAGCCACTGCCGCCGCTGCCGGTGCCGCGGGTTCCGAGGGCCCCGAGTCCGCTGGAGCCGATGAAGGTGTCTTCCATGAGGATCTGACCTAGGCCGCCTTCCAGGTCACCGCGCGAAGCTCGCTGGGCGTTCTCAGCGGCTTCCTCCCGCTTGGCTTCGGCCAGGAGTGCCTGAGACAGGGCCTCTCCGGCTCGGCGCATGGTGAAGCCTGCCCCGAAGCTGGTGGCGCCTGGAGAGGGCTCATCTCGGAGCAGCAAGAGGGTGGCATCGGCGCTGAGCTGGCCGCGATGCAGGCGATGGAGGTCGTCGCGCAGCCGCTGGTCGATGGCTCGGAGCGCGACCTGCCCGTCGGTGGGGCGCCCCTGGGGGTCCTTTAGCTGGAGCTCCACCTGCCAGCGGTCGCCGTGTTGGGCAGCGGAGACATCGACTTCAAGCGTCCCCTGGAGCAGGCGCTCGGTCTGGTGTCGGCGTCCGTGCGCGTCGATCATGGAGAGACGGGCTCGCTCGGCGAGGGGGAGGTCGAGCTGTGCGCCTTGGGGCCCGACCACCTGGGCCACGACCTCGCCGGCTGCTTCGAGTGTGACGAGGGTGGGGGTGGCTGGGTAGACCGACAGGGTTCCGCCGGCCTGCCAGAGGGCTTCTTGCGGCCCAGGGCCCGCGCCCCCCACGTTGAGCTCGACGGAAGCGGTGCCTGCAAAGGGGTCATCGGGAACCGCCTCCACCCTCCAGCGGCCCTCCGGCAGGCCGGGCACGGGCATATCGACCGCTCCACTCGCCGGTAGCTCCACCGCGCGGGGCAGCTGCGGCACCGTGCCATCGGACTCTTCTGGGGAGGGCGAGGTGGCCCAGGGCACCACATCGGCTGGCGGGGAGGTCGCATCGGACCACTCTTGCGGACCTTCGAAGGCTGCGGTCAGCGGAGTGCATCCCAGGCAGGGGGGTGGGGGCGGAGCGGGGGCGGCTGGAGTGGAGAGCACCCGAGACCACACCAACGTGACGGGGCCGGCATGCCCCCGAATTCGCAGCAAAAAGGGAGCGCTCGGTGATGGGGTGGAATTGGTGGTGTCGAGCTGCGTGGCAGGCGGTGAAGGGGGCGTGGCGTCGGCGCTGTGGTGCCAGATGCCGTCGGGGGCACGAATCCGCCAGCGCGGCACCATGCCGGGCATTGTGGTGGGCAAGGTGACGAGGCCCGCTTCGTTTGCTTGGAGGATGTCGAGGGTGCCATCGCCGGAGTCCAGCTCGACTGCGTGGCCGGGTTGCGGGACCCCTCCAAGGTCCACTACGCGCGCCACGGGCAGACTCCCCTCTCTTTCGACAAGCTCGATGCCTACACTGTGTTCGCTATCCTTGATGACGGTGACCGTAGCGGCTTGGGTCGGCGCCTCAGCGCGGTCGAGGGGCTGGGCCATGAGAGCCAGCTGCTGCTCGCCGCTCAAGGAGACGGGGACCGGAAGGGTGCCGTGCAGTGTGCCCAGCCGACTGGCGGTGAGCTCAATCGAGGGTCCGGGAGACTGGTCGGCCTGGAGCCAGAGCCGCCAGCGGCCGGTGATGGGCGCGTGGTCTCGCCGTCCGACGAGGCGAGCTCCCACATGGCTGCCGGGCAGCACGACAGGCTGCGAGAGGTCTGCCGAGAACGCAAGACTGCTTGGCTTTGCCTGGGCCGAGACCTGCACCTCGGTGAGGAGGGGGCCGCTGTGTCCCAGCACCAACACCTGAGCAAGGCCTTGCTGCGGGGTCGTGATCCGGGCGATGCCGCTGCGATCCGTGCGCGCCTCATGGACCTTGTCGCCCAGTGCGACCAGCACCCGCGCACCTGGATCGGGCCGTCCGTCCCGCAGTGCGGCGAGGATGAGCTGTCCTTCGATGGCTCGGGTGAGCACGCTGCCCTTGCCGTAGCGCACCACGACCTGGGCCTGATGGGTGCCGATGTCTGCGGTGACGGCGTAGATGCCAGGCTTGCGGAGGTCGAGGGGCAGCTCCACCTCTCGATCGATTCCGGGAGTACCCGGCGACAGGGTGACGGTGCGCTCGGAGTCGGGAGCGATGACCGCGACGTCGAGCTCCGACAGGGAGGCTGCGCGACCTCCGGCTCTCAGAAAGGCCTCCGCGTCGATGTGGTGGACCCGCAAGCTGAGAGAGTCGACGTTGCGCACTCGCGCCCGGACGGCCTTTCCATTCGACTCGAGCAGCGACATCAGGAGGTCGGCTTCGTCGCTTGCTGACCGACCGGAGAGCAATGCGATGGCGGGAGACGAACGGCGAGACAGCTCCGCTGCGGCGAAGTGTCGAAGGGGACCGGCTTCTTCCGCCCGGGCTTGAAGCCATCCCATCGCTGCCGTGGGGTCCGCTTCGGCCTTGGCAGACACCAGCGACGCCATGGCGCGGTCTGGCCAGGAGCTCTGCGCCAGCATTTGCTCCCAGCGAGCCATTGCGGCCGCGCGGTCTCCGCTTGCGAGCTCGGCTGCAGCGGTCTCCCACTCCAGCTCGGAGCGGGTGAGACCAGCAGGGTCGTCGTCGAGCAGCTCGATGTAGCGCGTGGCTGCTTCGGAGTGACGCCCAGCGGCTGCGAGCGCGCGGGCTTCGGCGTGCCTCAGCGCGGCCAGCTCCAGCTCGACTTCGGCGCGGTTGGCGTGGAGGGGGTGGTCGCGAAGCCAGCTGCGGAGCCAGTGCTGGGGGGCTGCGGCTGCCCTCACGGAGTCGGAGTGGATGCGGGCGTCGATGCGGGCGAGTCGAAGCCCGGCCTCCGCGCTGTGAGGGCCCGTGTGGAGGGCCAGCCAGTGGCGACGGGCCTCGCCGATGCGCTGGCTGGCGTCGAGTGCCCGGGCCAGCTCTCGCCTGAGATCGGGGTCTTCAGGGGTGCTCTCGACGACCGCCTCAAGCGCGAGCAAGCCGGCCGGTGCGTCGATGCGGGCGATGATGCGCGCGCGTGCAGCGGCATGGGCGATGCTGCCGTCGTCGTGGGCGTCGAGCAGGCGCAGTCCGAGGCCGGGCTCGCTCAAGGTGCCGGCGAGGCGGGCGGCTTCGGGGCGAAGGTCCTGAGGGATGGCGCCTTCGCGCAGCAGGTCGAGCAAGGCCTGGGCCGCGTCGTCGCCCCGCTGGTCGTTGGCGACGGCATGGCGGGCCGCGCCAAGTGCAGCTTCCAGACGGGTGGGCTCGGGCAGGTCGAGCTGGAGGGAGTGGGTCCACAGCGCCTGGATCTCGGCGACATGCGTGGTGGTGGGCGTGGCGCGCTGGTGGAGGGTGTCGAGGAGGTGTTCGATCTGAGCCCAGGCGAGACCATCGCGGCCCGGCCCGAGGCGAGTCCAGCCGTAGGTGTCGTAGACAGTGGCCGCTTCAGCGGGTCGCCCGAGTGCGGTCAGGGCGTCGGCCCGGTCGAAGCCCGCTCGAAGTCCGCAGCCGGCATCCATCGGCACCGCCTCCCAAGTCGCGACCGCGCTTGTGAGGTCTCCGGCAGCGCGCTGGGCGTGGCCGAGCAGACAGCGAAGGTCGGCCTCGGCGTCGGGCTCGGTCGTGCGCAGGGAGGTGGACAGCAGACGCACTGCGGTCCGTGGGGACTCGTCGGCCAGCGCCTTCAGCACGGCGTCGCCCGCCCGGTCGGCTGGCACGGCCCAGGCGGTAGCTGCGAGCAGGAAGAGGGTCAGAGCGGGCATTGGGACTCCTCGGCCGTGAACTTGGACCCACCGTGACGGTATCGGTTCCGAGCGAGCGAGGGGGTGTGCGAGTCGGCTTGCCCACTGCTCAGTTTGGCTCGAAGCAGGGGGGCGGTTCAGGCTGTGGAGCGCGCCGGAAGGCCAGGCTGACCAGCATCTTCGGGGTGTCGGCGCACCCACTCGGCCTTCATCTGCGTGGCGGTCATGCGGGAGCCATTGTGGCTCCAGCCCGGTGGACCGAAGATGTAGCCGAGCCGCTCGCGGGGCTTGAGCCCAGGCTGTGTCGCGTCTCGCACCAAGGCGATCAGCTCGTGGAACGCCACCCGGAGCAGGTGGAAGGTGCCGAGCTGGGTGGTGAGCCCGTAGCGGGGTGGGTCGGACGCCAGCTCGGGCACGAAGGTGCCGAACATGCGGTCCCAGATGATGAGGGTGCCGGCGTAGTTGGCGTCGAGGTAGCGCGGGTTGACGGCGTGGTGGCCCCGGTGGTGGCTCGGTGTGTTGAACACCGCCTCGAACCAAGCCGGCATCTTGTCGATGAGCTCGGTGTGGATCCAGAACTGGTAGATGAGGTTGGCGCCGCCCACAAAGAGCACCATCATCGGGTCGAAGCCGATCAACACCAGCGGGATCCGAAACACGAAGCCCAGAGTCAGCTCGTAGGACCAGGTCTGCCGCAGCGCGGTGGACAGGTTGTAGTGCTGCGACGAGTGGTGGTTGACGTGGGAGGCCCAGAACCACCTGATCTCATGGGCCAGCCGGTGGTACCAGTAGTAGCGAAGGTCGTCGACCACGAAGCAGACCACGAACAGCCAGGGGGCCCAGCCCCACGACAGCTCGCCGAGCTGCACCGGCGCGAAGCCGTGGAAGAACGACAGCAGCGTGTAGATGGCTCCGCCGGCCAGCAGGCCGATGACGAGGTTGCCCACTCCCATCATCAGGCTGGTGATCATGTCGCGCGTTTCGTAGCGGGCGCCTCCCCGCACCGCGGCCAGAGTGACTTCCAGCAGGATGCTCCCGATGAAGAAGGGCACCGCGAGCTGGACGATGGGCGGAAGGTCCGGGGCAGGCATGGTGGGCTCCGAGGTCAGGAGGCGGGGGCGATCTGGACACAAGGAGCCAGCCGGTCCAGCCACGCCTCGCGCGCGTCGGTCTCCGGTAGCATCAGGCGAAGGCTCGAAAAGCCGGGGTCACGGAGCCTGAGGTGGGTGGGCGGGGGGTGGGGGCGCCCCGACGCCACCATCCCACGTCCCAGCCTCCGCACCACCATGCGGTCCCCCAGCACGGCCACAAGGCCCACTCCCCCGTCGACCGCCAGCAGAGCGCTGCTGCCGTCGCTGGCCACCCAGATGTCGGTGGGCGCGGCGTCTGGGTAGTCGAGCTGGAAGCGAGCCAGAGCGGTCTCAGCGCCGTCAATCTGGGCGGTCGCGGACCACCCCAGAAGATGGGTGAACAGCAGCGCAATAGCGATGCCGGCGGCGATGAGGCCCAACAGAACAGGAAGCGGAATGGCCACAGGCACTCCCGGAGGTCGGTGTAGAGGCTACCCGACTCGGGGCAGTTCTTCGCCCCCCAACCTCATCGGGCTCAGGCGACTGCCCGCGCTTGACCACGGGCGGCTCGGGCGGCATGGCGCAGTTCGCTGGCGGCAGCCTTCGACGCCTCAGAGACGTCGATCCCGCCGAGCATGCGGCTGATCTCGTCGAGATGCCCGCCCTCATCGAGCGCTCTGACTCGGCTGAGGGTGCGCCCGGAGACCTGTACCTTGTGTACGTGGAGGTGTTGGTCGGCATAGACCGCGACCTGGGGACTGTGGGTGATGCAGAGCACCTGGTTGTGGGTAGCGATGTCGGCGAGCTTTTGACCGATCACCTCGGCAATGGCGCCCCCGACGCCAGTGTCCACCTCGTCGAACACGAACATCCCCACCGGGCCGATGCCAGCAAGCACCCGCTTGAGCGCCAGCAGGGCCCGAGACAGCTCGCCGCCACTGGCCACCTGAGCCAGCGGTCGCGGCTCTTCGCCGGGGTTGGGCGCAATCATGAATTCCACCCGGTCTAGGCCCCGCGCGGTGAGGCGCAGCTCGCCCAGCGCCAGCCCCTTGGTGCCCTCGAGCGGGGCCACATCCACCAGCACCTTGGCGCCCCCCATCCCCAGCGTGGACAGCTCGTGGGTCATCGCGCTCGCCAGCTCGCCGGCGGCCTGTCGACGCTGCTCCGACAGGGTGAGTGCCACGCGGCGGGCGGCAGTGCGCGCATCGTGGACGGCCTCGGTCAGCGCGGTGAGCCGCGCTTCTCCGCAGCCCAGGTCGGCCAGCTCGGCACGGGCCAGGTCGGCCCAGACGAGCAGCTCATCGAGCGTGTGGCCATGCTTTCGCACGAGGCGGCGCAGGACCATCAGCCGCTCCTCGGTCTGCGCCAGGGCCCGGGGGTCGACCGTGAGCCCCGACAGGTAGCGACCGAGATCTCGCCCCACTTCTTCCACTTCCATGCGGGCACCATCGAGACGCGCCGACAGCTCCCCCAGCTCGGCGTCGTGGCGAGCCCCTTGCTCCAGCTGGGAGGCCAAGCGGGCCAGTCGCATCGCCAGGGCATTGTCGGCAGCGTAGAGAGCGTGCTCTGCATCGCCAGCTACTTGAGCCAGATCGGCGGCGTGGCGCATCTTTCGGGCGGCCGCCTCCAGGGTGTCGAGCTCGCCTGGGGTGGGGCTGAGGGCGTCGAGCTCCCCCAGCTGGAAGCGCAAGAGGTCCTCGCGCTGGCCCCGGGCACGCACACCCGCCTCTGCCTCACGAAGCGCCGAGATGGCTGCCAGCAGGGCGGCATGGGCCGCCGTTACAGTCGCGCGGGCCGACGTCAGGCATGCGAAGCCGTCGAGGTGGTCGAGGTGGGTGCGGGGGTCGACCAGCGTGTGGTGTTCGTGTTGGCTGGAGATGTCGACCAGCCCTCGGGCCAGCCGTCTCAGTGCGCGCGCACTGGTGAGTCGGCCGCCCACATAGGCGCGTGTGCGGCCGGTGCGGAGCAGCACTCGGCGCACCACCAGCTCGTCGTCGGCCTCGATGCCCTCTTGGGCAAGCAGTCGCCGCAGCGCTGGCGCAGGGCCGAGCTCGAACAGCGCCTCCACCTCGGCCCGGTCTGCACCGGTGCGGACGAGCCCGGCATTGCCGCGACCACCCAGCACCAAGGCCAAGGCGGCGATCAAGATGCTCTTTCCAGCGCCGGTCTCGCCCGTGATGACGTTGAGGCCCGGCCCCAGCTCAAGCTCCGAGTGCTCGATGATGGCGAGGTCGCGAATGCGCAGCAAGGTCAGGGACACAGCAGCTCCACGCGGCCCTTAAGCGGGCACTGTCAAGACGTGGGGATGTTATCCGACTCGAACCCGCCATGTCCGGTCAGTTTTTGTCCTTGACATTCCAAATATGTCCCGTGGTGTCTTCAGGGTCAGCGGATGTGGACTGCTCAGCCCGCAGGTGTGAGCACCATCTCCTCAAGCCGGTCGGGGCGGGCCAGGGGGTCCATGCACACCCGGGCCCCCACGTGGTCGCCCGGGTCGGACTCACGGCCTTCGGGGAACACGACGGTCACCTCGTCTGGCTGGTCCTGGAAGACCTCGCCGCCTTCGCGGAGATGAATCTCGATGTCGTCGTCGAAGTCGATGGTGAAGCGCTCGATGACTACGGAGCGCACGCCTGTGTTCTCCACCTCGAAGTCCACGCAGGTCACGCTCGACGTGATCCAGGTCGCGTAGCTGAGCCGGGCGGAGTTTCCGTTGCCGTCGGTGTAGTCCATGATGCCCGAAAAGCCGCCGGGTAGGTCATCGCCGCCGCCGTCATCGCCGCCGCCGCCGCCGTCATCGCCGTCATCGCCGCCGTCGTCGAGCTCGCCACCGCCTTCCCGCCACCAGATCTCCATGGCGGTCAGCTCGGCTGCGGGCTCTGCGCAGTAGTACATTTCGACGCTGTCGAAGCTGTCCAGCCCGGTGTTGTTCTCGGCCTCCACCCAGATGGTCTGTCCGTCGGGAAAGAAGAAAGCTCCCCCGTCGTCGGCCCAGTAGGTCATGCCTTCGGAGGCTTCGATCATCATCTGCCAGCCGCGCACCGCCGCCCCTTCGTTCTTCAGGCGGAGGTTGGTGCAGGCGCCGCCTTCCCACATGCTGTAGTGCTGCCAGTACAGCTTCATGCCGTTGGCCTCCAAGACCCCGCGGGCTCCTTCCAGCGGACCGTTCGCCGACATTGCTTCGTCGGAGGGGGCTCCCTGCAATCCCTCGACCGCTGAGTCCACACCGGCTTCCTGAGCCATGTAGCAGCCGGATGTGGCGAACGCCGACACGAGGAATAGCGAGCCGAGGGCCGCGGTGGAGGGATGCAAAGCTGAACGAGAAGCGGTCATGAAATCTCCAGGGCCGAGGACACTTATGGGTCGTCCGGCGCGCCGCAGCGGGCAGCGCGTGGACCCAGAGCGGGTGGGCTCGGCATGAGTGGCGCAGGCGGCATTGGGCCCCTCACCGCGGCGGGACCTGACCACATGGTAGCGCAGGGATTCGGCGTCCGACACTGCCGGTGGCTCGTCAGCCACTGTGGATCTGTCCGTTCTGTCGGCTTCGTCGAGATTCGACGGCGTTTCACGGAAGCGTCACGGCTTGGCGGAGGCGCCCAGAGATACCGTCCACGCATGTCTGAACTCATCCTGATTGTCGATGACGAGCCCGACCTCGTGTCCGCTCTGAGCTTCGCCTTTCGTCGCGAAGGCTTCCGGGTGCGGGTCGCCTACGATGGCGCGTCGGCACTGCGCGAAGCCCGACGAGAACCTGTCCCGGGACTGGTGCTGCTCGACCTCATGCTGCCCGACATCCAGGGCACCGAGGTGTGCCGGTTGCTCAAGGGCGACTCCCTCACCGCTGAGGTGCCGGTCATCATGCTCACGGCCCGGGCCGAGGAGATCGACCGCGTGGTGGGCTTTGAGATGGGTGCCGACGACTACGTGCCCAAGCCCTTCTCCACCCGTGAGCTGGTGCTGCGGGTGCGGGCGGTGTTGCGGCGGTCCGGTCCGCGAAAGGTGCTTGGCGAGGTCGTTGCGTTCGGGATTCTGCGTGTTGATGAGGCCGGCCACCAGGCGTGGGTTCAGGGCGAGGAGCGCCCGCTGACGGCCCTGGAGTTCCGTCTGCTCACTACCTTTTTGTCCCGTAGGGGGCGCGCCCAGTCCCGCGAGGCCCTGCTCGATGCGGTGTGGGGAGCGAGCACGGTCGTGACCACGCGCACGGTCGACACCCACGTCAAGCGCCTTCGCCAGAAGCTCGGTGCCGCCGGTGACTACATCCAGACCATTCGCGGCGTGGGCTACAAATTCGTCGCCAGCCCGGGGCCCTCCTCTGGCTCCTGAACTTGCCAGGCCGTCTCGCAGCCCGCTTCCCATGGTCGCCTCTCCGATCGGCTTTCGGGGCCGCCTGTTCGGCGTGTCCTTGCTGCTCATGGCTCTCTTCGCCATCTCGATGGGAGGGTGGCTCGAGCTGTCGATGCGCCCCTCGCTGGCCACTCAGCAAGTCGATGAGCTGCAGTTTGCAGCGTCGTCGGTCGACCTGGCCCTCCAGCGCCTCGGACTCCCGGGTGAAGTGCGTGCTGTCGAGCTCCAGCGCGCCATCGAAGACCTCTCCCAGCACGGCGGAGTGCGCATCACTGTGCTCGACCCCGCTGGAGAGGTGGTCGCCGACTCGGCGGTGGGCTTCGATGTTGTCGCCGACCTCGCTTGGCACGGTGACCGTCCGGAGGTCATCGCCGCCCACGCGTCAGGAAGCTGGGGCCAGGCCCGACGTCCCTCCAGCACTCTCGGCCAGGACATGCTCTACGTCGCCCGTGTCGTCGACTGGTCCTCGGCGAGCAGCGGCACTCTGCGCATCGCCCGCACCGCCGAGCGCGTCGATGCTCCCGTCAACGCCCTGTACCGGGTGCTGGTGGTCGCTCTCGTCGGTGGCTTGGCGGTCGCCCTGTTCATGACGGGGCTCGCCGCGAACCTCATGCACCGCGACCTAGGCCTCTTGCTGCGCCACACCGCTGCTCTGGCCGGCGGAGAAAAGATTGCACCTCTTCGCCTTCACTCCAGTGTGGAGCTGGCCGGCATCGCGGGGAAAGTCGACCAGATGTCCCACGAGATGCAGGGTGTGGTGCGCGCTCTGGCTGAAGAGCGGAGTCGGTCTGCCGCGGTGTTGGGCACGCTCCGCGAAGGGTTGCTCTCCGTGGACCCTGACGGCCGGCTCACCCTCGTCAACGCCGCGGGCACCCGCTTGGTGGGCCTGTCCACCGCGCAGCTCGGACAGCGCGTCGCCGACTCAGTCGACAATCCGTTGCTCATCGAGATGATAGACCTCGCGCGCTCCCGTGGAGAGGCCGGCGGCGACGTGGTGCTGCCGATGCCCGACGACCCCGAGCGCTCCATCATCGTGCAGGCTCGGATTCGCGTGGGCGAGACGGGCGACAGCGTCGTGTCTTTGCGAGATGTCTCCCACCTTCGAGCTCTCGAGACCATGCGCCGCGACTTCGTCGCCAACGTGTCCCACGAGCTGCGCACCCCGGTCAGCATCGTGCAGGCCAGTGCCGAGGCCCTTCAGGACGGCGCCATCGACGACCCGCGCTACGCAGCCCAGTTCCTCGACGCCATCCTCCGAAACACCGAGCGTCTGCGCCTTCTCACCAAGGACATTCTACAATTGTCCCGCATCGAGGCGGGCCACACCGGTGTCGTGGTGGAAGCAGTCGATGTAAGTGGCTTGGTGGACGACGTCTTGGAGATCCTCCAGCTTCGCGCGGCCTCTCGCGATCAGTCCATCACGTCCACCGTCTCAGAGGGCGTCGATGTGCTCGCCGACGCCGGCGCCCTCGAACAGGTGCTCGTCAACCTCCTCGAAAACGCTCTGAAGTACACCCCGGAGGGCCAGCGCATCGAGGTCGGCGCCGCCCGACGAGGCCGCGACCGAGTGCGCATCTTCGTCGCCGACACCGGACCCGGCATCCCCGAGCGCCACCGCTCGCGCATCTTCGAGCGGTTCTACCGGGTCGACTCCGGGCGGTCGCGCAATGTCGGCGGCACCGGGCTTGGACTCGCGATCGTCAAGCACCTCGCTGAGTCGATGGATGGCGCGGTCGGGGTGGATGCCAATCAGCCCACAGGCTCGGTGTTCTGGCTGGAGCTTCCCGAAGCCCCTCCCCTCGACCCTCCTTCGATGGAAGCTCCCACGGACTGACCGGCCCCGCGGAAGGCGCTGTGCGCCTGGAGCCCGGAGGCGCTGTGCGCCGGAGGTCGGAGGCGCTGTGCGCCGAAGCTCCCAGAGTGCTCAGAATGTCGGGAGATCCCCGAAGGGCCTTCGCAGGTCAGGGGGGCGGTGCGTCGGGAGGGTCTCCGTTGGGTGGGAAGTCCCGGTTGAAGATGAGGTCCAGGCGCACTTTCTGGAGGCCGCTTGCCAGCGTCTCCACCGGCAGAATCAGCTCGGGCACCGGCGGCGGATTCTCCAGCACCACAGGGTCGTCTTCGAACTGGATCTGGGTGGTGAGCACCTTGTCGCCGTCGATGAATACGTTGAGGTGCAGGTGCTCGGGGAGCATGTTTTCGCCATCGCCGTAGGCGGGTGGACGCAGCACCTGGAAGCAGACTGTTCCGTCGGTGGCGCTGTTCTGCCGGGCCCGACAGTGGTTGTCGCCGGACATGTCGTAGACGCCTTCCTCGTCGCAGTGCCAGATTTCGACCCGCGCGCCTTCGATGGGAGTGCAGGAGTCGTCGCTTTGCTCATAGACCCGCAGGTCAACCACCATCTTCTGGCCGTCGGTGCCCCGGATGTCGGTGAAGGTGCGCTCCTCGACGCCATCCACAAAGTAGGGGCCTTCGCCGGCGTGGGGGGTGCGCTCGCACGCCGCCAGCTCCTCGAAGCCAGCCTCACATTCCGCTTCCCAACCGGCGCTGTCACCCGAGTCGCCGCCTGCCCCCGAGTCCGCGTCGTGGGAGCCCGAGTCGCCGCCTTCTGGAGAGGTGGTGCCGAAGTCATCGGCACTGGCGAGCTTGGGCACGTCGACCGCACATCCCACGGCAGCCACAGCCCCCAGAGACACGAGGAACGTCCGGCGTCCCACGGGTGGAGGTGAAACAGACATGGACGGCTCCTCGTCGTGACAGCCCAAGAAGGAGGTTCTATTGCCCTGATGTACGCGGCAAAGTGTCGGTCGGATCAGAGTGGCGGCCACATGCGGGATAACTTCTGGAGGTGAGCGCGTTGGCCCATTCCCTTGACAACCTCGCCCTGTGGACCTGGGAGCTGCCCCAGACTCTGCTGGGTGTCTCTCTCCTTGTGGTGCAGAAGGCCCGCGGGCGAGTGCATCAGATCGAGCTCATGCCGGACGGACGGCGGCTGGTGCAGACCGAGGGCATCGGCATCTCGCTTGGCGGCTACGTCTACTGGTCGCGCCACGACCTCTTCGGCACGCCGTTTCAGGTGCCGCTCATCCGCGCCCACGAGCTGGGACACACGGTGCAGTCCCGGCGGCTCGGCTGGCTGTACCTGCCCACCGTGGGCATCGCGAGCAGCTCCCGGGCGCTGTATTCGATGCTCCACCACAAGCGCCACGGACGTCCCTGGCCGCACTACTTCGACGCCTGGCCGGAGCGCGCGGCCGATGTCCATGGCGGCATCTTCCGTGACGATCGCGGACGCCGAAGGCTGCCTCCCGAGGGCTCATCGCTCGACCCGGACTGTCCCTCAGACCTGAGCTGACTGGCCCACAACGACCCACTCGGAGGTGTCCTCGCCAGTTCAGGCGGCGGACGTGCCGGGGGGCATCGGGATGATTCCAGCCAGCAGGTCGTCGGGGTCCAGCACCAGGTCTTCGATGGGACGGCGCTTGGTCAACAAGGTGGCGGCCGCCTGTCGGACGTGCTCGAAGGCAGGGTCATCTGCGCGATCCGAAGCGAGCTGCCGAAGTGACCAGCCGCTGGCCACCACCTCGGTGAGCGCATCCAGGCGGGCTTCGGCAGCCGTGCCCCAGGCGTGCAGTCCCACCATGCGGCGGTCGGCAGTGGCCACCAGCTTGAGGCCCACTCCACCATCGAACACAGTGGCGACCAGTGCATGCGGCACCTCCCGCTCGGCCTTCCCCAGCTGGGCCAGCTCGGGAACGGTCAAGATGGCGTCCACGAAGTCGTCTTCGGACGTTGTTTCTGGGCTCTGGTTGTCGTTGAGTCCCACCGCGTTGCGCACCGCTTGTTGGGCCTGGTGGGCCACACGTGCGGGGCTGGTGCCCGCTCCGACGGCTGCCCCCACCGCGAAGATGCCCCGCGCTGTGGTCTCAAAGCGGTCGTCTACTTTGAGCATGCCCGTGGAGGTGCGCTGAATGCCGACGCGCTCAAGACTGAGGCTGCGTCCAGTCGCTTCTCGATGGGTTGCCACGATGAGGCGGTCCACATCGAAGGTGCGTTCCTCCCCGCTTGTCCGCCGGCGGACGGTGCAGCGGGCGCCGCCTTTGCCGTCTCTACCCGTGCTGACGACGGTATGGTGCCACAGAATCTCTCCTCCCATGGCCTTGAATGAGGAGACGAAGGCGTCCCGTAGACTGGCGTCTGAGCCCGCCAGCAGGGTGTCTTCGCTGACGATGAGGGTGGTGGCCGTGCCGAGTGCAGCGAACAGGCCGGCCATCTCTACAGCCGCCGGTCCTTGGCCCACCACTGCGAGGGTGCGCGGCAGGTAGACCGCTGACAGGGCAGAGCCAGAGTCGAGGATGAGCTCGTGGTCGATGCGGGCGCCGGGTATCGAGACAGCTCGGTCTCCGGTCGCGAGGATGGTGGTCCGGGCGACGATGCGGTGCTGTTCTCCGCGGACGGTGGTCAGGTTGATGTGACCGTCAGATAGCAGCTGTGCACGGGCGTGCAGACGCATCACTCGGTGTTGTGCCAGGGACTCCGAGAGCTGCTGGGAGTGGGCTCTTCTTCGCGCGTCGAGGTCGGGCAGCAGCTTCGACAGCTCCACCAGTGCGGCATCGGTGTTGCGTGCCGCCGGTGTCTGTCGGGCCACCCGGGCCGCGACCTCTTGGAGCAGACGAGCCGGGAGTCGCCCTCGGAGCCATGAGGCCCCGCCAAGCAGCCGGTTTCGCTCGATGAGAACCACTCTGGATCCGAGCCGCGCCGCCTCCTCCGCTGCAGCACAGCCCGCAGCACCGCCACCAATGACGGCGATGTCGAAGGGCTGGTTCATGCGGACATCGCCCGGATGGCCGCGAGGACCTTGGGAGTCTGCTGGAGGACCGAGATGACGGCCCCCGGGTAGAGGTCGAGCGCTTGGGAGTGGTTGAAAGGCGTGAGCAGGTCGGGCGAGTCGGGGATGAGGTCCTCGGCGTCTTCGCTGAGAGCACGATGGGCGACCTCCGCGCCGAATGCGACGGTCCGCACTGCGGAGACATGCTCGATGGCCTCGTCGGGCTTGCTGACGTGGGCGATCACAGACTGCACGACATCGGGCAGCTTCCACGACGCGGCGAGTGCGAGGCCGACCCGTTCGTGGCCAAGCTCGACCGCGGTGCGCACTGCGGCGGAGGTCGCGTTCATGCGCTTGCGCCGAAGCTGCCGCATGAGCTCCCACAGGGCGACGGGGCGTCCCACGGAGTGCAGCAGTCCCCCGATGAAGGCCGACTCGACATTCTCGCGCCGCAGTCGGGCGGTGGCCTTGGCGAACAGCGCGGTTCCGATGGCGTGGCGCCAGATGTTGGCGGCCATCTCCTCGTGTCCCTTGACCTTGTACACACCGGAAATGGCGGCAGACAGGACAATCTCCTGTAGTGCCCCCATGCCGAGGCGCGTGACGGCCTGCTGAAGCGTGACGATGCGGGCCCGTCCGCGCCATGCCGGAGAGTTGGCCACTCGCAGCACCTGGGCGGCGAGTGCCGGGTCGCCATGGACCAGGCGGGCGAGCCGCTTGCTGTCTGCCCGAGGGTCCTGCAGCAAGGTCATGATTTCCGCGACCACCTCCGGTCGGGGCGGCAGCGAGGGGGTGCTCGCGTTGACCCGGCTCAGAAGGTGCAGCAGCGATGCGACCTCAGGGTCTTCCTGGCCCCGCTTGACGGTGGGGTTCGTCAGATCTTCTGCCGCTGGCGATTCGGATCCGATGGGTGCTTCGCAGATCACGGACGACTCCCTGTGCAGCAGAGTGGTCGGTCCCATCAGAGTGGACTTGAATCTGACACGGATCTGTTCGGCATTAAGGTGGTTTGGGTCCGGGCCCAGACTCCGTTGGGGTCGACGTGGTGGGCGCGCTACGGCTACATCTGGCGTTCGGAGACCTCCATGTGCCGCCCGATGTTGTTCGTCTTCCTCACTTCGCTCGGGGGAGCGTGTACGCCGCCCTCCCACAAGTCCTCTGGCTCCACAGCCGCAGACACAGGCACAGGCACAGGCACAGGCACAGGCACAGGCACAGGCACAGGCACAGGCACAGGCACAGGCTTCGACAGCAATCCACCGGACGACACGGGCGCCTCAGGCCCGCGGGTGCCCACGTTCACCCCCGCAACCTGTGGTGCGGAGCCCTACGAGCTGCTGCCTTTGGAGCAGATGGGTGAGCTGGTCGAGCATGAGCCCGATCTTGCCTTCTCGTTGCCTGCCGCAGCCATCGAGGTGTTGCTCGACTCCCAAGGTCTGGGGGACCTCCTCGATGCCCGCTACGATGTGGAGCTCCACAAGGTCCGCTACCTCACCCAGGATCGGGGCGAGCTGGTCGAGAGCACTGGATACGTGGCCTTTCCGGTGCTCCCTGAGCCGGCCAGCGTCCCCACGCTGCTGTGGCTGCATCCCACCATGGGCTTTGGCGATGCATGCGCGCCGTCTTCCGGGAGCATCGAGGGCGCCGCCTTTCCTGTGCTCGCGGCGACCCAGGGCTACGCAGTCGCCGCGCCGGACTACCTGGGCATGAACGGCTGGGGCGCGCCTTCGGACCGCTTGCATCCGTGGATCGTGGGGGAGCCGACGGCCATTGCAAGCCTCGACAGCCTGCGTGCAACCGCTCGCCTCGCGGAGACGTTGGGTGTGTCCGCGACCCCCGACCTGTCCACTGTGGTGGCTTTTGGGGCCTCGCAGGGGGGCCATGCCGCGCTGATGGCGGACCTCTATGCCCGCGACTATGCCCCCGAGGTGGGCTTTGTGGGAGTGGTCGCCTCCATCCCGGTCACCGATCTCGTCGCGCTGGCGGCGTTTGGCATGGGGACGGCCAGTGAAGCGAGCCTGGGCCTGGCGGGCGGCGTGGTCACCGGCTGGGACTGGTATGGGCGAAGCGCGGCGCTCACGGACGTGCTGACCCCCGAGCTGGCGGACCTGCTTCCCGAGGTGTTGGGGGACGCGTGCTCGGACTTCGGCGACCTTGCGCCCGGCGTCGACAGCCCTGACGACATCTACACCGAGGCTGCACTGGAGGCGGGCGCAGCAGGGACGCTGCTGGAGTGGGCTCCATGGGGCTGCTACCTGGCCGAGAGCAGTCTGCTCCGAAGCAGTGCGGTTGCCACCCCGTCGATGACGCCCAAGCTCGTGGTCACCGGCTCGGAGGACACCTTGGCCTGGGCGCCGCCCGTGCGAGCGGATGTGGCGCAGCTCTGTGATGCCGGCGTGCCGGTCGAATACATCGAGTGTGAGGGGCTGGGACATGTCGATGCAGCAGTGCAGACGCTGCCCATCTACTTGGCGTGGGCCCAGGACCGCATTGCGGGAGTGGCGTTCGATGAGTGCATTGTGAACGAGCCGGGCCCGTGCTCGTTTTGAGATGGATCCCTGCGCCCATGCGTGGGCCCCTACTTGTAGAGCCCCAGAGCCATATAGGGGCCGAATTGCTGCTGGATCAGTCCCTCGGAGAGCCCAAATTCGGACAGGTCGTATTGGTGTGAGCCGTGGCGTCCACGGGGCCGTCCATCAATCTCAGCCTGCACCCTTTGCGCAGTGGAGGGGGTCCAGGGGATGCCGAAGTGGGCGTGGATCTTTGCGACGGTGCCGAGGGGGTCGGACCGCAAGCTCGAGAAGGAGATGTCGATGAGCTGGCCGGTGGCAATGCGGGGCCGGTGGGACATCCCACGCTCGGCAAGCCAGGCGAGGTGGTCGCAGATCTCGCGGCCGAGCGCATGGGGGTCGGCGGTCTGGCGGGTGGTGGACACCCCGCGCGTGGTGGCGACGAGGCTCGAAAACGAAGGCACGACCTCGGCGGGGTCGCGGTGGGTCCACACGAGCCGGGCGTCGGGAGCATGGTCGAGCAGAGCATCCAGCCAGGCGGTGTGACTCGGCGACTTGAGGGTGAGGCGGGCGCTCGGCTCGCGGCCCTGCACGAACCGCAACACATCGGACCACACCCGGTAGGCGTGGGTGGGGTCGGCCTGCTGGAGCCACCGAGTGTAGGTGGGGATGGGGTAGTTGGAGAACCAGCTCCAGCTGAGAAAGGCCTCGTCCTGGAGGTGCATGCACTCCTCGGGCTCGTCGGCGCCGGTGGTGTGCTTGCGATCGATGTCGGGGACCACCCGCTTCATCATCTGCGCACCACGAACACCGGTCTGTCGGCGCTTGTCGGGCCCATCGAGCGGCGGGAAGGGCATCGCCACCTCCCACATGGGCAGTGCGCGCGCGTTGTCGGAGGCCGCGAGCAGGCGGTGCAGAAAGGTGGTGCCGGTGCGCGGAAGGCCCACCACCACGACGGGCGCGCGGAGCTCCTTGGCAAACTCCCGGGGGCGCTGGGCGAGCCACTCCCGGCGACGAAGACGCTGACGGAGGGCGCGCAGGATCTGTCGTCGGGCGGCGAAGCGACCGGTGGTGGGCAGCTCGGGCAGCTGCTCCAGAGCGGTGCAGACCTGATCG
>Ga0315322_10000758_pt1 | contig 24343 bp, 21 predicted proteins | sample M110021515metaG_FD_203461 | JGI IMG/M metagenome (GOLD analysis project Ga0315322, IMG submission 203461) | Ammonia-oxidizing marine archaeal communities from Monterey Bay, California, United States - M1 100m 21515 | ecosystem: Environmental > Aquatic > Marine > Intertidal zone | place: USA...
GGACCGATGATTGTTCGCATGTATGACGCATTTGTCGAAGCGTCCGATGATGACGACATCCGATGCATTATCGTAACTGGAGCTGATGGAAACTTCACTTCCGGCGCTGATTTACGTGCAATGTCGGGAGACGGAGAAGATACGGATACCGGCATTGATATGAAAGCTCGCTCAAAAGAGGATCCGGAAATTCATTGGAAAGGTTTATTACGGTCTTATCGACCAACCAAACCAATCGTTGCCGCAGTTGAGGGGGTCGCAATTGCTGGCGGTACGGAAATCCTTCAAGCAATGGATATCCGAGTCGCTGGTGAGTCAGCTAAATTCGGCATTTCAGAGGCAAAATGGAGCCTCTATCCAATGGGTGGTTCAGCGGTTCGTCTACGAAGGCAAATACCTTACACAGTCGCAGCCGAATTGCTCCTAACAGGTAAACATATAACAGCTCAAGAAGCGAAAGAGGTCGGCTTAATCGGCCATGTAGTCCCCGACGGATCTGCTTTGGAGAAAGCAAAAGAAATCGCAATTCAGATTTGTCAGAATGGCCCACTCGCTGTTGAAGCCATCCTCAAAACCCTTCACGAAACTGATGGCATGACAGAAAAGGAAGCACTTGACCATGAATATTCTTACGGGTGGTCTGTTTTCTCTAGTGATGATGCAAAAGAAGGTCCGAAAGCCTTCTCGGAGAAACGATCTCCTCAGTTTAAAAAATCTTAATCTTTCACAAGATTTTTGAGTTTTGTTCCGCTCAATAACCTCAAAGCATTATCTGCTATCAGCGCAACCGCATTTTCTTCATAACTGTCGAATGAGACTGAGCAATGCGGAGACAAATATAAATTAGGCGCGTCCCAAAGCGGATCTTCTATCGGTAAAGGTTCGTTTCGTACGACATCAAGAATCGCTGCCCGTAAATGCCCAGAATTCAAAGCTGAGATTAAATCCTCCTCAACGACATGTGTTCCGCGAGCAATATTGATGAAGATAGTTCCTTCTCTCATTGATGAGAAGAGTTCTTGATTAAACATGTTTTCTGTTTCTTTGGTCGCAGGCGCCGCCATTACGACTACGTCGCATAAAGAAACCATGTTCTTCACATCACCACTCCCGAATAAATGGTCAACCAAAGATATTGCCGAATCATCGTCAACATTACGTTTGCTTGCAAGAATAGTCATTCCAAAAGCTTTCGCTTTCCTCGCAATTTCTGAACCAATTGAACCTAGCCCAATAATTCCCATGGTTTTACCCTGAATTTGATTTCCGAATTTAACTTGCCACTCTTTGTTTTCTTGTTGATCATCAAGTTTGCGTAAATGTTTAATCTCTTGAAGCAAACGTGCGTAAACGAATTCTGTTATGGCAGCTGATGCGATTCCGCGTGCACTTGTTTGTTGAACCTGCATCTCAGTTAATGCTGCAGCATCAATATGGTCATATCCGGCCGACACACCCTGGAACCATCTGGCATTAGGAAAAAGCTCTCTCGGGTTTGACGGCAAATCCATAGAGACAATCCCCTTACAGTCCAGCCATTGTTCATGGTATTCACTGGGAATATCTGGTACTTCCAGATTTTCTACATTACGTCCCATATTGTGCCCACGAGATGTCCGAAGCTCGGAGCTTTCTAAATAAGGGGTCCAGCAAAATTCAATTGGATGGCCCTCACACAATGCTATTAGCGCTTCCTGCTTCTCACGTAATGGGAAAAGGACAGCTATTTTCAATTGATTTAGGCCCATGTCTAACCTTGAATTAAATTTCACTTTTCTTCAGGGTAGTCTGCTTTCTCTTCTTCTGGTAGAAAGTGATTATGGATAAACATGACAGAACAGTAATTATTACTGGTGGTGCGAGTGGCATAGGTAAATCGCTCGCTTTCCAGTATGGCCGAAACGAATATAACGTAGTCATCGGAGACATTGAAGAGCCAACGTTAGAGAACACAGTAAATGAATTACGATCAGAAGGAATCCAGGCGATAGGCATCCAAACCGATGTTTCAGATTTGGAATCTGTTGAAGCTTTAGCTTCTACTTCTAACGACACATTCGGACCACCCAGTGTTGTATGTTTAAACGCAGGTGTTGGCGCCGGTGGAGAAATGGGAGAAGTATCCATTTCTACTTGGCAGTGGGTTCTATCAGTAAATCTATGGGGAGTAATACACGGGTTATCAGTGTTTCTACCCACTCTACAAAAGCAAGATAGTGGACATATCGTTATTACGTCTTCTATTGCAGGACACCTCTCGTATCCTCGAATGGGGCCATACAATGCCTCTAAACACGCAGTACTCACAATTGCTGAAACGCTATTCTTTGAACTAGCTGAAGCAAATTCAAACGTTGGCGTCAGCGTTCTCTGCCCCGGATTGGTCCGAACACAAATTCTTGATAGCGACCGCAACCGTCCAGAGACATTAATGGACCCAACTATTGCTCTTTCCGACGAAGAACAAGAAGTTCGTGAAGCTATTGTCAGGGAAATTTACGACCAAGCACTTGACCCATCTATCGTTGCTGCACTTGTCTACGACGCTGTTGAAGCAAATAACTTCTACATATTCACCGATGATTCATTCTCTGATGCACTCCGTGAACGCCACCACAAGATCGAAAATGCTCAGAATCCCAACCCTGGAGCAAATTTAATTGAAGAGCACCTTAATGACTGAATTCATTTTACCGCAAGAACAACTGTGCTGAATTACGATTTAATAATCATAGGAACAGGTTCTGGAAATACCATTATCACCCCTGAATACGATGATCTAAAGATCGCCATTATTGAAAAAGGTGTATTTGGAGGCACATGCCTTAACCGCGGATGCATTCCATCTAAAATGCTCATTCACGTCGCTGATATCGTGACTGAAATTAAGGACAGTCATACACTTGGAATAGAAGTTGGCCCCCCTTCAATCAATTGGCCTGAGATCCAAACAAGGATCTTTGGACGCATTGACCCTATAGCTACCAGCGGTGAAGATTATCGAAAAACCTTACCAAACGTTACTGTGTACAATGGCGAAGCTTCATTTCTAACACCGCATACAATAAAAGTAGGGAATGAAAAGATTCGCTCAGATCAGATTGTTATCGCTACTGGGGCGGCCCCATCTCTTCCAGCTATTAATGGGCTGTCTGAAATACCGTTCCATACCTCAGATTCAATTATGCGCATAGATGAACTACCTGATCGCTTGGCAATAGTGGGTGGAGGTTATATAGCCACAGAACTTGCTCATGTTTTCACTGCATTCGGATGCGATGTAGTAATGCTGGTCAGAAGCAACACATTACTTCCGCAAGAAGACATCTCTATACAAAAACAATTTATTAAGGTCTTCTCTGGAAAAGTTGATGTTCGTTTCGGAGCAACAATAGAAAAGGTAGAATATAAGGACGAGGCCATAGTTTGCGAATACGAAAATAATGGGAAAAAAATACTCGAAGTTGATGCTCTGCTTATCGCAACTGGCCGCATGCCAGATTTGGATACTCTCAATGTTGAAGCTGCCGGTATAAGCACTAAAAATGGATACATAGTCACCGACAAATTTATGAGGACCTCTGTTAATAACATTTGGGCATTAGGTGACGTTACAAATCCCAATCAGTTGAAGCACACTGCTAATGCAGAAGCGAAAATTGTCTCACACAACATCCTAAATTCAGATTTACGACAAGTAGATCTTGACCCGATTCCTCACGCCGTGTTTACCAACCCGCAAATTGCTTCAGTTGGTTACACACAACAAGACCTAAATGAAATGAATATTCCATATGTAACAGCAACTGAGCAATACAGCGATGTAGCCTACGGATGGGCAATGGAGGAAACAACTGGTTTCTGCAAAATTATTGCAGAACCAACATCTGGATTGATTTTGGGCGCTCACATTATTGGTCCACAATCTTCAACATTGATTCACCAACTAATTCAAGGTATGAAATTCAAACGAACAGTTTCAGAACTTGCCCAAAGCTTCCTGTACATTCATCCTGCGCTTAGCGAGGTGGTTGAGAACGCATTAATCAAAGTTTCTGAAAAATGCGAAATAGAACTTTCACACCCATAATTACAGTTTCAATTATTTAATGCACAGTGTTACTACTGAGAAGTGTCCTATCCTGTGAATATGTCAAGTTCATATGGTTCTATATTTAAAATTCATACATTCGGAGAATCACACGGCCCTGGGATAGGTGTTGTCATAGATGGGTGCCCCCCAAGACTTCCAATCTCTGTAGAAGAGATCCAAATAGACTTAGATAGAAGGCGACCTGGCCAGAGTTCAATCGTCACACAACGTGATGAGAAAGATACTGTGGAAATCTTAAGCGGATGGCAAAATGGCGTTACTCTGGGTACCCCTCTTGCATTACTTGTTCGAAATGAAGACCATATAAGTGGTGCCTACGACCATCTGGAAAATGTATATCGTCCTTCACACGCCGACTATACGACTGACCAGAAGTACGGCATAAGAGCGCATGAAGGTGGCGGAAGAGCAAGTGCTAGAGAAACAATCGGAAGAGTCGCTGCCGGTGCAGTCGCTCGAAAACTACTTCAAGAAGTTGCAGGTATTGAAGTCCTTGCATGGGTACAACAAGTCCACAATATTTCAGCTTCTTGCGACACTAACGAAATTACATTCGAAGATGTTGAAGCGAACGTAACAAGATGCCCAGACCATGATGCTGCAGCGACAATTAAAGATCTTATTGAGGAAGCCCGCAAAGATGGAAATAGCTTAGGAGGTCTCGTTCAATGTCGGATTCGGAATGTTCCACCAGGTTTAGGTGATCCTGTTTTTTCAAAGCTTGAGGCAGAACTCGCTAAAGCCATGATGAGCCTTCCTGCAGCAAAGGGATTTGATATCGGAAGTGGCTTCAACGGAGTCACGATGACAGGGCGAGACCATAACGATGCGTTCGAGCTAGACGATGATGGGAATATTCGCACTACGACTAACCATTCAGGAGGCATCCAAGGTGGTATCTCAAATGGAGAGCTTGTCAATTTCCGAGTTGCTTTTAAACCCACTGCGACTATTTCATCTTCTCAGAAAACAGTCGACACTGAAGGAAACGAGGTTGACCTTGAAGCGAGAGGGCGTCATGACCCTTGTGTCTTACCACGGGCTGTTCCCATGGTCGAGGCTATGGCATGCCTTGCCATTTGCGATGCGATTCTGAAACAGGCAACGGTTGATTTCTTATAGAGAAGCCTGTTTACGATTTATAGAAAGGCATTGGAACTATGGTTGCTTCCTCGTCGCTTTTTCGCCCCGAGATAAGCACCTGTTCATCAATAGTAAATGATGCTGGCAACAATGCAATCGCTATTCCATGTCCGAGTATCGGTGAATAATTGCCACTAGTTATGACGCCTATTTCAGTACCTTTGTGCAATACTTTTTGCCCTGACCTTGGTGGACGACGACCATTAGTAGCAATTCCATAGAGTTTTTTATCCACCCCATTATCTAACTGCTGTTTGATTGCTTCCTTACCTAAGAATTCTTCCTTCCCTATGGACACAACCCACTTTAAATTCGCTTCTATGGGCGTTATTTCCGGACTTAATTCATTCCCGTGCAGTGGAAGACCTGCTTCTAATCTCAAAGTATCCCTCGCCCCAAGACCTGCAGGACTTCCCCCGGCTTCTAGCAGCAGCGACCATAAGTCAAGAGCATTTGCTAATGGAACACATATCTCTAAACCATCTTCACCGGTATATCCGGTTCCAGCAACTGTGATCAATGAACCTGCGAAATGAATTATTTCAACACAGAATCGTTGCACCGAAGCTGCCTCAGCGGAGACTTTGGAAAGTACTTCTCGAGCTTTAGGACCTTGAACTGCGATTACTGCTCTATCACGTGTAGTTTCAGTAATCTCTAGATTTCCAGACTGAGCATGCAAAGCAGCTATCACTCTTGTCGTGTTGGAGGCATTCGGCATGATCTCAAAACTTGATTCAGAAATCCACCAAATGATGACATCGTCGACAACTCCTCCACTTTCGTTGAGCAGGTGACTATATTGTGCTTTTCCGGGAGATATCCGGCCAAGATCATTTGTAAAGGTTCGTTGAAGTTTTTCAAAGGCTTCACTGCCAGTTACTCGAACGCTGCCGAGGTGTGAAACGTCAAATATTGCGCATCCGGAGCGACATTCTTCATGTTCGGCTATCGTGCCGCCCTTATAGGCTATTGGCATATTCCATCCACCGAATTCAGCAAACTTTGCCTCAACGGCTATATGGGCATCGTGTAGTGGAGAATTTAGAAGTTCCACAGTCACAAAGAAGTTAGCTTCCTGTATTTATATGAGTCGAAATTTCTTCATTAGGTACTACTGGGCGTAAATCGATGATTGCAGAATCTACTTCCTCTTTCACCGCTGCCAAAGGCAAGATATTCAGAACTCCTTGTCCTTGTTTCAATAAGTCAACTAGTTCGTCACCACTTTGCACAAGAACGGTTTTGTTTCCTGAGATAACCAGGTTTACTTGCGTAACGTCTTCGTCAAGGCCATCTTTTAGGAATTCAAAAATTTTGCGAATTTTTTCAACCTTTATTCCTCCATCAATGAGATTTTTGATCACTCGCAATTCAAGTAGGTCCTTATAGGAGTATTGACGTCGCCGACCGCTACCTTCACCTCTATCTATTGAAGGAACAACTAATTCTGTTCGAGTCCAATAATCAAGTTGCCGATAAGAAATACCAACAATTTCTGTGACTTTCGTGCCAGAAAATGATTGTTCAACATTTGTTTTGTCCATGAGCTGCCTTTCAGTAGTGATACTAAATCACATTTGGGAAATTACGCCTTTGTAACTATCACTAGGGTAAGCAGAATTTTGCCGATACACAACATGTAGACTTTGATGATTGTTATGACATGAAATCGTCTGGACTGATTTCTTCCAGAAAGTCACGGAATTCTGCGACTACATTTTCTTGAGTTTCATCTTCTAATTTCTCTCCTGCTTTATCCAATACAGACTCTTCTACGAAAATTGGGGACTGCATGCGAGTGGCTAAAGCTATTGCATCGCTGGGCCTACTACTTATTTTTTTCTCGCCATTTTGTGTTAACAGGTGAAGCTCGGCAAAGAATGTTTTTTCCTTGAGTTCCGTTACTACAACTCTCGTTAAAGTGGCTTCCATCTCATTTAAAGTGGTTTTAAACAAATCGTGTGTTAACGGCCGAGGAGTTTCCGTATCTCTTAGAACTAACTCTATAGAGAGAGCTTCGCTTCGACCAATGTAAATTGGGAGGAGTAATCCCCGTTCATTATTTTCCCTTAACAGAACTATCGGTGTCTTACCTGGATCTACGGTTTGGACTCCAAGAAGTTCCATTTCAATCATATGTAGAACATAACTGCTTTTTCGGTAAATTACTCCTCTTCAATTCTCTATACGCGAAGCTGTTTCATGTATGGACCTACGAAGAAGTAAACTCTTTAAATCATTTCCTAATTTAGCTAATTCAGTAACAGCTTGACCTGCTTCGCTACCATCCAACCCAGTTAACCTTTGATCGATAAGAGCAGCTTCGGAATCAGCTGCACGTTTGAGTTGCCGTAAATGTCTTGGCTCTATTCCAAATGTCAAGAATCGTATAATAATTTGAGTAACAAACAAATCATCTGCGTTGTACGTTTGTCCTGCTGCATGATTTTTTTTGGGAAGGAGACCATATTGCTCCAAATCAGAAAATGTTGAATCAGCGATTCCGGTTCTTTTTATCAATTCTTCTCTCGTGAATTCAAGGGTTTCATCAGGTGGTGTGGCTGGGTCAATTTGAGGTAATTGCAAAGCAGCAGAGTCATTTTTTTTGCTAGCTGTGCCTAGTCGCTCTCGGATGACAGATAATGGAAGAAAATGTTCTCGTTGCATCTTCAATACCCAGCGCAGCTGATTTAAATCTCTTTCGCTATACCTCCGATAACCTGAAGTTGATCGTTCAGGCGCAACCAAGCCCTTTGTTTCCAAAAACCTAATCTTTGAAATCGATATATCAGGAAATTCATCCCTTAATGCTTCAACAAGTCGGCCAATCGAGAAGAAAGCCGCTGAATTCACTAGTTGCTTTCTTGGAAATATACGAGTCGAAACTTTCCGATTTGGAGTACGTCGCCGGGAACTAGTCGTTCATTTATTTCAATCTGTCGTTTATTGAGATACGTACCATTTAGTGAACCGACATCACTGACATGGGCTGTATTTTGAATAAGCTCAACTTCAGCATGTCTTCGGGAGACAGTAATATCATCAAAGAAAAGATCGCTATCAGGGTGCCTTCCGAGTGATGATTTCCCTTCCGAAAGAATATATTTTGATCCAGCAATTGGGCCATCAGTAGCTACGAAGCCTGCCGTTGCGGAACTAAAATCATTTGACGCACTTGCTATATCATCTATCAATAAACTTTCGGTTGGTTCTTCTTCCTCAAGTTCATCATCCATGGTTAACCTTCAATCAATTCGCGGTATTGTTCAGGGTCCAGTAAAGATTCAACTGAGGACTGATCATCTATCTCCATAATGAAGATCCAACCTTCACCATATGGATCCGAGTTTAATAACTCTGGGGTTTCATCTAGTTCAGAGTTAGCTTCCAATATCTTTCCAGTGAGTGGAGCGTAGATGTCCGATACTGATTTCGTTGATTCAACTTCCGAGACAGTTTGGCCGCTGCTTACATTTTCTCCGATATTAGGTGGATCAACGAAAACTACGTCTCCAAGAGCATCTTGCGCATAGTCGGTAATACCAATCTTCCCTTTATTTCCATCAACAAGCACCCATTCATGATCATCGGTATACATGAGGTTTTCTGGAACGTTCATATGATGACTCTACATCATTTAGGTGCTCTAGTGCTATCCCCTTAAAGCATCTGGTCTCTATGTTCCCTCAAAGCATTTCTTGCAAGAGGTATGTAGCCAAATGCTGCCCAAAAATGCAGCAGAAGGGACGGTAAACCAATTACATACGCTAGTACTTCGTAAATTGATGATTGTGTCCCGTGAACTGCGGTTGAAAACAAAAATAACGGGAATGCAAACATCAGACCGAAACTGCTTGTTTTCCCAACCCAGGTAACGCTTAGAGCACGTGCCCCCAATCCGCCTAATATGAGAGCGGCTATAGCTACAACGCCTTCACGGATCAGCGTTAGGACCCCAAACCAAACGGGCACAGATCCATCTATCAACATTGAGAATACAGCTACTAAAAACATAATCCGGTCTGCAGTTGGGTCAAGAATTTTTCCTAATTCAGAAATTTGGTTAAAGCGTCTCGCTACCCATCCATCTACCCAATCAGTAGCACCCAGAACTGACAATAAAATAGCAGCAGACAATGGGTCATCCTTATTGATTAGCAGTACTACAAATATAGGCACTGCGCAGAGTCGCAAAATTGATATGAAATTGGGAATAGTGACGATGTTGTCGCGCCATCTCTCCTGCGTAAAACTACTCTCTTCCATTTACTTAGCATACGCTTATGTTTAGGTTTAAGGAAAGGAAAGCATATGCCATCAGTGTTTACACTTATTATCAATGGAGAACTTCCAGGTCACTGCCTTTGGAAAGACGATGTTTGCGTATCGTTTCTGACAATCAATCCTTTAACAGCAGGACATTCGCTAATTGTCCCAATCGAAGAAACTGACCATTGGTTGGACCTTCCAGATACTACAAATAAGCATTTAATGGGTATCGCTGCAATTATCGGGAAAGCACAAATGGAGGTATATAACCCAAATCGCATTGGGCAAATAATCGCTGGGTTTGAAGTACCCCATACCCATCTTCATGTATTGCCAATATGGACAATGCGAGATTTGGAATTTAGTCAGAATCCACCAGTTGCTGACCAAACAGAGTTAGCAAACAATGCAGATCGTCTTCGGTCATCACTGCATACTCAAGGACATAAACATGTCGTTGACACTTTTAGCTGATTGGCTCTAACCCCAATAATGCAGCTGCTTGTGGTGTTGCGTAAGCTTCTATCCCAGAATTATTATAAACCCGAACAAAACGTTGGCTAATCCTAAGGTCCGCTTGGAAATCAAGGATATCAACACCCGTCCAACCGATTGGAACTTCGCTTCTATCAAAGACAAACCAATTAACATTCCTGACAGCTTCTGTTCCAAGACGATCATCATACTTTTCTGGCAATTCAAATTCCCATAGAGCAATTCTCTCTGTCAGCAAAGGGAGCATTTTGGGTGCCGCCCGTACGACTGCATCGTCGGGTATCAAATCAGCAACTTCTAATCTTGCCACATCTACTGGTTGCCGGCGGCCCCAAGCCCAAGGATCTTCATAGGGGGATGTCGCAGAATTTGCGACAAAAAATACGGCAGCTGTTATCAGAAGTGCCCCAAGAACGGTTCGGTCAACGTTCACCCTTTGTACAATAACTCGTCCTGTTTTTTGAATAGCAAATACTAAAGCTACAAACATGCAGACTGTGACGGGCACCCGTTGGCCGGCTTCTGCAAATTCACCTGATGGAACATCGGCTGTGAGGTACAAGGCAAAGACTGGTAGACACGGCATTAAGTAACGTGGCGCCACTATTGGTAGAAAAAGAACAGGAGCCAATAACGCCACTGCTACGTCGAAGTTTGCCTCCGAAAATAATTCCGTAACAAATGAGATTGGGTGGATGAGCATTCCCCAAAGGACCGAAAATGGATTACCCGAGCCATATTTTGAGAATGCATCCACATGTGGGAATACTCCCCCATTGTACATCGGTTGTATTCCCAAAATAAATATCATTGACCATGAAAAACCTACTGCCAGCGTCTGATATCCAAGTTTCTTCTTGCCTTCCAAAACCCATAGCGCACCTAACCCTGCAATCAACAAACCAAGATCAGACCGTGTTACTAAAGCAAGCATAATAACTGCCCAATATTTGTACTTCTTGTCTGTAAAGGCACAATAAATTGCAGAAAACAACGCAGGGATGGCGAGCGACTCAAGGTGAAATCCGGCTAGATTCAAAGTGTGAACAGCGCTATATAACCCATAGACAGCAACGATCACAGCGCTCGTTCCTGTTCGTAGATTCGCAACGTCTCGCGAAAGTCGCCAAAGTGGAACTATTGCGAAAGCCAATGCCGACGATTGAATGGTGATCAACGTAATAGCTGTCGGTAAAAAACTAGTGAAAATTGCGATTGGATAAATCAAGAACCCGCCTTGACTAGCAAGGTAATTTTGTCCGAATAAAGATGATTCTGGGGTGTAGCCTTCTCCAATTAGCCAGACTGACTGCATTATGGAAGCAAGTTCAGAGTCTTGGCTAAGTTCTCGAGATTTCGCCAAAGCTAAAAGTATGAATAGCGTCCAAAGAAATGCAGCAGCAATCCAGGGAAAACTTCGGTCGAAAACAGTGCTTTCAAATCTAGCTTGCCAACGTAGAAGACGATATTCAAGACGTTTTTTCCAATGTAAACTCATTATCTCTAAAGTTTAGTCTGGCAAGCCGATCTTCTGGCATTAAAGCATTACGGATTATCTATTCGTAAATGGTAGAAAGCCCCAGCATCGTTAGAATCTTCTACCATTCTCCCCGGTGATCCAATCAATAGATCCGTTCCTCTAACTAGCACCCAGCTACCGAATTGAGCATTAGCTTGAGCTGTACCGGTGAATTGGTTTTGTTTTGCATCAAAAGTAACGTCATCTGCAGTTGAAAATCCGCCATTTCCATCGTTAGGCAATATATTCACCATTCCGGCTCTAGAAACGGCACCTATAGCTTCATTTGGGACACCGATAACCAAATCAAGCATTAAATCATTATTAATATCTTCTAATGCAACGAAACTTCCAAAACTATCACCCGGTTCGGCCTTCCCTTTTACACCGCTAGTGTTCTGACTAAAGAACTTATCTCCCTGGCCAGACAATCCATTAGTTGATCCATAAAAAATATTTACTCCACCTGCCCCTGCCGCATTACTTCCAATTCCTTCTCCGGGAACTCCAATTACTAAATCGTCATACCCGTCACCATTAATATCACCTAATGCTAGAGCTGAACCGAACGCGTCTCCCGATTCGGCTTTCCCTTTTACACCGCTAGTATTTTGATGAAGAATTTGATCATCAGCTACTGAAAGCCCATCTTGACTTCCGTAGAGGATATTTACCGCTCCTGCCCCTGCCGCATTACTTCCAATTCCTTCTCCGGGAACTCCAATTACTAAATCGTCATACCCGTCACCATTAATATCACCTAATGCTAGAGCTGAACCGAACGCGTCTCCCGATTCGGCTTTCCCTTTTACACCGCTAGTATTTTGATGAAGAATTTGATCATCAGCTACTGAAAGCCCATCTCTACTTCCGTAGAGGACATTTACCGCTCCTGCCCCTGCCGCATTACTTCCAATTCCTTCTCCGGGAACTCCAATTACTAAATCGTCATACCCGTCACCATTAATATCACCTGATGCAATTGATTCTCCAAAGCGGTCTCCCGTTTCAGACTTCCCACGTATACCATTTGTATCCTGTGTATAGGTTTCAGGTGCGCTTAGGCCTTCAGTCGAACCAATTGCAATCATTATCATCCCGGCATCAACCAATTGATTCTCAACACCAAGATCTTCCAGATGAACCGAAATACTCAAGTCATCAAAACCATCACCATTGTAATCTCCTGTGATCAGGCTCATTCCGAATTGATCTCCATCTTCAGGGGTTGCAGAGGCACCTATATTCCCCTGATCGTAGCTCTCTTCATTTCCCCAATTTAGAGAGCCATCAAAAATGTGGATTAATCCACTGTCTGATTTCCCGTCACCACCTTCATTTGGGGCGGAGATAACTATGTCATCATTTGAATCGCCATCAAAGTCCCCGTAGGCACTTGATGTTCCGAATCTGTCTCCCCCTTCAACTTCATCAGTAACTCCATCCGTATTTTGATGGATAAGATTCTCAAATTCTTCAACGCTAATAATAATAGGATCACTAGATCCAACGGAGTTTCTTGATCGAATCTCAACCCGATAATCCAAACTTCCTGACAAGTTTTCCATTACGCAACTGTTAGCGTCGGTATTGCAGGAACCACGATTAATTTCGCTTGTCGGTTCCTCATAAACATCAACTATGTAGGTTGAAACTCCTATAGATGCATCCGTCTCAGATGGAGTCCAAGAAACATTGACGGAACTTCCTTGCCTGATAGCTGCCGCAGTTGTGGGAGGCTCTGGCAATCCAACCAGAATACAGCAGTCCCCAAAGAAAGTTCCTAACGATGTGCCTGTAATCAAATACCGGTAGGAGCCAAAATCTAGGATTGGGTCAGGCAATAGCCACGACCCCGAACCAGTTTGGAGATTAACATTAGCAGCGACAACGAATTGATTAGTTGGCGTGTCAGTCGTCAGAATAAGTTCACCACAAAAGAATTCACCTTCATCCTGGCCAGCGGTATCGTGAAGTTTTAATACCCAATCTCCATTTGCGTCTTTACCATGAAATGAACTCAACGATTCCCTAGGCACCGAAAATCCTGAATATGGCTTTTGTCTTTCGCTTATTGCTTCTTCTGCATTATCGGAGAAGTAGGCTATTTCACCACTGCAACTCCTCGAACCAGTACCCCAAACTTCAGAACCGTCTCTATGGGAACCCCAACCTTCATTCTGCGCTAGGAGTACAGTTGTTCCATCCGGATGGATCAATGATGCTTCTAAGTCCCCAGGCCAAGTGTGATTCGCCCTAAATCCAACTATCACATCCACTATATTTCCAGTTGCAGTGGAAGAGATAATAAAATCATTCGTTGACTCGTCCAGCAACGGATACTCACCTGGCGTAGTAGCTTCGAAAAGGAAACGATTGGTATCCAAAACCTCCAAATCACCTAGCTCATTTGAAGCACCAGTCCAATTCCATGTCGCGCCAAGTGTTTCTCCGGCTGACCCCCTGATAAATCCCTTTGGGCTCAAAAATTGCAAGGTAGGTTCGACAACATTAAACCACGCTGTTTTCTGTAGATTGATGCCACTAGTATCTTGAACTTCTGCCTTTATGCTCAAGATGCCAATTGTGGTTGCTGCAAACGAAACAGTTGCACCGTTTCCTATCACAAGGTCATCGCTATCTTTCCAGACAATCTGAGTAGATAGATCTGTATCGTCCGATGCCGTTGCTATCGCAGTTAACGACACTGTTGACCCTTCAAGAATTGTCTCTCCTGGACTATACGAAACAAATTCAATTCCCCCGTATGATGCTGCAGCGGAAACTGCAGCGCCACCATCCAACTCTCCGTTTGATGAAACCTTCCCATTGAGCGACGCAGTTGGACGGACGGTATCGATCATCGTTTGTATCATCTCTTCGGGTGTTAGCGTGGAGTTTACTCCTAACATCAATGCAGCAACACCAGCTGCGTGAGGAGCTGCCATAGAGGTCCCATTCCAACTGATATAGCAAGGCGGCGTTGATGAGCAAGCGGCAGAATCAGCTGACATTGTTGAGAGGATGCTAACCCCCGGTGCAGCTATATCAACACGATTTGCCCCATAGTTAGAGAAACCAGCCAATGAACCTGATGAATTGATCGCAGCGATACTCAAAATATTGGGAAGGTCATAGGCAGCTGGATACGCCGGGTTAGTATCCGCATTCAGCCCGCTATTACCAGCTGCAGCTACAAAAAGGTGTCCTGAGTTTCCAGCTGAAGCTATAGCGTTATAGAGGGCGGATTCATAACCACCTCCACCCCATGAGTTATTTGAAATTTGTGCACCATTCGCGACAGCGTATTCAAGAGCAGATAATGCCCACGAAGTCGCCCCGTTTCCACTTTTGTCCAGAAACCGTAATGCCATAATCTTCACATTGTCGGCGACACCAGCTATTCCTTCATTGTTATTTCTAACTGCAGCTATTGTCCCAGCTACGTGCGTTCCATGCCCATGTTCGTCTTGAGGAATATTGTCATATTCGCTTGTGAAGTCCCATCCGTACGTGTCATCTACATAGCCGTTCCCATCATCATCAATTCCGTTGTCAGCTATTTCGTCATCATTTGACCAAATAACTGAAGCTAAATCTGCGTGACCAATATCAACACCGGAATCAATCACGGCCACCACAATCTCATCCGCTCCTGATGAAAACGCCCATGCTACTTCAGCGTCAATTCCATGATTGCTATCTAGCCCCCACACACTCCCAATAAGCGGATCGTTTGTATCTACAGTATTTGCACGAAGCGTATGGTCGAGAGTTACAGCATCTACTAGAGGACTTTGTCGTAATTCCCGTTCAGCATTTGTAGTACCACGCACAGTTTCGACAAGATACCAATCAGAAGTAGGGTAATAGTCGACAATATCGGCGCCAATAATATTTAGCAGAACCTCAATTTCCAATTGGGAAGCATCATCGGCAAAATTTACTAGCACCGCATATGGGTTAGCATCCAAACTAGGGTACTTTCCTAGCATTTCTCCTGCTAAATCTCTGGCGTATCCGCCATTGGAGGTACTCGGGTACGATTCGTTTTCTATCGTTGCAGGTTCTTTCTCTTCGCTTTCTGCCTGGATATGGTCGGCGGAAAAGAGGAGAGCAGCTAATAAAAGAAAACAGATAAAAATAGATATTGAAAGACGGCTAAGTTTCAAATTTATACCTAACATATTGCAATAATAGCCGAGTAATTCTCGCCGACATATTGCTACAGCGAATCCATCTTCTACGATGAGACAATGTCATACGAGATAGCACTGTTTGATCTAGATTATACGCTGTTTGATTCCAAGCGATCTGAAGCAGAAGCGATACGTGAATCACTAGCCGAATGCTCAATTGCTGACATTCCAGAAATGCTTACAACTTATCAATTGATCAATAAAGATCTCTGGGAGAAGCTGGAACATGGGGAGATTTCACTTGAGAAACTGCGCGTTCATAGGTTTGAACTTCTGCTTGAGAAATTCGCTATCAATCTTGATGCCCGGATTCTTGCAGATGCATACACAAAAAATCTCGGAATGTTCGGCGGATTGCTACCAGGGGCATTGGATCTTCTCCAATCATTAGACAATCGGTTAAAACTTGGTCTCGTTACGAACGGTGTATCCCATACCCAAAGAGCTCGTTTAAAGAATTTTGATATTGCAAAATACTTTCAAGCCATAGTCATTTCAGGTGAGTTCGGAAATCCAAAACCTTCTCCCGCTATGTTTTCTGAAGCCTTACGAGTACTGGGTTATACCGAAAAGGCTAACGTCATCATGGTCGGCGATAGTCTCACTTCAGATATGCGAGGAGCAGCTAATTTTGGTATTGACTCATGTTGGTATAACCCTGAACAAGCACTGAATACAACCGGCCTACCTGTCACACACGTTGCGACGTCATTTAAGGAAATCTTTCGAATACTCACCCGGGGCAATTAATGCGCTTATCGTTTGATCCCTGAGTTCACGTTTCAATATTTTATGTGATGCGTTGATAAAAAACTTGCAGGGATTAATTACCTATTGACCCGAAAAGGTCTTTAATTTCATGCAACGCAGTCTCGGAATCATGAAACAGTATTCCGGTCATTCCAGTTGTTTCAGCACCAGCTACATTATGAATCAGGTCATCGACCATAAGACATGATTCTGGCGGCACCCCAAGACGTTGTGCAGTCAATTCGTATATCTGCCGATCAGGCTTGCGGAAGCCGACTTCAGATGAGTCAACTATCACATCAAATAACTCATAAATTGGGACTGTGTTTTCAATCACTGGACGGAACTCAGCAACAGCGTTTGTTAATAGTGCCACTGAAATTCCTTTCGCTCTTAACCATTTGACTGCTTCATCCATTGATTCATCTGCTTCGTTTTCTGCTTCTGCAACCCAAGGCAGAAAAACATCGAGATCAAATGTCACACCATGAGGGTCTAAGATTTTTTGCATCTTGATAGCAAAGTCGTCGTTGAGTGGCTGCCTGCCACATTCTGCTTCAAACCAAGGGTTAAGGTAATCGTCATTTTCGCCCATAAATAATGAAAGGAGCAGATTAGGCTCAGCATTAAATTCGTTTGCTAGCAGATGAACTCTTCCGATAGGAGATTTTGCCATCACTCCCCCATAGTCAAAGATCGCTGCTTGCAATGAATCACCTGACACTTTCTCATCATACACCGCATATATTCGCTTCTATTGCCCTATTCTTTATCAAATGGTCTCCGGTAACAGTGTCCCCTCATATAGATACGATGCTTCTTTGGCTAACACAATTGAACTTAAATGGCAGCAACGATGGGAAGAAGAGGGCACGTACTACTCCCCAAATCCATCTGGTGCTTTAGCTGGTGATTCTGAACGAATTGATTTGCCCAAATTGTTCATTATGGACATGTTTCCCTACCCGTCTGGGACTGGCCTCCATGTCGGGCACCCCTTAGGGTTTATCGGAACAGATGTTTATGCTCGATACAAACGGATGAGTGGCTACAACGTTTTGCATACCATGGGTTACGATGCTTTCGGTCTCCCCGCAGAAGAGCATGCTCGTCAAACAGGTCAACATCCCCGCGATAACACAAACGCAAATATAGAAAATATGCGTGGTCAGTTACGCCGATTAGGGTTAGGGCACGACCTCCGACGATCTGTTGCAACCACGGATCTAGATTATTACAAATGGACGCAATGGATTTTCCTACAACTTTTCAATGCATGGTATGACGAAGAGGAAAACAGTGCTCGTCCGATAGACGAACTAGAGAATGCGCTCGCAACCGGAACACGAACACTAGCCAATGGGATTTCGTGGGATGACCTGTCAGATATAGAACAAAGAGAATATATAAATACTTATCGATTGGCTTACTTAGATGAAGCACCAGTTAACTGGTGCCCAGCTCTCGGAACCGTTTTAGCTAATGAGGAAATAACATCAGAAGGAAGGAGTGAACGCGGGAACCATCCTGTATATCGTCGCCCATTAAAGCAATGGATGATGAGAATCACTGCATATGCAGACCGACTACTCGATGACCTTGACAGCCTTGATTGGAGTGACGCCATCAAGACAATGCAACGAAACTGGATAGGTAAAAGCAATGGTGCCGAGATCATTTTCCCAGTTGCTGGTAGAGAAATTAATGTCTTTACTACTCGACCAGACACACTTTTTGGAGCAACCTACATGGTATTAGCTCCAGAACATCCACTCATTTCTGAAATAGTAGCGAACACATGGCCAGACGGGACTCCAGAAAAATGGACGCAAGGGTTTACAAACCCTAAAGAGGCTGTAGATGCATACAGGCTAACCACCGCACTGAAATCTGATTTAGATAGGCAAGAGAATAAAGAAAAAACCGGTGTTTTCCTCGGTGTTTACGCAACGGTGCCAGTGGACGAAAGACAAATCCCTGTTTTTATTTCTGACTATGTACTTATGGGTTACGGAACGGGAGCAATTATGGCTGTTCCGGGACAGGATGAACGAGACTGGGAGTTCGCAGAGCTTTTTGATTTAGACATCATCAGAACTGTAGAACCTCCATCGTCTTGGGATGGGAAAGCTTTCACTGGTGATGGCCCAGCGATAAACAGCGATTTTCTAAACGGACTTTTAGTCAAGGACGCAAAATCAGCAATGATTGATTGGTTATCCAAAACTAAAAATGGATCCGAGAAAACCACATACAAGTTAAGGGATTGGTTATTCAGTCGGCAGCGTTACTGGGGTGAACCTTTTCCTATCGTTTATGACGAAGATGGACTTCCTGTCGGAGTTGAAGAACGCCACCTCCCAGTGGAACTTCCTGAATTGATTGACTGGGAGCCAAGAAGTCTTGATGAGAATAGTGACCCCGAACCTCCTTTGGGGCGAGCAGATAATTGGACCACCGTTGAACTAGACCTTGGGAACGGTTTACAGACCTACAAGCGCGAGCTCAACACTATGCCTCAATGGGCTGGTTCCTGCTGGTATTACCTTCGTTACCTCGACCCGACAAATAGTGGAAACTTTGTGGCAAAAGATATCGAAGAATATTGGATGTCTGGTGATGCTGGCGGTGTAGATCTTTATGTAGGGGGTGTTGAACATGCAGTTCTTCACCTTCTCTACAGCAGATTCTGGCATAAAGTTCTTTACGATTTAGGTCATGTAAGTTCTTTGGAACCTTTTCAACGTTTATACAATCAGGGCTATATTCAAGCAGCGGCTTATCAGGATGTGAGAGGAATGTATGTTGAAGCCACTGAAGTGATTGAAAAAGATGGAGCCTTCACCCACAAAAATAACCCTGTAACAAGGTCATTTGGAAAAATGGGTAAATCTCTCAAGAATTCAGTTACACCGGATGATATGTACAACGAATTCGGAGCTGATACGTTGCGGCTTTACGAAATGTTCATGGGACCTTTAGATCAGGATCGCCCATGGGAAACAAAATCTGTCGTTGGCTCGCAACGGTTAATCCAAAGAGTCTGGAGAAATCTGGTTGACGAAGAATCAGGTGAGATTAATATCTCTAGTGAGGAACCTTCAAAAGAGTTGCTTCAATTACTTCACCGAACTATTCAATCCGTGAGTGACGATATGAATAATTTGCGCTTTAATACAGCGATCGCCCGAATTACCGAACTAAATAATGAACTCACAAAAACCCCTGAGAGTACACCAAAGGAAATAGCTGAAACTTTAGTTCTTCTCCTATCACCGCTAGTACCCCATATAGCAGAAGAGCTTTGGGAGAAACTCGGTAACCAAACTAGTGTCGTTTACGCTCCCTTTCCCGAAGCCGATGAAGCATTCTTAGTTGAGGAATCAATAGAAATTCCTATTCAGATAAATGGAAAAATAAAAAGCAAAATAACTGTCCCGGCTGGATCTACATCTGAAATGGTTCGTGAAATCGCTTTACTGGATCCCAAAATCAAATCTGCTCTCTCTGGGTCAACGATTCGTAAAGAAATCATCGTTGACGGCAAATTAGTCAATTTCGTAATCTAGATTCTTTAAGAAACTATGACTAGAGTTGACCTATGGGCCGAGATGATAAATCAGGTTTATTCCTAGCGAATCCAGAAATCGGAGAGCAGTTTGGTGACCTATACGGTGCTTTTTGGTGCCAAGGGAACCTATCGCACGAGTTAAAAGAAGTAATACGTCTTCGTAATGCTCAAATAACAGATTGTGGATATTGAAAGAACGTCCGATTCTCACTCGCCCGTGAGGCGGGTCTATCAGAGGATAAAGCTTCTCTTATTAACGATGGGCAGCTTCAAAGTGACCTACCAGACCATTGGGTACCAGCACTTAAATTTACAGATCACTTTATATATACACCATCACCTCTACCGAAAGGGCTTCTGGTCGAGATCAAGGATGCTTATAGCAGATCAGAGATAACGGAGATCGCTCTTGGTTTAGGACTTTTTCACGGTTTTTCAAAGATGCTCATTGCACTTGGGCGAGAACCTGATGAAATGGAAACCACAATTATTCCGACCCCAACAGCCCCCACTGGTGTCTTAAATATCACTGTAGAGAAGACGAACCCTATCGCTTCTCTACTTTCGGCAACTCCCAATCTTAGGAATCGGTGGCTGAACCTTGAAAATTCCCTTTGGAACATGGGCTCATACCCGCAAAATGAACTTGAAAAAGTTAGATTAAGAATGGCAAATTTATTACGTATTAACTCGAAATACATAGACTCTTACGACAAGAATCGCTCAGTTACGCTGACCCCAAACATTTCTGACCAGTTCGTATTCGATATCCGTTCAATCACAAGTCAACAAAGAGAAATGATTTGCAACGAGTTTGGAACAGAGGGATTACTTAACCTAATGCTATGCCTAGCGCTTTATGATGGCATTTTTAGAGTAGCCGCAACCCTTGATTCATGGGAGTGACTTTGTACGATACAGAACGCAATATCCGCCTCCGATCTGAGAACGGTATTCGTAACTGAGCCCAGAAGCACACTTTTCGTTTGCGCCTATAATCTCCCAAACGCTTGCGTCTTCTTTTCCGTCACAAGGGACCTCTTCAACAGGAGCAATGTCAATGCACAGCTTGGGATTTAGGTCTCCCGATTCAGGGATGTACTGAGATTTTGGATTTCCGGAATCCGCACTTCCACCAAATACAAGCCCTGCGATAATCGCTCCTACGATTAGAATCATCAGACAGATTAGTGGCAGCGGTTTCATGAGCTTGGCAAACCCTCTAATTTCCATTTCTTCGCGGGACGCAATTTGATTAACTGGCTTATGCGGTGGTTCATCTTCCGCTGCAAATTCTTCCGAGGCTCTTCTACTTGTTTGGAGAAGTTGATCTTCGCTGATTCCCGTATTCAGAGATGCGTCATATTTTTTTCGCTTTTCCGGATTGGATATAATACTCCAGGCCCCATTTAAGTCTTTCATTTGCTTTTCACGTATTTCTAATTCAGATTTACTTAAATCTGGGTAATTATCTGGATGGAGAAGCCGCGCTTTCTTGACATATTCTTTCTTAATAACACTCAAATCAGCATTAGCGTCGACGCCTAGGATGTCGTAATAGTTTTTACTTCGCGGCATTACTTACTTTCTGTCATGACTTCTATAGATAAGATAAACCCTAGACTGTCCATAAGCAGCATTAGGGTGGTTTTGCCATGGATCATTTGGTCGTATGTAAACAATGTAATGAGAGTGAAGAGCTAGAGGGCTTTACTGAAAATAACCAAATTTCTGTTCGGTGTTTGAAGTGCGGCCTTACCTGGGTTCGAGATCTTACCCCCAAATGTCCGAAGTGTGGTTCCAGCAATGTACGCCCCGCATTTGAAGCAATTGTTTCCAAGTCACGAGGAACTCAACTTTCTGTGCAGAGTTCGAGGTTAATATATTTGTGCGAGCATTGTGATGCGGCGCGACTCAAGGATTACCAAACGCGAAATTCTCCAATCATGCCCAAAGACCTTCCAACTACCTAATCTCATTATGTAAAGCTTCGGCAACCCTATCTAATCCTGCAACACGAGATCCCTTTATAAGAACCACAGAGTTATCTCTAAGCAAACCACTGTCGTGCAGCTTTTCTAGCGCTTCTTCCCAAGTAGTAACTTGAACCCCGCCGTATTCCTTTACTCCAACGGAAATTACATAAGTACCTGATTTTTCTAGCCGATTGGCTATTTTCCTATGCTCCGCAGCACTTCTATCACCAAGCTCTGCCATCAGTCCTAAGACAGCTATTCTAGTTTTTGCATCAACTGAGATAAGCGTGTCAATCGCAGCGTTCATAGAAGCTGGATTAGCGTTATACGAATCGTTAATGACAAGTGTTCCGCTATTTGTCCGTCTTAAGTCCATACGCATGGGCGAAAGTTCAATCTTGGAAAGCGAGTCAACAAGAGAACTTTGGTTTAACCCAATCGTTAAGCCTGCGGAAACTGCTGCGAGAGCGTTACTGATATTATGCACTCCCGGGATATTCAATTTCACGGCATCAATACCCCACGGTGTTCGTAGTGTAAATGATGCGCAAATATTTTCATCCATCAGAATATTTTCTGCTAAAACGTCAGCGTCATGAAAACCAAATGTTACGATTTCTGCGTTCGTTCTTGAAGCCATTGACAGTACACGCTCATCTTCAGCATTTAGTATGGCTGTTCCGGATTCTGGCAAACTTTCAATGAGTTCTCCTTTGGTTAAGGCTATTTCTTCTTCATTTGTAAAAAATTCTGTATGCGCCGCACTTACCTGTGTTACCAAACCGATGCTCGGCGATGCTATTTCGCACAGTTCTCGTATTTGCCCAGGACCTCTCGCTCCCATTTCCAAGACAACATGTTTCGTAGAATCATCAAATGAAAGAAGAGTTAAGGGAACGCCGATTTCGTTATTGTGCGAGAATTTACTTACTTTCGTTGGATAATGGTCGGAAAGGCACGCATAGAGAATATCTTTCGTAGTTGTTTTACCGACAGAACCAGTAATACCAATAACTTCTCCTTGAATTTTTGTTCTTGCGTACTTTGCTAAATCTTGAAATGCTTTGAGTGTGTCTTCTACATGAATCGCGTTCCCATTAGCGCTTCCATGGCTGAATAAATGTGCTTTTGCACCTATCTGAAACGCTTCACGTACATACTCATGTCCATCTCTTTCTGCGATTAGGGGTACAAATAACTCTCCTTTTTGAAGAGTTCGTGTATCAATGGACACTCCGTCTACGCTCAGTGATTGATCGCCAAAGATCTTCCCTTGGCAAGCATCTGCTATCTCTTGAAGCGTTAGTTGCAAGGGCACTGGGTGACCATTCTACGGAAGGTAAGGAACCGGATCAACAGGTGCTCCGCTGACCCGAACCTCAAAATGCAAATGAGGGCCCGTTGACAATCCCGTACTCCCACAAGCTCCAACATTTTCTCCTACGACAACATACTCTTCACGTTGAACGAAGATATTTGATAAGTGTCCATATAAAGTTGAAATTGAGTTTGCATGCTGGATGATTACCGCGTAGCCATAACCTCCGTAATATTCGGCAGCTATGACGATTCCATCGCTAGCGGCTCGTATAGCATCACCAGTCCAACAATTAAAATCAACTCCATTATGCATTCTCGCATAACCCAGTATCGGGTGCATCCTCATCCCAAACCCTGATGTAATCGCCCCCGGAGATGGATAGACCCATCCGGATTCCGTTATTTCTCCTAAACGTGCTTCTAGTTCCGCACGTCTTCGCGCTTCTTCTAATTCCCTAGCAATTCTCTCTTCTTCGGCGGCAATGTAATTAGTAATATCTTCTTCTTCTTGAATCGCAGTTGCCAGCATTGAATTCCAATGTTCTTTACGAACATCTAGTTCAGCTTTTAATTCTGCTTGTACCGCTTTTTGGGCTTCGAGTTTCACTCTTACTTCTTCGAGTTCATCACGTATCAAGTCTGCTTCATCTTGAGCAAGAGCCGCTTTCGTGAGTAGATATGACCTCTCCTGTTGTATTAACTTCAACTGATCAAGGACGTCATTTGTGTCACTGCTTACTAAATCAAGTAGGGCGATTTTATGAGCGGCAATCGTTGCATCTTCCGCTTCAAACCATGCCTCTGTTCTTCGATCACTCAAACCGATATACGATTCTACTGCGTAAGCGATTGCCCTATCCTCAAGAAAAGTTATCTGACTAGCAATAGCAAGGAAGCCTTCTTGAGCTTCAATCTTCTGGTCAAGTGCGGCTTTAAGTCGTTGTTCCGCTGCTTGTTCTTTAGCCTCCTGAAGATTAACTAGCG
>Ga0315322_10000759_pt1 | contig 24341 bp, 20 predicted proteins | sample M110021515metaG_FD_203461 | JGI IMG/M metagenome (GOLD analysis project Ga0315322, IMG submission 203461) | Ammonia-oxidizing marine archaeal communities from Monterey Bay, California, United States - M1 100m 21515 | ecosystem: Environmental > Aquatic > Marine > Intertidal zone | place: USA...
CTATTGGTGAGTGATCAGCAAGCCCAGACCCACCCCTTTGTTATGCGTAGGCTGCCTGGGCTGATTTCCTTCGATAGCGGGGCTGTCGCCGGGGCAAGAGTGCGCATCGATGGCATAGACATGGGTCTGACTCCGCTTATAGATATTCCAGTTGAGGCAGGCGAACATCAGTTGTCTTTTTCCAGAGATCGCTACCTTGATTACGGAGAGGTAATCGAAATCGAAGGTCGCGAAGTTAAACAGCAGTTTATGGCTGTACTCGAGCCGGCTTGGGCTACAGTAAGCATCCGTTCCCAGCCATCCGGAGCTGATGTATTAGTGGACGGGGAGACTGTTGGCGTGACACCTATCAATGCAGAGATTTTGCAGGGCGGAAGAAACCTATTGGTTAAACTTGGCGGGCATAAAGTCTGGCAGGAAGATTTCGACGTGATAGCTGGTGAAGATTTTTCTCTTGATGAAATTACTCTCGAGCAGGCAGATGGTCTGGTGTTTATTCGCTCGAATCCGGTTGCTGCCAGCGTAACTATCGGCGGCGAGTTCAAAGGAGTAACGCCGCTTGAGGTTGCTTTGCCGCCAGGGGTCGATCACGAGCTGAGTTTTTTCAAGAACGGCTATAACTCCAATAGAGTATCCCTGCGAACCGAGGCAGATCAGGAACGCGAGCTTAACGTCAACCTCGACCCGGTGCTGGCAAACGTTCGCGTTCTGGCACAGCCTGAAGACGCGGAGCTTTTCGTCAATGGTGAATTGAGAGGTTTGGCTAATCAGACAATCGAATTGATGGCGGCCAGCCAGCAGATCGAAATTCGTAAAGCCGGCTACGTGCCCTATACAACAGAATTCACATCACGACCCGGTCTTGATCAGGAGATTCGCGTAAGCCTGAAATCTCTGGAACAGGCTCGTCAGGAACAGATTAAACCGGTAATTGTTTCAGCGGCGGGGCAGACGCTGAAATTATTTTATCCTGGCGCGTTCACCATGGGAGCGTCACGCAGGGAAGCAGGTAGAAGACCCAATGAAACCCTCAGGGAGATTCAATTGGAGCAGCCTTTTTATATGAGCCTGCAGGAAGTGACTAATGCTGAATACAGGATGTTCAACGCAGACCATTCGTCGGGAACTCTACAGGGGCTCACTCTGGATAACATGGCTCAGCCGGTAGTTCGCATTACTTGGGACCAGGCTGCGCTGTTTTGCAACTGGCTTAGCGAGCAGGAATCATTACCTCCATTTTATGAAGTAGTTGGCGAGGAAGTTGTGGGTTTCTATCCCGAGTCTAGCGGTTATCGATTGCCCAGCGAGGCAGAATGGGCCTGGGCAGCCAGAACCGATGGTAGCGGATCGCAGTTAAAGTATTCATGGGGTGAGCAATTACCACCTACGGAAAATGCCGGTAACTTTGCAGATGTCACTGCGCAATCGTATCTGGGAGAGATTATCTTCGGATACGATGATGGCTATCTGGCAACTGCACCGGTAGGCAATTATCAGCCGAATTATCATGGCCTGCTGGACATGGCAGGCAATGCGGCGGAATGGGTTCACGACTTCTACGGCGCAGCGGGATCGTTGGGCGGCGTCGAAGTGGACCCCCTTGGTCCAATAGATGGCCAGTTTCATACTATCCGTGGTTCAAGCTGGGCCCATGGCGCTATTACCGAGATGCGACTATCGTTCAGGGACTTCGGCGAAGAAGCTCGTGACGATGTGGGCTTTCGGGTTGCGAGATACCTGGAGGAATAAGCCGATGAAAATATTCAAGCGGATTATGCTGATGGTGCTCTTCGTCTTCGCTTCTCTTTCGCTTATAGCTGCAGAACCTCAAGCGGCTGAAGATGAGACTAATAGTGATGCCGCCGGTGATCTTTCCATTCAGCCAGACGAGCAAGCGGACAGCGAGCAAGACTCCGAAGAAGTGATTCTCAGCGATGAAGAACTGGAAGGGGAAGGGCCGGGTCGGTTTATACCTACAGAACAAATTTCACAAGATTTGGGAGTTTCATTTCCTGTTGATATCTGAACTAGAGTTTGAAGTAAAGGCGAAACTATGAAGCAAGGATTGTTATCGGAAGCACTCTATCAATTATGTGCATTGATCATAGCTGTGATTGTGGTGCATGCAGCTTATGTTGCTGTAATTAGGCCCAATGCAGATCTGATTCAGGAGCAGCAGAACATTCTGCAACAAACTGATGAAAATTTCGTGCCTGAACGATCAGTTTATATAATTCTGAAGGACTTCGAGCAGGAGACATGCATTATTCTTTTGCTATGGGCAATTTCGATTATAGGGATGAAAACTCAAAAGACAGTGCGCGAAAGAAGGCTGCTGGAAAAAACTTTGATACAAGTTTCGGATGGCATGAGTATTTTGCCGGAAGATGCGCGCAACTTTGCGAGGCCGGTGCAGGCATTGCCTGATAATGAAAGAGAATTTCTTTTGCCTAGAGCGCTGCTGGTTGGGCTTCATAGATTTCAAACTACGCGCAATATTCAGGATGTCTCAACCACGGTGAAAGACACTTGTGAGACTGAAGCCGAGAGAATGGAAACCGAACTTACGATTGTGCGGTATATAGCATGGGCGATTCCTTCCATTGGGTTTTTGGGAACAGTGCGTGGTATTGGCACCGCATTGGGCCAAGCCTATCAGGCTGTGAGTGGAGATATCGTTGGTGTAACTGTCAGTCTGGGTGTGGCATTTAATTCAACTTTTGTTGCGCTGGTAGTAAGTATTTTCCTGATGTTTTTATTGCATCAATTGCAATTGCTTCAGGACCGACTGGTGCTGGATTGTCAGAACTATGCCGATGAAAGAATGATTAGGCATTTGCAGGTGCCGGAGAAGGGTAGCCATATATGAGCTTAAAGGTTATCGAATTAAACGATAACGCCATCAATGTTGGCGATGAATCGGGGCTGATTCTAGAAAGCCTCGGATTCGCACTGGCACTGGAAAACAAGATTGAACTTGGCGAAAGCGCCGAGCAACAAGCGCGATTGCAGCCTACCAACAGCTACAACAAATTCTGGCACGAGCTATCCATGGAGCCCCTGTCCAGACATAGAGGAGTTCGTCATCTGGCGGACCTTGCCTATGCCCAGTTAATGCATCTGGCAGAACTTGGTGACATCGACTCGGATGTCATTTTTGCAGTGCCCGGGAATTTCACGCGCCAGCAACTGGCGATATTACTGGGCCTTGCCAAGCAGAGCCCTTTCAATCCGGTTGGGCTGGTGGACTCGGCGCTGGCTGGCGCATTGAATACAGCAAGCAGTGAGTCGGTGGTATATGCGGACATTCAGCTTCATCAAGTGGTATTGAGCAAACTGCTGCGGGAAGGAAACACGCTGAAGACAGAGTCGGTTATCCAGGTCCCCGGGGTTGGCAGTCAGAACTTCATGAACCTGATGATGGAGTTGGCTACCGGATTATTCATCCAGCAATGCAGATTCAATCCTCAGCACAACGCTGAATCGGAGCAACAACTATACAACGCGCTGCCCCACTGGCTGCAGCAGGATGAAAACGATGACAATAGCCTGATTCTGGAATTGCGCTCGCACAGTAATGTACACACAGCTAAGATGCCCAGAGAAAGTCTGAGGAGCAACCTGGCGCAGTACTATGAGAAAATTAGCGAGCAATTGCTCGCCCTCACTATCCAGCAGGATAGTCAGCTAATTCTGAGCAAGGGCATGAATGACCTTCCGGGCTTTGTGAGTTCAATAAGCGAGCTTGGCGATATTCAGGTATTGAGCAGGGACGCGGTCAACTCCGCATGTATTGCCTATCAGCATCACATTATTCGTCCGGCGGATGAGATTCATCTGATTAACGCGCTGACGATTGAGGGTTCAGACTCAGCCAGTAGTAATGCCCGCGAGCCTCAGCCAGACCAAAAGCTCAATCCGACTCATGTGTTGTTCTGCAATCGGGCAGTGCCTATAGCTTCACTAGACATCATTAATGCGGACAAACTTAATGGCGATTCTGCACCGCTTTCCTCGTTAGTGGTTTCCGCCAGAGACAAGCCGAGACAGCTTGGGTTGATTGAGCTGGCAAGCGATGGTGTTTTTCTGGACAGTAGTTCCGAGATTTTTTTGCTCAATGAGAAGCCGGTGACTGGCAGACAGAAGCTAAAGTTGGGAGATAATTTGCGAGTACATGAAAGTAGTGATGAACTTCGACTTATACAGGTAAGCGATGGCGAGTAATAAACAAAAGAGAAGGGATCTTGATCCACTGAGCCTGGCATTTCTCGATGTGATGTTTTGTGGCTTTGGTGCGGTGATCCTTATTTTTTTGATTCTCGACCATACCAGTACGGTAGCCGATGTGATTTCCAATCCGGAAGTAACCGCAGAAATAAATTTGCTTGAGGAGGAAGTTCTGCAGGGAGAACTCGGTCTGGTTGAATTACGCAATACTGTTTCTGATGTAAGTTTTGACGTAGTTGACGCGCAGGGCTTGGCGCGACAGATCCAGCAGCAGATTGAAACGTTTCTTCAGGAGTTGGCTGCGTTGGAAAACAGCAGCGTCGCAACCGAAGACAGTGTCGAGCAATTAAGAGCAGATGTTGAGGCTCTGGAGGAAGAATTATTACGACTACAGGCCAGCGCATTCGAGCAGGAAGGAAGCAGCGTTCGGCAATTTATCGGCGACGGTAATAGACAATATTTGTCCGGTTTGTTTCTCGGCGGCCAGCGAATTCTTGTTCTGGTAGATAGCTCCGCCAGTATGCTGGACAGCACCCTGGTTAATATCATCCGAACTAGAAATATGCCGGTGGCTAACAAGCTACAGGCTCCTAAATGGCAGAGGGTGGTGAAGACTGTGGACTGGATTAGTACACAGCTGCCTATTACCAGCCGTTATCAGATTTGGAATTTTAGTGACAGCACCAGCAGTCTGCTGGGAGGCGATCGCAATTTCTGGCATGAAGTGGCAGACCGGGACGGATTAAATGCGGCTATAGACGGTGTGAATACACTGGTGCCGGCAAATGGCACGAATATGGAGCAGGTATTCCGTGCAGTGGCCAATATGTCGCCCTTGCCGGATAACATATTTCTGATTACAGACGGTCTGCCTACTATTAGTGATCGTGGTTCGAGAGACGCATTGGTGACTCCGGCAAGGCGTCTGGAGCTTTATGAAGAGGCAGTTGAAGAATTGCCAGCCGGAGTACCGGTTAATGTGGTATTGATGCCGCTGGAAGGAGACCCCAGCGCGGCAGCCGCCTATTGGCAACTGGCCCAGTTCACGCAGGGATCTTTCCTGACCCCATCGAAGGATTGGCCATGAGAAAAAACAAGCGCCAAACAGATTCTTTTTCTGTGTCTTTTCTGGACGTAGCGGCTTGTGGCTTTGGCGCGATGATTATTCTGCTGATGATTACCAAATCTTCCGCACCAGAAATGATTGAGTTCACAGATGTGACTCCAGCCGGAGCCATCAATGAATTGCAGGAACAACTGTTTGCCATACGCGGCGAGACAACAATTCTCAACCGCGATCTGAATGCAAAGCACGAACAATTGTCTTCATTAACCGATCGTATTGCGCGGCTTAGAAGAGATCTGGATGATGCGCAAGGACGCTTTCAGACTTCCAATCAGCTTTCTTTTGAAATCACCGACGAAATTGGTCGCCTGTCCATCGCTCAGCAAACCATGACGGAAGAGATGCAACGGCTTTTGGCGGACAGTGTCGCACCAACTAATAACGTAATCGGTGGCGTGCCGGTGGACAGCGAATACATTATTTTTGTCATCGATACTTCCGGAAGCATGTTTAACAATCCGAGCTGGCAGAAGATGCTTGGCGTGATTGATGACACCTTGAACGTGTATCCTGAAGTTAAAGGCATTCAGGTAATGAATGATATGGGTGACTATATGTTCGACTCCTATCGGGGAGAGTGGATCCCGGACACTCCCGGTCGGCGAAACCAGATAATGAGCACCCTGAGGAACTGGAATCCTTTTAGTAATAGTAGCCCTGTAGAAGGAGTGACACGGGCAATTAATACCTTTTATTCCTCGGACAAGAAAATTAGTATCTATGTACTCGGCGATGACTTTCAGCCCGGGGGCTCCATACAGGATGTGCTGCGTACAATAGACCGTATAAATGTGGAAGATGAGAATGGCGACAGGCTGGTAAGAATCCACGGAATAGGGTTTCCCACCATCTTTGCTGGCCCATCTCGGTTCCACCAGAGTGTTTATCGATATTCCACGCTTATGCGCGAGATGACACAGCGAAATGGTGGTACATTTGTGGGGCTGAATGATTTTCAGTAGGGTGCAGGTATCACTGCATGGGTAAAATTGAGGTAACCATGACAAAAATAGAAACAGGCAAGCGTGGTTGGAAATTACTAAAGCGAGTCTCCGTATTAATGCTGGCCTCAGTGCTTTCAGCCTGTGGTGTTAGCAACGTAGTCATCGACGGTAGTTTTCCCACTCCAAATATAAGCAAACTGCCTCTAACTGTTGCTGTTCTTTACGACGATGCTCTGCGAGCATTTTCCTATATGGAGTATTCCGAGACTGGGCAGGAAGAAATTAATATAGAAAGCGGTCAATCTCATATACAGCTTTTCAATTCCGTACTCCCGGCAATGTTTGAGAATGTAGTGCAATTACAAACTGCAGAGCAGGCGGCCAGCAGTGGGGCCGATGCGATCTTTATACCGGCTATCGAAGAATTTCAGCTAGCGCTGCCGAGCAAGACCCGGCTTGACGTGTATGAAGTGTGGATTAAATACAATATGCGTTTGGAAAGTCCGGCGGGTGAATATATTGCAGACTGGGTTCTTACTTCATATGGTAAAACTCCAACTGAAACATTTCGATCTAACGAAGCGGCAATTAACGAGGCTGCAATCGTTGCGTTGAGAGACTTAGCTTCGAGCTTTTCCCTGAGCTTTACGCAGGTGCCCGAAGTTAGAGATTGGCTCGATTCCCAATAAATTGATTTGCGTTACTTTTGTTCAATTAAGAGACAGCCTAATTGAAGACCGTTTAACAGAGATAGTTTGATGAAGTCATTAATAGCAGAAGCACTAAAAACAGGAACGAAGTTGGTTAAGCTGGCGCTGTTGTTGAGCGGGCTGCTGGTATTGGTAGCCTGTACCAGTACTACTGTTGACGAATTTCGCCAGGGCGAGACCGGAATTGATAGTGACGAGTCGATTGTAATTTTGGGCAGACGTCAGGCCAGTGATTATGAAACACGGGCTGAATTTGTGGATTGTGTTGGTGATCGCATGAATCAGGGCTCTGGTGCTATTAGTGTTATTCCGGAACAGGAATTTGTTGACGCCATGTTCCCCTGGTTTGAGCCTCGCACAGCACCGCTTAGAACGCAGGACCTCGAAAAACTCATGGCTGAGCAAGTAGTCGCTGACAAGATGGATGAATTCGGAGTTCGTTATATTGTATGGCTTGATGGTTTTACAAAAACCACCGACAGAAGTGGTTCAATTTCCTGCACCGTCGGCCCGGGTGGTGCAGGTTGTTTTGGATTCGGTTCCTGGGAAGATGATGCAAACTTTGATGCTAGAGTGTGGGATGTGGGCACCTTCTCCAATGTTGGTACCATCAGTACCGATGCGACCGGACAATCTTATATCCCCGCCCTTGTAATACCTATTCCTCTTGTAGCGAGAGTTGAAGCCAATGCCTGTAGCAGGTTGGCGGACCAGCTTAAAGGTTTTGTAAACGGCGGTTAATCAGAAGCTGTTTTCAATCAGGTATCTTTTCAATTGAATGCTTTTAGACATTTAGGTGGCGCTATGAAAAATTCGGACTACGTTGGTTTGAACGAGATGGGTTTATCCAAAATAGGTTTGAACATGACCTTTTTAAAGCCAATTACATTGAAGAAAACGGTGGCGATACTTTTATTGGCTGTCAGCTCATTGACAGTCTCTTCCTGTGCAGTGAACCCCGCAACCGGAGGGGCGAATCTGGTTTTGATGTCAGAGACCCGTGAAAAGGAAATCGGTCTCGAAGAACATGAAAAAGTATTGGCCAGTATGCCGCTCTTTGAAGACCAGAAATTATTGTCTTATGTAAGAGAGGTTGGTGAAAAAGTCGCAAAAGTCAGCCATCGACCTGATCTCGAATACCAATTCCATATTATAGACAGTCCGGACATTAACGCTTTCGCCTTGCCCGGTGGATATGTTTATGTAAACCGTGGACTATTAACATTTTTGAATAATGAAGCCGATCTCGCGGCGGTACTCGCTCACGAAATCGGACACATTACTGCCCGACATGCAGTTCAACAGCAGGCAAGAGGGCGACTGGCAGAAACCGCAGCCACGGTGGGTGGCTTCGTAACTGCAGTGGTGACCCGGTCGGGTTATGTAGGCTCACAAATAAGTCAGGTAGCTTCTATTTGGGCACAAACCGGACTAAGCGGATTCGGCCGTGAACACGAATTGGAAGCGGATAGTCTGGGAGCCGAGTATCTGGTTAACGCCGGCTATGATCCCAGCGCGATGATAGATGTTATTTCAGTGCTAAAGAATCAGGAAGATTTTACCAGACGGGTTACCGGCGGAGGCGGAGGGTATCATGGGCTATTCGCAACCCACCCCCGAAATGACACGCGATTGCAGCAAGCTATCGAAGAAGTCGCGAATATTTCCGAAAACGAAATAATTGAAAACGACAATACCAACTTCCGCGATGCCATAGATGGATTGATCATAGGGCAAAGCGCACAGTCGCAATCAAATGAAACACGTAATCGCTACTATCAGTCTTTGCTGGGCTATACCTTGGTTTTTCCCGATGAATGGGAAATAGATGAAACCACGACAACGGTTATGGCCTCCCTGCCCGGAACAGCCTCGCTAAGAATTGGGGCGCAGCGGATTCAGGACAATATTGAACCCCGGGTATTTATCCGTGACAATATGGGAGTTGCAGGGTTGCAAAAATCTGAAGTATTGGCCCAGTATAGATTGTTAGGACACACCGGTACGGCAATTTCACCTGAAAGCGGAAACTTGGAGAGGGTAGCGGCAATCTACTTTGGCCCCAGAGTTTATACTTTTCGTGGTGAGATCTTGGATACATCATCAGCTGATGAAATCGATGCACAAATTTTGTCTGCGATTCGTACATTCAGATCGATTCAGCGAGGAGAGGCTGTCGCTGGCACAGAGGCAAAGATCAAATTTGTCCAGGCCAGCGAATATTTTGACTTCGGTGTAATAGCCCAATCCAGCAAAATAGCCAATTATCCTGAAGAAACCCTTCGTCTACTCAATGGTTATTATCCTGTTGGAGGCCCCGAAGAAGGGGACTGGATAAAGCTGGTCGAGTAAGAAACTCCCCCAAGTGTTTGTTTTTACTGCTCACAGGGTTAAACTTGGCTTTACCCCTGTCTTGTCCCTATCTGATAGTAAATGGGCCCCGGCCTGCAGATAACATAAGAATTCGAATATGGCGACCACAGTGCAAAACTCAAACACCAATACTCTCGTAGATCTTAAGGATTTCCTTGACGGTCTTCGGGCGGATGGCCGAATTAATCAACAGGGTTACGGCGAAGCGTTGATCGGTCGGAGATCGGCAGAGGACCGCAACAAACATGTTTTGCACTATCTCGCCGATCTTGGCTTAAATGACAGAAAGGCCGAAGGTCGAAAGCAGGCATATAAGGAAGGCACGTTGAGTTTGAGGCTAAGTGGTGCACAAAAAGTGGCAACCGGTCTAACCACCGTCAACGAAATACTTCGCGTAACACCAGAAAACAAAAATTAGACCGAGAATGGTTTAGAATGGGAGCAGCTAATCTGGCTTGACCCCGACACTCACTATGGATGCAAAAAAAACAGAAAATCCTGAAGAAATCCTGGTGATAGGACCGTCCTGGGTTGGTGATATGGTTATGGCGCAGGTTTTGTTCAAGCGTCTTAAAATAAAGAATCCGGGATGCAGTATTACGGTTTTGGCGCCGGACTGGACGAGACCGATTCTGGATCGTATGCCCGAGGTAGAGTTCAGCATTCCCGACCCGACGGGCCATGGCGAACTTGCTTTGGAGGCGAGGAGATCACTGGGTATATCCCTGAGGAGACGCCAATTTACCATGGCGATTATATTGCCAAATTCGTTCAAGTCAGCTCTCATTCCCTACCACGCAAAAATTCCTCGACGTATCGCCTGGAGAGGTGAATTCAGGGGCATGCTGCTTACTGACAGTTATGTGCTCAACAGGGAGAAATTTCCGCTTATGGTGCAGCGCTTTGCAGCATTGGCAGAGTTCAAACAGGATAAGCCACCGCAGAACATAGCCCAGCCGCGGCTCAATATTGACCCTAATAATCTGACTTGCACGTTACAGAAGCTTGAATTGGACCCAAAGTCGGAAGAAAAAATTCTCGCGATTTGCCCCGGCGCAGAGTTTGGTGTTTCCAAGCAGTGGCCCGCCGAGCACTTTGCATCCAGTTGTCGGCCTCTCATCGCCGACGGTTGGAAAGTATGGATCTTTGGCTCCGCCAATGACGAGACTATTGCCGGAGAGATTCTAGGTGAGTTGAATGACACCGAGCAGCAATCCTGCGTAAATCTGTGTGGAAAAACTAGTCTGGAAGAAGCAATCGATCTACTGTCTCTGGTAAAAGTTGTTATTTCCAATGATTCAGGGCTAATGCATATCTCAGCAGCGCTCGATAAACCTGTAATTGCCTTATATGGATCGACCTCACCGGAATTTACGCCGCCAATGGCCAGTAAGGTTAGATTGCTTGCTACTGATATAGAGTGTCGTCCATGTTTCAAGCGAAATTGCCCTTATGGCCATCAAAAATGTATGCAGGATTTGAAGCCGGAACTGGCTCTTAACGCGGTTGCGGATCTAACAGCAGAGTTATAGTTAGCATCCTGACTCAAAGGAAAATGAATTGCGTGTACTAATAGTAAAAGTATCTTCACTGGGGGATATTATCCACACACTGCCAGCAGTGACGGATGCTTGCCGCGCCCATAAAGATCTAGTTTTCGACTGGGTCGTAGAAGAGAGCTTCGCAGAAGTTCCTGGCTGGCATCCGGCAGTAGAAAATGTAATTCCAGTTGCTATTCGACGCTGGAGAAGAAACCTCATTAAGACTTATCTCAACCACGAGTTTCGCGCTTTCAAGAAATCCTTGCAGGGAGTGCATTATGATCTGGTGATCGATGCCCAAGGATTAATCAAGAGTGGAATGATAAGCCGTATTTCGAAAGGACTAACGGTGGGGTTGAGCAATAGAACTATTCGCGAGCCTATGGCTACATTATTTTATAATAAGGCTTATTCAGTACCGTGGACCGAACACGCAGTCGACAGAGTAAGAGAACTATTCTCCCGCGCCTTGCAATACGAATATGATAAAGATCATGTTGATTACGGAATAGAGCTTAAAAAATTTCCGCAACTCGATTCCGTAAAGAATTTTGATGATGAAAAATCACTTGTCTTTCTACACGGAACAACCTGGAGCACCAAGCACTGGCCCGAACATTATTGGCGTCGACTCGCCCACCTTGCCGCGACTGAAGGCTATAGAGTGCTATTACCCTGGGGAGATCAGCAGGAGAAGCAACGGGCTGAACTCATTGCTCAAGGGAATGACCTGGCAACCGTTCTCGACAAAGAAACGCTTTCCGGTTTGGCCAGTCGTATTCAACAATCAGAGGGAGTTATCGCGGTAGACACAGGCTTGGGTCATATGGCGGCAGCGCTATCCAAGCCGACGATTTCTCTTTATGGGCCAACAGATCCTGGCCTCTCCGGGACATATGGCAACATGCAATTACACCTTAACTCCAATCTCAATTGTGCGCCCTGTGTCAAAAAAGTTTGTAACTATTCAGGGCCTGGCGTTACAGATGAATATGAAAGTAAATCATTCGCGGTTCTGCCCCCGTGCTTCTCCAGCCACAAGCCGGAAATGGTCTGGCAGCAATTCAAGGAATTGCTGAACAAGTCCTCAAGTAAGCTGGAACTGACGCAATGAATTTGAGCTTTCTGATCTACACCTATTTCCCCTATGGTGGGCAGCAGAGAGACTTCTTGAGAATCCTTAATGAATGCCTGAGCCGCGGTAATCAGGTGACTGTATATACACGTCAATGGCAAGGAGATATTCCTGAAGGTGTGGATCTGGTTATTGTTCCAGTACAGTCAACAAACAGGATAAAGCTTTACCGTGAATTCACCGAATGGGTCGGCGATGCATTAAGCAAAGCTGAGGACTCCTTGATTGTGGGCTTCAATAAGATGCCATTGCTGGACGTCTATTTTGCGGCGGATCCTTGCTTTGCCGAAAAGGCAGAGACTCAGCGAGGGATTTACTATCGCTTTACGCCGCGCTTCAAACATTTTAAATCCTATGAAGAATCCTTGTTTGGAAAGGACAGTAAGGCAGAGATCATGTTGCTATCTCCCCAGCAACGGAGAGATTTCGCTAAACACTATCCATACTGCGAATCGCGATTTCATGATGTGCCGCCGGGTATTGATAGAGACAGAAGAGTTGACCAACGGGACACGAAAGCCCGGGCAGAATTAAGAAAGGATTTCGGCATACAGGATGATCAATTTTTGATTTTGCAGATTGGCTCCGGCTTTCGGGTGAAAGGCGTCGACCGGTCCCTTAAGGCGTTGGCATCCCTGGATAGGGAAATGCGGGATAAATGTCGCTTCATTCTTATCGGGCAGGACAAGCCATCCCGCTTTCAACGTCTGGCCAATAGGCTTGGACTTAAAGACTTGGTGACAATTTTGCCGGGCAGGGATGATATACCGAGATTCCTGGCTGCAGCTGATTTATTACTTCACCCGGCCTATATGGAGAGCGCTGGCTATGTGCTGTTGGAGGCGACGATCGCAGGTCTTCCAGTGCTTACTACGGCCACTTGCGGATATGCATTTCATATCGAAAAAGCAGGCTCCGGAGAGGTTTGTTCGGAACCATTTCAGCAGCAGGATCTGGATTCGCGGTTAAAAGACATGTTGCTGCAACTACCCGATGCCGATTGGTCGGCTAGTGGATTGGAATATGGAAAGAATGATGAACTGTACTCGTTGCCACAATTCGCAGCACAACTTATTGAGGAGGCTGCCCGCAAAAAGCAGGCCGCTAGTTCATGAGTACACTTTTCTTCAATGACTTTTTTGCAGATTCATTCTCGGAAAATGACCCCTATGTATTCCTGCGGGACATACAAGGAGATGTTTATCGGGACGTAAAAGGCAGAGTGACAAAACGCTTTAGTCATCAGGGCAAGAGCTATTTTGTCAAACTACATTCAGGAGTTGGCTGGTCGGAGATTCTGAAAAACTTGCTACAACTTCGACTGCCAATACTTGGAGCACGCAATGAGTGGCAGGCAGTAAGTCGTTTACAGGAATTGGGAATTGACACAATGACAGTAGCAGCCTATGGAGAAAAGGGCTGGAATCCTGCCACGCGAAAGTCATTTATCATAACCGAAGACCTGAGCAATACCCGCAGTCTAGAGGACATTTGTGGCCAGTGGCCGGAGCAGGCAGTTGATTTTTCTACAAAGAAACAGTTGATCGAGAAGCTAGCGAATGTAAGTCGACTTTTACACCAGAATGGAATTTGTCATAGAGATTATTATATTTGCCATTTCCTATTAGATCTGGATTCTCAGCGAGAGGACAGTCAGGGGGGTGAATCAATTCTAAAAGTTTCAGTCATTGATCTGCATCGTGCATTGATAAAAAGCAATCTGTCCAAACGCTGGATTATCAAGGATGTTGCAGGGCTCTATTTTTCCGCCATGGATATAGGTCTGACCCAGCGAGATCTGTTCAGATTCATGAAGTGTTATCAGCATCAAGAACTCCGCCAGTGTCTGCAAAGTGATGCAGGCTTCTGGCGAGCTGTAGAGAAACGAGCCGTGTCAATGTACAGAAGATTGAGTGGCGGGGGGTAGCATGTCCAGGCTCTCTGGCTCAGAAATTGCTTCAATGGGCAGACAGCTGTCTACACCATTTCACATTTCTATCCTGAAGAATAATAAAGCTATCGATTTTAGGGTAGACAGTATTCTGCGGATCGTTCCGGGACGACGCTTTGTTGCTGTTGGTACGTGGCAAGAAAAGACTGTGATCCTGAAGCTGTTCTTTGATCAAAAATCCTGGAAGACAAATATATTTCGGGATGTAGATGGCATCAGGCATTTAAAAGAGGCTGGTATTCCGACAGCGGAACTGGTTTTGCAAACCACTACCGAAGATAGTGTCGCTGGCGCACTTCTATTTGAGTATCTGGAAACCGGAGAAGGGCTTAGCAGCCTATTCGAGCATGCAGAGGATGACAGGGAACAGGATGATATTCTCCATAGGGCAATTACCAGTATAGCCAGCTGTCATCGGGCAGGCCTATGGCAAGCCGATATTCATCTGGATAACTTCATGTTGTATCAGGATACGGTGCACGTGATTGATGGTGGAGATATCAAATTTTCTGAAGGTAGTTTGAATGCGGAAGTTTGCCTTAACAATATGGCATTATTTCTCGCCCAACTAGCGGTTCGATTTGATCAAAAATCAGCAGAATACTTGCAGCTCTATTACCGGCACATGCCTGAACTCAGAGTCGAAGGTTCACAGAAGTTCCAAGAACGTATAACAGCCGCACGTATCAACCGGTTGGATAACTATGAGAAAAAGCTATTTCGGTCAACCACGGCGCACTGCTGCGAAAGAATCGATGGAAAGTTTGTAGTCTATGACAGGTCGATAGAATCAGATGGCTTACAGAAGTTTATAATTGATCCGGATAGTTTTATCGTCGAGGAGCGCCTTATGAAGAAAGGGAACTCTTCAACTCTCGCGTTGGTTGAGATTGGCGATTCAAAATACGTATTGAAGCGTTACAATATGAAGGGTTTCTGGCACCGAATTTCCCGGTCTTTGCGCCCCAGTCGGGCACACCATTCATGGCGAAATGCATTGATATTGAAGATGTTGGGGATTGAGACGCCGATGCCTTACCTTTTCATGGAGAAACGAATTCTGGGAGTGTTTCGAAGTACGGCATATTATCTCAGCGAGTGGGTCGATCATGAAAACTTCGGTGAGGAAATTGATGCAGATACAATTTCGGATGACCGATTTGAATTAGCCGTAGACCTGTTTAGGCAGATGTTTAGTATATTGAGTACCTACAGAATCAGTCACGGTGATACAAAAGCCAGCAATTTTATCATAAGAGACGGCGAGATAGTTGTACTGGATCTAGACTCTATGAAGCGGCACGGAGCTGGAAAGAACTTTGAAGAAAAGCGTAGCAAAGATTTGGGCAGATTTCGCCGCAACTGGAATAGCTCGAGAATGCAGAAGCGAGCAGACGAAGCGATAATTGCACTAGAAAGAGAATTCACAGGATAAACCATGAGCATTTATACACTTGGTTTGGCAGGAGCAGTTGGACATGATCCGGCTGCGGCGCTGTTTAAGGATCAGCAATTGGTCGCAGCTGTTGAAGAAGAACGCATGCTGCGACGAAAGCATGCCAGCAGTGAAGCTCCTTATCATGCTGCTCGTCAGTGTTTCGAGATCGCGGGAATCCGCCCGTCAAAAATTAGTCGTGTGGCGATTCCTTTTGCCCCGATAAATCTATTCAATAAGGCGCGTTGGCATTATGCCTATCGGCATTGGTACGCACCGGATCGTGCAGTAGATGGCGTACTTAATGGCAACCGTCGCTACCGACGATACCTGAAAGACCTTAATGAGTTATTGGTAAAATTGCATATAGATCCTCAGCAGGTTGAACTGGTGCCGGTGCAGCATCAGATAGCGCACGCAAGCAGCTGCTATCACATCAATGAATCAGACGAGAAAACGGCAATTCTTTGTCTGGATTCCAAAGGAGAGTACTCAAATATTTTTTTGGGATACGGTGAGAACGGGGAAATTGTTCGAATAAAGGAGTTTTATAATCCGGACTCCTTATGTGGAATGTATGCAGCGCTTACTGACTACCTCGGCTTTGAGATACTGGATGGTGAATTCAAGGTAATGGGTATCGCTCCTTTTGGCGACCCGGAAAAATATGATCTGAGCTCGTTAGCGAAATTCAATGGCAAGAAGTTCAAGGTGGATAATACCTTGATTGGCACGGTTGGTCTGCGGCGATACAAGGCTAAATCTAAAGGGCACTATTTTAGTAAGAAGCTGGTGGAAATGCTGGGGCCGAGAAGAGTAGGCAATCTTACTGATGACCCCTATGTCCACTATGCAGCTTCAATACAGAAATTATATGAAGATTTAACCGTTGAAATAGTAGAGCACTTTCTCGGCGATATCCTGGATGAAACCGGCAGGCTGGCCATATCCGGTACCGGCTCCATGAATATACGATTGAACCGAAGGCTACAGGCCTTACCCCGGGTGAAGAAGCTGATAGTTCATCCCGCCTGCAGCGACTCCGGTACTGCAATAGGTGCGGCTGCATATGCGGTGCGTAACCAGAGCAAGGGCGAGAAGCTGGAGCCAGTTAAGAGCATGTACCTTGGGCCTGAATACAGTGAGGCACAATGTATTCAGGCTTGTAAGACAAATCGGGAAAAGCCGGTTTGGGAAAGGCTCGATGACCCCAATGTTAAAGCGGTAGAACTATTAGCCAAGGGAGAAATCGTGGCCTGGTTTCAGGGCAGAATGGAATTCGGGCCTCGTTCATTGGGAAATAGAAGCATACTGGCCAATCCTGAAGCAGCAGAAGTCTCCGAGAAATTGAACCATCAAGTGAAATTCCGGGAGAAATGGCGACCGTACTCCGCGAGTGTGCTGGATAGCTTGTCCGATGAACTTGTAGACGGTGGTTCTAGCGATAAGTACATGTGTATAAGTCAGGATGCCAGTGAGAAATGGAAGGAAAAATATCCGTCCATCATGCACGTGGACGGCACCTGTAGAGTTCAAATTGTCGATGGAGAAAGTAGCCCGGAGCTTCATCAGTTACTCACTCTGTTCCAGGAAAAAACCGGTCACGGAATGTTGATTAACGCGACCTTGAATCGACCTGGTGAAGCTCTGGTTTGTTCGCCTGGAGACGCTGTGAATATGTTTTTGGGCACGGATCTAAATTATCTGATCCTGGGCAATCTGCTTGTTACGCGAAGAGACGAGCCTGAAAGCTGGTAGGGATTAATCGGCCCACCATTAAGGGACAGGCTGCACGCGCCGGTAGATTGAAATTCTGGGCTCACCCTTATCCATAGAAGGGAAGTCCTGTAAGTGGTTCAGGTAAGAAGCCGCTCCCGCACTATTGAATAATTGTCTCGAGCTGTGATTCAACTCCACTACTATTAGGTCGCCCACATTAGCAGACTCAATGCGAGACTGAGTAATGTGTGTGGTTAGTTCATCGTAATTTTCAACCAGGCCGCTGTAGTAGGCGATGGAATTATTATTTGTGTGAAGCCCTGTTCCCGGGTTTGCGTTTTGCTCAATCCATTCTATTGAATCTTCTACAAAAGCTTTCTTTTCGCCAAAGCTGACATAGGAATCAATCGCACAATAGCTAAAGAACAGGCCTATAAAAACAATAAGTCGTTTTTTTTGGACGGTGGCGGAGTTAAGCAAGCCATAGAATATCAGTGGAACATAGAGAGATAGCAGAATGGAAAAGACCATGGTGTAGCGGCTTGTCATATATCTGGTAAGAAAAAGAAATGAAAGTATCACCAGAAGATTTACAAGCATATAGGCCAGAAGTGGAAGGCAAATCTGTTTCTGTAGTTTCTCGACGCTGTTTCTTTTGACGATGCCACAAATTAGGATAATCAGATAAGGGCCACCTATGCCGTTGAATAAATTGGCAAGCAGGATGGCAACGAGACCGGCTGCAATAAAAATGGGAAGATATTCCTGGGAGAAAAGAGCGGCATGTTCGCTGAACAGAAGTGCACTAATATCCGCTGCCAATTGCGGGTCCGGAGAAACTGTTACCGTAATAATAGGCAGATAAACCGATACATAATTCGTAAACAATTGGACAATGCTGAAACCAGCAATGCTCACTGCTATCAAGGCCAAAACCATCGCCAACACGATAATGCCGTAGAGAGAGAGGAATACTTTTACTGGCGTTCGTTCGCTTCTCTTATCCAATAACAGGGCAAAGGGAACCGTCACCAGAAATGCGATAGCCTCTACACGAAAAGTAGCCGCGAACAATAAGGCCGCGCAAAACATGAAGCCGTAGATTGGAGTCTGGAGTCGTGAATAGAGTAATAATTGATACAGGGAAAATATTGTTAGCGCCCAGAATCCTGTGTCTCGAATGATGAAGGAACGGAACTCATTTAGCTGGGGGTAGAAAAGAATACTGACGGCCGCCAAAAGTAAAAGCACTTTAGACTCATCTATTTCTTTCACAATGCTCAGAAAGCTGTGCACCAGTAATGCATAGAAGACGCTATTGATTAGTAGTGCTGAAGTAAAAAGGTTAAAACCCAAATTACTTAATAACGCTATAAGTATAGAGTAGCTGGCCCATGAATAATGTTGAAAAGCAGCTGTCAGCCCTTGTTGCTGAAAAATTTCGGCGGCTCGAATATAGGTAAACGCATCATTATTCGGCGTGTCGGGAATCAGAATAATGATTATTGATATAACAAGACTAATGGCCACGGCAATAAGACGGATGTCGTATTGCTGCCAGTTATCTTTGATGTCAGTAAGGTCTGGCATCTTTCCCCGCCGCTTGCGTCTTAAATCGTTTGTGTAACCAGAGGTACTGGTCGGGCTTTACTCTTATTGCATCTTCTACCAGCGAATTGATTCGGCATGCATCGGCTTCATCGTCTCCGCTGGGAAAATCCTTTAAAGCCGGGCTGAAGTCCAGATGATAACCCGAGTTATCCTCATTACGATAATGACTGAAGAATACCACCGACGCATTTCCTATCTTCGCAAAGCGTGAAGTGGCGGTAATCGTCGCGGCCTGGATTCCGAAGAAAGGAACATAGACTGAATGCTTCGCTCCATAGTCCTGATCCGGTGCATACCAGAGTATACGGCCATCCTTGAGGCTCTTCAGCGCACCACGTACGTCTTTTCGATCATAGACTCGGTCATAGTGACGGATACGCCCATTAAACATGGCGGCCTGGAATAGGGGATTATCATTGGGGCGATAAGTCACATCCATTTGTTTCAACAGGCTGAAAAGAAAGGCACCGATCTCGATGGTGGTGAAGTGGGCGCATACCAGTAGCACTCCCTTGCCATCTGCCATCGCCTGCTGCAGATTTTCCAGTCCGCTTACTTCCATTATGCTTTCATAATCTTTGGGGTCGCGGAACCATGAAATTGCAATCTCAATGAGCCCGATGCCATTGGACAGAAAGGTCTTGCGTACAAGTTGCTTCTGTTCACTTTCCGCAAGCTCGGGAAAGCACAGCCGGACGTTTACCTCACACACATGGCGCCGATCTTTGGCTAATAGAAAACTAAGAAGGCCTAACAACTGACCGATTTTAATTTGCAGAAAGAAGGGTAGATGGGCGACAAGCCACATTGAACCTAGTAAAAGCCACATTGGCCAATAGCGCGGCGCTTTAAACTGGCCCAGCGGTACTGGCGTTTTGGAGTCTTCGATGGAGTTTCGGGCCATGAATACTATTAGCTCTGCAGAGGTTTTAGATTTTTGCTAGTGGTGAGGCGCGAATTGTAGCAGATGCCCATCTGAAACTCAGTTTGTGATGAATCGCAGGAAAATGGGGAGAATTGGAGATTTATTCAGCTAATTACCCCACTCATGACATCATATTGATCAAATATTCACATAAATTACCCACATTTCTCCAAAAAGCCATGGAAAATCTATTTTCCGCGGAATCGGTCTTAGACTATTCCTTATGTTATGATCTGCCGCCAACGAATAATCAGAATATTCGCAGCAAATTCAATTGCTTTGACCCGCGAAGGACCATTGCAGATGCTGACAAGCAGAACGGAGAATAAAAGATGAAACTGGAGATGCCCCCATTTCAACAGGCACGGCTACTGGTGGTGGGCGATGTGATGCTGGATCGCTATTGGCATGGTGATGCCTCACGGGTCTCGCCCGAAGCACCGGTTCCCGTAGTTCAGGTTAGTAACCAGGAAGACCGGCCCGGTGGTGCAGGTAACGTCGCTCTAAATATTGCCGCCCTGGGTTCTGCTGCTACTTTGTTAGGTGTAGTGGGAAAAGATGATACTGCGGCAGATTTGCGGTCCCGATTCGCGGCTGCCGGAGTCTATTGTGAATTTCTCGAGTCTGAAAGCAAACCAACTATAACCAAGCTACGTGTTATCAGTCAGCATCAACAGCTTATTCGTCTGGACTTCGAGCAGAAATTTGATGATGAAGATACCTCCGATCTGTTGAGCCAGGTGAAGACATTGTTGCCCAAGGCACAGGTGCTTGTTCTTTCTGACTATGCAAAAGGAGCTCTTCAGGATGCCTCAACAATAATTGCCCTTGGAAAGGCACAGGGCATACCTGTGATTGTTGACCCCAAGGGATCCGATTTTGAGAAATATCGCGGTGCAACACTTATTACACCAAATCTGAATGAGTTTGAGGCGGTTGTTGGTCGTTGTGTCAATGAGGACGATCTGGTGACCAAAGGCCTGAATCTGCTAAGAGAGCTTGATCTGGATGCCATGCTGATCACTCGAGGTGAACACGGCATGACCCTGATACGTCCCGATTCACCGGAACTGCATTTCCCGGCAAGAGCGCAGGAGGTTTTTGATGTGACCGGTGCTGGTGACACGGTGATATCAGTACTGGCAGCATCGCTTGCGGCGGGTGACGATTTGGCTGATGCGACGGCATTGGCAAATCTGGCAGCCGGTCTGGTTGTTGGCAAGTTGGGTACGGCCGCAATAAGCGGACCGGAATTGAGAAGAGCGATTCTAGCGGAACAAAATTCGGGCCGTGGCGTAATGACCGCAGAGCAATTGAAAATTGCCGTTCAGGACGCCAAAGATCACGGAGAGAAAATTGTGTTCACCAATGGCTGTTTTGATATTATCCACGCAGGCCATGTTGGCTATCTGACAGAAGCGCGACAACTCGGTGATCGATTGATTGTCGCGATCAATGATGATGAAAGTGTTACAAGATTAAAGGGCCCTGGTCGTCCAATTAATCCTGTGGAGAGACGTATGGCCGTTCTCGCCGGACTTGAGTCTGTCGATTGGGTAGTGAGCTTTGCCAAAGATACACCTGAGAGTTTGCTTGAGTCCCTACAGCCGGACATATTGGTGAAGGGAGGAGATTATTCTCTAGAGCAGGTAGTTGGTGGTGAGTATGTACTTTCCTATGGCGGTGAAGTAAAGGCTTTGGAATTTCTCGACAATTGCTCAACGTCCGCAATCATGGACAAGATGAAAGAAGTTGGAGACTAGTTAGTTCTTTCTTTTAAGAAGATTTTTATTGAGAAGCAGCGTTCACATTTTCCAGTAGATGTTTCGGGTTGATAGTACCAACGATGACGCTGCTCACCCCGTCCCGACCTAAAGCAAACCTCATATTATTTTCGGCACCGATTTCATCGGAACATCCGTGGCCGCTGTTTAGAGCTTTTTTGATTAGCACACCCTTATTCTTGCTATTAGCATAATCGATTACTTTTCCATCTTCCGTGGCAGTTGAGTTATAGGTAACCATTACCACATCCATCAGGTCTACAGCTTTCATGCCTCCCTCGAGGGTTTTTGTGGACATACCGATTGCCTTTATCAGACCTTTATCTTTGAGTCTTTCCAGTGTTTCCAGACAGGCACTAGACTCGATGATTTGTAAATCCCTGCCATCGGAGTGGATGAGTACTATGTCGAGGTAATCGGTTTGCATATTCCGGAGACTACGCTCGATACTGCGCTGGGTGTGCTCTGCTGAAAAATCATAATAGGATTTACCAACGGTGAATTCTTCTCCCACCTTAGTGCAAATCACCCAACTATCGCGATCGGAAACCAATCTTCCCAATCGCTGCTCACTGCTACCATAGGCGGGGGCAGTATCCAGGAGATTAATGCCAAGTTGTTTGGCCTGGGCGAGCAAATCCAGAACCTGCGCATCTTCCGGAAGGGAAAAGCTTTGGGGATACTTTACTTCCTGATTGCGGCCGAGCTTGACGGTGCCCAATCCCACACAGGAAACTTGAATACCGGTATGGCCTAATGGTCGTTGCTGGAGGCTCATCGTTCCTGTCCTGGTCCTTTCTTCTAGTTTTCCCTTTCCCAGTAATCTGTCGCCAGGCTCGCCGGTTCCAGAATTGCTTGCAGGTCCACGAGAGGACTGTGCAGGGAAGGTTGAATATTATATTCAACAAAATGGTCTAGTAGCTTATCGGCCAGAGAGGGGCTTAAGGTAAGCTTGGTTGGCCAGGCTACTATACATTTATCTTCTTCCTTGAAGAAAGCGCCCTCGGGCCGATAATTATTTCCAACATTTGCTTCGGCCCTGTCTATGTCGAAACAATTCCAGCTGCTTGATGACAAATCGATCCATGGGAATAGCGAGGCAAGCAATTTTTTTGCTTCCAGAATTTGTTCATGGTCCGATCTATTAACACCACTCTCCGCCAGTTCACCGCCAAGATACCAGACAGTATCGCCATGGCTATCACTGTGTGAGGTTATTGTGAGCTTAGGCGTAAGGCTGAAATTATCGCCAATACAGTGTACGAATATCCGAGGCAGCTCCGCGCACTTGAGATAAGTCATCTTCAGGGGACGCAACTGGGATTGAACTGAACTAAGCTCGGCATTTTCAATCAGACCCTGATTGCCTTTGCCTGCTGCAAAAATGAACCGTTGTGGCTTGATGACAATTTTCCGTTCGCCGTTTGACACGGTGACAGTACTTACTTGCCCGGACTCATCCTGCTCGAAGCTATATGGGCATGTGCCCAAGTGAAAAATCCGCTCTTTATGTCTGCTACTTAAAACCTCAAGAAGCGAGCCAGTATCAACGACAAAATCGGGAAGTTTGTAGAGACTGCCCTTAATAGTAGATTGTTGGAAGACTGGGGGGTATTGATCGGCTTGGACGGTTTCAACTCTTCCCTGCAAGCTCTTGCTGCCGAAAAAGGTTTTCAGCTTGGAGCGAATACCTGCATCCGACCACATATAGTAATCATCACTGAGAATCCTGCATCCAGTGAGGTCGACTTCATCATCACCGGCCAGACATTGACGCCAGCGTTGTGGCATCCCAGCTATGGTGTCGGCAGATTTGGTGAGGGAACCGCTGAGAGCATATTTAAGACCGCCATGGATGATTCCCTGGGAAGCCAGCGTCTGCGCTTCGCCTAGCGAGGCACTTTCGAGAAGAATCGTCTCATAACCAGCCGCCTGAAACCGATTGAGTAACCAGAGTCCCGCAATACCGCCTCCGAAAATGGCGATGTCGGTTGAATAGGTTGATGTCATTGGTTACCTTAGCTCACTATCGGAAGTCTGAAGAGGTTGTCTGTGATGTATATAAAGTATATCGACATCGCTCCGGTTTTCCCAACGAAGAGACATAGACAGAGAAACCCAAAGCCCGCATTATGTACCGTACTCTCTATAGCCTGCTTTTCTATCTGCTAATACCGTTTGTTATATTGCGCATGTTTCTGCGCTCCTTTGCATCTCCTGCCTATGGGAAAAGGTGGTCAGAACGCTTCGCATTCAATGCGCTGGCAGATAATTTTGACCCAGGTAAAGAGACTATATGGGTTCATGCGGTTTCTGTAGGTGAAACCAATGCGGCCGCAGTACTGGTTCGTCAATTACAAGAAAGCTACCCGGCCAGCCAGATCTATATTACGACAATGACACCAACGGGCTCAGACAGAGTAGCGGCTCTATTTGGTGATGAGATATTTCATTCTTATATCCCTTATGACCTACCTATAGCCACGCAGCGGTTTCTTGACAAGGTGAAGCCATCACTTGTGCTTTTAATGGAAACCGAGCTATGGCCAAACCTTATCCATTGCTGTTCACAGCAGGGGATCAAAGTGCTTCTCGCTAACGCGAGATTATCGGAAAAATCTGCTAGCTCCTATGGCAATTTTCCTGATGCCACAAGAGACATGTTGGGTAAGATCGATTTTATTGCAGCACAGGCAAAGGCGGATATGGACAGGTTTATCAAGCTTGGTATTAATCCCGAAAAAATATCCGTTACCGGAAGCCTAAAGTTCATTATCGACGAGACTGCAGCGCAGGATGAAACAGACAGCATTCTTGCGGGCATTAAGAACAGTGAACGTACTGTATTAGTGGCGGCCAG
>Ga0315322_10000764_pt1 | contig 24257 bp, 27 predicted proteins | sample M110021515metaG_FD_203461 | JGI IMG/M metagenome (GOLD analysis project Ga0315322, IMG submission 203461) | Ammonia-oxidizing marine archaeal communities from Monterey Bay, California, United States - M1 100m 21515 | ecosystem: Environmental > Aquatic > Marine > Intertidal zone | place: USA...
AAGCTCTGCTAACCAAGCGTTACGCGCTTCTTGCTTTTGTTTAGGAGAAGCTTCAGAGTTACTTAGGACTGCTCTCCATCTTTCCGTAGCATTAAATGTTTCCTCCATCATTTCTTCTGTAGAAACACTATATTTAGCACGTGCCGCTTTAGCTGCTGTAGTTGCCGAGGCAAAGTCAGCAACGGTTTTCTCGACACCTTCCCCACCGAACCTCAAACCTACTCTAGCGCCTACATTACCTAAAACGCCTGCAGCAATACCGCCTGCGCCTGTGTTTATAGCACTCTGCCCAGCGTCAAATTCATCTTTTTCACCTAAGCCTATGTCTATGTGCTGGTCACCTGCATCACTCAAAAAAGCAGCGCCTGCTCCACTTGTTGCACCCACTCTAGTGGCTTGACCTATAGCTTGCTTTTTAACAGCCTGTTTTGCCGTTTCTGTAGCAACTTCTTTAGCTACGCCCTTCTCTATCATTTCTTTAACTAGGACACTTATAGCTTTCTTAGTGGCTTCAGCAGTAGCTAAAGAACCGGTTTTGACAGCAGCGCCAAGTGGAGTTAATGCCGTAAGAGCAGCTATCCAGTTTTCAGGGGATGATACATTAGCCTCTACATGGTCAAAGAACCCTCGCATTTTCTTTTGACTGTCCGCATAAAACGGCATGGTCTTGTCAAAAGTCTTGTGCATGATAGCGTAGTTCATCTTTTGTTCTTCAGGCCAGCCACCATCAAAGTTCATATTAGTGAGGGTTTTAGCCATAGAGCCTAAGTTTACTGCGTTATACCGCATGTGGTCAGCGTACCAATCAATTAACTCTTCATCTGTACCTTCCCAAGGCTCTTTTTTATCGTACTCCCAGAAACTTTGTACTGCTTCTTTAAGACCTGGGTTATTCAAATTGTCTTCATAACTATTTAGTTGGTCTTCTTCAGTACCATCAAAAAGTCCAGCGTCCTTAAGGTTACCTCTAAATTCGTTTTTCTCTTGGCTAGACATAGGCGCTTTGGGTCTGTAAGGCACGCGTACATCGCTGTCTTCGTGCCTAAACATAATTTTCTTTTGTTCACTCATTATTCGTCCTCTGTCAGTGGTGGCCAAACTTCATAGTTTTCTTCATCACCGTTATTATTACTTCCGCTTTCAGAAGTCCCATCCCCCTTGCCCTCTTTAGCTACGGGAGGAGTTTCAGGAGAGTCATTAAAACCTAAGTGTCCAGGGCGAAGACCTTTCAAAACAGCGGCTGTTAAAGCATTTCTAAGTTCTATGGCTGCATAAGGGTCTTCTAAAACTAATTGCAGATTTAGTGGGATTTTCTTATCAATGCTCTCTTTGACAAGTTCACCCCATTTGTTTTCTGAGACAAAATCTTCTAAAGGGATACTACCAGACAGAAGGCCCATATACGTGCTTTCTAAGGCAGCAAACGCTGCGTCGCGCAGTGGAGCATCAGTTTTCTCAAGAGTGTCGACGATTATACCGTTTTTGTATATGTAGCCAAAGTTCTTGCCTATCGCTTCGAACATTAGCTTATAATCTGCACCAGTATTTGGCGAGACATTTTTACGCCCTGTACTCGCATTGATTATAGTTAGGACTACGTTTCTTTCCGCCCCGTTTGCCAGCTCTCCAGACTGAACAAGCTCGTTCATAAGCACTTGCTTATCTCGCGGAGTTTGGAGATGCTCAAACATTTCTCGAAGTTGATAATAGCGTTCCTCAGATACCGTACCAGTTTCAGATAACTGATTATGTAGGTTTTTCTTAAGCTGGTTTAATTCCGCGTCATTTAGACCAGTATTTTCCCACTCCTCTGGGTTAAGTACGTAGTCATCTACATGACGACCATTTTTGAAGTTCTCTATAATATAATTAGTTAGTTCTTCTTTTGCATTATTTTCACTGTCAGTAACGTCATCATCAAACCTCTTCTCAAGTTCCTCAATCCTTTTGTAAGCCTTTTCACTTACTTCATCGAAACGTGCTTTATAGTAAGCTGTTTGGGCAACAGTACCTCCCTTACCTTGAGACATCATGTAAGCGGCATCTTGAATAGCAACAACTTGCGCTCTGCTCTGTGCGTTATTTATTTTATTGATAAGTACATCTACACGAGCCTTATTTACTCCTGTTTTAGATACGTTAGGGTTGTTAAAGATAGCAGCGTCTGTAGCCGCGGCAACATTTTCAACTATATCTTCAGCGTCTGTCCAATCAGTTTCTGCTGTGTCACCTATCAATTGATTTTCAATTGCCTGCGCTATCTGTTTATCCTGATATTTATAATGCGCTGTCATATGAGCGCCCGACAGTGCGTCAAGACCTGCAAGGTTTTCTTTAACACCTTTCATAAAGCCAGGTTGATTAAAGTTTGTCTTATCCTCTAGCCCTAACAGATGTTCCTGAGTAGTCTTTTCCATCCAAGCTTCAAACTGTTGAGGGCTTAGACTAGATAAAGTACCGTCCCGTAAACCTTGTTGAGCTAGCTGGTTTACTGAGGTAGCGACGTTATGACCCTGCAGTTTACCTACAGCTAATGTGTAAGCATTATAAGCAGCAAGACTCCTCTCGTCACCTCCCATTTCAGCAAAGGATTTATAACTACCATCCTCTTGCCTAATGTGGTTCATGTCTGCGACCTGAGCTAGGGCTGCTTCATCTCTAGCAGCATCCTGTTTCTTCTTATACTCTTGAAGGTGTGGTGATAGTTGTGAAATGAAATTAACGAGTTGAGTACCTCTATTGTTCCGCGTATCTGCCGCAGCAGGTGGAGCATATGTATCAACTGTACGAATGTTTGGCGTTACATTAATATCAAGCCCTCGCAAGCGCTCGACTTTAAGTGACTTAGCCATTTATGACTCTCCTGTAAATTTTAAGGTGTTTGGGGAAATAACCCAAAGCCTGTTCGAAAATTAGTAGCTGTTTTGTCTAAGTTTTGACTGAAGGACAAACCTTTACCGTCTGCTCCAGTTCCAGCGTTTGCTGTGCCATAAGCCATCGCAGCTTTAGCCCCTGTCTCTAGAGCAGCAGCCCAAGGGGATGGGTCAGCTTGTCTACCTGAATCTGCTTTCATAATACGGCCTTGCAACTGAGACTCTAAACCTTGACGTTCAAAAGCATACGCTGTTGATACGTTATCTAAAGCCCTGTTCACGCTGGTATCAGCATGTAACATGTCTGCTTGTCTCTGCATGAAATCTAATTCTATAGCTCTACCCGTTACACCACGTTCACCTGCGGCTGCTTGGGCTGTACCCATATTCTGCATATAGGCTTTTAAGTTCTGCATACGCTTGTCTGCGATTGCATCTTGTTCTTGCCCTTGTCGGGCGTTGGTTGCTCTAGCTTGGTCTTCAAATGCTTTATGAGCTGCTTCTGTTTGAGCGTCTGCTAAATCATTTGAGTAATCAGCTTGGGCATCTGCTGTCTTGTATTCCTGATAACCCTGGGCAATCATTAGTCCAGCCGCTATTATTGGGTCACACATTATTTAATCCTCACAAATTCATAGAAAGGTTCTTTACCCACACCATATTCTTCAATGAGTTGTGTGAAGTTGAAACCTAAAAAACGTAACCACTGGATAGCTAACTTGTTATCTTTGTGGACATAATTCATTAATATCGGGTAGTGTTCGTTTTTATCGATTACCCATTTATAAGAGCCTTTAAGGAAAGACTTTTGTATACTTGGAATGAGGTCAGTCCCCATTAACCAAGGAGCGCCTATCATTTCATTAACTGTAGCTACTCCAAAGATACCTGCAATCTTACCATCACCTGTAATGATGGTGTTGGCTTCGTCTGATACCCCCACAGAAAGCGTAAGAGCTTCCAACGGTGGTAATGGTTGGGAAGCCCTTAGCTCTTTTAAATCTGCGGTTCTTAGGTTGTCAGCGAGTATTGCAATATCTTCAGACACAGTAGGTCTGAAAGTACCAATCATATTCGTTTTGACCTCAAGTGGAAGAAACCTTCCCACTCTGCACTTTGGAAAGCACAAGGTAAGTGTGAAGAACTTGTAAGCTCTACTTCTACACCCTGTGACTGAGCCATTACGTTAATACGGAATGTTCCATCAGAGATTGCGGGTTGGTTAAGAATGTTAGTAAGACTGCCTACAACACGCCCAGTGAATACTGAGTTGTACGTGTTACGTGCAGCATTATTAGTAGCACCCTTAGGCTTAACCGTAGCTTCAAAGAAACCACTTTGGTTATAGACCACGTTCATATTACGTATCTGTAATCGACCAATAGTTATAGGTTCATTCTCATCCCTAACTACTTGTTCTGAGAATACGTACTTGAACTCGTAAGGTGTACCTGCAAATACTTTCTTACCTGCTGTTAAAGCTGCCTGTATGTCTGTAGGTTCAATTATCTCACCTGTAGTGGTAACATAGGTAAGGTTGCTTGCTGTGTAAGGCACAGAGGACACTGTAGAGCCATCTATAAGAACCCTACGGTCTAACCGTACAGGCCATGCTCCACTTGTTTCTTCTGTTGCATCATCAGTTGAGAGGTTAATCTTTTCAAGAGCAACATCACCGTTATCATACTTAAGAAGAACCAAGATGTCAGACTTGTTAAAGGCTAGGTTAAGTACCTGTCCCTCAAACGTCCACTTACCCCAACTAGCTTGAAGCTTCTGCTTATCTTGCCAGTAGTAGTTATAGACGTAGACAGTCTTAGGCTGTTCTTCTGTTGTACATAGTATGGTGTCTTCGTTTGTACTTGCTGTTAGTGCTGTAATTTCTCCCTCAATGTACTGAGGTATATGAGCTGTTACATCTACGGCATCATTAGTTTCCGCTTGGTCTTCTACGAAGTATTCACGGATACCTGCCCACTTACCACGCTTAACGGGGAAGAAGACATATTTACCTGCACCTACAGGTTTAGCTTTAAGACTAGCCTCAAACTGTGTGGTTACATCGATGGTAGCCGTTTCAGGAGTAAGCAAGTCAATAGCTGTAAGTTTAAACTGTGTTTGTTCTGAGAAGAGCAACAAGCTCTCTGCAAAAGGTACAGCATGTTTTAGGATAGATACTTGGTTGTTTGAGACTGCAATATCAATAGGGTCACTATCAACTACTGTCAGTACAGTACGTCTGAATAAGTTATACGTTTCAAACTCACCTGACTCTGATAAGATAATGTTTTCATCATACAGCATACCTAAACGGTTTCTGTGGAAGAAGATATCAGTTAGCGTTAAGCCATCTGTAGCAAAGCTAGGGAATGGGTTTGAGTCATCATCGCCTACCTTACGTTCTTCCCAAGGCATCACTTCAAAAGTGTATGCAGTATTACCTGTCCTGCGTATCTGGTGAGGCATGGTAGATGTATCAAACTGGTATGTAATTTCAGGTTTGATTGTTTCTTTCCATAAGCCTGTACCTACGCTGTCAGAGATTAGCTTAACGTAGTAATCATCTTGAGCCGCTTCATTGTCCCCTGCAATCTTAATAGTAAAGTCTTCAGGGCCATGTTTAGGCAGACCTTTAAAATCACCAGTTTCTTCTTTGAAGGCTAGTATGTGAGTGTTACCGCGTGAATCTTCTACCTCGACCTCAAAGTCAGTAGCCGAATACAAATGTATTACGTTATTATAACGAGTTTTATTGATGCCTGAAGGCAGTGAGATGCTAAATAAGTGACTAGCAATGGTATCAGTTTTAACAGTGTTCTCAGCAGCTTGTGTAGCCGAGGTACTACCATTTGAAGAATAACCTGTGGTGTAACTTTTTGTATTCCAAGAGTTACCTGTTCTACGTGCCTTAATTGTGTAGGTAGACCTATAGTCTCCCTGCTTCACATAGATAAGCGCTTCATAGCGTCTATTAACATCTGTGGAAGGCAGAGGAGAAAGAGCGGGGTCAATCGCTACCACTTTCTTCTTATTAAGTATATACGTATAATCCGCAATCGTTACAGCCGATAAATCCGCTTTAGGATTAGTAGCTGAATTAAGATAAGTAGCTGTTCCCCCTAGCGTTAAAGGGTTGCCTACTTTGTCGAACATGTAAGTATATGCAGTAGTACCGTCATTCGTTACTATTAGGGTGTTTAATGTTTCGTTGTCACGCCTAACAGTGTGAATGAAAGCAGTGTCTATGTTAGATATGTTCTGTAAGACGTTACCTGCATCATTTAATAGTTTTAAATGCTCAGTGCCAGGTCGCTTAGACAATCCCGAAACAACTGAGGACACAGCATTTAACTGCTCTTCACCTTGGGTTTTTAGCCGTAGTGATGGAGGCTGTTGGGAAACACCATTAATTAAGTTTGGTATTGAAGCACTGATTAAAGGCATTAGTAAGTCCTCTTAGTTCCAATACGGTCAATTACGCGGTAGACATCGTAGCTGTCACCAATGTTGTAATCTGCCATTTCATTCTCAAATGCCTTCATTTCAAAGAGGGCTTGTGTTTCATCGTTAGTATGGAATGTGTGTAAATCACCTGCTCCTACGATACTGTCTTGTAGGACACGAGCTGCTTTGATTGTAATGTATCTACGAGCAACTGAGGGTAATTCTTCAAATTCTAATTCGTATGTAATATCTAAACTTACTTCTTTGCCTACGTTGTATGTGTGGCCTACTCTGTCATACATTTTAGTTCCACGTTGGACTAAATCGATTGAAGAGTCAGTGTTGTAAGTTTGGTCAGCCCTTATAGTGTTGGTAGCCAGAACAACATCACCGTTTAGATTAGGTGCAATCTTTACACCTGTCTCACGGTTATAGTGCCATCCTTCTGCCTGTACTGAACGGCTGGTCTGTGCAAGCGTAGTTTCCGCCTGCTCTGCTTCAACAAGACCAGAGGACAAACGGTTTACTGGAGCTTCACCGATTGCCGATAGCATTATGTTGACAGCTTCTAATGTAGTATTAGGGGTCATCTTTAGTTCCTATTAACGTCTTGATTTAGACCCTGAACACTTCCAGCGTTTACGAGACAATCTCAGCGGGGAGTTAGGGTTTGAGCCAGCTTTTTTAAATTTACGTAACTGAGCTGCTGACCTAGCGCAGTAAGAGTCACCCTTACTTGTCCCAGGTTTTACACTCGCGCCTTTCTGTCCGTAAGAAACTCTTTTGCCAGAGGCTGTTATCTTTAAACGAGCCTTACCTTTTCTTGGGGTAGCCATAAAATCTCCAAAAACAAAAAAAGGGGAATCCCGAAGGACTCCCCAAATTTGAACTTATGCTACGTTCAAGCTGATAGCACATGCAGGGCGTAAAACATTGTGGCCCATTGCGTACTTGGCAACCATAATTGTACCTTGACGGTCAATTTGGTACTCAGACTCAACACCAAGGTCGAGTAATTTAACTGTAGCAGCAGCATCTTCAGCGAAGATAAGACCACGTACAGAGCTGAAGTCAGCTTTATAAGCACCAGAACGGCTAGAAGTTAAAGGAACTGGAGTAGCAGAAGTGCTAGACTCGTCAGTTGTAGGAATGTGGTTAGACATCATAATCTTAACGCCACCAATCATAGGTACAGCGCCAGAAGCGATAGAACCAGAACCACCTACATCACGGTTCATGTGTGCAAGGTTGTTTACTGATTGGTCTGCACCGAATAGAGAGTAATACTGCTCTGGTGGTAAGACACAAACTTTAGAACCTGTGATATCTTTCTTGTCGAACTCTTCAAGAGCAGCGTAGATAGCCTTAGCAATCTTACCACCGTCTAAAGCGTCACCAGCTACAGAACCGATTGTGACGTTGTTTGTGTAAACTTCTTCATCAAAAGAAGCACCAAACTGTGAAGCAGCTTCAGTAGCGTTTGTAACACCAGCAGCTTTAGCAATGATGCGAGCTACGTTTTTGTCACAAGTGTTACTTAATGCGAAGCCAGCTTCTTTAGAGTAGATAGAACGCACATCGTAGTGGTTCATAGCTTCATCGACATTGCTGATGAACTGGCTAGAGATAAGCAAGTCATCAACTGTAACAGTACGCTCACCATGCTTCACAGCGTCAGCTTGGATAAGCTCACCTGGAGTGTGGTATTTAGCAGCAGCTTGACCTGTCAATGGGAATTGAGCAGACTTACCATTGCTGATAGTACGGTTACGGTGAAGAGGCATAAAGACGTTACGCTCTTCAAAAGCTGTAAGGACTTCGCCTGCATATAGTTTTAAGAACAGCGCGCGGTTATCGCCTGCTGCGTTTACTTGGCCCAAACGTGATACAGTTTGGTCTGTTGGAAATGCCATTTTAATTTACCTTTTAGTAATGATTAGTTGAGTTGTTTTGTTAGCTACTCAGCTTAGTCATTACATCCTTTTCGCTTAGGTTGTCTCCCGCAGGAGGCCAAAGGTAATTAGTTTGTAATGTATTGCTTCGTATATAAAAAACCCCTCCGGAGAGGGGCTAAAAAGGAGACAGTTTTTTAGAACACATTAGACCTAGCCAACTTGTCGGCTATAGTCTTTCTGTAAGCGGGGTCTTTCTGATATCTGGGGTCACCCATCGCTGCTGTTAGTTCTGCAACTGAGTTGAATGCCCCGCCCTGATTATTGGAAGCCTGTCCCTGTAATAGTGTCGGTTCACTTCCTGCTTCAGAACGATATCTCGCGCTTAATCCCTGTACTGCAAACTGTGTTAGTGCTGGGTCACCAGACTCAATGTTAGCATTAAATGCGTCTACCTCACTTGGAGATAGATTAGCCGATGCCCATTCAGTCATAGCGCGGTAGCCTTCTTCTCCACCTGCCATCCCAAACACTTCATTTTGAAGCTTATCAGCAATAGCTTGTTGACCATTAATCCATGAATCAACTAAATCTTTGCCAAAGCCTGCTTCACTTAGTTTAGTGTAGGCATCTTCAGATAGCCCACCTTTCTCTAAGTATTCTTGTTGAAAGTCCTCAAAGTCTAAACCTTTCTCACTAAGAGCTGAGGCTACTTCTTGGGCTTCTTGTTCTACTTCTTCTGCAATCTCTTCAGAGCTTGCTTCTTTTACGCCTGTCTCTTCTGAAGGTGCAGACCCAAGCTTACTTTCTAACTGTTGGTAAGCTTGAGCCATTGCTTCAGGAGACTCAAACTTTTCTGGTAACCACTCAGGGCGGTCTGGATTGTTAGCTTGTTCAATCTGTTCAGCTTTCTCCAGCATAGCCTCGTCATGATTTTCAGGGGCTGTTGCCTGTTGTTCACCAGTAAATGTGTTTAATGTCTCTGCCATTTTTATGCCTTTTTAAAATTTATTCTTGTGGAGGCTGCATAGCTTCACCAGCAAACTTAGCCATCTGAGGGGCAGCTTTAGTAGCCATATCAGCCATTGTGCTTTCCATCATTTGTTGCTGTTGTTGTTGCTGTGCTGCTTCCTGTTCAGCTTGCTTCTGCTCAGGGCTTCTAATTAAGCCTTGGGTATCAATACCCAGTGAAGCACCTAAACGGTCAATGTAGTCACCTACGTTCACTTCTGATTGGATTACTTCAGCACCTAAAGGCTGTAAGTATTGCAGGAATGTAGCAAGTTTATTTAAATCTTGTCCACGACCTAACGCTTCCATACCAGTAACAATGGTAGGCTTAACTGCGTCTTTAGGCATCTTAGGCATTTTGCCTGATTGCTCCATACGACCCAGTAGAAGATTAACCAAAGGATATTGGAACTCTTGTGATAGAATTGAGTATACACCACCAAGAGCTGTTTCTAACTCCTGAGCCATGTAACGTACTTCTTCTGCTGTAACACGTTCAGCACTTCTCTGTACTGAGCTGTTAAGCAAGAAAGCAAAACTCATTCTTTCTGTAATAGCTTGTATGGTCTGTGCTGCTACATTGAAGTCAGAAGCTTTCTGAACTTGTAGTGTAGAGATGTCATTAGCATCACCATTCACGATAGCACCATTAGGTGACTTCGCTAAGTCTCTAGCCTTTGTAGTACCGTTGGGACGTACAAGGAATAAGACCTTAGATGATGCTGCACTACCTTCAACGATAGCTTGTGTTAATGACTCTAAAGATTTTAGGTCACCAATGTATTCTTCGACAAAACCACGACCATAGCTTTCCCCATCAATCCTTGAGAATCTTAAAGGTATGAAAGGGTTTTTGTCTTCAGCATAAGAACCACGAGAATCAGGAACTTCTACACCCATAACTTCTTGATATACTTCCCACTTCTTGCCTTTACGACATACGTAGGTGAATAAGTCTAAGCTCTTGTGTGTTGATTGCTCTTGATTATCTTCTTGTTTTAATAACTCTTTTACTGAGTCTGGTAGCATATCGAAGGCTACCGCTTCTTTTGTAATAATTTCTAACAGGTTGCCCATAGTATCACGGTGACAGACGAAACGGTCTAACCTAAATACTTTCATGCCATCCTTCTTAGGAAGGTAGACAAGTGCATTACCTGCTACAATTAATTGTTTTATTGCTTCAAATACTGGAACACGTACAGCCGATGTTTCAATCTCTTGCTGTGCTGCACGTTCAATTCTTCCTAGAGCTTCTTCTACCGCTCCTCTACCTGCATCACCCAAAGCAGCCAAATCAAAATCATCTATAGAAAGACGAAAGAAAGGACTGTTAGGTGGTACAAGTGAGAGAAGCAGTTTAGATGCCAGGTTATTTACACCTCTTGCTCCAATACCTTGGAAGGGTGTTTTATAAACTGTTGAACCTGTATGCCCCTCAGGAGGCATAAGGTAAGGGATAGTAAGCTCTGCTGCTTCTCTTGCCCTTTCTAGGAAAGAATCACGGTCAGATTCCAGTTGGCTGTAGCGCTTGGCTACATACCCACTTCCGTCATTCATCATAATTTAACCTTTTGGAATGTTTAAAGATGACTTCTTAGAGCCACCTGTTCCCGCGCCTGAGTCACCTTTAGTACCAATACTAAGGTTTCCTCCGACACGTAGTCTGCGTTTGCTTCTACGTTGAGCGCGGAGCTGTTCAGACTTACGCAACTTCTTACGGGTTTTACCCTCTAGGACTGCATCATCTCTTACACCTACCCTAGCGTCAGCTTTAGTTCTTAAATTTTCACTGTGTCCTCTATGTACGCTAGAATACCCACTAGGATATCTTTTAGACTTACCTACCCAAGTGAATTCGTGAGTGTAATCTTGACCATAACCTTCAGGGTCTAATTTAGCTGCTGCAATAGTATCTTTTTCTTCATGGTACGCCCTTGTACCGTCTGAAGCTCTTTTTTCTTGTAAGGACATCGAAGCCCAGGGCTTTAGGAGTTTTTTGTTAGGGACACTGTTACGTATTTGCTTAGGTGTATATTGCCTAAGGTTCTCATAATACTCCCCTTCTGATTGAGCGTATGGCATGATTTACCCCTTAGGAATCTGGAGGCCAGTACCTGAGGTATTAGTAGGTTTGTATCGTAAACCTTTCTTACCTTTGGCGCGTTTCTTTAATTTTTCTGTACGTAGTTCAGCATCTGTCATTTCTGTTTCAATCTCTGGAGATGGAGCTGGTGGAGGTGGTGGAGCTGCTGTAACAGGTGTTTCCACCTTAGGCATTTTAGGTCTTCCTAAACACATATTTATTCCTCATAAAATTCATTCTGTAGCTCTTCCAGTTTCCTGATTACACTCTGCTGACCTTGTAAGTATCTTAAATCTTCACCAGTAATAGGTGACGCAGGTAGGGTGTCGGGGAAGAGCTGTTTAAGTTGATTAAGCATAACGTCAGTTATACCTAAGTTATTGTTGTTTAACACTTTCATATATTTCCCCAGTATCCATAGAGGTAGGTTTTAATTACCAGCCCCACTCACCTTCCATGCCCGATGCGTTATAATCTGTGACAGTGCCTTCAAAGAAGTTCTTGAAGCTGTCCCCATTGATAATCCAATCCAACCAAGGGATTGGGTTTTCCTTTAGGTGTTTCCAGTTAGACTTTAAGCCTAGCTGAATGAGCCTACGGTTAGCTATGTATCGGATGTAGTCTTTGACTTCACCTTTGCACAGACCTTCGATGTCACCCATCTCAAATGCAAGTTCAATAACTTTATCTTCAAGTTTAACCGCATCTCTAAACATCTGATATATAGCGGATTTAAACTCGTCTGTAACGATTTTAGGGTGTTCTTCACAGAACTCACGGAACAAGCGTACCATTCCTTCACAGTGGATAGTTTCATCTCGTACACTCCATTCTACAATTTCACACATGCCTTTCATTTTACCAAAGCGTTGGTAGTTAAGTAGCATTGCAAAAGCTGAGAAGAGGGACATACCCTCATTTATGACTGACCTTGCAACTGATAGGGCAAGACCAGAGTGACTGTGAACATCCATGTCACCCATGAAGTCTAGTTTATCCTGCATCGCTGTAACTTCAGTGAACGCGGAGAACTCTTCTTCAGGTAAACCTAAGGTGTCATTAAGCAGTGCATAGCTACGTTGGTGTACGAACTCACGGTTCACAAACGAAGTAAGCATTGCTCTGATTTCATTGTTCTTAAATTTAGGCAAGTAACTCTCAATGTAGTTAGTGCCTACAGCTACGTCTGACTGCGTAAACAGTCTAAGTATCTGAGTTATATGGTTTTTCTCTACATCAGAGAGCTTAGTTGCCCACTGACCTACATCATCTTGTAGCTTTGCTTCCCACTCACCCCAGTGAATTTTCTCATGGCCTGTGGCTATCTCAACTGCCCAAGGGTAGCTGAAAGGTTTATAAGCGATGTTTGTATCAAGTAAGCTCATTACACTGCTCCACAATATGTTTAGCATTTTCTATTGCGGCAGACGTTGGTGCGCCTTTGTGAATTAGAATAGCAGCTACAATAGCTACAATGTCTCGTTTATCATTATCTTGTTTAGGTGCTGGTTTCTTGGTTGTAGCCATTAGCTAGTCCTCTTGTGTTAATGCTTCCCAACTAACGGGAAATGCAGGTTTAATTACTTCGTCTAATTTCTTTGCAAACTCTTGGGCTTCTACCTGTGCGCCCTCACCAATCCGTAAGGTGTACACATGAGAGAAAGCTAAGATGTTACCTGACCATATGAAGTCCACCATCATTGATTGTGGTAAGACCATACGGGCTTGTTCAGGAGCTATGCCTGCCATAATCATTCCACCGTACAATCGTTGGGCTGACTCTAGGTATCCCCCGTATGTAACTGCCCACTGTTCAGTGTCCTCAGCTACACCACCGCTACCTTGTTTAATGCCGCCCTCAGGTCTAGTTCTCCAGCCTTCTGGTTGATGAAACTCTGGAGGTGCATCTACATAGCGCCTGCTTACTTCATTCCAGGTTAGTCCTGCTTGGTGCTTCATGAGCTGCCTAGCTAGGAACAAAGGTACTGAACATTTAAGCTGTACAAAGTTATGACGAAACGGTGTCATGTGTTTATGTTTAGCCAGATACTTAATGAGCTTTTCGTCTTTAAGTTCCAGCTCTGTTGCTTCTTTTGCAAAGCTCACTCGTGCTGAGTTTACTACGCTAAGGTCACCCCCAGCGCAGTCTACAAGTTCTATTTTCATTAGGTTCCTTTAACCGTGACAGGACAAGCACTCGTCAGCATCTTTCAATGCTACACGCTCAACCTTCTGTCCTACTTTGTCTGATAGAACTACGGCATTAGTCCGTAGATAATACAAACCCTTCATTCGCATCTTCCAAGCCTTCAGGTGTACCATGTTGACATAGCTACGCTCTGAACCTGCTGGGAAGAAAAGGTTTACTGATTGACCTTGGCATACATACTTCTGTCTATTACCTGCATGTTCTACTACCCATGTCTGGTCTAGCTCAAAAGCCGTCTTGTAAATATCCTTAACTTCATCAGGAATATCTAAGTGTAGCACAGAACCATCGTTATTAATAATACTTGACCATACTTCCTGAGTATTCATACCCAACTCTTCTAAGGTTTTCTCAAGATACTTATTCTTAACCAAGTGTGCGCCTGCGCGTGTCCTGTGTGTAAAGGCATTAGACTTCAATGGTTCAATCGAAGCTGTACACCCACAGATAATACTACTGTTCGCGTTAGGTGCTATAGCAAGTAGGTGTGCATTCCTCATGCCTGAGCCTTTGATGTCGTTAGGCTCTCCCTTCGCTACTGCTAGTTCCTTACTAGCTTCCACAGCTTGCTTTTTAATAGTGTTAAAAATCATGTTGTTGTGTGTTGTAGCTTGGAAAGATTCCCAAGGAACTTGTTTAGACTGAAGGTAACCATGAAAACCCATAGCACCTAAGCCAATAGAGCGTTCTTGTTCTGCAGAGAACCTAGCTTTGCTTAGTTCATCAGGAGCGTGTTTAATAAAGAATGATAACACGTTATCCAATAAACGTATTAAGTCTTTAACCATTTCAGTACCACGCCATTCATCAAACTTTTCAATGTTTACTGAGCTAAGACAGCAAACTGCTGTGCGCTCTTCGTTGGTGGCTTGGTGTATTTCATTACAAAGATTAGAGCCGTGTAGCTTAAGACCTTTCTCTTTCTGATATGGGTTCAAAGCTTCGTTAGCTGCATCAATAAAGTTTACATAAGGTGAGCCAGTTCTAAACCGTGTGTCTAAGATGCGTTGCCAAAGCTCTCTAGCTTTAACTGTGTCTCTTACTTCACCGCTATGAGGGTCTTTAAGTTCCCACTCAGCGCCTTCAGATACTGCTTCCATAAACTTGTCAGTTACATTTACTGCGTTAAACAGGTTAAAGCATTTACGGTTTACGTCACCACCTGTAGGTGTTTTGAAGTTCATTACTTCTGTGACATCTGGATGGTCAATATCAATGTAAGCCGCGTAGCTGCCCTTGCGTGTCTTACCTTGTTTGTATGCAGTCATTAGACTGTCTACTACTTTTAGAAATGGGATAGTGCCTGGAGCTTTATCACTAACCCCGCGTACTGTTGACCAATGACCACCTACACCACCACCTTTAACAGACAACCACGATACTTCTGACTTGTGATAGATAAGGCTTTCTAGGTTATCCCCAATGTATGTAAGAAAGCACGAGATAGGTAAGCCCTTAGGAGCTTCACCCTTAGCTGGTGCATTACTTAACACTGGTGATGCAAACATAAACCACTGCTTGCTGCAGTAGTCATAGATGCGCTGGGCGAACTCCATGTCACCCTCGCTGTAAGCCATACTAGCCCTAGCTAACGCATCTTGTGGGTCTTCCCCTTCCCTACAGTAATAATCTTTGAGCAATGTAAGGGCTTGGTCAGAAAACCCTTCATTGCGTGTGTACTCTATTTTAATCATTAAGCGTCCTTAAGGTGGTTTATGTACTCTATTTTAATCATTAAGCGTCCTTAAGGTGGTTTATGTAATCTATTTTAATCATTAAGAGTCCTTAACAAATTGACCATCAACCATCTTTCCTGTGCGCTGGCTGATTGTCTTGTATGCTTGCTCCACACATGTCTCCATGTCCAAGCCCCAAGCTCGTGCCTGCATGACCAAGGTTACAAAGATGTCCCCAATAGCATCTGCAATTTCTTCAACATCACCTTCTTCGATAGCCTGCTTTAGTTCTTCAACTTCTTCTTCAGTCTTTTCTAGTTGAGCCATCGGTACAGCGTAAGGAAGAATACCTTTCTCATGTCCCCATCGTTCAATGAGCATTTGTAATGTGTTTAATCTCACCACTTTTCCCCTTCTGTTTTTTCCATAAGGTCAATCATCTTGTCTAAGTACCAACGGGCTTTCTTAGCATCCTGTAACGGCTTGCCCTTGACCCATAAGCGGGTGCTTAAATACTTGATGATGTTACCGTGGCAGTAATGAATGCTGTCCCATTCGCCTAGCACATCTACAATGTAATCAATGGTTTCTATCTCACCTTCATTATAGTGAGCAGGATTGTTTACCATTTCATCCCACTCCTCTGGTGTTACGTCATTTAATCCAGCCACAGCTTTACCTCGCCTGTCTCGTTATTGTATTCGCCATCCCGTAGGATTCTGGCTAACCTCGCGTTTTCTAAAGCATCTTCTTCACTAAGGCCTGCCTTCTCAAATGCAGCCACCACAGTTTCCCATGTTGAATTTTCCGCTAAAATTTTTTCCGCAGTTTTGAGTCCGACCTTAGGACAACCTTTGTAGTTATCCGTAGAGTCACCCATCAATGTCTGCATGTAGAACCAGTGGTCAGCATCTTCTTGGTTGATGACTTTCTCTTCACCTTCCATCCAGTGCCGACCAGGAATGGTCATTAAATCTTTATCGATTGACCAAGACATGTACTTGTCTGACCTAGATATTAATACACCTAGTACATCATCTGCTTCTACACCTTCCCATATCAATCCCTTCTGTTTGTCCATGATGTAGTCACGGGCAAAAGGTAATAGCATGGGCTTACGTGTGTCTTTCCTGTTAGCTTTATAATAACTGGCTACAGTCTTTCTGTAGTTGTTGGTTGAACTAAGAGCTGTGATGTACTCATCAGCCCCTGTTTCTTCCATCAACCTTTCTATCTCACCGTCAACACCCTCTATGATTTCATGTTCATAAGAGTGCAGTGTCCATAGTCCGTTGCCCCAGTTGATTGGTTGCTCACTTCTTACGGCTACTTTGTATGCAATGATGTCTCCATCAATCACTAATGTTGTCATCAGTATCCCCTAATTCTTTGTAGATTTTTAAGGTATCTGTGCGAAACAATTTGCTGAGATTAACGAGGTACATTTTAGATGCCCAGTTATCTCCACCTTTAACGACCTTATGGTCATCAAGCTCTTCAACAATCTTTCTCAATATATCAGTTTTGAAGACAAGCGTACAATATACATCATCTTCAATAGCTAGGTTATGAAACCAGTAATCTGCTTCAGTGGACGCTATACCTGAAGGCTTACCATAGCTTTCAAATTCTATTGCTATGTTGCCTGTCTTAGTCCACATACCCCGCTCTGTTTTGACTTCAATCTTCTTACCTTCGAGCATGTCAAGGATGCGTTGTTCGTGCATCTGCCCATATTGTAGGTCAATATCGAACTTCTTATTGTTGTTGAAAACCTTAGTGTGTGTCTGCCCAGTTCCTTCCGTATTTGTATTCTGCGTCGAGCTTGCATCGAAACTTGTAGTATTGCTCAGTTTCTTGCATTGCTCGCACGACGAGCATTCCGATTTCATCTTCTAATGATTTCCTTACTTTAATTTGTACTTCATCGTGAATAAAAGCCACTATCGCAACATCTTCTTCAGTGTAGTTATTTGCCTGTAATGCTCTGACAATCTCTACGTACCAGCGCTTACATATAATAGCGCCTGCACTTTGAAGTAATGTATTGAGTGCAGCGTGAGGATAGCGAACAGGTATGACCCTGCCATCTAAACCCTTTATCCACCCCTTGTCTTCTACTGCTGTATTAACAGCTTCTCTTAGCTTGGCTAAAGCTGGTGTCTTGGCTAGAAACTTTTTCTTAATAGCCTTACCTTCTTTAGCACCCTTACCAATAATGCTTCCCGTCTTGGCATCACCTGCTCCATATAAGAAACCATATATGAATGTTTTTGCTTGTGACCTTTCAGGAAGACCCGCTGCTTTTTGGTTAGCTGTGTGTATGTCACCTTCAAGTATCTCAAGGCCATACTTGCCCCCGTCATGCCGTGACATGTAATGAGCAAGACAGCGTAGCTCTAAACCAGAAGCATCTGCACCGAGTAGTGAGTAACCTTCAGGCACTGTAAACAATGCTCGACATTCTTCACCAAATGGTGCGCCTACTGATGGAACTTGAGCCATGTTCGGGTTGCTGTGTGTACATCGTGATGTAACCGCACCCATAGGGTTTACCCTGCCATGTAGCTTACCGTTCTTCTCAGCTTTCAACCAAGCTTGCTTACCATTACCTATCTGACCTAAGCGTTTGTTAAGTGTCAGATACTCTACTAATAGAGCAGCTTCAGGCATCTCAATCTTTGATAGGATTGTTTCATCTACCTTGGGCTGACCATTATCTGTAAAGGCTTCTGGAACCCAACCGCGTTTCATTAACCTGTCGGCTATCTGCTGGCGGCTTGCAGGGTTGAAGGGTAATACCTTAGTCTTGGTCTTCATCTCTACAATGGTTGGCTCAAATGTAGATACAAGCTCATTTTCTATGTCGGTCTTACGTTGTGTAAGTCTTCCATATAACTCACGAGCTGTGTCTACATCAAAGTCAAAACCACGTTTTTCCTGTAGAAACATCAACTTAGCCATGTCATGCTCTAAGCCTAACGCATCTGCTGAGAACTGTTTGCTCTCAATACGTTTTAATAAAGCTGCTGTGACTGCTGTATCTTGAATACAATAGTCTAGCATTTCTTGCGTGAATACATCCCAGACATCAGGTGACCCATCATTAAAGTCACCTTTAAGAACACCTGAGCGAATACCCCAAGCTTTCAAAGAGTGTGAGCCTCTGAGCTTTGATGGCATTGGCGGTCTGTCTAACTCACCCAGGTTGGGCCAGATAGTTCGACTGCATACTAAGGTGTCGAGGATGTCACCTTCATATGTCCATCCCCATAGCTTTTGTAAGGCTGGGAAATCATAACCTATGACGTTGTGACCAATTAACTGGTCAGCTTCCTCTAATGCTTTAATACACGCACTCTTATCATCTCTAAATGTAAGCACTTCATCAGTATCTACATTACGTAAGACTACGCAGTGAACCTTTGTTACTTCATCTAGTAACTCATCTGTTTCTATATCAAAAATGTATCTCATCACCCTGTCTCCGCAGTAGTTATTGTTCGTTTGCTTGAGCTTCGTGTTCTTCTTCAAAGATTATACGGAACTCTTCTAAGTCGGGCTTTTGGCCCATATCGAAGCCGTCTTCTGTTAAGTCATTAAGAGACTTTATAAAGATGTCGTAGGCTTCCTTAAGTTGTGCTTCGGTGTAGAGAACCATTAGAAATCCTCCTCATACACTTCTTCAGTAAACACTGATTCAATCATTCTGCCGGTTTCCTTATTGTATTCTAAGTCACAGCAAATACCTGTCTCACCTGTCCAACGGTTCTTTAAAACCCTGACAGTTGTGGTGTTAGCTCTTGCCGTATCTTGTTGGTTTCTCTCCAGCCCAATAACCATGTCACTTAATTGTGCGATGGCTGCTGAACCCCTCAATTGTGAAAGGCTTGTTGATGCGCCTTCTTCGTGTCCTTTGTCCCCTGCTGGTCGTTTAAGGTGTGATACGAGCACCATGCCACACTGTACTTCCTCCGTCAATGTACGAAGTTTCGTCATTGTATTATCAATGAGTCTCCGTTCATCCCCTTCACCCATGCCTGATACTACAATACTTAGATGGTCTAATATAATGTAGGTACATCCACAGCCTCTGACCAAGTATCTTATCTTAGCCAATAGGTTATCACTATCTGTGCTTCCCCAATGGTCATATAAGAACACTCTGCCTGAGCCTACAGTTGCATCATAGGCTTGCTTTAACTCTTCTTCAGGTACTTCATGCTGCCCAAGGTGTAATGGTTTGTTTAACTCAATAGCCATCAAGCCCAGCGCTGTACGCTTAACTGATTCTTCTAATGCAATGTATCCAACAGTCTGCCCTTCTTTCACTAAGTGATGTGCAAATTCACGGGTTAAATGTGATTTACCTATACCAGAGCCTGCTGTGACCGTTACAATCTCACCCCTACGCATACCAAGGGTTTTCTCGTTTAAGCCATTAAACGGATAGCTCACCGCCTCTACGTCATCTTCTTCAGTTATTACTTCCCAAAGGTCTGTTCCTGAAATGATACCGTCAGGTCTAAATATCTTAGCCGACCATACTGCATCCACTAACATCTTGACCTTACCAGTGACTAACATATCACTAGCATCTTTCTCAGGTAGTGAAGCTATCTTCGCCTTACCTGGTGTTAGCAATAAGGCACACTCTTCTGCTGCTTTCCTCCCTACGTCATCGTTATCGAACATGAATATGACTGACTCGAAGTTCTCAATCCAATCAATGTTATTAGTTATGTCCCTCTTAGCACCTGCTGCACCTGACCTGATTGAAACTACAGGCCATTTGTTGTCGAAAGCCTGACTTACTGAAAGAGCGTCCAGCTCCCCTTCCACTATAGTCAGCATCTTACCAGCATCACGCCACAAGTGCCTACCGTATAGGCCAGCCTTCTTAGCGTCCCCTGTAAATCTGAAGTCTTTACCTGCAAACCTAATCTTCTGAGCTATCAGGTTTTGCTGGTCATCTTTATAATTGGCTACTTGTACCTTCTCGCCATTATAGTCAGCTACTTCATACCCCCAGAGCTTACAGGTTGCATCTGTTAGCTTTCGCTTAGGCAGTGCCTGTACTGTACCCCTTACAGGGTTAAACTCTGGTTGTTTTACTGGTTGTTGTTCCATTGCTTTATCCGCTGGTGTTGTTGTTTCGCAGGCAAAGCAGTAGTGATGACCGTCAGTATACTCTGCATTAGCATCACTACTGCCACAGTGAGGACATGCACCTTTACGGATGTATGTACTCTCTTCTTCCATTAGCAGCCTGCGTCTTCTTGAAGATACTCAAGTTCATCTTCTACGTTCTTTACCCAAGACTCTAAGAAAGCCAGTAAATCTGCCAGCTCTTCATCCTTAGTGTTCTCGAATACAGTCTGTAGTAAATCATCTACGTTAAGTTCTAAGTTCATTAATCCACTCCTCAGGGATTTGTTCACCTTCTGCCCATAAGAAACCGTTACGGTCAGCCCATTCGCTACAAGTCATCTTTGACCCATCCTTACGCTTCTTCGCGCCTTGGATTGGAGAGTTTGCCCGTTGGAAAAGAAAGCGTATGTCAAGGTCACTGTGTTGTGCTTTGACTGCCTTCATTTTCCGCTGGGCATCTTGGCGAAAGTACCCTTTAGCTTCTACGTAGATGCCATTTACGAAGATGTCTGGGATGTACTTTCTCTCGACTGAGTATGGTATTACATGCGGCTCATACTCAAACGATACCTCTCTCTTTTCTAGGTCAGAGATAACCCTATGCTCAAAAGTCCCCTTCAGATTCATCAGTAGCAATACCGTCATCGAAAGGTGTACTAGCTACAGGTGCTGATGCTTCAGCTACGTAGCCATCTTCTTCATCAAACATGGTGGATACACTGTTGCCATACTCTACCAGATTAATGACCTGAACGCCTTTCAATCTTAAAGAGACACCTACTTGCTTAGTGCTGTTCATCACATAAGGTCGAGGCTCGAAAGCTACTTTAACATCTGAGCCATTACCTACAGCAATGTCAGGGTTTAAAGGCTGACGTTTAGCGTCTACTACAACAGGCTTTTGACTAAACGATGTACCATCATGTCGATTGATTTTGGCTTTCAGCTTAATCTTAAATTCGATAAGGTCTGTTTGATTGCCATCTTGGTCATAGTTATGGTCGTAGCCTTTGCGTGTGAACAAAGTATTCTTTTTCTTTGGATTACTTTTAATCTCTTCAGCGTATGCTTTATCAACAATGCTATCGAGATATTCACACATTTCTTGTGCTTCGGTTTCAGGAACTAATACGCTAATACTGTACGTTCCATCAGGGTCAAATTTAGTATCAGGTTCTTGGACTTTTGCCCATAATGCTGAACCTTCAATTACATTTTTAACTGTCATGTTGTCTCCTAAGTGTAGTAAGTTTTAACCCTTTCGGGCTATTGGGGCAGGTTTTAATTTTATGCAAAAAAGTATTTAGAATTCAATACTTTAGACATATCGAGGTCACCAGCCTTCGGAGGCTCTGGTATGTCCATAGTATCTAGGTTTTGCTTCGCCAGTGTATAGAGTTGATTCAGTACATCATTCTCTTGATACATCTCTACGAAGGCTTCCCTAAGTAGCTCTGACATACGCTGCATGTTAGGGCTGTGTGTGCCATAACTGTCATGTACCATTGCAAAGTCCTGTATACCTGCATCGATACATTTATTGACTGTCATGGTCAGGGCTGACGCATCCAGTGAGTGTACAAAGTTTGGGGATGCCCCGCTCCGTGTCTTGCCCTTGCTCACTGTATCATCAATGTTTTTTCTCCAGTTCAGCTTAATAATTGAACCGTCAATCAGTGTAGTTATCCTCCTCTTTTTAAAGTCATTGTAAACTTGTCTAACCAGTAAGTTTGTCGGTGTTACCCACTCTAACGGTTTGTTCTCTTGAGCGTACAAAACCCCTAGGTCTTTGACGTAATCCATGACCTGCCTAGCAGTGCCTATGACATCGCTTATGGCAGACCAAATGTGTGCTGTGAGATAAAGGCTTGCCCTGAAGTATTCATCGCCAAAGGGATTAGCCGCACCCTTGGCTACCTGCTCTTCGATAGCTTCCTCAACGTAAGCCCTGCATGAGTGCTGCGTACCACTATAAGGTACAATCATCACTGCTCGTTTAGTCAGCTTGCGGGTAATGCCAAACTCTAAGCATTTCTTAGCCATCTCATTACCTGCATCAGCGTCCTTCTGAACACGTATGGTGGTAGCTTCAGCTACATCTCTATAGATGTCAGCAGGTAGGTCGCTGTCAGTTAAGTTCACTGACTTGCCACCTTCTTCATCTCTCATAATAGAGAGTAGATGTTGCAGACCATTGCATGAGCCGTCAGCAGCACAAGGTAGATGTGTTACAAAGTCTTCACCTTCCTGAATGTAGCCATACCATTCGTAGACCCATGCCAGGAATTGGAACGGCTTGTCTGCATCTGTCCACCAAAGGTAATTGTATGGGTCTTCGACTGTCTTAATGACATCTTCTTTATGTAGGTATGCCCAAAGCTCACGGTCATCCAAGGATACCTTATCATTCCCAAAGGTATTAGCTCCGTGAATAGCAAGCCACTTAGCGTTCTCAGGGCTACCAATCCGCATACCCTCAGCAAACTCAATGGTAGCTTTACCCCAATCAGCAACCTGTGGAGACATGAAAGATTCCACTGGATACTTACGGCCCCTAAAGTCTAGCTGCCATACAAAGTAGAACTCATCATACTTCACGTAGTCCTCTGCTATCTGTATTGTACGTTCAATCTGGATACGCTTACTGCGACTCTTACCGTTGAACTTATGGATAGCTGTACGTTTGTTCAGGAACTCTATGACTTCAGGCTTACGCTCAGGTGGTAGGTCAGCTATCTCAATATCACCAAAGGGATAGGCTGGCAGGTCTAGGTCATCACGAGGTGGCAACCCTGCCCACTCCTGACCACTATCCCACACTGTACGAATAACCTTCACTACGTTCTCATTGATTCTCCATGCAGTACGTTGCAAAGCATTAACGCAGTTAAGCTCTTGGCTCAGGTCACGCTGCGCTAATTCCGCTAGGTATTCTTTACTGTTCTTCTGCATCGGTAACCTCCATAAAAGTGCTAATAAATAGTTCAGCCACATCCGCATTAATCGCATTACCATAGCCTTTTAATCTAATTGCTCTGGCGTATGCGGTATTATTTGCGTCGATTTTACCGCCGCTATACACCATTCCTCTGGCAAGCCCATTAACCAACGGCTTAATGCCGGATTTAATTGGCCTGTATTTGTTGTCTCGGCAGTAGAGCCATTCAATGTCGGCACTTGGTCTTTCAGGTTCGAGCATCCCGCTTTCTTTTTCGCTCTCGATAAAGCCTCGTCCGACCGAATTGTCATTGAGTCCATCACGTTCGGTGTACCCCATCCCGCCATTGCCGCTGCTGTCGCTAAAGGATTCCCCGCGTTCACCCCCCTCGGATTGTCTGGATTCTTGCTCGGGCCTCCGGTAGACGCCGTTGGACTCGGCCACCCAGAACAGTCTTTGTCTTTGGTGCGGGGAGTCGATGCTGTGTGCGCCCAATACGCAATGCCCAATGGCGTAACCTTCTGCTTCCATGTTTGCTTGTAAATCATCGAGCCACCCGTGCCTAATCGCGCTTTCAACTTGTTCACCAAAGATTGTGTTAAATCCGCACTCTTTAACGAGTTGCATGAAGTGTGGGAGTAAATGTCTTTCATCGTCTTTTCCTTTATGGTTTCCTGCTGCGCTGAATGGCTGGCAGGGTAATGAAGCAGTGCATACTGGGGTATCATCAGACCACCCCGCGTTTCTCAGGGCGTAAGACCAAACGCCTATGCCTGCAAAAAAATGATGTTGCGTGTAGCCTTCAAGGTCTTCGGGCTTAACGTCTAAAATGCTTCTTTCGTCTACATAACCTGGTGCTATATTTCCGTTGTCAATTAACTGTCTTAGCCAAGCGGCTGCTTTAGGGTCAAACTCGTTATAATAAACACTCATTAATGTGTCCTCACTAGTGGTAATGCGTTGATAATTTCGTCGTA
>Ga0315322_10000766_pt1 | contig 24228 bp, 20 predicted proteins | sample M110021515metaG_FD_203461 | JGI IMG/M metagenome (GOLD analysis project Ga0315322, IMG submission 203461) | Ammonia-oxidizing marine archaeal communities from Monterey Bay, California, United States - M1 100m 21515 | ecosystem: Environmental > Aquatic > Marine > Intertidal zone | place: USA...
TTCGCCCCGCCGAAAGGTTCCGGAATGCGGGCAAACCGATTGTTGCCAATTGAGTCAAGTCCGCATCAAAGTTATCCAACTGAAACTGGGTCACCACGCTCGCGTTTGCTTCTTCGTCCCAAGCTAGGGTCAAGGCAACATCACCCGTCGCTATTTCGGCCCCCTCCAAAAGTAGGTGCAAGTTGGACAATTTCAGTTCACCTCCACCTTCGGGAAGAGAAAGAAATTTCAGGGCCGTGTGTAAGTTCAGGTTTTCCCCCACCATCTTTGAGTTTTGAAAAACGCGACCGTGATCCACTCCGACTCGATCTGAGCGGAAGCAAAGTCTGCCCTTTTCGAAAAAAACCGTACCATTCCCTTCAAAAAGGTCTCCTTGGAACCAACCGCTCCGCCAATTGAGCAAACCGTCCACAGGGAATTTCTTGACCCGAAGCTCTAGGAGCTCAACATCTTCGCCCTCCATTGAAGCAAGTCTCGGTTTACCATTCTCAAAAGAAACTCTCATCGGGGCTAATCCTTGAGCATGGAATTGACGCTCGCCCGAGGTGGTGGAAAGGCTTCCTTCAAAGACATCCAAATCAAGCCCCCCCCCTCTCCAAACACCTGTCAACTTAACTTTTCCTTGAGAGCCTAATTGGCCGAAGACTTCTCCGAAGCCGCCTGCAGGAAAAACAAAACCAAGTATTTCCGGTCCAAGTTGACAGTCGAGAGAAAAGGACACTGGAATCTCTTCGTCGAAAGAAAAGATTCCCTCAAGTATTCCCGAAACCTTCGCCCAGTCTTCTCCATCTCGCCTCAGGTCAACATGGGTAAACCGAGACAAAACGCCATAGGCATCAAACTCAGCTTCTATTTCTCCAGAGAAGGATACCGCAGGAGGGAAATAGTTAGAAAATCGACCAAGACGAAATTCATCAGCTACAATTCGCATCAAAGCTTTTTCTCGTCCTACTATCCAGGGTTTCCTTGAGTGAATTTGAATTCTTTCACCTAGCTGATCCGAGACTTCAGCTGAAATTTCAAAAATGTTAAAAGAATCATTTGAATCAAACATGAAGCGTACTATTGCATCCGCCTTTACTTCGCCTTCCTTTCGAAACAGAAAAGAAGACACTTCCGACGACAAGGCAGCATCCCCCTCAATAGAGCTAGTCGCCGGATTCCAAATAATCTCACCACCGACTGAAGCTCGAACCTTAAACAATGCCATCGCAGGGAAATAAGGAACGAAGTCAGCTCCGACAATCGATGCATTCCAGTCGCCTGAAAAAGCAGTGTCCCCAATAAGGCGTTTTACTTCAAAATTCAGTAAGGGAATTGCCCTTCCCCCAACATTAAAGCCCCCTCCCTGAGCATCAGAAGAGGCAAAAGCTTTTAGCTGGGCACTATCCGAAAACGAAATGCCTAGATTTAATTTCCCGGAGTCTCCGACTCCGGATTTCTCCCACAGAAATATCCCGTTCAGTGTTCCGCTTGTGGGCAAACTTAAAGGAATTAATTGCCCAAAGGCGCTTGCATCAACCGAAAAAGGTAGACGTGCCACACTTCCGAAGTCTGGCAAATGACCTTGGAGTAAAAAAGGGAAATGTGCTCCAGCAAACTCGAACTCACCTTCAACAGAAAGGGTTTCAAAAGCTGAAAGCTCATCATCCTTACGTTTAGCCTCCATCCAGTCCCAAAACATTTCAGCGGAACCCTTGCCCTCAACAGCATTAATTCGCAAATTTTCCACCTGAAGAATCTTGATCGAAGAAGATTTCCCAAACCACCACTCCATAGGAAAATAAGTGAAATAAACTCGTGGAGACTCTGCCTCAATTAACGGTCCTGAAAGACGAATCGAACGAATTTCACCCTCACCCCAGGTGAGATCTATTTCGTCAATCTCTACATCTACCTCGCCAAAATAGATGCGAATCGCTTCCTCTACACGCAGAGGCAACCAATAACCGAACACTACCCACCAAACAAGACATCCGAACAAGCCCGAATATAATCCAAGTTTAAAGTGGAAAGTCCTCATTATACGCTCAAACGCCTCTTAGGCGCTAGCGTTTGGCTTCACAAGTTAATTCGGAGACTACAGTTACATTCAAGTCACTGACTGAGGGTATATCTGCAATGTACTACTTCCGGCTCTGTACGTGGACACGCTTCTCCTTGACCTTCGTGGCTTCCTTACCAACACGATCCCTTAAATAGTACATACGAGCACGCATCGTTACGCTCTCTCGGTCGACCTCTACCTTGTCGATAAGCGGTGAGTGTACGGGAAAAACACGCTCGACTCCAACGCCCGAGGCAATCCGACGCACAGTAAAGCTTTCGTGAATACCACCGCCCTTGCGTGCCAGGACGATACCAGCAAAAATCTGAATACGCTCCTTGCCTCCCTCTCGCACGCGCACGTGCACCTTTACTCCGTCGCCCACCTTGAAGTGATCTCGACCTTCCTTGAGTTGTTCTTTTGTGATTTCTTGGATTATAGTATCGCTCATTACAATTCCTCTTTTGATTTAATAAGATCAGGCCTTCGTACTCGGGTTTTTTCCGCCGAGCGTTCATCTCGCCAACGGGCGATAGCTCCATGATCGCCCGACAACAAGACTTCCGGAACCTTCATACCCCGAAAATCGGCGGGACGAGTATACTGTGGAAAACTAAGACGTCCGTCTGTAAAACTATCTTGAGAAAGGGAATTTTCTCCCCCCAAGACCTTGGGAACAAAACGAGAAACGGAGTCAATTAGCGTGGCAGCAGCCAAGGCTCCATTAGTCAGAACAAAATCCCCAACGCTGATTTCGCGATCTATAATTTCCTCTCGCACGCGCTGATCAACGCCTTCATAATGCCCGCTTAGGATAATCAAATGGCTTTCCTCTGCCAACTCTTGGCAGACTTCACGGCATAGAGATTCTCCATCAGGCGCCATATACAGAACCTTGGAGTCAGGGTTGCGAAGTTCTTCGACTGCAGCGAAAATCGGCTCTGGTTTCAAGACCATGCCAGCACCTCCCCCAAATGGTCGGTCATCCGTTATCCGGTGACGACCTCCTGCCCAATTACGAAGATCGAACGACTGAACGTCAATCAAACCATGCTCGCAGGCTTTTCCAATGATGCTCTCGCTGATAAAACCTTTCAAGGTTTCGGGAAAGAGCGACAAAACATCGAATCGCAAAGGCTCGTACATCACGCGAATCATATGACCGTAATAACATTCTTGCTATGATCAATGGGAAGATCAAGCCGTATCAGTCCTTAGACTTCTCTTCCTCGGCTGCAGTTTCGCTTTCTTTTACTGCAGGGGTATCGGTGTCATCTTTCGCAGATGACTCTTTAGGACTGTCACTCGAATCATCTGCTTCAGGTGGATCAACAGGTTTAGCTTCAGCTTCGGTCTCATCATTGCTTGACGATTCTGCTGCAACTGCTTCATCGGAAATATCATTCTCCGCAGATGCTTCATCAGCAGTGCTAGAAGCATCATCATCGGCGGCGGGTGCATCAGAAGATTCGACTTTGGGTTCATCCTCACTGGCGGCCGATTCTTCCGCAGCTTGATCCTCAGATGTCCCTACGGAACTGTCTTCGCTTGCTGGATCCTCGCCAGGGGAGGGATCACTTTGAACATCTACGGCTGCGACAGGGGCGTCAACGGATGCTTCAGCAACCTCATCGGCTGCGGGCGAATTGCCCTCGGTAGGGGCGTCACTAGTAGATTCATCCATGGATGGGGCAGTGAGCGAGCCCTTCAAGCGCCGAGTGGCTTTGCTTTGAGACCTTTTCTCTGCACGAGCAAGCCATGCTTCAGAATCCAACCGACCTTGGCGAATTAGACTACGAGCCGTATCAGTGGGTTGGGCACCAACACCTAACCAGTGGTCGATGCGCTCCATCTTGAGCTTCAGCTCATTCTCCTTAGCACGACATTGAGGATCGTAAGTTCCAAGTATTTCGATGAACCTACCATCGCGAGGGGCAGTGACCTCGGTCACTACCATTCGATAATAAGGGGCGTGTTTGGCCCCGTGTCTCTGTAAACGAATTTTAAGCATGTTTCCGCTTTGAAGTTACGGTTTCCTGTTAGGGCGAAAAGAAGAAAAAAAATATTATTTGAAGGACAACGTCAATGGGAATCGCCAATGGGGAACGACCTGCAAGATTAAAAACATAAGCTCTATCTCCATCACTTAGATATCCAGTTGAAGTATTGCCTTTTCTTAAACGGTCGTTTAAAAAGACAATTAATGCTTTTGGATCAATTAAAAAAGACGGAGACTAGATCTAGCGAGACCAAGAGTCGTATACTGACCGCGGCCGAACATCTGTTTACCGCCAAGGGCTTTGCCGGGGTAACAATGAGAGAGGTCGCACGTCGCGCTGCCACGAACATTGCGTCGGCACACTATCATTTTGGATCGAAAGAAGGCTTAGTAATTGAAATGCTGAGTCGTCGCATAGCTCCGATCAATGCGGAACGCTTACGTTTACTCGATAACGCAAAGCTTCAATCTGACGGCAATCCGCTAAATCCAATAGATATATTTAAAGCCTTACTGCTTCCAATTGGACAAGCCGCAACCGGAGCTAAAGGCCCTAATCCGAGATTCATGCAGTTGGTGGGAAGAAGTTTTACGGAACCAGCCAGTTTTCTAGAGAAGGTTCATCGTCGACTTTTTCGAGAGTTATCAGACATTTTCATGGTGGAATTGAGGCGGAGTCATCCAGAGGCTCGGGAGGAAGACTTGTTCTGGAATTTACACTTTGTCGTGGCAACCATGCTCGGAGCTTTGGCTAATCATAGAAGATTGGCTCCATTCTCAGGCGGTCTCTGTGCAGACAAGAACGTGAGCGAAATGATTCAGCGGTTGATAGTGTTCGCGGCCGGCGGATTTGCAAGTAGCATGGAAAACATTAAGAGAAAAAATAGTACATGAAGCTTCTATTTCTAACGCTGACAACGGCTGCAGCATTAACAGGATGCCTACAAAAAGAAGACCACTCGCCTTCTACAAATCTTACCCCAAAGACAAGTTGGTCGACGTCATCTGTCGTCTCCACGGACACAAACGTCACCTATTGGGCTAAGGGCTTTGGGGATGCCAACCTGACCTCTCTAGTACGAGAGGCATGGGGAAATAGCCCCGATCTTTCAGGGACATTCCAGTTGGTCAAAATGGCTCGCGAACAAGCAGTCATGGCGGGAGCCGATCTCCTACCCCAGGCTGGACTGGGCATGTCCGGAACTCGCAGCAAACGCAACTTGGTGGGTTTCATGCCGGGAAATAACATTTCCTTCACCTCAGAAAACTACGGTCTCAACATGAATGTGAGTTGGGAGCTGGACTTGTGGGGCAAGCTAAGTGATTCAAGAAAAGTAGCAGCAAGCACATGGGAGGCTACGATCGAGGACTATCGAGCAGCCCGCCTATCACTTGCAGGACAAGTGGCTAAGGCATGGTATTCTGCAATCGCGGGTAGTCGTCAATTAGACCTCGCACACGAAACTGAAAAGTCGCACATCAAGAACGCTTCCTACATCGCAAAACGTTTTGAACGAGGGCTAGCCAATGCTCTCGACCATAATCTCGCCCAAGCTACACTTTCAACGGCTCGGGCAAATCAAGTGGGGCTAAAACGGAAATTGGACCTAGCCACCAGAACTCTGCAAACTTTGATCGGACGCTACCCGGATGGGGTTCTTGCGCTCCCATCCGACCTACCCGCCCCAAAAAAGGCACCCCCAATTGCCCCTCCCGCCCAAACATTGGAACATCGTCCTGATCTCCGTGCAAAACGCTTACGAATGAAAGCAACCGGCCTTGAAAAGACCATTGCTCGAAAAAACCTGTTGCCATCTCTCTCCCTCACAGGTGGCCCGGGAAGTCGCTCTCAAGAATTCAACAATTTGCTCGACCAGCAATTTCGAATTTGGAGTGTAACTGGAAACCTCATGCAACCTATTTTCCAAGGTGGCCGTCTTCGGGCTAACATTCGCCGAGCAGAAGCAGTACGCCTTGCTTCAATTGATTCTTACAAAGCAACAGCTCTCCAAGCGTTTGGGGAAGTGGAAATGGCCCTCGCGTCGGAAAGCCTCCTTAAAGAAGAAGAAAAACACTTGTCGGAAGCCGCAAAAGCAGCATTGACGGCAGCAGACCTTAGCTGGGAAAGGTACCAACGTGGACTGGAAGGCATTTTTACCACTCTAGAATCCCGACGACGAGCATTCGAAGCTAAAAGCCGACTTCTTTCGCTCCGGCGCGAACGACTCCTCAATCGCATTGACCTGCACTTAGCCCTTGGAGACGAGGCACTCCCTGACCATCCATGAAGAAATATATCTTACCTCTACTCGTTTTGTGCACATCAGGAATCGGAACATGGGTGCTCATCACCTCGAAACCCGAGCCCGAAAGAAGTGCCCCTGCTCCAAATGAACCCGTAGTGGAATTCATTCTATCGAAAAGAAAAACTAAGCGAGTCTTCGTGGATGCATTTGGTACCGTTCGCCCACGCACCAGCACCACCTTGCTAGCGGAGGCGCCTGGAGTAATCGAAGCCGTTGCCCCCTTCCCTGAATCAAATCGTCCAGGTCCCCCGGCCTCCTTTCGCCCGGGGGGATTCTTTGAAAAAGGCGACCTGCTCGTAAGTATCGAGGATATAGATCATCGTGCGCTCAAAGCAGATGCCGAGGCTTACCTCCGAGCAGCACAACTGAATTTGGAACAAGAACAAGTCCTTTCCGAACAGGCAAAGGCGGAATGGGAGCTAGAAAGGGATTGGGCGGATGCTCCCGAACTAGTCAAGCGTCTACCTCAGATTCGCAAGGCCGAAGCAGACGAAAAAGCCGCAGAGGCACGCCTCGCCCAAGCTTTAAGAAACCTTCAAAGAGCAAGTGTTCGGGCGCCTTTTCGCGGACGAATCCTAGACACAATGGCAGGCATTGGCCAACGAGTAGGTGGCGGAACATCGGCAGCGCTGGCCAAAGTCTACGCCCTGGACATAGCGGAAATCGATCTATCGCTTAGCCGATCCGAGCTCAATCTGTTGAATTTCGGAGAAGGTGCGAATGGATTTGGCGAAAATCCTGAGGTACAACTTATAAACAAAGAACAAAGCTTCACTTACCGCGGTAGTCTCGATCGATCCGAGGGCACGGTGGATTCAAGAACGCGTCTCACCAACGTGGTGGCCAAAATTGAAGGAGCCTTCGCTGACCCCTATTCAAGCAAAGAGCCAGACTCACCTCCTCCACTAAGTCCGGGTGAATTCGTAGAGGCTAGACTGTTTGGCTCAAACATCGAAGTCTTTGAAATTCCTCGTTCGGCCTTTCGCGAAAAGAATACGCTATTAATTATCGACGATGAAAATCGAATCGAAACCCGCAATGTTCAGACACTTAAGCAAACACGTGGGTTCATCTGGGTCACCGACGGTTTACGAAACGATGAACGAGTTTGCCTAACTCCTCTCGATATTGTGTCCAAAGGGATGAAGGTTCGCCTCACCTCCGAAATAGAAGATAAAAACGGCTCACTCCAATGATTACTTGGTTTGCAAAAAATGGAGTAGCTGCAAATCTTCTCATGGGAGTCATTCTCGTGGCGGGATTCTTCTCCGTTAGAAATCTCAAAATGGAGATGTTTCCGGAGTTTGACCTAGATCTCATCACTATTACCACCCTCTATCCAGGTGCGGCTCCTGCAGAAGTGGAAGAGGGAGTGTGCAAGCAAATCGAAGAGAAAATTTGGGATCTCACAGGAATAAAGGAACTCAACTCATATTCTAGAGAAAACGTCGGTGTGGTTTCAATCGAAGTAGCGCGAGGGAGAGATACAGAACAAGTCGCAGATGAAGTTAAGGTGAGGGTAGACGCCATCGCAAACTTTCCGGAAGAGGCGGAAAAACCATTGGTTGAGGTGGTAACTAGCAAACGCCGTGTAATGGCAGTCGCCATTCACGGTGACTGCGATGAAAAGACCCTTCGCATTCTTGCCGAACGAATGCGTGATGGTCTGACCGCAATCCCCGGGATCACTCAAGTAGAGATCGCAGGCATTCGAAAACCGGAAATCGGAATAGAGGTGTCCGAGCGCTCCCTGCGAGAATATGGCTTAAGCTTCGACCAAGTGGCTACAGTGCTGAGACGTTCATCAATAGATGTTCCCGGTGGCGTAGCCAAAACTGCTTCCGGCGAAACGCTATTACGAGTAACTGGAAAGGCGCGAGAGGGAAGCGAGTTCGAGGAAATAGAGTTACTCGCATCGGAACAGGGTGGGATCGTCTTTCTCAAGAATGTCGCTAAAGTCTCGGACAGCTTCGAAGACAAATCCTTATATACCCGGTTCAAAGATAAACCTGCGGTTACACTTCGGGTTTATCGAGTCGGCAGGCAAAGCCCACTGGATATTTCCGATAAAGTAAATGCATTCGTAGAGTCAAAGCGTTCCGAACTTCCTGAAGGAATAGATCTAACGGTATGGCAAGATAGCTCGTACTACCTGCGAGGTCGCCTTCAAATGATGATAGAAAATGCGATATTGGGTTTAATTCTAGTGTTTTGCGTTCTTTCTCTATTTTTACGCCCCTCTCTGGCAATGTGGGTAGCCTTAGGTATACCGATTTCTTTTTTTGGAGCCTTTGCCTTGATGGGACCGATGGGAACATCCATCAACCTCGTATCCCTTTTCGCCTTCATCGTAGTTCTTGGAATCTTAGTGGATGATGCCATCGTGGTGGGAGAATCCGTCTACTCTAGGGGGCGGGCAGGTGAACCCTCTCTCAAGGCCTCGATTTCGGGAACTCATGCCGTGGCAGTTCCGGTAACCTTCGCAGTACTAACAAGCATCGTAGCATTTATACCCATGCTCTTTCTTCCAGGATGGCTGGGCAAATTGATGAAGGATATTCCCTTGGTTGTCATACCAGTATTATTTTTCTCTTTAGTGGAGTCTAAATTCATTTTACCATTTCATCTTTCATTGTGCAAATTCAACAAATCTCCTCGCAACTTCCTATCTCGGATACAGGAAAGAATTGCCACTGGGCTAGAACGCTTTATTGAGAAATTCTACTCTCCCTTTCTCGAGAAATGCCTCACGCACCGATATCTTAGCCTGTCTATATTCGTAGGTCTCTTTTCCATTACCATGGGATTAATCCTTGGTGGTCACGTCCCTGCAATCCGTGGGATTCCTCCGGTTCCCTCGGACTACATCTCGGTAAAGCTCACAATGCAAGAAGGCATGCCAAGCAATTCGACGGAGAAAGCTTTGCAAAAGATGGAGCAGGCACGGCTCTCCGTAATCAAGTTTCTTGAATCAAAAGGTGAACCAAATCCATTCAGACATTCTATGCTGACAATGGGGGCACAACCCTTCTCGGGTGGGCCGGCAGGCTCACGAGCTGCTCCAGAAGCTTCTCACTTCGGTGAAATTTCTGTGGAGTTGGTCAAATCTGAAAAAAGAAGTCGTTCCGCACCAGAGATATCAGCACTTTGGCGAGAAAGATTGGGTCCATTGCCCGGGATGAAGCAATTAAGGTTTCTTGATGTTGCGGCAGGAGGTCGACCAATTGCAATCGACTTGGAAATCTCAGGACTAGAGATTGCTCAAATGACCGCCGCCGCTGAAGAAATTAAAGCTAAATTACGAAATTTTTCAGGACTGTTCGACATCTCCGATACTCATGCAGGGGGGAAACGAGAATTAAAATTAAAGCTAAAAGCTGAAGGAAGAGCCCTAGGATTGACTCAATCCGACCTTGGTCGTCAAGTACGCCAAGCCTTTTATGGAGAAGAGATCCAGAGGATACAACGCGACCGAGATGAAGTTAAGGTAATGCTCAGATACCCTAAAGAGGAAAGATCTAGTCTCGCCTCCCTTGCCGCCCTTCGCATTAGAGCCCCCGGAGGCATCGAAACTCCACTAGAAGCTGTGGCATCCGCCGAGTTCGGGCCAGACTCGCCAACCATTCGCCGTGCAAACCGCTCGCGGACTGTAAATATACAAGCATCGGCCAACAGAGCGATTGCCGATGTTTCCGCCATCGAGAAGGAGTTGGAAAAAGGGTTCATACCCGAGATCGCCGAAAAATATCCAAACCTACGATTTTCATTTGTGGGAGAACGGAAACAGCAACAGGAAACCGATTCTGGCCTTGGGCAAGCAGCAGGCATCGCCTTGTTCGTAATCTATGGTTTGCTCGCAATTCCATTCCGATCTTATCTTCAACCGTTCCTTGTGATGTCGGTAATCCCATTCGGTCTAATAGGAGCAGTAATAGGCCACTTGCTATTCGGCATTACGATGAGCCAGCTTTCGATCTTCGGCTTGGTTGCATTGACGGGAGTTGTAATAAACGACAGTCTCGTGCTCGTTCATTGGGTGAACAGTAGGCGAGCGGAAGGGATGACTATAGCAAGGGCCGCCTTGAAGGCTGGATCTGCTCGTTTCCGCCCGATATTACTGACCTCGTTAACGACCTTCGTGGGGCTGCTTCCCGTCCTATTCGAGCGAAGCCTGCAGGCACAGTTTCTAAAGCCCATGGCAATCTCAATCGGTTTTGGCGTACTCTTCGCCACTTTTATAACACTAATCATGGTGCCAGCCCTTTATCTCGTGTTGGAAGACTCAAGGGGTTGGGCACTTCGTTGTCTTAAATACCTCGGTTGGCATAAAGGAGAGAAAGCCCCTCCGCCACTAGCGTAATGGGGAGTTAGTCGCACATTTGGCCCGAGGCCAGAAGAGTCTCGAAATGAGGTTCCTCGTCCTCACGGGTCACGACTTCGACTGAGACTTTTCGAAAACCCGCTTCACGGAGCATGCGATAGAGATCGTTCTCAGAAAAACCCAGCCATCGATCAGCATATAGCTCTCGGGCTTTCTCGAAAGTATGTTCCTTGAGATCGAGTACCATAACCTGTCCCCTAGATCGCAGAATCCGAAAAGCCTCGTCGAGGGCCACCTCGGGACGCTGGGCGTGATGGAGGGACTGGCTCATTAGAGCTAAATCAACGGAATCGTCAGGCAAAGGTACCTTCTCGATGTCGCCGTGCTTGTAAGAAAGATTGGTGAGCTCGTTCTTTCGGGCCAATTCCTTGCCTACGCGAACCATACTTCGAGATGAATCGATACAATATATCTTCTTCGCTCGTCGGGCAAGAAGATGGGATACCATACCCTCGCCTGCGCCTAGATCGGCCACGACGATTTCAGGAACAAGTCGTAAAAGGAAATGGCCGATGGCTTCCCAGGAACGACCAGGGCAATAGTTTTTTCCAAGACGACCTGCCACCGTGTCGAAATATTTCTCAGTTGCTTGCCTACGTTTATCGACGATTCGTCGCAACGCGACTTCATCCTTCTCCGCATCGGGTTCGGCAGAAAAGGCTTCAAGAGCTGCAACCAAGAGCTTGTCATGGGGAGGCTCTGTATTCAGAAATCCATAAAAAGTCTTCTTTCCGTCCTTTCGATCGGTGACGATTCCCCTTTGTCTCAGCAGGGACAAGTGAGTCGAAATTCGAGACTGCCCCATATCCAAGATTTCTTGAAGTTCAGCTACTGACAATTCCTCCACGGTAAGAAGGCGAAGAATACGCAGACGAGTCGAGTCTGCTAGAAGACGAAGGGTCTCGTAAGCACTCAAGGTCAAGTGGTGAACATATCTTTCACTATTTAAAGTAGAAAGCTGATCCTCGAATTAGATGGAGCTCAGTTACTGTCAACCCAACGACTCATTCCCTCAACCAACCAACTGTGTGAGACTCCATCGATATCAGTTAATACTTCATCGCCCACTTTTGTCCCAAGCAACTTTTGGCCCAAGGGCGTTTCGTATGACAACACACTGTTGTCGGGATCGCTGTCCCATGCGCCTAGAATAGAGTATGTTTGGGTCTCACCTGAAGATTGATCGACCAAATTTACAATTGTACCGATGCCAACACTGTCGGAAGGGGCATTCGAGAAATCAGTGGATTGAGCACGGGCAAGATCGGACTGCAATTCAGCTTGGCGTGCCAAAAGCACCTTTTGCTCGTCTTTTGCCATATGATATTCTGCGTTTTCTCTAAGGTCTCCATGCTCCCTAGCCGTCTCGATAGCCACTGAGTTTTCAGGAATCTTTTCATTAGTGATCGTTTCCAAGTCGCTTAATCTTTGCTTGAGGCTATCTTCGGAAACAATAACCGTATCTGCAACGCCAACATCCGAGGATGAAGTGGAGGAACTCTCACCGCTACCATCAACAAGATCTTGAACCTCTGGAAAAAGCTTAATGAAACGAGCAAGTAAAGATCGTTTACTAAGGTCGTCAAAACCAGGGTTCAGCAAGAGGGCTTGCACCAAGTCTTGAGCCGTTTCCAAATCAGCCTTTGCTAGGACATCTGGAATAAGAGTCTTATCCTCACTAAGAACTTCGGCCAAAGGGATTCTGCGAGTACTGGCATTTTGCAAAGCCTCGTGATCGATCGCTGAAAAAACAGAACTAAGCAATCTAGGGGTAAAAAGAGGTTCGAGGAACTTTTGAAATTTCGCCAATTTGCGAAACTTTAGAATCCAGAGAAGAACAGGTCCTTTAATAGTCTGCTCATCCAACCAGCGGATCAATGAACGCAAGAGCAACTTTTCTTCGCCTTGATCCAAGAGGAAGTGAGCGGACTCACTGGAAAACTTAGTGGAGCAATGAGGCAACAAACGCTCAAGAACGATTGACTTCCAATTGTCAGAGTAAACCCTCGTAATCAGGTCAAGAAAGCGTTGATGGAACTTGGAAGGGAGTTTCTCGGCTAATTCCGGCAAATTGCCTTCACTGTCCTTGATGATGGATGCTGAGGTAGGTTCGATTTGCTCAACGTCCTCTTCCACGTCGCGAGCTAAATTGTTTCTAACCCAAACCCCGTAGAGTCTTTCGGATTGATTCAGTTTGCGTGCCTCAATGATAGTAGTGGTGAGTTCCTCAAGCACTCGGGGGAGATCGTCCTTCAAGTCCTCTTTTTCCGCAGACAGGTCAAAAAGTTTCTCCGCCAGAATAATCTTCTCCTTGGAACGCCTCTCTTCAAAAAAGTCCTGCAGTATTTCCTGCTCGGGGTTTACTGGCTCGTCACGAAGTACATAGGGCTCGTTCTTCTTTGGTGGAACAGCGACACGAGGATCCTTGACCAAAAGTTTTTTTGTACTCGCCCACCATTTTTTGGCTTTGGCGGAACCGAAAAGATAATTCAAAACGACTTCTATCTCACGAGCGGTCGAACATTCGTTATCACAAAGGACAAGAATTCCCATGATTAAAGATACGGGATCTTTTTTCGCTTCTTTCTCGACCTCCTCGGGATTGGTTCTGTGACGAGCTAAAACATGCGTTTCATGCAAAACCTCTAACTTATCGATACAAAAAACGGGATCCATGGCATGACCTTTTCGGTCGCCATCCTCAAAGTCAATGAGAAGCATTCCGCGTTCCTCGCTAAAACCTGATATCTTTCCAAATCCCCAACTACGATGAATGCAATATGCACCTTCTTGCATCGAATCAAGTACTCCACGGGAGTTAACGAGGTTGGGATTCGCCTCTATTAGACGATCAATATATTCTGTTTTCATGTCGGTTAAGTTGGGAAGGCTTTTCGAGCTGAAAAAATCAAGTTGAAGGATGACCCCGAAAATCAGCAAGTGCTTCAATTTAGGTAATGATCTAGGAGGAAATGGCGAGCGAAATCTTGCTAAAGGGAAAAAATGCTAGTGAGCAAATACAAGTTAGGCTTTATCGGGTTGGTCAATTCTGAAAAGGAATATGGCTGGTAGAAGGAGTAAAACCGCCCCACTTGCATAGGCTAGCTCAGAACCGAACTGAAAATAAGCAATCCCAGCTAATAACGGGCCTACCGCACGAGCCAACGATCCAGAAGAGCGAAAAACACCTAGGTGAAAACCTTGACTGCCTTCACTAGAATGAAGAGAGGCAAGAGCCGTTAGAGTCGGGCTGGTGAAAGCTACGCCGACCGACATAAGCAAAAGGCCCACATAGAAAAGAGTTTCCTCCCCGGCCGCAGCTAGGCAACAGAAGGCTGTGGCACCAAATATCACTCCGCACAAGGCAAGATTTCTCTCACCAACGGGGCCCGCCAAACGTCGAACGAGAACTCCTTGGGCAACAATCAAGGTAAGACCTATGAGCAAGAACATTCGAATGTTGTCGTCGGGTTCATAAAAAAATCGCTCGGCGGCAAGAAAGGTCAGTGTAAACTCCATACCACTGAAGGAAATCATATAAAAAAAGTATGCTAAGCAAGAACGGCGTACGGGAATATTGTCGACTTGGCTAAGTTGAAAGATCCCTGGTTTTCCGGGGCGTTGGCTATCCCGCTTCTCAATGGGCAAAGTCTCACGAAAACGCCAGGCAAGCCAAATGAAATTCAGCATTGCCAGCAAGAAACTAGCGATCCCGGCGGCGGAAAAAGGATTAAGGCCGAAGAAGCCAAGACTTTGATATTCAAGAAAACCTCCGCCATAAATCCAAGCCAGACCTCCGATTGCCGGACCAAAAATAAAGCCCAAGCCAAAGGCAATGCCAACTAAAGCCATCCCCTTTGCTCGCGTTTCCCGAGGCGTCACGTCGGCGATTGCTGCAGTGGCGACTGACAGGTTTCCGCTGGCCATGCCGCCTACGACTCGAGAAAGGATAAGGGCCCAAAAGTTTCCGGCAAAAATCCAAACCAAATAACCGAGGCAAGTCCCGCCCACACTAATCAGCATTACGGGTCGACGGCCTATACGATCCGACCAATGTCCCCATATCGGAGCGAAAAGAAACTGAAGTATTGCAAAAAGCGACCCAAGAACACCTCCAAAGATCACGGTTTCTATTCTAAACTCAGCATTATTAGAACTAAACCCAAGGTGCTCAATAGAAGAAACGAAAAGAGTAAGGAGTCCGCCATCCCCATCTTTTTCGAGATAATGGTCGAGCATCTCGGGAAAGAGAGGAAAAATTACAGAAAACCCGACCATATCAAGAAATATGGTCAAGAAAACCACCCCGAAAGTACTCCGGTCGGACTTATTGGCGTTAGAGGAACTTGTACTCATTTCGAGAGTCAGGATTCCTGATTATCCCTTTGCTCAACAACTCGGCGAAGAGCCTCAAGGACATTTTGGGGCACCAAGTCATGAGTTTCACGCCCACCATGAAGGTGTACTTGCTTTATGAGGTTCGAGCTAGTGAAGAAATACTTCTCGTTAGGCATCAGGAAAATAGTTTCCAATTCCGAGTCCAGATGACGATTCATCTGGCCCATTTGAAACTCGTACTCGAAGTCCGAGACCGCCCGGAGACCTCGAACAATAACTGATGCTTCCTTTTTGCGGGCGTAATCGACAAGCAAACCTGAAAAGCTCTCCACTGTAACTTGAGAAAAATCGGCAATGTTTACCTGAATCAAACGCACTCGATCATCCGCGCTGAAAGTTACCTTTTTGGAAGAGTTATCTGAAGCAACGGCCACGATTACCTTGTCGAAGAGGCGGCAGGCTCTAGCAAGTACGTCAAGATGTCCGTTGGTAATCGGATCAAAAGTGCCAGGGTAAATAGCGGTAATCATAGAAAAAAGTCATAAATTACTAGAAAAACCTGAAAAGTCGACCACCAAGCCCGAAAAGACTTGCGGAAGAAGCCCTTGACGGCACAAGGGGAAGAGAAACTCAAATCGTATGAATTTCCCAAATCTCATTACCTTATCGCGAATCCCTTTGATGCTGATCGTAATCGGATGCCTTTACTTCCCTCCTGAAGAGGCTTTTAAATGGTCGCGTTCAACGGCTCTCCTCATCTTCCTGTTTGCAGCTCTTACGGACTGGCTAGACGGTTGGTTAGCTCGTCGGATGGGGCAAGTTTCTGATTTTGGAAAGTTTATGGATGCCCTGTGCGACAAGATATTGACGCTCGGAATGTTCGTGAGCCTCCTAACGATGGGCGTCATGCAACGATGGGCTCTATTTCCTATACTACTTATTTTATCAAGAGAGCTTCTCATCACCGGCCTTCGACTCGTTGCAGCCTGCAAGGGTATAACCTTGGCAGCAGAAAAGGTCGGCAAGCTCAAGACCGTCATCCAACTCACCTGCATCAGCCTCTTCCTTGGGGAAATGACAATGAAAGCCGATTTAGCAGGAAAAATGGCGGGCAACTTTTACGATCCATTACTAGAAGCGGTATCGGGAGCAGCCAACGCAACCTTGATACTGGCCACTATACTAACAGTATATTCGGGTGTGGTATATTTATCAAAGTACTGGAGTCTCTTTATGGACCAGGAAGAGAAGTGACTAAAGCCCCTCCCCCGCCAGTACGGGACACCACATTAAATCGATTGTTGCTCACACTAGCAACATTGGGCCCTTTAGGAACTTGTTGTCCTGCGCCGGGAACCTTCGGTTCTCTTGCTGGAGCACTTGCCTTTCTCGCACTGCTGGAATGGTCCCATATTCCCGCCAACTTAATATTGTGTGGATTCATGCTACTCGCCTTGCTCGCTATTCCGATTTGCTCAGTCGCCGAAGGTATACTTTCTAAACGCGATCCAGGAGAGGTCATAATAGACGAATTCGTGGCCGTTCCTCTAGTTTTTTGGGGGTGTTGGGATGTTTTAAATGAAGGGACTCTAGAAAAGTTGACCTTAACAGGTGTTGGATTTATTCTTTTTCGTATCTTCGATATATGGAAACCACTAGGGATTGATCGCCTCCAAAATCTACCAAAAGGTCTCGGAGTAGTAGTTGATGACATAGGAGCCGCATGCGTCGCCGGATTATGCTTATGGATTCTTGCCATTTCATTTGCCTAAACTTTTTCTTTGTCTTTTTTAAAGTTTGAGGCCCAAATGAAAATAAGGTGAGTGAAGAAGCAGTAGAAATTTCATTGAAAGTTACCAATCAGATGGGTGTTCATGCTCGCCCTGCCGCCATGATAGTTCGAATTTCAAATAACTACACTGGGGAAATCTGGGTCGAAAAAGATGGCGAGCGAGTGAACGGAAAAAGTATTATGGGCATTATGATGCTTGCAGCCGGAAAGGGAACGGAACTCAAATTTCATGCAGATTGCGAGAACGCGAAGGATTTCTGCAAAGAAATTACTGAGCTATTCGTTAGCAACTTCCAGGAAGAGTAGATCAGGTCAAGGTGCGACTGGCTTTAGACTATTCGCCGATATCGTAGACATCCGCCATTTTCTCATCGTGAAAGGCCTTGATTCTCACTAGGATTTCGGATGGTCGTGCCATTGCATCTACGTCCTCGCGTAATTTTTTCGCCTCGAGGATGGTAAAGCGACGGGCAAAAAACTTCAGCTCGGGAATAAGCGGCGGGGCCACACTCATTTCATCGATGCCCAAGCCCATCAGTAATGCAGTATAGTGAGGATCTCCCGCCATCTCCCCACATACAGAAACATCCACACCCTTCCGACTTCCAACTTCCGCCACATACCCTAAAGCTCGAATCACTGCGGGATGATGAGGTTCGTACAGGTAGGCAATCTGGTTGTTAATTCGATCAACAGCAAGAAGGTACTGAACGAGGTCATTAGTTCCGATGCTGAAAAAATCAGCGTGCTCGGCTAAAAGGTCACAAATAGTAACGGCGGCAGGAGTTTCGATCATACAACCGACGGGGGTTTGAGGATCAAAAGCCTCCCCCCTTTTATCAAGTTGCGACTTCGCCTCATCAAGTACTTCCCGAGCACTGTGGATTTCCCCCACTCCGCTAATCATAGGAAACATTATCTTGACCTGCCCAAAGGCACTGGCCCTTAAAATCGCTCTTAGTTGAGTCAGAAAGACATTCTTGTTGCGTAGACAAAAGCGAATGGCTCTGAAGCCCATAAATGGATTATCCTCTTTGACGCGAGCTGAGGATCCAAGAACCTTGTCACCACCCAAGTCAAGGGTACGGATCGTAACTGGTAGCGGAGAAGCGGCTTCAACCACTGCTTTATACTCTTGGAACTGTTCCTCCTCATCAGGAATTCGGTTGCAACGAAGAAAAATGGACTCTGTTCGAAAAAGCCCTACTCCGCGCGCACCGTTTTCATTCGCTTTCGCTACCTCCTGAGGAGAATCAGCATTAGCGAAAACGGTCAACTTACGACCATCAGCGGTTTCGGCGGGCAATGAACTTTCATCGACAACTAGGTCGAAGATTTTTTTTCGCTTGAGCCTGACCTTTCCGTAACGGAAAAGAGTTTGTTCGGAAGGGTTGATTACAACCGTCCCCTCGAAACCATCTACAAGTACGGTATCCCCGTCCTGCAAATTCACGGTCAACTCCCTTAGTCCAACGACTGCCGGGATCTCACCGGCTCGAGCCATAATCACTGCATGACTGGAACGCCCACCGCTATCAGTGGCGATGCCGAGAATCTTTGATCTGTCTAATGAAGCCGTATCAGATGGCGTAAGGTCTTCGGAAACCAGTACCCTAGGCTCATCCAAAAAAGCAGTGCCTGATCCGGTCGCTCCGAGGAGGTTACGCAAAAGTCGACGAGTGACGTCCCGAACGTCGGAAGCTCTCTCTCGCAGATATTGATCTTCTAGTCCGTCAAAAAAATCAAGATAACGAGAACTGACACGATGCAGGCATTGCTCAACGTTGTCTCCAGTTTTATGAACCTCTCCGACAATATCGTCGATCAATGCCTGATCCTCCAGTACCAGAACATGCGCATCGAAAATAGAGGCCTCGCTTTCTCCTAGACTATTTTCCACATCCGCTCGAATTGCCTTAATCTGTTCACGAGTCTCTAACAACGCTTGCTCTAAACGGCTAATCTCCGCGGTCTGACTTTCCTCGGGTACCGAGTAACATGGCACTTCAACTTCTCCATGAAGAAAACGGAATACGAGACCGTGAGCGACGCCAGGTGAGGCAGCTATGCCGTGAAGGGTAATTTCACGTCTTGGGGTATTTTCAGGCATGGAAAATAAATCTCAGGCAAATAAGAGAAGAAAAATGATGTCTTGAATTCGTTGATTCGGCCACAAAAAAAGATAAGCTTATTTCAGGCAAAAGCAGTTTCTTTCACAAAGCAATTCTTTCCCCACGCGGAACGAATTACATCGATGCCATCGGTAATCTCTAAATCGTGTTTCAACAGAGCGAAACAGCATGAACCACTACCGCTCATACCGCATTTCCATCCAAACTTTTCACTCAAATCGCCTAGCAAGGCAGGTAATCCAGGACATTTTTCAAAGACGGGCTTTTGCAGGTCGTTTACGAGCAAAGCATCCACATCATCGTTTCCATTGAGCCACGCAGTCAAACGAGTTCTTGCACCCAAATGGTCAGAGTACCAGTCGGGATTGAGAGCAAGGCGACCATAAACCTCCGGCGTATCCATTCCCAAACTTGGTGCGAAAAGAAGCAGACGGTCTCCACAAAACCTTTCGGCGACACTGGTGGGCAAAGGCTTTGCCAATTCTCCTCTCCCCTCCAAAATACAAGGTTCGCCGAATAAGAAAAGCGGACAATCCGAACCGAGTTCGCCCGCCAAGTCCAAGAGAATATCCGAGGGCAAGGGAATCCGGGCAAGTAGGTTTAGCCCCTGCAAAGTAGCCACTGCATTGGAACTCCCGCCACCCAAACCACCACCGACGGGAATATGCTTGCTTATAGTGATGCAAACATTCCATTCACGACTAGCCTTACCCAACCATGCCCTCGCAGCCTTAGCGGCAAGATTATCTTCTCCTGCGAGTAATTCAAACCCTGGGCAAAGGCAATCGACCTCTCCGCATCCCGGCCTTGCCTCTATGGTAACTACATCCCCCAAAAGCAAAGGAGCAGCCACTGAAAGAATCTCATGAAAGCCATCGTTACGCTTGCCTGTTACGGCGAGAAATAAATTCACCTTCGCTGGCGAAAAAACGCTAATGCTTCGAATTCCTGATTTCATTGCAGATTTCGTCTAGCACTCGGATTCAATTCAAGCGAACCGAAATAAAAGTTTGCCCGTTTCCCTTTTCGCGCATGATGCTCGAAATAATGGAGACTCAAATGTCAACTGAAGTAATTCTGGCCCTGGACGTGGAGTCTAGAAAACGAGCCGAAAAGATAATTGAAGCTGCGGGAGAAAACCTGAAGTGGATAAAAATCGGTCTGCAAACCTACCTTCGCGACGGGCCAACATTCGTCCGCGACTTAGCGAGCGAGGGCAAAAATATCTTTCTCGATCTCAAGCTCCACGATATCCCGAACACCATGTCGAAAGCCATAGAAAGCCTTGCGAGCCTTCCCGTGTCGATGCTTACGGTTCACGCTGCGGCGGGACCAGAAGCCTTGGAAAGGTGCTCCGAAACAATGCGGAAGGCACTTCCTAAAGCCACCTTGCTCGCAGTAACCGTCCTGACCTCCATGGACGCTAAAAGCCTTCATCAACTGGGAATAATGAATACCCCGGAGGATCAAGTGATCAGACTCGCCAAGCTTGCCATCGAGTCGGGAGTCGGAGGAATCGTCTGTTCTCCCAAAGAATTAAGCTCGCTCGGCGAGACTTTGCATTCAGGAGTCACTTTTGTTACGCCCGGGATTCGCCCTACCGGAGCCAAACTCGGAGACCAAAAGCGCGTAATGACACCTGCACAGGCTGCTCAAGCGGGTGCAAATTACCTGGTAATCGGTCGACCGATTTTAGAAGCGAAAAATCCCGAGGCAGTCATTGATCAGATCCAGAAAGAACTGGCTTCAAGCCAACGGGCTAATCTGTCATGAACGCAGTTATCCTGCTTGCCGCGGGTCGCGGTAATCGAATGAAAAACAGCATACCAGATAAAATTCTACACGAAGTGGAAGGTTGCACGTTATTTGCAAAATCTCTGCTTGCTTTTCGCAAGGCCGACGTAGCCAGCTTGTGGATAGTGACTTATCGTGATGAATCGCAGAAAGAAAGGTTGTCAAACGACCTACTCAAAGTGGCTCCTGATGAAGTCGAGGTAATTCTAGTGGAAGGTGGTGCAGAACGACGCCACTCCGTCCAAAATGCTCTTGCCAAGATTCCACTGGAAAGAAAAATCATCTTCGTACATGATTGTGCGCGACCGATGATTCAAGCGAAAAGCCTAAATAGGCTTCTTTCTGTAGCAAGCGAAACCGGAGCTGCAACTCTAGCTCATCCGGTGAGAGACACCCTCAAACAAACTCGTGACGGGCAAGGTCCACACCCGATCGCCGATCATACCGTCGATCGGAGTAAAATATGGGCAATGGAAACTCCGCAAACCTTTCAAGCAGGGCTACTCCGGGAAGGCATGGCTCGAGCCGTCTCGGATAACTTATTCGTCACGGACGAAACTTCAGCCGTGGAATTACTCGGTCATTCAGTATCCCTAGTAGATCCAGGATATCCGAACCCCAAAGTCACCACGCCATCGGACTTGTCGTATATCGAATTTCTCATTAACAAAAACAAAGTATGAACCACCCTTTTCGCATCGGTCAAGGTTACGACGTTCACCGCTTCGCCAAGGGACGAAAGCTCACACTTGGAGGAGTTCACATTCCTTATCCGATGGGACTGGAAGGACACTCTGACGCCGACTGTTTGACCCACGCTCTCGCCGACGCGATTCTGGGCGCACTGGCTCTTCCCGACATTGGAGTTCACTTCCCGCCGAGCAACCCGGCCTTGAAGGGAATCGATTCCATGAAGATTTTACTAAAGGCCAAGGAGCAATGTGATGCTAAAGGCTATCTCATCGGCAATGTGGATGCTACGATAATTGCCGAAAAGCCCCAGATTTCTCCTCATGTTGACGCGATGAAAGAGAGGTTAGCGGAAATTCTCGAAGTGGACGCCGATCAAATTGGCATAAAGGCCACGACTAATGAAGGCATCGGGGGAATCGGTCGTGGCGAAGGAATAGGAGCACATGCCGTGTGCCTACTCGTATTTGACTCGAAATAGGTTGGACCTAGGCTATTTCAAAAATTTCTGCCGAAGAGAAAAATCGATCGATTTCGACTTTCGCGGACTCGGCACTATCCGACGCATGTACCACATTTCTCATCTTATCAGTACCAAGATCTCCTCGAATCGTTCCTTCGGGAGCTTGCGTCGAATCGGTTGGACCCAACAGATTCCTAACTCCTTCGACTACGTTGTCGCCTTGAAGAATCAAGGCGATAACGGGCCGTGAACTCATAAAAGCCGCGATGTCTGGGAAAAAAGGCAAGTCCGCGACATGAGAGTAGTGCTCGTTGAGAACTGCTGAATCCAACTGGATCATCTTGCATGCAACGATGTCGTAACCGACTCTTTCAAAACGAGCGAGAGTCTCCCCTACGATTTTCCCGCCGAGGCAATCAGGTTTAAGCAATATAAGTGATTTCTGCATAAGATTATTAAGAAACAAGGTTGTAGCCGTGAGGGTAGATTAGAAAAGGGAGGTATATTCCTGAACAAATCAGGAATCCGCGAGTTCCTCGTCGGAAGTCGAGGAGGAAACGGGAGCTGAAGCCTTTTTTGCGGCTTTGCCACTTTGCTCGAAGGTTAACCCTACATCCTCATCCTCGGCGAGAACTACATGAATGGGTTTGCTCTTCTTCACATTGCCCGCCAGAAGAGCCTCGGCAAGATTGTCTTCGATGTACTTTTCCACGGCTCGTCGCAATGGACGGGCACCGAGCTTTTCGTCGTAACCGTGCTCAATCAAAAACTTCTTGGCCTCATCGCTTACCTCAAGCTTAAGTTTACGGTCACGAAGACGATCTGCAACTTTGGACAATTCCAGTTCCACGATCTGCGTCATGCTGTCTTTGCCCAAAGGGCGAAAGATAACCATTTCGGTAAGGCGATTCAAGAATTCCGGCTTAAAAACCTTCTTGGTCTCATCAGTAATCTTCTCCTTAATATTCTCGAAATCATTTTCGGCATCACCGACGGAAAATCCCATGGAAACATTTCGCTGAAGGATATGGGCTCCAACGTTCGACGTCATAATGAGGATAGTATTACGAAAATCAACCTTTCGACCTAAACTGTCGGTGAGACGACCATCCTCGAGAATTTGCAGGAGGATCTGAACAACGTCCGGGTGCGCCTTTTCGATTTCGTCAAAAAGAATCACGGAATAAGGCTTGCGACGAACCGTCTCGGTTAATTGCCCCCCCTCCTCGAACCCAACGTAACCGGGAGGTGACCCGATCATGCGGGAAACCGCGTGTTTTTCCATGTACTCCGACATGTCGATCTGAACGAGAGCACCCTGATCTCCAAAGATTTGCTCGGCCAGAATCTTGGCTAAATGTGTTTTGCCCACGCCAGTGGGGCCGAGGAACATAAACGAACCAATGGGACGTTTGGGATCCTTGATATCGGCTCTCGAACGACGCAATGCCTTGGCGATTACTTCGGTTGCGAAATCTTGACCGACAACAAGTTTCCGAAGATCCTTTTCAAGACTGAGAAGCTTTTTGGTCTCCTTCGTCTCCATTCGACTTAGAGGGATTCCAGTCCAGTCGGAAATAACAAGGTACATCTCGTCTTCGCCCACGCTTCCGCGCTTTTCTTCTCGAGACTTCTTCCAATCCTCAAGCACACGCTCACGCTTGGAACGAAGCTTTTTCTCTTTGTCTCTAGATTCAGCTGCCTTCTCAAAATTCTGCTCAGATATTGCTTGTTCCTTAGCGGAACAAACATCCTTGATCTCATCCGAAAGTTCCTCGATCTCAGGTGGACGCTTCAATGACTCCATACGAGAACGAGCGCCCGCTTCGTCCAACGCGTCAATTGCCTTGTCAGGCAAAAAGCGCCCAGTGACGTAACGATCAGTAAGCTTGGCTGCGGTCTCAAGTGATTTGTCGGTGAAACTTACATTGTGGTGTTCCTCATACTTGGACCGAATGCCCTTGAGGATAAGTACCGTATCCTCCACTGAGGGTGGCTCGACCTTTACGGACTGAAACCGCCGTTCCAAAGCACTGTCCTTCTCTATGAACTTTCTATATTCGGCCAAGGTTGTTGCTCCGATGCACTGAAGCTCTCCGCGACTCAAGGCTGGCTTGAAGATATTGGAGGCATCCATAGCGCCTTCGGCTGCGCCCGCACCCACGATTGTGTGCAACTCATCAATGAAAATTATAATATTCTGGGCTCGACGAATTTCGTCCATAACAGCCTTGATGCGTTCCTCGAACTGGCCCCGGTACTTGGTGCCGGCAACCATAAGAGCCA
>Ga0315322_10000768_pt1 | contig 24208 bp, 19 predicted proteins | sample M110021515metaG_FD_203461 | JGI IMG/M metagenome (GOLD analysis project Ga0315322, IMG submission 203461) | Ammonia-oxidizing marine archaeal communities from Monterey Bay, California, United States - M1 100m 21515 | ecosystem: Environmental > Aquatic > Marine > Intertidal zone | place: USA...
ATCTACATATGCATTGGATCGAACAAGATAAGTAGGTTTTGCTACCGACTTGCTGGTTTTTTTACGAGTTATTCGATAAAAAGTTGAACACAATGAGAATTCTTGAGAATTACACTATCAAAAAATTAGTAAGTAGATATGAGATTACAAAGAGTGGAGTTAATAGCATGAAAAGTGAGCAACATAGAATCCTTCTGAGTTTTGTGGAATCGATATGCGCTGCTTTAGTTTATCTTCGAATAATCGCCGTGTTATTTCTCTCGTCATCTCCTATGGTCTCTGCGCAAAATGGCAGTAGCGATGGTGAGTGGGCTAGCTATGCGGCTGACGCTGGCTCAACTAAATACACCAGTCTCAGTCAGATAAATTCTGATAATTTCTCTGAGCTGGAAATCGCATGGCGCTGGGCTTCTATTGATGTAAATCTGGATCTCGAAGCAGTGCTCGGACAAGACGGCGGAGATTTGAGTTTCGGTCGATTGCAGGCAACTCCGCTAATGTTGGACGGTGTTCTTTATATGATCACGGCGCTAAACCAGGCCGTTGCGTTGGATGCGGTGAGCGGTGATCTGATTTGGGTTTTTAACCCTGAGGCGTATTTATCTGGAAATTCAATTAGCCCACTTGGATATCATCACCGCGGACTAGCATATTGGAGCGATGAGAGTGAGGCTCGAATACTGTTCGCAACGAATGACGGCTATTTGTTTTCCATTGATGCTGCTACCGGAATAGCTGATACAGACTTCGATGGTGGTCGCATTGATCTCACAGATGGAATTCCAAGAGCTGAAAGAGATTCCTTGGATTACACGGGCGCAGTGCCCTTGGGTACGGTATCACCTACTATCGTGATAGGCGACATTGTGGTTGTAAATCAGATTACTTCGAATCGCCCTCGCTATAAAGAACGTCCACCAACCTGGATTCGTGGATATAACATACGTTCCGGGGAATTAATCTGGACATTTCACACGATTCCTCAAGGTGGAGAGTTTGGTGTCGAAACCTGGCAGGAAGAATCTTGGCGCTATACAGGCAATGGTGGCGTATGGACGCAAATGAGCGCCGACTTGGAGCTCGGTTACGTCTACTTGCCGACTGAAGCACCAACCAATGATTACTATGGAGGTCACCGCCCTGGAGATAATCTATTCTCGCAAAGTGTCGTTGCTCTCGATGCGGCAACTGGCGAGCGAGTCTGGCATTTCCAGATGATTCATCATGGTATCTGGGACTACGATACGCCAGCTGCTCCGAACTTGATGGACATCACGGTAGATGGACGCGAAATAAAAGCACTTGCCCAAGTTACCAAACAAGGTTGGGCCTATGTATTTGATCGAGTAACTGGTGTGCCGGTGTGGCCAATGCCCGAACTGCCAGTAGCAGAAGGTGCCCTCCCTGGCGAACGAACTTCTCCGACCCAGCCTTTTCCTACCAAGCCTCCTGCTTTCGCTTTGCAGGGGATAACCGAAGACGATGTTATCGACTTCACTCCAGAGCTAAGAGCTGCAGCCCTGGAAATTATCGATGACTATGTCTATGGCCCCATATTCACACCGGCTAGCCTGCCGGATGAGTCCACAGGTAAGCGGGGTACTATTTTCGTTCCAGGTGTGGGTGGTGGCGCCAATTGGCCGGGGGCAGGATTCGATCCGGAAACCAATGTCTTATTTGTACCTTCTCAAAATGTTCCCTACATGCCGTTTATGGCCGGGTTACCGGAGGATGAATCTAACCTGAGGTACATTCGCCTACAAAATCGAGGCGTAATCGGACCGCGTGGACTACCATTGCTTAAACCTCCCTACGCCACAATCACTGCATTTGATATGAACCGCGGAGAGATTTTGTGGCAAGTAGCAAATGGAGATGGCATGGCAAGTGTTGAACGCAATCCTGCCGTTGAAGATGTTGAACTCCCTCCTCTTGGTGGCGGTGGTCGGCATCCCGTACTTGTAACGTCGACATTGCTCATTCACGGGCAAAATATGGGTTATGGCCCACAGTTAATTGCGCGCGATAAAACAACAGGCGAAGAAGTTGCTCGAATCGATCTTCCGGGCAACCCTCAAGGTGCGCCAATGAGCTACTCTGTCGGCGGTAAGCAATATATAGCCTTAAGTGTTAGCAACACTCCAGCTCCTGAGTTGCTGGTTTTGGCGCTACCTGACTAATCAGCTGAAACCAGGCTTCCCTATATAGAGGCCCCTAAGAAGTGCGGGCTCGCTCTCCACTCACATTCATTTCTTCGTGCGATACGTTAGTGGTAGATAATATTCTCCAATCAACAGGATTTAAAAATTGCAGGCAAATAGTAGACAAATCGTTGAAGGCATTGGAGCTGCAGCTATTGTGGCTTCACTCGTTTTTGTAGGCATGCAGTTGGTGCTGGATCGCAATGTTGCGCTAGCTGAGCAATATGCTGCCAGATCCGAATCTCTTAAGGATGACCTGCGTACGCAGATGGAAAGTGATGGATTTATAGATTCGAGTATCCGTGTTTGGGAGTCGGGAGAACGGCCTTCATACTGGAGTGAAGAACTGGAGGAATATGCCCAAAGTAAGAATCTCAGCAACGCAGATATTGCGTATCTGCTGATATCAACGCGTATTCGTGTATTGCATATGGATAACTTGTACTACCAATATACCAAGGACATGCTGGATGAATCTTTTTGGACAAAACAAGTCGCATCAATGAAAAATGACATGCGAAACCCTGTGTATAAAGCTCTCTACCTTAACAATCCCCGGGGAATCGAAGGGCTGGTTAACGAGCTAGTGTTGGAGCTAGAGAAGGAGTGAGTATCCCCCGGGTTTGGTAAGTATCTCCCATTGATATCCGTGTTCCACAAACTTCTTGTTTGAAAATCAATCAGTATTTGTCTTGACGAAAATTATTCAATTGTATAAATTATAAAATCATCGCTTTTTTTATGGCGGACGAGCAATGGTACTCAACACTATTTGAAGTATTGGCAGGTGAAAAATCATGAGAAATGAGACTAACAGCAAGACGTCAGGACGCATCATCTTCTGGTCGATAGGTATCGCTGCTGTGCTAGGTACGGTGTTCGCGCCGCTGTCCTTCGCACAGCAGGGCCGCCTGAACAAAATCATCGAGCAGTTTGAGAATGGCGAGCCTTCCCTGGTAAGCGAGCATTGGCAGCTCAATGACCTCGAACACAACGCCTTCCAGCTCGACGAATTCGAGTCATTCCTCAACGAAATAGAGGCCGAAGGTGCGGCGAGACCGAGATTAGCCCCGATCGTGCGTATCCCCTATGAAGCGAGTCAGGATTACGGTCATTACGTCAAGCAGATGCTCGATGTTGGGGCGATGGGAATCATCTTGCCGCAAGTGAAGACTCCTGCCGATGTCACTAAGCTCGTTCAGGCGATGCGATATCCGAACCAGCGTACTACGCAGTATCGTGAACCTCCGGGCGTGCGAGGTTGGGGGCCTAGTGCCGCGACTCGGGTCTGGAACGTTGAGAGTCAGCAATATGCAAGCAAGGCTGACCTGTGGCCGCTAAACCCGAATGGTGAACTGCTAGCAATAGCAATGGTTGAAACTCGAGAAATAGTCGACAACATCGACGAGATTCTTCAAGTGCCTGGCCTGGGCGGTTTGTTGATTGGCCCTGCCGATTTAAGTTTGGCGCTAGGCGTTGGGAATCCGGGGCCGAACTCTAGTGCACCCGAAGTGCTAGAGGCTATCGCGAAAGTAGGGGCTGCATGCAAGCGGCACAACGCGCTTTGTGGCATCTACATGCGCTCGGATGTCGCGGAGCGACAGGAACAAGGATTCATGTTGTTTCCGAGCATAGCTTATTAATTGAAACAGATCTGAGTCTAAGGCTTGGCTTGTGAACAAGGGAAATTCTGAATGAAAACTAAATTATTTATATTGGCTGCTGTAACGGCTATCTCTGTTGTCGCAATTAAGCCCGCCGCAGTAGCTCATCACGCGTTCTCTGCAGAATTCGATGCAAATCTGCCCGTGCGATTAGGTGGTCCAATCACTCGCGTTGAATGGATAAACCCGCACACGTGGATTCACTTAGACAATAATGACCCAGAGGCGACTCGCGATCCAGGTCCTTGGATGGTGGAGGGCGGCACGCCGAATACGCTACTGCGGCGTGGAATTAACCGCAACTCTTTGACCTTAGGTGAAGATATCGTGGTTACGGGTTACCAGTCCAAAGACCGACTATGTGAGCCAACCTGCCGCGCTAACGGCCGTGATATCACATTTCCTGATGGCCGAAAATTGTTTATGGGTTCATCCGGTACTGGTGCGCCGCGTGATGGTTCAGATAGCACTGAACCCGGTAACTAGTTTTAGCTCGAAGATTAAAATCGAAAGCCCGCTGCCGGCGAGCATTCAGGTAGTACCTATAACAGTCTCCTGCGGATAATCTAGGTCGCCGAAGCGGCGAAGTAGGAGATAGTTGGACCAGACAAATCGGCCATAGGGGTCAAGAGAGGAATGATGAGTACGAGAAAGATCGCCAATTTAGCTTTGCTGGGTTTAATAGGAACGTCTCTCTTTAGCCTGACGGCGTGTAGCCCGAGTAGTCCTGTAGAATCTTCTACAGCAGAGTCATCTGCAATAGAGTCTTCAGCGCTGGCGGGTAAGGTCACCTCACAGGAAGAGGGTGCAATGGAGGGCGTGGTCGTTAGCGCGCAGCGTGAGGGCTCTCCCATAATCGTCTCGGTAGTTAGCAACGAGCAAGGACAGTATAGATTTCCAGAAGATCGGCTCGAAGCTGGTAGCTATGCCATTAGCATCAGGGCAGTGGGATATGATCTGGCAAGCGAAGGCACTGTTGAGTTAGCAGCTAACGCCGCTAACCTTGATTTGCAGCTCAGAAAAACCCGCAGGTTGTCGGCACAACTCTCCAATACTGAATGGATGATCAGTGCGCCAGGGAGTTTTGAAGAGAAGCAATACTTCGATGATTGCACGATGTGTCATACCCTGCAGCGACCAATGACATCCCGTTACGGGCAAGATGATATGGCGAAAGTTGTGCAACGCATGGGCGCTCATACGCTTAACTCCACGCCGGCGTTTCCGCATTTCAAATCGTTTGTCGCGGATATGCTAAGCGAACCACTTACTGAAGAAGAAATAGATAAGGGCAGGTATTTCAGCAGCGTTAATTTAAGTAGTGCAGATACTTGGGAATTTCCATTGCAGACACTTCCCCGTCCTTCAGGAAAAGCAACTCAGGTAATCATGACTACTTATGATTTGCCGCGCCCCAATTCAGCACCCCATGATGCCTTGGTCGGACCAGATGGAAATATCTGGTACAACGATTTCGTTTCGCCTTACATCGGGAAACTGGATCCCAGAACAGGTGAGGTAACAGAGTATGATCTCCCAGTGCCGAAGCCGGGCTTTGCGACAGGTAGCCACGGGATCGACTTTAGTGATGATGGCTTGATCTACGCAACCGGAATGCACCAGAGCTACATCGTTGAGTTCAATCCGAGCACAGAAGCGATGAAGACATTACAGTTTCCCCACTGGCAAGTGGACAATGCCGGAAACGATTCACGAGTCACTGTGTTGGACCCGAGTGCTAAGTCAGTCAATGGTTTAATCTGGGCGAATGGATATAAAGGAGGAGAACTGGGCGTCGCCTATCAGGTGAACCCTGAAACTAATGAGTGGACAGAGGTGACTCACCTCCCGAGCGCACCACCTCATAATGCCTACGATGTGGTTGCTGATTCGCAGAACAACATGTACGGCTTTAACATGAATAGAGAACATGTTTGGAAAACCGATGCCAAAACGTTAGAGACCAAATTTTACCCGATACCAACACCCGGCGCAGGTGGGCGACGCGGTAATGTGGATCTAAAAGATCGCCTTTGGTGGGCGCAGTATCGGGGTAATGGTATCGGCATGTTCGATCCTGCAACTGAAACAATCAAAGAGTGGCCATTACCTACACCCTGGACTAGCCCTTACGACGCGGAGTTCGATGAAGAGACCTATGTCTGGACCGGCGGTATGAATAACGATCTTGCCGTGCGGCTTAATGTTGAAACCGGGGAATTTACGGAATACCTGCTTCCTTTTGAAACTAATATCCGCCATGTGGATGTCCAGATGTCGGATAGTCCCAACAACCTCTCAAGCTTCTGGGTGGTAGGTCAAATCAACGGCCGTATCACACATGTTGAACCGCTGGTTCCATGATGAAGGTGGCATAACTCGGCAAATAGTTCGTAAATACCAACAAGAAGTAATAAATCTATACAACAAGGGCTTCTTCATTTGAGTCCTTTTAAGCTAAATAATACATAGCTAATAGAGCGCACAATTATAAAGGTCAAATCATGCAACAAAGTAAGAGCTCTTTTTTAGCTGCATCTCTAGCCCTCTCAGTGCTGTTAATACTAGGTGTTGCCCAACACTATATGCAGGACTCAGTTACCGCCGCTAACAACTCACGGATGGTGCCGCATTTTGAAGTGGATCCGTTTTGGCCCCAGCCTTTGCCTAACAAATGGATTTTGGGAAGCGCTATTGGCGTGGCTACTGATGCCCGTGATCATGTTTACATCGTACACAGAACTGATGAGGCTAATTTTGGCAGAACGGAAATCGGAATTGACAACGGAATATCGGATTGCTGTACACCAGCTCCGCCAATTTTGGAGTTTGCTCCCGATGGCTCACTCGTAAATGCATGGGGTGGTCCTGGGGAGGGGTATACTTGGCCGGCTACAAATCATGGCATTGAAATCGCACCCAACGGCAACGTCTGGATTGGTGGCAATGGCAGTGGCGATTCCCACATAGTGGTATTTACCCGAGACGGCCAATTTGTGCGCGAAATTGGCTTACCCGGAGAGGATGTTGATAGTAATAGCACGCTCCATTTCAACCAAGTAGCCGAAATATCAATCGACGCGGTAGCAAATGAGGCTTACATTGCCGATGGCTACGGCAACAAGCGAGTGGCAGTTTTGGATGTGGCCACTGGAGCCTTCAAACGTTATTGGGGGGCTTATGGTAATCGTCCTTCAGATGAGCCTGTCACCTATACGCCTGGGGAACCCTTGGCGCAGCAATTTCGTGGCCCGGTACATTGTGCTGAGCCGTCGAATGACGGTCTAATCTATGTGTGTGACAGGGGTGCAGATAGGATTCAAGTATTTAGGGCGGACGGAACTTTTATTAAGGAAGCTCAAATTGCTCCAATGACTGTAGGTGCTGGAGCTACTTGGGACATCGCTTTCTCCCAAGATGATGACCAAGAATTTATTTACGTAGCAGACGGCTCCAATATGAAAGTCCACGTTGTGCACCGTGACACGCTTGAGCGTATGTATGATATTGGCGAGGGTGGCAGGCAGCCAGGTTTGTTCTTCGGCACTCACAGTATTGTCAGCGATTCGGAAGGAAATTTTTACACAACTGAAACCTATGAAGGTAAACGCGTGCAGAAATTCGCTTATCAAGGCTTGCGATCGCTTGAACAACTGAGATCTGGGCCCGCTTGGCCGGAAGACTCTTTGCTTGACTAAAGTTTGAGACAGGCCGTCCTCTCGGGTAACTCGGGACAAAGTCAATCTCCTAATAAATAGCTCACAGCTTTTAACCAAAACTTTTCTAACGACCAAGCGTAAGGGTAGCGCTTCGCACTGCCCGCAATATCGCTCCGCCTTTTAGTCGCAAGCTTGGTGTGAGATTTTTTGTATTAGAAAAAAGAACAGGAATCAGAAATGCCAGAAGACAAGATATATTCAGTTCACGATTCAGCCGTTAGTCGCAGTCATTTAGATAAAACCCGCTTTCAAGAACTTTATCAGCAATCGATTACTTCACCCGATGAATTTTGGGCAGAGCAAGCCGACGAATTACTTGATTGGCACCAACGCTGGCAGTCGGTAAGCAGCAGCGATTTTAACAAGGCCGAAGCCAGTTGGTTCACTGGTGCCAAACTAAATGTTGCCTTTAACTGCATAGACAGACATCTCGAGCAACGCAGTGAGCAAACAGCCATTATTTGGGAAGGCGACGAGCCCACTGAAGATAAAAAAATTACCTATAGAGAATTGCACACACATGTGTGTAAATTTTCTAATGCACTAAAGGCACGAGGCGTCAGTAAAGGCGATCGTGTTTGTATCTATATGCCGATGATTCCCGAAGCTACTTACGCCATGTTGGCCTGCGCTCGAATTGGTGCAGTACACTCTGTCGTTTTTGGTGGATTCTCCCCAGAATCGTTAAAAGATCGAATTCTAGACTCTGACTGCCAGACCATTATTACTGCCGACGAGGGACTGCGCGGCGGGCGCAGTGTACCATTGAAGGCCAACGTCGATGCAGCTTTAGAACAATGCCCCAATGTCCATTCTGTTTTTGTAGTGCGCCGCACCAATGCCGACGTACCCTGGTTTGATGACAGAGATGTGTGCTATCTCAAGGCTACCGAAACGGCAAGTGTCGAATGTGAAGTAGAGTTAATGGATGCCGAAGACCCGCTGTTCATTCTATACACATCGGGTTCAACCGGTAAACCCAAGGGCGTACTGCACACTACGGCGGGTTACTTGTTAGGGGCAAGTATCACACATAAATATGTGTTCGATTATCATGAAGGAGATGTTTACTGGTGCACCGCCGATGTTGGCTGGGTCACTGGCCACTCTTATATAGTGTATGGTCCTCTGGCAAACGGCGCCACCACCCTGATGTTCGAAGGTGTGCCAACTTACCCTGATGTGTCGCGCTTCTGGCAGGTTATCGATAAGCATCAAGTCAATATTTTCTATACTGCTCCCACAGCGATCCGCGCGCTGATGTCAGCCGGTGACAAGCCAGTTACCAGTACCTCTCGTTCTTCCTTGCGCCTCCTCGGTTCTGTAGGAGAGCCAATAAACCCCGAAGCCTGGGAGTGGTATTACAAGGTGGTCGGTGATTCGCGTTGCGCCATCGTCGATACTTGGTGGCAGACCGAAACAGGGGCGATAATGATTACCCCGATACCCGGAGTCACTGATTTGAAACCCGGCTCAGCAGCAACTCCGTTTTTTGGTGTCAAGGCAGCCTTGCTAGATGCTGATGGCAATGAACTGGAAGGTGCTGCAACCGGTAATTTGGTTCTATGTCAAAGCTGGCCCAGTCAAATTCGCAGTGTCTACGGAGATCATCAGCGCTGTATAGATACTTACTTCACTACTTACCCTGGCTATTACTTCACTGGCGATAGTGCTCATCGCGACGACGAAGGCTATTACTGGGTAACTGGTCGCGTAGATGATGTTATTAATGTTTCCGGGCACCGACTTGGCACGGCAGAAATTGAAAGTTCACTCGTTCTGCATTCGGCGGTAGCAGAAGCCGCGGTGGTTGGTTATCCACACGACATCAAGGGGCAGGGAATTTATGCCTATGTGACACTGATGTCAGGTACTGAAGAAAGCGAGAGTTTACGCAGCAACTTGCTAAAATTTGTTGCCAAAGAAATTGGAGCGTTTGCGAGACCTGAAGCAATTCAATTTGCATCCGGCCTTCCAAAAACCCGTTCCGGTAAAATCATGCGCCGCATACTGAGAAAGCTAGCAGCAAATGAGCTGGAAAATTTGGGTGACACAACCACGCTTGCCGAGCCTGCCGTAGTTGAACAATTAATCGCCAACAGAATAAATCGTTAAGCGCCGCAAACCCCAACAGACTCCCAGGAGAGCAATGTGAATAAACTAATAACGACAGCAAGTATTTCCCTAATTTCTCTAACCATCGGTTTAGGAGCAGGAGTATTCATGAGCAGTTCTGCTCAAGATGACGGTAAAGTATTTGAACTGCGAACCTACACGACTACACCCGGTAACTTGGGTAATCTTCATTCGAGATTTCGTGATCACACGATCCGAATCTTCGGTAATCACGGCATGAAGGTAGTCGGCTTCTGGTCACCAACTAGCGAAGAAGAAAGAGGGGATACTTTGGTTTATATACTAGAGCATGCTAGTCAAGAGGCAGCGAATGCATCCTGGGAAGCCTTTGGCCAAGATCCAGAATGGGCGGGAGTTTCAGAAGCATCTAATGCTAATGGGAGAATTCTCGCTACAGTAGAGAGCAAATTTATGGTGGCAACGGATTATTCCCCAATGCAATAATTGAGGAGATTGGTTTTCCTGCTTTCATAAAAAAGGCTGACAATTGTCAGCCTTTTTTATTTACGAATTGATGAAATTTGATTCTAGACTACTGAGTGGTTTAGGCTTCGCTAGGTAGTCTAATGTTTTCAACCAATTCTTGTACATCATCTGGGGGATCGGGAGCAAACTTTGCTATCGTGCAGGCAAAGCCCACGTTTATGATAGTGCCAAGTGTACCTATACCTTCCGGGGAGATACCAAATAACCAATTGTCTGCTGTGCTCGCCTCCGGATTAATAAGCTTGAAGTAAATGATATAAGAGGCGGTAAAAATAAAGCCGGCCGCCATTCCTGATATTGCTCCTTGTTTATTCATCTTCTTCTGGAATATGCCTAATACTATAGCTGGAAAGAATGACGCCGCCGCGAGACCGAAGGCGAATGCAACAACTTGCGCTACATAGGCAGGTGGATTCATGCCGACATATCCTGCAATCAGCACTGCGATAAAGATAGATAGCCGTGCGGACAGCAATTCCTGCTTCTCGGTAATCGAGGGCATGAAAGTGCGTTTGAGCATATCGTGAGCCACCGAAGTCGAAATTACCAGTAATAGCCCGGCCGCTGTGGACAGGGCGGCGGCAAGGGCTCCGGCGGTAACCAGCGCGACTACCCAATTCGGCAGGCCGGCAATCTCTGGGTTGGCCATCACCATAATATCTGCACTTACCGTTAGCTCGTTGCGCTCTGTATCGCCCAAATATTGAATCTTGCCGTCATTGTTCTTGTCATCGAAGCTGATCAGGTTGGTAGTTTCCCATTTCCCAAACCAATCTGGCATAGCGCTATATTCTGCTTCGCTAACGGAATCGATCAGATTGGTTCGGGCAAACGCTGCTACAGTCGGTGCTGTGGTGTACAGGATTGCGATGAAAATCATGGCATATCCGGCAGATATGCGTGCATCGCGTACATTCGGTACGGTAAAAAAGCGAATGATGACGTGGGGTAGTCCTGCCGTTCCGAACATAAGGGCGGCGGTTATAAAAAAGACGTCCTGTGTGCTGCGCTGTCCTTCGGTGTAAGTGGCAAAGCCCAGTTCCTGGCTGAGCCCGTCGAGTCGATCGAGTAAATAACCACTGCCGTCTACTAATTCCGAACCGAAGCCAATTTGCGGTATTACCTGTCCGGTCATCATGATGGAGATAAAGATGGCGGGGACCATGAAAGCAAAGATGAGTACACAGTATTGAGCAACCTGGGTGTAAGTAATTCCCTTCATGCCGCCTAGCACTGCATAGAAGAAAACAATTGCCATGCCGATGATCACGCCGGTAGTAACGTCTACCTCGAGAAATCGAGAGAACACTATGCCCGCGCCCTGCATCTGCCCACACACATAAATAAAGGAAATAACGATGGCGCAGAATACGGCTACCAGTCTTGCTGTCTGGGAATAGTAACGATCACCAATAAAGTCGGGAACGGTGAACTTTCCAAATTTACGTAAATAAGGTGCGAGTAGTAGTGCGAGCAGGACATAGCCCCCAGTCCAGCCCATTAAGTAAAATGTTCCATCCCGACCAAGGAAAGAAATGAGTCCTGTCATGCTGATGAAAGAAGCGGCTGACATCCAGTCGGCGGCAGTGGCCATGCCGTTCGCAACTGGGTGAACTCCACCTCCTGCCACGTAAAACTCTTTGGTGGATCCGGCGCGCGACCATATAGCAATGCCTATGTAGAGGCCAAAGGACAGGAATACGAAAAGATAAGTCCACAATTGAACGCTCATTGTGATTCTCCCACGGTATTCTGGGTATCGTTGCTGGCAGCCTGCTTATATTGACTATCGAGTTTGTCCATTGCGCGGATGTAAATAAGGATAAGAGCGATGAAGGTTAGGATCGAACCCTGCTGGGCGATCCAGAAGCCGAGTTTAAAACCTTTGAGGCGAATATTGTCCAAGACATCTACGAGCAGGATTCCACAAACAAAGGAAATCAAAAACCAGACGCTCAGTAGCGAAAGAACTAATTTTATATTGGCTTTCCAGTAGGAGTTAGCACTGGTACTAGACATAGCAAACCTCTTTTTCTTGTTAATAATTGCGTCCAAGTCTCGCGGACTGCAAAAGGATTAATGATTCAATAGCGTTGAGCAACGCTTCCGATAGCGCGCCCACAATGGGGCCACGAAGATCAGCCATCTGGTGGTGCTCTGGCGACTCTCGCCTTGATTGGCAGGCGGGGGTATGACAAAGACTCTTCATTGAAATGCGCACTTGAGAATAAGGTCAATAACAGCTTTGTATAAAAATACAAAAATATACAAATGTATAAAATACAGTTTATAGACGATGAACACAAGGCTTTTATGTCATGCAATTGCTATATCGAGGTTGGCTTTGATGATGATTCAGGGAGATAGCCAGTGAAAGAACAAGCAAGGATTGAATTTGGACCGGGTTTTTCGAAAAGAATGAAATATAAAAGTATTCATTTGTATAAAATGCTTGCAAGACTATATTCATTTGTATAAATTGGCAGTTACATTAGGTGAATACAGCTTTATATGCTGTGCATTGATAGGGCAATGTTCATCTCATGCAAGGTCAAGCCATCGCTAGCTACTGGGGCGGTAAAACATAAATCACTTTCAAGGGAAAGCAGATGTTAAGAAAAAATAAGATAAGCAGGATTTTATCGCCTGCCATAACGCTGGCCTTATTGGCTCCGGCGGGATACGCCCCAGTTGCACTGGCGCAGGAAAACGCTAATGCAGTCGAGCAAGTCATCGTTACAGGTACTCGGGGCCGAGAACGCACTGTAGCAGATTCGCCAGTGCCCATTGATGTATTTAATGCTGAGGATATAAGCCAGATTTCGCATACAGACACTAATGACATCCTTCAGACATTAGTGCCTTCATTCAACGTTTCCAAAACTAACTTTTCTGGAGGCGCGTACATTCGTCCAGCCAGGTTGCGAGGTTTGCAAAGCGACAAGACTCTCGTGTTGGTTAACTCAAAGCGACGTCATCGTTCAGCCCTTGTGGACATCGACGGCGTGGGAGCGCAAGCCGCGGACATGGCAACAATCCCATCAATTGCTATTGGTAACATCGAAGTTTTACGGGATGGCGCAGCGGCTCAATACGGTTCCGATGCCATCGCAGGTGTTGTCAACTTTATACTCAAGGAAAATAGGGAAGGCGGCAGTATTTCTGTTGACATGGGTGAGTATGGCGAAGGTGATGGTCAGTCAGTCAATGTGCAGGCAAATATAGGGTTGCCGCTGGGTGATAACGGATTCATCAGCATTTCAGGTGAATACACAGATGCGGAACGGACTATACGGGCAGAGGAATATTGCGAGACGTTTTGGTGTGCGGATCGAAACAATCCCAAATACGCAATATTCAATGCGAGGAATAACTCATCATCCGCATACGAGGAAACTGCTACATTCAGACAGGCCTATGAGAGTGGGGCTCCTACTTTTCACGACACAGGTCGCTATTCCCAACCCTGGGGTCAACCAGCTTCTGAGTCTCTGCGATTGTTTTTCAATGCAGGCTTTGATCTAAGTGAAACCAGCGAGTTGTATGCGTTTGGTAGTTGGTCTGACAGCGAGTCAGACGCTAACTTTTTCTACCGTCGTCCTGTCATCGGCCTCTTCAAAGAGCTCCGCGTGGCAGACGGATCTATCTATAGTGCTAGGGATCTGTTTCCTGCAGGCTTTACCCCACAAATGTTTGGCGAAGTGGATGATAGATCACTGGCTGCTGGCTGGCGGGGTGAATGGAATAACGGTCTGACTTATGATTTCAGTATTCGCAACGGCGAAAGCGAAATTGAATACAATCTGTTCAATACTCTGAATCCCTCTATGGGAAATGAATCTCCGACTCAGTTCCATTTGGGTAATCTTGTTAACGAAGAAACCCAGATTCAAGCAGACTTCACCTATGAACTTGAGTCCGGCGCTGTGCTCGCTTTCGGCACCAGCTTTTTGGATGAAGAGTATAGTATTTTGGGAGGCGAGCCAGATTCTCACCAGCCAGGTATTTACGGAACCCCAGATCCCCATGGTTTCTGTAATGACGATGGTACTGCCACGGCTGGAGGTGCAGGTGTAATTGCCAACGGCTCCACTCTGAATTGCGCCGATAGTTCCGATCCTGTGTATTACACAGGCGATGTGGGGGCAAATGGCTTTCCTGGATTTCCACCTGAGTTTTCGCAAAGTTATGGACGCAAAGCGACATCGATTTATGCAGACCTCAGTCATGATGTAACGGATACCCTGTTCGTGCAGGGCGCGATACGTGGCGAGGACTATGATGATTTTGGCACAGAAGTAACCTGGAAACTGGCAGCTATACTGGATGTGACTGATAATTTTGCCATTCGCGGCTCGCTTGGTACTTCCTTGCGTGCCCCTAGCCCAGGTCAGCAGGGTACGACTAATATATCTGTGCGACTGCCAAACGGCGTTCCAACTAACCGTGGCTTGTTCCCGGCTGATTCTGCAGCTGCAAGAGCTATAGGTGCTCAGCCGCTCAAACCTGAACTGGCAGACAACATAACGCTCGGTTTTACCGCGGATATCGCCGATGTCAACTTGACGGTGGATTTCTACAGCATCGATATTGAAGATCGCGTGTTCATCAACGAAGATGCAAATGACGTGTCTACAAATCCAACTGCGGGTGCGGCGTATGATAGATTTCTTGCCCTGCAGGCGGCCGGTGTAGCCAATGCCGCTTCTTTCGGTCAGGTGAACTATTTTGGTAATGCCTTTGATACCACTACAGAAGGGGTGGATGTTGTAGCAACAACGCCTCTTGATTGGGGTAACAATGGCGTAACTAGTCTGAGTCTCGCTATGAACTATACTAAGAACGAGTTTGACAGCCCAGTTAGCCAAGTCAGCACTTTCTTAACGACCGAGGAGCAAGCAGATTTTTCGAAACTGCAGCCTGAATTCCGCGGCGTGTTCACCGCTCGCCATGAATTGGGTGATCTGGCGGTGATCGGACGGTTGAGCTATTACGGTGACTACGAAAAAGCCAAAAGTGATGGCTCTTTGCATCAAGAGTTCGGTGGAGTCTTGTACACTGATCTTGAACTGCAATATCAACTCAACGATACAGTCAGGCTGTCAGGTGGCGCGAGGAACTTGTTTGATGAATATCCGGATGTAGGCATTACGGAATACAGCTACGTTTGCTGCGGTAACTTATACGGTTACCAAAACAATCTGGACTGGCAGGGCAGGTACTTCTACGCTCGCGCATCAATGAGTTTCTAGTAGTTAGCTAACACTGGTTTTTAAAAGCGTAAAATAGAAAAGCGGGAATGGTCAGTGATCATTTTCGCTTTTTTAATTGAGTTCTGTATTAGGTGTGTCTTCCTAATGTGCCGGATAATTTAGTTTGCGCTTTATTATTTGAATTTTTTTGTTTTGATCTCGAAAACAGGAAGATTCTAATTAACTAGTTCCCTATATTTTCTGTACTTAAAAGCCGTCGTAGGCAGGTGCGAATTGCGCGGAGGAATTCGGCGAATACGCATTGTGCTGGTCCATAGGCCTCGAATTATCACCAAGAACCGTTGCTTTCAGCGTTTGAAAAGCGTATTTTATACAAACGAATAAAAGAAAGGCAGAAGCTGTGATCAAAAGCTGAATGCATGCCGACAATGATCGTGCAGTCTATAAATTGAGAGAGGTTTAAAGACAGTAATAGTTATAACCAGCTTCTTCGTATCGATGTTGGCGGAATTTCCGTGAGTACTTTGCCAACTAATACTAACACTATTGAATTTAATAAAGCTTAGGAGGGGATAATGATTAAGGCAACATTGGTTTGGCTAATCTTTACTGTGACTTTGTTACCGCGGCTGGCAGGCGCAGCTGAGGACGAGATCACTTATTCAAACCAGGTATCGAGAATCATTCAAGACAACTGCCAGATCTGCCATCAGCCAGGTGGAATAGGTCCAATGTCCTTCACCAACTATGATGAAGTTCGGCCTTGGGCTCCGCTTATCAGCCTGAAGGTCGCTGAGCGAGAAATGCCACCGTATCAGTACGACCATGATATTGGGATTCAAGAATTGAAAAATGACTGGCGGATGTCTGATGAAGATATCAATACCATCGTCGCATGGGTTGATGCTGGATCTCCCATTGGAAATCTCGAAGAATTGCCGCCAGTTAAGGAATTCCCGGTCCCTGGCGAATGGCAGTTTGAAGCAGAGTTAGGCCCGCCGGACCACATCATCAAGTCCGAGAAATGGGACGTTCCAGCGTATGGTCAGGATCTCTGGTGGGAGCCTAGGGTGCTTAGTGGCATTACCGAAGACCGCTGCATTAAGGCTGTCGAGACGATGCCGTCGGCAGCCGCAAGTGGATCAACACACCATGGCGTCACCACGCTCCTAACTCAAAACGAAGAGGGTGAGTGGGAATGGAACAGTCTCCTATCCGAATTTGCTATGGGCAAGCTCGGTGAAAAAATACCAAAAGGAGCCTGTAGGGTAGCACCCGCGAATTCCATGATTGAATGGAGCGTCCATTACTACCCCGATGGAAATGCAGTAGCCGACGATGAGGTATCAGTTGGCATCTGGTACTACGATGAAGAGGATGACTTCGACGAAGAAACTGCTTACTTTCAAGATGTTGATAACTATTATCTTAGCAAGAACGGTGAATCCGATGATTACCTCATCCCCCCTCACGGCAAGTTGATGACCCAAGGATTTCACTCCTTTGATCATCCGGTTCGCCTTGACAGTTGGCAGCCTCACATGCACCTGCGCGGTGTGGCCATGTCTATGGAAATTTTCTACCCTACTACGGGGCGTACCGAACTCGTCAGCAAGGTGTCCAACTGGAGTGCTGGATGGAACCACAGTCATACCTATGAAGACGGATTTCAACCACTCGTTCCAGCAGGTGCCATCATTATCCTGACTGGTTGGCACGACAACACAGCGGATAATCCCTGGAATCCTGATCCGGACCAGTGGGTTACTTCCGGTCAGCGTACTGGTGATGAGATGTCTCATGCCTGGATCGCCGTTACGCATTTGGACGAAGAGGGTTATCAAAAGCTGCAAGCAGAACGTAAGGATCACGAATCGAGATCAGTAGCAACATTAGATGAGGTGGACCTCAATGATTAAAATTAAGTTTCTTGCGGCGGAAACACTAGCAATTTTACTGTTGGTGTTGATTTCTGCTCCTCTTAATGCACAGCTACCAAATCATTTGCGTGAGTATCCGCTGGCCGACAGAAAAGCCAGTGGAGACCTGGTTGCCCCGATTTTCAATGGTTGGACTAGAAATGAGGACGGCTCTGTCATGATGCTGTTCGGTTTCGCTAACCGAAATCGAGAAGAGATAGTAGATATACCCCTGGGCCCGAACAACTTCATCGAGCCAGCACAGTTCGACGGCGTGCAGCCCACGCACTTCCCTGTTTACAATCGGGGTGGTTTTATTGGAATCAATGAAAGAGGCGCATTCGCAGTCACGGTACCCGCTGATATGGCAGGTACTGAAGTTGTGTGGACTTTGAAGCATGCAGGGTACGAGTACTCTGTTCCTGGTAGGGCTACTTCGACAACCTACGAAATGAGTAGCGGGGAGAGGGCTCTTGGTTCGCTCGCGCCAGCCATTCGCTTCGATATAGATGGAGCGGAGACCACGACTCGAGAAGGGATCACGGCACCTGGAATAACCGCTTCAGTCGGAGTTCCGGTGAATTTGTCTGCGTATGTACAGGATCGAGGCGACCGCGCGAACTACCCCGAACAAAGTGAATTACTCTACTACCCGTTGGGTACGGAATGGATACTACATCAAGGGCCTTCTATACCAGAATTTGAAACTGCCTTAATCACTGGCAGTGACAGAGCAAAAGAAGGTATGGGCGAAATTGGCGCCGAAGACTGGACCCATGTTCAGACCAAGGCGACGTTCTGGGAGCCCGGTGAGTATATTGTTCGACTACGAGCTGACAATTTTTTAGCACCTGACACCAGGTTCGATAACGTATGCTGCTGGTCAAATGCGTATGTGCCGATCACAGTCACCCAGTGAATTTTAATCCTGCCTGATATATGTAGATGGCCCAGGGTTGTAGGGGAATTTCAGCCAAAGGGCAATAATAATTACGGTTCCGTTTTTATAAAACGATGTCAGGTTGAATCCTTCCTTCTGGGAATTTCTTATGAATAAAATAATCCTACGTGTGATGTCTGGCGCGCTAATAGTCGCTGGTTGCTCTTTCTCAACTCTGGGTTCCGCTACTGAGGACTATCTGGTCCCGCGCACTGAATGGGGTCAACCGGATCTGCAGGGAGTATGGAATTTCTCCTCCAATATACCCATGGAGAGAGCAGTGCATTTTGGTGAGCGCGAGTTTCTGACCGAAGAAGAGATAGATGCAGCGTTAGTTCCAGCAGCTGAAGCAGAAACAAATGCAGACGACGAATCCTTACCTGCCGGTGAGGTGGGGAAAACCTATGATGATTTTTGGAATGAGCAAGCCAGTCTTAGCGACTCTGTTCGCACCTCGCACATAGTTTATCCAAAGAATGGTCGTGTTCCCGAGCTACGAGATGGTGTTGCTGTGCAATTTGGCACTCGAGGTTCTGATAAAACAGCGGAAAGGCCTGCAAGGCATCTCGCTCGTGGTATTGGTATTGACGGTCCGGAAGATCGAGGCCTTTCCGAAAGGTGTTTACTAGGTTTTAATGCGGGCCCGCCGTTTACTCCTAGTGTTTACAACAACAATATTCAGATTTTTCAAAACAGAGATACAGTAGTGCTTATGACTGAAATGATTCATGAGGCGCGCATTGTTCCTCTGTATGATTCAGTCCAAGGCCTAAAATCAATGCACGACAATATTCGTTTGTATTCTGGCGACTCGCGAGGTTTTTGGGAGGGTGATACATTGGTTGTGATAACCAAAAACTTCAACAGTCTTACAGCAAGCTTTGGTGGATTGGCCGCTAATTTGGGGCTGCCTGGTAATTCGTACGACAAAATACTCACGGAAAAATTCACAAGGGTAGGGCCCTCTACTATCGACTATGAATTTTCGGTTGAAGACCTGACGACCTACACTGACAAGTTTGTTGGAATTATTCCCATCGAGAAGGTTGATGGCCTGATTTATGAGTACGCCTGTCATGAGGGGAATTATGCCATGACGAATATGTTGAGGGGTGCAAGAGCACGAGAAAAGCGAGAAGTTTCTGAGCAATAATTTGAGAAGAATTGGATTGCATGAGGAAGAGGAGAGCAAGCCATGGTAGCTCTCCTTCCCGCTATATCAAGTCTGTTTTTCAAATCAATTAGAGTTATCAATACAACTATTGTTCTTTCCATTGTTGTTTGTGGCGAGAGTAAGTGAACTCTCATCTCAATATCAACGCTCTCAAACTCTTTTTAGGGTTTTAATAGCAGTCTTATAGGTATGAGATTCAGATAACAATAGCACATGTTTAGTTTTGGAGGATTAATCGGTCGTGAATGAATTTATCTATAATATTTCGGTGTGGGTCGACGGTACTAGTTGGAGTACCCTGCTGCATGAATCTTACTATATGTACAACTGGATAGAGTCTACTCATGTGCTGACGTTGATTCTTTGTTTGGGAATGCTATTCCTTATCGATCTGCGAATGCTTGGTTATGCCTTTTCTAATGTTTCTGCCAGAAGTATTGCCAATCGCTTGAATATGCCAATGCTGCTTGGGTTCATCATAATGTTTATTACAGGCATCCTCTTGTTTTATGCTGTGCCTGTAAGAACCTCACAGAGTGTCTGGTTCAGAATTAAAATGCTGCTCCTAGTGGCCGCGGCCGTAAACGCTTTTATTTTCCACAAGCGAATGAAAGAGTCTGTATCTAGCTGGGATAATGATGCCAGGGCTCCAAGTGCTGTCCGAAAAGGCGCTATTCTCTCGCTTACTTTCTGGACCATTATTGTTATCTGTGGGCGCTTTATCGCCTATGACTGGTTCGACTGTGAGTACACAGATGCCGGTAGCTTGTCACAAGTGCTGTCAGGCTGCATCAACGGACAAACCCAATTCTAGGAATTACAGGAAAGGAGGGCTCTAGTATTCCCTCTATAGCAAATCGAGGAAGATTTTATGCCTACGGCGATTAATTCAGAAGTTAAATCATATACCAAGACCATAACAGTAGGTGTGTTACTTGCACTGCTGTTGATATTCTCATTCTCCAGCTTAAGGCACGAGTCCTGGCTACGCCTGTATGAATTTTTCCTATGGCTTGAAACTACTCCATTTGGAGTGATTGGGAAAACTTGGGGTGCCGTCTTTGCAATTGTAGAAGCAGTACATCTTCTTGCGATGGCCTTGTTAGGTGGCACTGTTCTTATTAGCGATGCCAGGCTTCTTGGCTGGTGTTTTACTGATGTACCCGCGATAGAAATTCAGGATAGGGCACATAAAGTGTTCAAAGTTGGGCTTGCGGTAGTGCTCTTCACAGGTGTATTTATGGCTTGCGGAGTCGCTGGAAAAATCTACTGGCTGCCAGTTTTTTGGTACAAGATGCTGGCGTTGGCTACTGGAATATTCTTTGTGTTTTTTATTAGACGACCTATGCTTCAAAGAAATCATGAGGAGCTAAACCCCTTGGTAGTGAAGCTGGTTGCAATATCCTCCATGCTGGTTTGGGCAACGGTAGCAGCAACTGGTCGTTGGATTGGTTTTGCGGGCAGTTAAAAACATATTTACACACAGGGCTTTTGCCCAAATGTCTTCGGGAGAATGAGATGAGCGAAGAAAGCAAAACAAACAAAAAGATGGATGATGTGCAAGTAGCAGCTGTTACTGTTTCGGCATCCATAATCGTATTTTTCGTGGTCTATTGGGTTGTCCAGATCCAGAGTGTAATAGAGCTGCTCGAAATGGCCTACGGTTAGTTTTTGAATAGAACACGAAAAACAAGAACGGAAAGCAAAAATGCTGACGGTTAAGAAGCTTGCGCTCACGATCGAGCGTGTAATAACGAGAATTATCAGCAATCCGTCAGTTGGTGTAAGTTATTAAAATCGTGGCTGATCGCTTTGATTCGCACGCACAGCAAGTATGAATACTACAATCAATTCGGCGATTATTGAGACCAAAGGTCTATTAAAAGTCTATATATCCGCAGCATAGATCTTTCAGTAAGAGTTGGGATGTTTATGTAAGGCAATTTTCGTCGTTGTCTATCCTGCCTGTAAAAAAGGGGGCCTTGAAAAAGGGCTAGAAAGTGCAATCTTGTCTTGACTGTAATTATTCAAATGTATAAATTATTGATAATGCGGGATGAGTGTAAGTACATCGTGCCGTTTATTTGATTATGTGGTGCAAATTGTCTCTTTAGATTGGCTGATTGCTATTGCTCACAGCCATCTTGCAATGGGGGGCAGAGCAAAAAGTTTAGATACTAGCTATAGAAGCAGACTCATTATTATTCAAGTGGAGTAAGAACATGTTGAAAGCAAGCAAGTTGGTGGTAGTTCAAGGATTAGTGGCAATTATGTTGCTGGCACTGGGTGCCCAGACTTTCGCTCAGGGTTTACCGAATCCCTATCGTACAGTCCCGGGTTGGGCAAAATTTCCCGACGATCGGGAAATGGGTGCGGTTGGCGATGTGGCTATTGATCCTGATGGAAAACATGTCTGGGCGGTGGTTCGATGCGATGCACCACGAGCGAATTTTGGCTACGAATGTGCGGATTCCGATTTGGATCCTATTCTTAAGTTCGATCCCGATGGTAATTTGGTCGACAGTTTTGGCGCTGGCTTGTTCATATGGCCACACGGGCTGGATGTAGATTCTGAAGGTAATGTCTGGGTAACAGAGTCAGTTCGTCGAGATAGGCTACCTGCTGGTGATCCCAGAGCACATCAAGTCATTAAATTTAGCCCTGCCGGAGAAGTTCTAATGGTATTGGGTACTCCCGGAGAAGAAGGCAGTGATTACGACCATTTCACTTCTCCATCCGATGTAGTGATAGGGGACAATGGCGATATCTTTGTGGCTGATGGACATAATACCGATGGAAATAATCGCGTGATGAAATTTGCGAGTGATGGCACTTTCATTAAGACCTGGGGAAAAACAGGTTATGCCCCTGGCGAATTTAGAGCATTGCATACCATCGCGATTGATAATGATGGGAAAGTCTATGTTGGCGATCGTTCAAATAGCCGCACTCAAATCTTTGATCAAGACGGTGAGTTGCTAGCTGTGTGGACTCAATTTGGCAGACCTAGTGGAATCTCTTTTGATCAGCTCGGTAATATTTATGTGGCTGACTCAGAATCTGACAATATAGAGAATCCAGGTTGGGAGATGGGAATAAGAATAGGCGATGCTGGAACGGGATGGGTTAATCATTTTGTCTTAACACCTTATGCGGATCCCAGCGTTGTTTCTGGAGTGGGAGCAGAATTTGTAGCAGTAGATGCTGAGGGTAATATGTACGGCGGTGAACCGATGGGTCGCAATATACAAAAATACATACGAGTTCGTCCCTAGCTGTTTGGGCTTGCGAACAAAAATCCCGCAGTATGTATGACAACAAAAGATTTAATCTTTGAATCTTTTGTTGAGCTCAAGTGCTTGCTTGTCTTGCCGTGTTCAGTAGTTGGATTCATTTTTAACATTGGATATTCAAGAAACTGAATTTTCTGGTTTAGTCGAACAGGAGGTAATTGGGTTAAAAATTGGTTTGAGGCTTATTAGGAGCGCGTTAGATGAAATCAGCAAGAAGAATAGTATCGACACTCATTGTTGCTGCAGGTGCAATTGCCTGCGCGCCCTTGGCCTTTGGTCAAACTGGTACCAGTGTTAACGAAGGTGATTGGCCCAATATCCACGGCGGGGCATCATCGCAGCGCTACTCTCCACTCGATCAGATTAACGCAGACAATGTTGCGGAACTGGAAATCGCTTGGAGTTTTTCCACGAAAGGTTTTGGGCCCACTACTGACTTTACTAACCCATCTACACCTCTGGAAGTAAACGGCGTTTTATATGCAAATGTCGGTAACACGCGGAACGTCGTGGCACTTGATGCGGCAAGCGGACAGCTACTATGGCTTTATCGCTATCAGGAAGGTGATCGGTTCGACGAAGCGCCTCGCAAGGGTGCCGGTAGAGGAGTCTCATTTTGGACCGACGGTGAATCGGAGCGAATCATCGATGTCTCCCCGGGATACCTGCTAGTTTCACTAGATGCTAAAACCGGCATCCCGGATCCGAACTTCGGTAATAACGGTGTCGTGGATTTATTCGTAGGTGTCCGAAACGGCGATGATCCCCGTTATGCCTACCCCGAAATCGGTCTGTCAGCGCCGCCCTTGGTTATGAACGATGTAATAGTAGTAGGTGCAGCACACAGAGGGGGTGGACGACCGCGCTCCAAATTCAATACCAAAGGCGATGTGCGCGGTTTTGATGTGCACACAGGTGAGCTGTTGTGGACATTTCATACTATTCCCGAGCGGGGGGAAGTTGGTTTTGAGACCTGGTTAACCGGCAACGAAATAACCGGTAATACGGGTGTTTGGGCTGCGATTTCAGGTGATCCGGAATTGGGCCACGTCTATTTACCGACAGAAGCAGCTACCAGTGATGCCTATGGCGGTGAACGTCACGGTGATAACTTGTTTTCCAGCTCTCTGGTCGCTGTTGATATTAAAACCGGTGAGCGTCAGTGGCACTATCAGTTGGTTCACCATGACATTTGGGATTACGACGTTCCCTCTCCGCCAATTGTTGTGGATTTACCCAATGGCCGGAAGGTGGTCATGTCAGTGACCAAACAATCCTGGGTTTATGCTTTCGACAGAGAAACTGGTGAGCCTATCTGGCCCATCGTAGAGAGACCAGTTCCGGCAGGAGATGTACCCGGTGAATGGTATTCTCCCACTCAACCCTTTCCTACTCGTCCTGCGGCGTTTGATCGACAGGGTTTTACCGAGAATGACTTGGTAGATTTTACTCCTGAGCTTAGG
>Ga0315322_10000773_pt1 | contig 24166 bp, 24 predicted proteins | sample M110021515metaG_FD_203461 | JGI IMG/M metagenome (GOLD analysis project Ga0315322, IMG submission 203461) | Ammonia-oxidizing marine archaeal communities from Monterey Bay, California, United States - M1 100m 21515 | ecosystem: Environmental > Aquatic > Marine > Intertidal zone | place: USA...
TCTACATTCACGTTTTGGTCTGCTAGTGGTCTAAAAATAGCAGCAGCGACTCCTGGATTATCAGGTACCCCAGATATCGTCACCTTTGCTTGTGATGTATCTGGCACCACTGCTGAAATTATTGGTTTTTCCATTGTATTTTCCTCCTTATCTACCCAGGTTCCTGGTTCCCAAGTAAATGCTGATCGAACATGTAGACGAACACCATATGAACGAGCCACTTCAACGGATCTCATTGCTGGTTTAGGACATCCAACAGCAGTCATTTCCAATAACTCATCGAAACTGATTGAAGCTAATTTTCTAGCTTGGTCACACACTCGTGGATCTGTTGTAAAAACTCCTGAAACGTCAGTGTAAAGTTCACACGCGTCGGCGTTTAACCCATGGGCCAAAGCCACGGCAGTTGTATCAGAACCTCCACGCCCTAAAAATGTCACATTGTTATCTGTTGAAACTCCTTGTGATCCAGCAACAACAGCTACTCTTCCAGCATCAATTGTCTCCTGAACACGTTGTGGATTGATTGTCAGAATTTTAGCATTTTGATGGTTTGTATCCGTAAGAAAGCCTGCTTGGCTTCCAGTAAATGAATCGGCTTGCACATCCATATCGTGAAGAGCCATGCACATTAATGCAATCGCTTTACGTTCTCCAGCTGTTATTAGCATGTCCATTTCTCTTGCTGGTCGTGTTTCAGAGACTTCTTCAGCGAGGCGTAAAAGTTGATCTGTCTCTTTACCCATAGCACTGACAACGAGCACAACATCGTTCCCATGATCCCGAGTTCTTTTCACGTGATCAGCGACCTCGCGGATACGGTCTGGGTCCGCGACTGATGTTCCACCGAATTTTTGAATTATAAGACTCACAGGTCTAAACGCTACTCGGATTGACGGCATTTAGCGTGACATTTTCCCTTACAAATTCTCCTGAGATGATCTTTTTATTCTGGCTATCCCATAGGCGTATTTTGGAGCGCGCCTAGTTTTTCCTATTGTGAAGCGTTCACAATGAATGACCGACCATTTCGCTTCCCACAATGCACCGGTTATATCATTTTTTGCAGATCCGTTATTTCCATCAGGAGTTGTTGTCCGGTCACAAAAGTAAAGCAGAGTTTCTTTATCGGCATACCGTTGGAGTTCTAGCAGATAGTCGTTTATGTTTTCTGAAAGTGCGAGATTTCCAATTGAAAGTATCGCATCGAAAGGTTTCTCTGCCGAAACTTTGGGCCATTCTTGAATGGATGTAACCGATGATGGTAATGAGGTTCGTAGATTCTCCTTTGGTATGAGAAGAAGACAATGTCCTTGGAGGTTAGAAGTGAGTTGAGCTAGGCGTTGCTCATACTGTTTTTTGCCAATATGCACATTTTGACAGTATCTCGTTCAGATGTAAGAAGAAAGTATCTATTGTCCACCGAGTAGACATTTAGTAGTTAATTTCTCCAATTTCTATTTTCGGATCTTGGATTTGATCGATCAGCCCACCATCGACCACTGAAACGCCACCGCGAAGAGAACTCATCTTTTTTTTCATTGGGCCATAATTCATGAAATGCTTTAAGGATTACTTCTCGTTCATCTGGTGTTGGATCTGGAGTAATAACAAAAAGTTCTGGTTCAGAGTTCATAAGGGTTATAGGGGGATGACGCCGTGTTTACGTTGTGGGAGTTCTTCACGTTTGGTTCTTAGAGCGGAGAAGCCTGCAATGATTTTCTTACGCGTTTCAGCAGGGTCGATAACATCGTCTATGTAGCCGCGTTCTGCCGCTATGTACGGATTAGCGAATCTTTCTGTGTAATCATCAACAAGTTCTGTTTTCTTTGCTTCTGGGTCTGCTGCTGATTGGAGTTCTCGGCGGTGCAGTATTTCCACTGCTCCTTGTGGCCCCATTACTGCTAGTTCAGCTGTTGGCCAAGCAAAAGACAGGTCAGAACCAACAGATTTTGAATCCATGACAACATAGGCACCGCCATAAGCTTTTCTTGTAATGACTTGGATTCGAGGAACTGTCGCTTCGCAATAGGCGTACAGCAATTTTGCTCCGTGACGAATTATTCCACCATATTCTTGGTCAACACCTGGGAGAAATCCTGGTACATCTACAAGGGTGAGCAGAGGGATATTAAATGCGTCGCATGTGCGTACGAAACGGGCGGCTTTAGATGAAGATTCGATGTCGAGAACCCCGGCGAGAACGAGTGGTTGATTTCCCACGATCCCAACAACATGCCCATCTAAGTGTCCGAATCCACAAACAATACTTTGCGCCCAAGAAGGGAAGTACTCCATGAATTCTCCATCGTCGAGCAAAGAAGAGATAATTTCTCGCATGTCGTATGGGAGATTGGGAGTTTCAGGCATAATGTCAGCGAGTTCGGGGCATAGCCGATTTGGATCATCTGTTGTTTCAATCCCAGGGGGTTCTTCCATGTTATTTGAAGGTAGGAATGTGAGAAGAGTTTTTACCGCATCAAGGACTTCTTCTTCACTCTCACTTACAAATGTTGCGACACCGGATTTACTTGCATGGCTGGAGGCCCCACCGAGTTCTTCTAACGTGACTTCCTCTCCTGTCACGGTTTTTACAACATCGGGTCCAGTGATAAACATGTGTGATTTTTCCCGAACCATAAAAATGAAATCTGTCATTGCTGGGCTGTAAACAGCACCTCCGGCACAGGGACCGAGTATGACGCTGATTTGTGGAATAACGCCAGATGATTGCACATTTCTATGAAAGATTCCTCCATAGCTATCTAGGCTGACGACACCTTCCTGTATTCGAGCTCCCGCTCCGTCGTTAAGGCCAATCATTGGTGCGCCAGTGGAAAGAGCAAGGTCCATAACTTTATGGATTTTCTCGGCAAAGACTTCCCCTAATGCTCCACCCATTACCGTAAAGTCTTGACTGAAAACAAATACCTTTCTGCCGTCGATGGTTCCCCATCCGGTGATAACGCCATCTGTGTAGGGTCGTGTCTCTAACCCGGCTTCATGTGCTCTATGTCTAGCTAACATGTCAAGCTCATGGAATGAACCTGAATCTAGTAGGTAGTTGATTCGTTCACGGGCAAGGAGTTTGCCTTTCTCATGCTGTCGTTCAATAGCTCTTTCAGGTCCAGCTTGGAGAGCTTCGGACTTTCTTCTTTCAAGTTCTTCAATTCTGTCTTGCATGGAATAATCAGTCATTCAGGTGTAAGGGTAATGCGAGGTTGCCGTCAATCCGATGACTCAACCCATAGTTATTGTATAAATCATTTATTTAGGCCTGAAACTATCAAAAAATAAGGAATTTATTACGAAAATGGAAGGGAAAAAAGAGTTTGCGGTAGTGTTTCATATGCTGGGATCTAAAATTACATCGGAAATGTTGCACAGTCCTGAACATGTTGCTGACCCTTATCCTCTCTGGGAACGTATGCGCCATGATGCCCCTGTTTTCTTTGATGAGGTTACAAATACATGGATTTTAACTAGATACGTAGATTGCGTTGAAGCGTTCGCAAACTATGAAGATTTCTCTAATCGTTTATACAGGGACACGTTAGGGGTGGTATTTGGGCCAACGATGCTTGATAAAGACGGGCATGAACACGTTGTTCATAGGCGAATTGTTGCGCCTGAGTTTGTCGGGAAGCGTTTTGCACCCTACTGCGAAGCTATTGAGCGGAACTCTCTGGCGTTAATAGAAAAATTCCCTTTAGAAGGTGTTGTGGACCTTGTTGATGCCTTCACAACCCGTCTACCGGTGAATGTGATTGTTGACATGTTAGGTATGGATCAAAGAGACCATGATCGTTTTCACACTTGGTATACGACCATGATGGCTGGTTTAGCTAGATTTAATTCAGAGAAGCAGGGACTTGGTATTGAAGCACACGAACAACTTGCAGATTATGTGGCTCCAATCATTGAAAATCGGCAATCCTGCCCTATGGATGATTTGATTTCTAAAATTGTTCATGCTGAAGCAGCCGGTCAGCGTTTAACGGTAACTGAAATTCAGGCTTTCATCTCTCTTCTTCTGGTCGCTGGAGGTGAAACAACTGATAAGGGCATAGCGAACATGTGGACACAACTTCTGCTAAATCAGGATCAGTTATCATTAGTTCTTGATGACCACAGTCTGTTTGATGCTGCTTTTTCTGAAATGATGCGGCATTCACCTCCGGTTCTTGGACAGTTACGCTATTCCGTGAATGAAGTCACGTTCAGTGATGTGACGATACCTCCTGACCAAACTGTGTATATTCAGTTGGCTTCAGCTAATAATGACGAAAATATCTTCCAGGATCCCCGTGAATTCAAAATAGATAGAAGCGATCTTCATATGAATAAGGAACGGAAAGGTGGCCACCATGGTGATGAGGGGAAATATGGTCACCTTGGTTTCGGCTTGGGCAAGCATTTCTGCCTTGGGTATGAAATGGCGCGCCTGGAAGCTGTCATCGGTTCCGCGTTATTGTGTGAGAAGATGCGAAACCCTCGGCTTGCATCTGACGCTGATACGACTTTTATTACTAAGAATGCGACACGTTCACCGTTAAAAGTTCTCATTGAGTATGACCGAACATAAACTATGGCTTAAGACTTTTGAAAGGTTTTGTTTGTGGAAATAGGGATTATCGGAGCAGGGGTTACGGGTTTAGCTACTGCCTTAGAGTTGTCCAAAATTGGACACCGTGTGACAATAATTGAGCGTGATGAAACACCAATGCCTACTACGTGTGAAGAAGCTTTTTTTTGGGATCGTAGTGGAGCACCGCAAGTTCGCCATTCTCACGCGCTTCTAGGAAGGCTTCATAATCTACTCAGAGATAACCATCCTGAAGTACTTTCTATGCTTCTTGATGTTGGTGCGACAGAGATTTGTTTAACCGATCATATGCCTGACACACTTGATGATAGAAACCTCATTGAAGATGATAAAGATCTTCGCATGCTTGCTGCTAGAAGAACAACGTTTGAGTGGGTTCTTAGAAATGTAGTTATGGAAAATCCGGATGTTGAAATACAAACTGGGAAAGGCGTTTCTGGGCTGCGACTTGAAGAAAGTTCAATTCCTAAAATCACTGGCGTGTACTTTGAAGATGGATCTGATCAGGGGTTTGATTCCGTTATAGCGGCGAATGGGCGGAGGTCAACTGCACCGAATTGGTTAACTGAAGCTGGGATTTCACTTCCTGATGAAGAAGTTGAAGATACAGGAATTATTTATTATTCACGGTTTTATAAACTTCCTGAAGGGATTGACTTACCGGTAGGAGACCGTCTGGTAGCAGGTGACCTTGGTTATTTGAAATACGGGGTTTTTTGGGGAGATAACAACACTTTTTCTATTACATTTGCGACTTCTGATAGAGATAAAACTTTTTGGGGAATTCGAGATCCTGAAATATTTGAAAAAGTGGTTCGTTTAATTCCCGCAGCGGAAGAATGGTTAAATTTCGAGGCAGAAGCTCTCACAGGAGTTCATTCTATAGCGGGGTTATTAAATAGGAAAAGAACACTTAGGGATAATGATGAAATGGTCGTTGATGGTTTCCATATGATCGGCGATGCTTTGATCTGTACAAATCCTTTGTATGGACGAGGATGTTCCACTGGTTTCTGGCAAGCACATCTTCTGGGACAATCCATTGATGCCAACATTGGTGATTCAGTGGCTCAAGGCGAACAATTTTCCTTGCAGGTAGAGAAAAACATTCTGCCTTGGTACAACGCTTCTGTTGAATCAGATAGGAGTAGCCGTTCAGCTGCTAACTCAGATCCGGATGAAATTAGTGTAATGAAAAGATCAATTTTGAAAGAGGGTCTGATTCCAGCAACGCAAACTTCTACCGCGGTTTGGAGAGCATTCATGAAAATGATGAATCTTTTAGCAGATCCTTCTATCCTGTCAGAACCAGAGGTCAGTGCTGAGATTATGCGTGTCTGGGCTGAAAGGGATCAAAGAAAACCGGAACCACCGTTAGGTCCTTCCCGAGAGGAAATGATTGAACTCTTGGGACTTGTATCAAATGGTTGACTCTTCCAGAACTTTTTTAATAATCGGATGCTGGTTGTCTTCAATACTTACAGTGTTATTTTTAGCAGCTGGTTGTTCAACAACATCTGATTTAAATCAGAGTATTGAAACTCCGGATAGCGACGTTTCGGCTTCAAGTCAGTTAATTGACCCAGAGGTCTCGTCGATACCGGTTACGGAAATTGCTTGGACATCGTGTTATCAGGTTTATGAATGTGGAGATCTTGAAGTTCCTCTTGACTATGCAAATCGGAGTGGGGATTCTATCAGTATTGGATTAGTCCGTATTAGTGCATCTGTTAGTCCTTCTCTTGGCCCATTACTCATCAATTTTGGGGGACCTGGAGCTTCTGGCACTGAATTAGTTTACTTATATGGATCTCTGTGGGAATACGCTTTTCCTGAGTTTGATGTAATCGGATTTGACCCACGTGGAGTCGGTCAGAGCACTCAAGTGAACTGCCCTAATGACCTAGATGATGATATGGACTGGATATTAGAAGATGGAGAAGATGTAGGGGATTTATTCACTGAGGCGCGATTACACGTTAAAGAGTGTCTTGATATGAGTGGTAATCTGGCTTTACATGTAGGGACGAATAACGTCGCTCGTGACATGGACCAAATACGTTTAGCTTTAGGTGAGGAGCAAATCACGTATCTTGGCTATTCCTATGGAACAAGAATAGGAGCTGTTTACGCTGCTCTTTTCCCAGATCATGTCCGGGCAATGATTCTTGATGGCGCTGTTGCTCCTAGTGATCAAATAAGTGCGTTCAGTCCAGTTCAGGGATTAGGGTTTGAAACCGCTTGGAACCGATTCGCTAAGAATTGTGATGAGGACACGAATTGCGCGCTTAACGAATTTGGAGGAGCGGAAAGTGCTTTTTCTATCGCAGATGAGTTACTTACTGTTTCGAATCTAAAAGCTTTGGATGGGCGTGAACTTACACGTGGTGAATTTCATTTTGGGACAGCATCGGCTCTCTACTCTCCCTATAGTTGGCCTGATTTAGTTGACGGTTTGTATACCATTATCAGTGACGCTGATGGATCAATCCATCAAGTTTTAGCAGATCAATTATCTGGTCGACGGGAGGATGGAACCTACGATAATTCTCAATCTGTCCTTTTTCTCGTCAATTGTGCTGATGATCCTCTACGCCCTTCAGATGAGGAAATCGCTTCAGCTATAGATGCTGTAGCTGATCAACTCCCACATTTCGGGCCAAGTTTTCGAGGAGATACTGGATGCGCCGGATTAGATGAAGCACTAGATCCATTACACATTGGTCAGGCTGATTTGGATGTCCCTGCACTTGTAATTTCAATGGAAGGGGATCCCGCTACGCCTCTAGAATGGGGACCGGACCTTGTGGAATCTATGGGTAGCGCGGTATTGATTACTTCCGATGGCGATGGCCATGGAGCTTTTCTTACGAATAGTGAATGCGTAACAGACGTCGTATTTGACTACTTACTTGAATTAACAGTGCCGGAGAATGGGTGGAGTTGCGAGGAACCTTGACTAATTTTTAACGAATAGTTTTGAAAAAAGTTCGTAAGTCATTTATGAAAAGTGCAGGTTGTTCAAATGCTCCGAAATGACCGCCCTTTGGCATTGTTGTCCAATGAGTAATGTTGTAGCTCTGTTCACACCAGCGACGTGGCGATCGAATGATCTCCTTTGGAAATGATGCAACGCCGGTGGGGATTTCAACTTTATCTCCTCCTCCAAAACTGCCGAAACTCTCCCAGTAAAGGCGGGCTGACGAGGCCCCTGATGCTGTAAGCCAGTACAACATAACATTATCAAGCAATTCATCTCGGGTGAGGGTGTTCTCTGGGTGACCATCGCAATCCATCCAACTCCAAAATTTTTCGATTATCCACGCCATCTGACCGACTGGTGAGTCTACGAGACCATAACCTAGTGTTTGGGGTCTGGTACTTTGCTGTTTTGAATATCCGGAGTCCCATTCCTGATAATAGGTGAGACCTTCTAACGCTGATTTTTCTTCATCAGTAGGATCTTGTAGGGATTCAGGTGTTGGACGACCGATGGGCATGTTGATATGGATTGCATCACAGTGCCCAACATTCCGGCCAATCTGGGTAGTAACAGCTGCCCCCCAATCACCTCCCTGTGCTCCATAGTTTTCATATCCAAGTCGAACCATTAACTGATCCCATGTCTCAGCAATTTTTTCCACTCCCCAACCTGAAACAGAAGGCTTTCCTGAAAACCCATATCCAGGAAGAGAAGGGCAGATGACATGAAATGCATCTTCAGCTTTACCACCATGTTTCGTTGGGTCTACGAGAGGTTGTATAACTTTATGGAATTCAATAATTGATCCGGGCCAGCCATGCGTAATGATCAGAGGGTAGGCATCTGGATGAGGTGACTTCTGGTGGATGAAATGGATATCTAGATCATTTATGTTCGTCTGGTAATGGTCAAAGGTATTGAGATGCTGTTCACTTTTTCTCCAGTCATATTGGTTCGCCCAATAATCGGCGATTTCTCTTACATATGTAAGAGGAATGCCTTGGCTCCAGTCATTTACACATTCTTCTTCGGCCCATCGTGTGTTGTTAATTCTGTCCCGTAAATCAGTAATTTGTTCTTCGGAAATATTGATTGTGAATGGTGTTATTTCAGACATTTCTTTCTTTCTTTAGAGGTTATTTAGGTGCTATCGGGTCGTAATCCCAGAGTTGTGTTTCTTCAGGGTCTCCATATAAAAGGTGGGCAGGGCTGTGTTTCTCAATGTTTCCGGTTAATCCTTGATACATACCAAAACCACATAATTGACGTAATTCAGGACTGAAAGTCTTGACGATCTCTGGTGGTATTCCAAGGTGCTGATTTTCCTGTTGGCGGATAAAGCCCGCACAATAATTCATTGCTACACCTATACGGGTTTGGTCTGTTGTCGTATTAGCTCCTCCACCATGCCAAGTGCTGCCATGCCATATCAGGACTGAACCTTTCGGCATTTCCGCTGGAATAGTCTCTACATCGCTTTGATCTCCGAAATAATCAGGATTTTGCCAAAGGTGGCTACCCGGAGCGACACGGGTAGCACCATTTTCTTCTGTGAAGTCGGTTAGGGCCCACATGGAATTACATACCGTAGCAACATGGGGTTTAGCTATTGGCTGTACTTGGTCATCGGCGTGTAGTACCTGAGCTGTTTCACCTGGAGCTAGCGAAATTGAGGCTAACGAGGAGACGAGGCATTGTTCTCCGATCACTCCTTCTATCAGTTCAAGCACTTGGGTTTGCACTGGGATGTGTTGCCAGATTTCTCCGTGCGCGAGCAGGTTATATGTCCTTGTAGTTCTATTCCCTTCGAATCTGTTGTTATCAGGTGAACGTTCGAGCTTTGATTCCAGACGTTCTACTTCTTCAACTAATTCATCTATGAAATCAATTTCAATAAGGTTCTCAACGATTGTGTAGCCGTTTTCTTTAAGTTTTTCGTGGTGGCGTGTGAGATCCATTTAGTTAATCTGCCCTACTGCGGTTGTTGGGACAAATTTTATAACTAATCTTTCGTCTTCAATCATGGCTTGATTGAATTCATCCCAATTTGGATGGTCTTTCTTCTGGATAGCGGTGAAAACATGTGCTAACTCTTCGCAAATCTTATCGTCTGGTACTTTCGCTGTTTCCGTAATCTCTGCACTGCCGTCAAAAGAAACATATGACCATGTATCCGGAGAGGTGATGTGTAATACAGCTCTATTGTCTCTGAGAAGGTTTATTGTTTTTGCGCGGCTTCTAGTTGCGGAAATACAGAACTTTCCGTCAATGACTGCATAGGCAATATCTGAGGACTGTGGTCTGCCATCTTTGCGAAGAGTGATAAGAACACCATGGTGGGTGTCCACTGCCCAGTTGACTGCATCATTTAAATCCATTGTTTTATTCAAGCAGAGCAGGCGTTGAACATCAAAAGTGCCTTATCTCTGCGCAAGTCTCGTGGCTTTCTCAATGAGTCGTTCAGCATCTATTCTTTCAAGAATTCCAGAGAAATTATCTTGAGGTCCTTCCCATTTTAGTTCATCAACAGTTTCAAATGTTTGGGCTTCATAGTCAATAGTTGCTATGAGTTTAAAGAGAAGGGCTAGATCATAATCATCGTTCAGTGTGTAAGATAGCTTCTCTGCACTGCGAACTTGTGGTTCCCATTCGGTATGATCATTCGGAATTTGTTCGATGTGGTGGTAGTGAGCAAGGAGTGTAGAGGTTGATTTTGCTCCCCATCCTTTAAGTCCTGGGAACCCATCCGCTGTATCACCAACTAGACCAAGATAATCAGGAATAGATTCTGGTGAAACTCCGAACTTTTCTATAACTGTTTCGTAGGTGATTCGTTCCTGCTTTCTTCGATCATATTGAATTATCCTTTCGTCAGGTGTTAGGCATTGTCCTAAATCTTTATCAGGAGTGCAGATAATTACTTGCTGGACTTGAGAATTTTTTATAGCTTTATGGGCGGCAGCTCCTAATCCATCATCAGCTTCATGTTCGACCATTGGAAAAATCGTGAAGCCAATTGCTTCAAGGACATCTTCAAGGAGTGTAAATTGTCCGAGTATCACAGGGTCAAGATCCGATCCATCTTTGTACCCTTCATATAATTCGTTTCTAAACGATGTAATGACATGGTCGGTTGCTATCCCAACATGGGTTGCACCTTGTTCCACCATGGTAAGCATGCTGTTAGCAACAGCTCTTACAGCTCCTACCTCTCGTCCTTCACTAGTTATATGAGAAGGAGCCCCAAAAAAATACCGGAAGAGTTCGTAAGTTCCATCTATGAGGTGAATATCCATGTTCGCAGTTTGCCACAGTTTTTTTTCTGTCGCTTCTTTCCTATTCTTGAACTAATTCAATTAATGTCCCAAAAGATCCTTTTGGATGAATGAAAGCGACAGTGGTTCCACGAGACCCAGGTCTTGGAGCTTGATCAATTGGACGTGCTCCTGCATCAATCATTGCTTGTAATGCTTCGGCACAATCATCTACCCGGTAACCAATGTGGTGAAGACCTTCTCCACGTTTTGCGAGGAATTTCGCTATCGGTGAATCTTCATTTGTTGCCGAAGTGAGTTGAATATAACTTTCCGCTACTTTTATGAGCGCTTCTTCTACTCCATCGCTTTCAACGATTTCACGGTGGTGAACTGTTGCTCCGAAAGCGTCTTGATAATAGGTAATTGCTGCTTCTAAATCGTTTACGGCTATAGCTACATGGTCAATTTCTGAAAGTATCATTGTGAGCTCCAAAGTTTTCTGTTGTTTCAGTGTAAATGTGTTATTGGCTAGCTAGGTTTATTTTGTTGATTGGAGTACAGATGGAAAGTGCAGTCATACTCGCTGGAGCGAGAACCCCTATTGGTAAATTATCCGGTTCATTGTCTGGTTTTTCTGGTTCAGATTTAGGTGGATTGGCAATTAGAGGTGCTTTAGAACGTGCTGGGCTTGAACCTGATGCCGTAGATTATGTGATCATGGGACAGGTTTTGCAGGCTGGTGCTGGGCAAGTAACTGCGCGTCAAGCTGCATGTGCTGCTGGTATATCCATGTCTGTTCCCGCTATTACTATCAATAAGGTTTGCCTGTCTGGTTTAAATGCAATTTATCTCGCTGCTCAGATGGTGGAAGCCGGAGATGCTGAAGTTGTGGTTGCTGGTGGAATGGAATCTATGACGAACGCTCCGTATCTAGTTCCGAAAGGGCGTGGTGGATATAAGTATGGCAATGCTGAAATACTAGATGTGATTCAGCATGATGGTTTATATTGTGCGCTTGAGAAAGAATTGATGGGTGAAGGAACTGAACGCTATGCAGCGTCTGCACAGATAGAACGTAGTTCTCAAGATTCGGTAGCTGCTGAATCGCACCGTCGAGCTGCTGCTGCTATTCATTCCGGTGTGCTTCAGGAGGAAATCGTTCCTGTTGAGATTCCTCAAAGACGCGGCGACGCAATCGTTTTTGATGTCGATGAAGGTGTTCGAGAAGGAACGGATGCAGAAAGTTTAGGGAATTTACGTCCTGCATTTGCTGACAGTGGAAATATCACAGCTGGTAATGCGAGTCAGATTTCTGATGGTGGCTCTGCCGTGATTGTTGTCTCAAAAGAGTTTTGCGAGCGACACGATTTAATGCCGTTAGCTGAATGTATTTCATATGGCCAGGTAGCTGGTCCTGATACGAGTCTTTTGACACAACCTTCTCGAGCGATTCTTAACGCATTGGAAGAAACTGGAATTGCTCTTGAAGATATTGATCTCTTTGAGATTAATGAAGCCTTTGCTGCTGTTTCTGTTGCATCTGTTTCTGATCTGGGTATTCCTGATGAGATTGTCAACGTTAATGGTGGGGCCATTGCATTAGGCCATCCAATAGGCATGTCTGGAAATCGTTTGGCTTTAACTCTCGCATATGAGTTGAAACGTCGCGGGGGCGGTCTTGGTGCGGCTGCTTTGTGTGGCGGCGGCGGTCAAGGTGATGCTCTGCTTATTCGGGTGCCCTAGTTAGGGTATTTTCACCCAAATCTCTATATTTCATTGAAATTACGACGTGAAGCGTTAAAAAATCAGTAATATTTAACTTTTTCCCCAAATTTTATGCAATTTGACAATAAGAATGTCGTAATGTAACATAAATGTAATGTTGTGGGCTAAATACCCACAGCTACGGGTTATGCATTTAGCCACACACAATTGACTTTTCCATTGGGTGTGGATATCTGCGCAATGGAAACTAGATTTCCCCTCCTCCGTTGGTGGCTGGCGAATTCACCACTCGTCAGCCACCCCGGTTTTTTTATGGGACTCTAGCCAGCACCCATTTCTCTCCGCCCTTCAATAGCTCGACCCAATGTGAGCTCATCAGCATATTCAAGATCTCCTCCCACAGGTAAACCACTAGCGATTCGAGTAACAGGTATCTCTAAGGGTTCTATGAGCTTCGCCAAATACATCGCAGTCGCCTCTCCTTCAATATTGGGATTGGTACACAAAATAACTTCTTCTACAGTTCCTTCTTGTAATCGTTGAAGCAATTCTTGGATCCTTAATTGATCAGGGCCTATTCCATCAATAGGGTTGATTGCTCCCTGGAGTACATGATAATACCCTCTGTATTCATGAGTTTTTTCAACAGCGACTATATCTCTCGGTTCCTCAACTACACAGATCAAAGAACGGTCTCTTCGTTGATCTGCACAAATCTCACAGAATTGATCGTCGCTCATATTGAAACAGGTTTCACAAAATCGGACTTTTTCTTTTGCTTCACTTATCGCATGAGCAAGCCGCAAAGCATCTTGTTCTGAAAGTTTGACTAAATGAAAAGCGATTCGCTGAGCAGATTTAGGCCCTACCCCAGGAAGTTTCCCCAATTCGTCAATTAAATTTTGGACAGCAGGCGTATAAACGCTCATGGGATATCTTCCCTATTCTTGTGAATAGTCACTTGATTCATTTACTATCCTGATCTACCACTTTTGCCCCTGGGAAACTTTTACTAATCAGTGACATTTCATCTCCAGAGTCCATAGGTGCATCTTCAAGAGCTTCAAGGTTCACAAGATCTATTTCTTCTTCTTGCTTTTTTATTACTTCTGGTTTTTTGCTCTTTTCAACTGTTACCCGTTCTGATACAAGAATGATTAAATCAATTTTCTGACCAACCTGTTGTGTGAGAAGACTGCTCGCCTCAGCTAAACGATCATCACATTTTTGTTTATGTGTTTCATTCGGAGCTGTTAAATAAACTGTCCCGTCTTCAGCAACACTTATGGGCAATTCCTTAAAAAGAGCTTTTGTTAACCCTTTGAGAGACTCCTTAGCTTGAATCCATGACTCTTCAATGCGGGCGGTTCCGGTAGGTAAGTCCCCAGTTCTTACTTCTGTTTCAACTTTTTGGGACGTCTCATTGATTTCACTTTCTGAAGATTTTTTTTCTTCAATATTTGTATCTTTTGAGCTGGTTTGTTTATTTACCAATGGTTGTGGGATCGTGTTTCCTGATTCCAGTCTTTCAATTCTTTCTACAAGAGCCCCTATTTCGCTACTTAATTCAGGGTGGGTTAACCGGATGAGGGCTACTTCAAGATCTATCCGTGGATCGGAGGACTGCCGCATACCAATCAGTGCAGAACCTATGGTTTCCAGCGCTCTTGTTAACGTCGCGAGTTTAATAACTCCAGCAAGGTCACTTGCACGTTCTCTTTGATGGTCTGAAAAGTGTTCCGTCGGAGCATGAAGCGCAAATAAAAAGCCATCCCGTAAACGGTCAATTAATGATTCACCGATTATTCTCGGGTCTCTTCCTGAACGAATCGCTTGACTAAGACCATTGACAACTAATGAAGGGTCTGATTGGGCTATGCCGTTAATGATAATTCCCAAAGCATCATCATCGTTTGGAACTCCGCCTGCGGTGACAACTTGTTCTAACGCTGACAGGGTATCTCTCGCTGAACCTCCCCCTGAACGAAGAACGTATTCGATCATTTCGTCACTGACATTTAAGTCTGCGTCTTCAGCTACCCATCGAATATGTTTTTCTAATTCGTCTCCTGGGAGGAGTTCAAATTCGTAGTGTTGGGTTCTGCTCCGTATCGTCGGAGCTACTTTATGCGGTTCTGTAGTCGCAAGGATAAAAACAACATGGCTGGGTGGTTCTTCCAAAGTTTTAAGAAGAGCATTTTCAGCTCCTGCCGTAAGCATATGTACTTCATCAAGAATATATATTTTTGTGCGACCAGGAGATCCTAATGCCACTTTGGAAATAAGGTCACGGACGGCTTCAACGCCGTTATTTGATGCGGCATCTAATTCTTGTAAGTCATATGAAGTCCCGTCAGTGAAGGAAACGCAGGATTCACATGAACAACATGGTTCCCCTTCCTCTTGGAGATCAGTACAGTTGAGTGCTTTCCCGAGGATCCTTGCAGTACTAGTTTTTCCTGTACCTCTTGGGCCACTAAAAAGATAAGCGTGCCCAACACGATTTTCTGTAACAGCATTCTTTAGTGCAGTAACAACATGGTTCTGCCCCACGAGTTCATTGAATGTTCCCGACCGGTATCTTCTGTAAAGCGATTGATATGCCATCGATCAAATACTAGTTGCCTGATGTGCCAGAAGGTAAAGTAATCGTGATTCTGTGCTGATTTGTTTAAAAAAAGAACACATCCGTTCTTGGAAGCGACGATTAGGCTATCTGCGGCACAACAGTAATTCCACTGAGAGCTGCTGCCTTCCGGCCCTGACTCGGTTCACGGGTACTGATTGCACAGGACCCAATCGTCACATCCAAAAACGGATGTGCTTATATCGTAGCTGAATAACTATCAGATTATCTATACAGGGTGCTTCGTTTACAAAGCCCTATTTGGTCGCGGGTTGCATTAAGTGTTTTGCTCACTACGCTAAGTATTCGTTTGGTACTTTTGTAGTAACAAATAAGGAGGAGTGCGAGAGCGGCCGAATCGGCACGCTTGGAAAGCGTGTGTGGGGCAACCCACCGTGGGTTCGAATCCCACCTCCTCCGCTCAATTTTTATTCTATTGCTTCGTATGCAGCCTCAAGAACCCCTAATCCGCGAGGGTCGCCCATAACTGTTTGCATCATTTTGTTCATCATGTAACTAACGGTAAGTTTTTTGTCTACATCATTTACGACGAGGGAACCTCCCCATCCTCCCCAGAAACAGACTTTCCCGTCCTGTGGCAAGAAGGGGAATTCTTCATTTGGTAGCCCATACCCAATTCCAAACCGAAGCGGCATGAGAAGAACTAAATCGGGTCCAGATGATTGTTCTTTAAAAATTAAATCAATTGTTTCTGGTTTGAGAAGTTTCACACCATTAATTTCGCCTCCGTTGGTGATCAACCCCTGGATAGTTGCAACGGATCGTGCATTCCCATGGCCATTGGCAGCGGGAACTTCTGCTTTTCTCCACCAGTCTTCCCATGCAGAATTATCGTCAGGGTTCGGATTCATGAAGGTTTTCATTGCTACCTTCCCATTGATCCGATATTTGGCTAGTGATTTTGTGAGTTCTTTAAGTTGATCAGTTATTTCTTCTGTGGGATATACAACATTTGAGACCCGATGGAAATCTTTTTCATCTAATCCAATATGGAAATCTGCTCCTAATGGTTCAGCTATTTCTTTCGCGAAGAAAGTGCCAATTGAGACACCAGTGATTCGCCTAATAACCTCACCTACGAGATGACCTTGGTTCAACATGTGGTAGCCAGATGCTGTTCCCGGCTTCCACCAGGGTTTTTGTGCTGCGAGGATGGAAGTAGATTTTTCCCAGTCGCAGACTTCTTGCATTGTTATTTTCTTGCCCCAACCTGAAAGACCTGAAGTGTGTGACATAAGATGTCGAACTTCAATGTCTTCTTTTCCTTTTGCCGCGAATTCTGGCCAGTAATCAGCAACTGGTCTGAAGAAGTCCAATTCTCCTCGGTCAGCGAGAACCAAAGCTGAAATAGCCATCATTGTTTTCGTAGTTGACCAGACATTGGTGATGGTGTCATGTTCCCATGGTTTTGTTCTTTCAGGGTCTGTGTGCCCAGCCCAAATATCAACGACTAATTCGCCTTCGTGCATAACAGCAACTGAGGCACCTATCTCACCGGGATCTTGAAAGTTTCGCTGTAAAGCTTCTACAACTCCAGAAAATCGCTCATTATATGTTCCTTTGACTTCTTCCATGTTCCCCCTATCTTCTCTCCATAATGTAGAAGAGTTTTTCTTTGTTTGCGAAGTTGGATTCATTCTTTAAGATGCATCTATGAAAGATATTTGGAGAAGAAAGAAAAAAAATAGTCTCTCTCAGCTTGAACGAAAATTTGTTAAGCAACGAAAGCAACTTGAAGTGACTTCTTCTTTGATTGCCGAGGAAAGCCATGCTCGACTTAGGAAACTTGAAGATATTGAAGCTATACAAAAATTAAAAGCAGCTTATTGTGATGCCTGCGACGATGATCATGATGGGGATGCTGTCGCTGCTTTATTTGTAAAGAATGGTACGTGGCAACAAATCGGTGGAACAAAAAATGCTGATGACCGAAAACGAGTCGGAAAGAGTGAAATCTCGGAATTTATGTTCGGGCTTCGCACAGCTGGCTTTATTAAGCGATCAAGTCATATGGTAACTAACCCTGTCATTGATGTTGATGGTGATCAAGCAAAAGGATTTTGGAAATTTATAATGCTGTATACCCATGTAAATGGTACCTATTACAGGATCATAGGACGATACGAAGACCATTATGTCAAGCACGGTGGTCAATGGTTATTTCAATCATTAACAGCCCATATTGAAGAGAATGGGCCTTACAACGAACGGAGTGATGCATGACCGATGAAGAATTAATGAAGATAGCTCTTTCGGAAAGCTTGAAAGCACTAGAACACGATGATGTTCCAGTTGGAGCAATTGTGGTTGTCGGTGGAGAAATATTGTCAGCACGACATAACGAACGTGAATTTTTGAATGACCCTTCCGCGCATGCGGAAGTATTAGCCCTTAGAGATGCAGCTGCGGTCTTGGGAGTATCTCGACTTGATGATGCTACGTTAGTAAGCACGCTTGAACCATGTCCGATGTGCGCAGGAGCAGCACTTAATGCCAGAGTCGATCGGGTTATTTTTGGTGCTGAAGACCCGAAAAGTGGAGCCCTTGGAAGCCTGTATCAATTAGGTAGTGACCCACGTTTAAATCATGAATTTTCAGTAACTGGAAAGGTCCTTCAAGAAGAATGCGGAAAGGTACTCTCTGACTTTTTTAATGAGAAACGAAAATAGTCAAAAAAATTCTTCTTAAATTACGCAATTTCTTAGATCATTAGGCACGCTGGAGTTTGTGAAACATTTTGATCTTATTGTAATCGGTGGAGGTCCTGCAGGAGCTGCGACAGCTATTCAAGCTTCTAGAGGTGGAGCCTCAGTCGCTATCTTTGAGAAAGCTTCCACTGGTAGAGATAAAGTTTGTGGGGATGGGCTAACTCCTCGTGCAATAGGAGCATTACAAAAGTTACAAATTGACTTAGAAGGCATTCATAAGATTAACGGTTTGAGAATGATCGCTGGGAAGACGCGAAGGGAATTGGAGTGGCCTTCTGGAGGAAGTTTCCCCTCCTATGGGGCGGTTTGGACACGAAGAGAACTTGATTCTCATTTATTAGAAACTGCTTCACAATCAGGTGCAACAATCTTTTATGAAACTGAAGTAGTCCCAGTCTTTGAAGGTGAAAGAGTTATTGGCGTCACTTCAGGTACTGAGACATGGGATACTGATCTCGTGGTTGCTGCTTCTGGAGCACCAGGAAAAGTTGCTCGCATGTTGGGGACAGAACGAAAATCCGATGAGCCTTATGGGATTGCTATTCGCACTTACGTAGAAAGCCCAAGACACGCGGATCATTACTTAGAAGCGTCACTTGCTATGCGTGATTCCACCGGAACACCTATACCTGGTTATGGCTGGATGTTTCCTACCGGAAATGGAACAGTCAACCTTGGTGTTGGCGCCTTGTCCACTATGAAAGGGTTTAAAAAATTAAACCTAAATACGCTTTGTGACCTCTATAGGGATCTGATCGCAGATGAATGGGAAGTCGGCCCCTATCTTGAGAAACCTCGTGCTTGGCGCCTCCCTATGACATCACAAAAACGTCATGGAAACGGATGGGCTGCAGTGGGTGATGCGGCTGGGCTTATTAATCCGATGAACGGAGAGGGTATTGATTACAGCCTCGAATCAGGAATGCTTATTTCTGATTTATTTTTAGATAATCCTCTAACAGCACCGGAAAAATATGATGCCATTATTGGAGAACGCTTTGATGGGTTTCTTCGAACTGGCCGTCGTTTCTCTTATCTAATAGGGCATCCACTTGTCCTGCGTTCAGGTCTCCGAGTCGCTGTCGCGAGCCAAGTCATGGCAAATATCACTCTACAAGTGATGGGGAATCTAGTTGATAGTTCAACGCCAGGTACATCGGGGAAAGTTCTTCGGTTCGCAGATAAGGCACTTGGCGTAGCAGAGCCCGTTTTAAAACGAACACGAGCAAATAAGTAGACGAGTATGGCGGAAGGTGTGGGATTCGAACCCACGGTGACGCTAAACGCCACAACGGCTTTCGAGGCCGCCCCATTCGTCCGCTCTGGCAACCTTCCGCCCCTGAGGGTACCGAAATTCGTGGAAAAAGATTGCTTATATTCCAATACTGGAAGAAATATTTTCTAATTCTGGTTTTATAAAGTCAACTTTTTCTTAAATTGATCGCTCGCCACTTACTTCGTAAAGCTCAAGAATGTTTCCAAATGGGTCTCTCCCGTAAATGGCGAAGGAGTTCCCAAGATCTACTGGAGGAGCATGGAAGGTCATGCCATTATTGGAAAGTCTTTCATATTCTTCATGTATGTCTGTTACCTGAAGAGCAAAATGGGCTATTCCATGATCTGCTGCCGAATAGTCAAATTCCTTTCTTTCGGGCACAGGGTGTTCATATTCCCAAAGTTCTAGAAACGCATTTCCGGCTTTCAGCATCCAGACTTTAACTTTCGTTTGGTCCAAACCAATGACTTGATCAGCTTGAGGTCTATCCCCTTCCCAACTGTTATTAAAGACTTTTTCAAAACCTAATACCCTGTGATAAAAATCAAAAGCTAACTCGATATCTGGAACTGAAATAGCTAGATGGTGTATTCCTGTGATCACGCCTTTAACTTAGCGCGGAATCATGATTCCCTCTACCAGCTATAAGAGCAAAGATTATATTTCACGATGACGTCCTAAGAAAAGCCTAAACTGGGTTCCTGCGGGAAAGAGAAGAGATGAGAGAAAATATAGTCCTAACTGGTTTTATGGGCACAGGGAAAAGCGTGGTCGGGCGGAAACTATCGGATCTGCTACACATGGATTTTCTGGATACAGATGAAGAAATTGAGAAACAACATGGTCCAATTGAAGAGATTTTTCGTATATACGGAGAACAATTTTTTAGAGAGTGCGAAAAAGAAATTAGTCAACGACTTTCATATTATTCAAATACGGTTATTGCTACAGGGGGAGGGTTAATGATTAATAAGCAGAATGCTGATCTTCTTTCGTCTTCAGGAAGGGTTTTCTGCTTAAGTGCGAGTCTAGAAGAAATTATTGACCGTTTAGATATGAGCGAAGGCGCCCCTGTCCGTCCACTACTTCATTCCGAAGATAAGTTAGCGACAATGAGGGCTTTGTTAAAAGAACGGAAGATTTATTACGAAAACTTTGAACAAGTTCTAACTGATGGGGAATCGGCAACAGCAGTTGCTGAGGAAATCTATAACAGGATTAACGACGATATTTGAACGTCACTACTATTTTATTTACCCCACCCGAAGGTCATCCGTAAAAGAGCGTTGCAGTCCAAACCAGACAAGTACGCATACAGTTACGGTTGCTGACCCTAAAATCATATACATAACGATGAGTTGCACGAGAACTGCATCTAGTGGTTCAACCCCTGCGAGGAGTAGGCCTGTCATAGCTCCCGGAAGTGCAATTAATCCGACAACTTTTGTTCTTTCAATCTGTATTGTTAACGCGGTTTGGATAATTTTGGGGGCGAGAAAACGGACTGCGGTTTTTTTGTCAGCGCCGAGAGCTAATAGCGCTTCGGCTTCTGAAAGGCGTGTGCTGAACTGTGATTCCAATTGTTGAACGGCAAGTACAGCTATAGGTAAAAGATTCCCGAGAGTGATTCCCGCCGTCACAACTACATTCACTGGGGTGTAATCAATAATTGAAAATGGGAAAATAACTGCCAATACAAAAGAGATAGAGATTCCTAAAGCGAGAAATGTTGTGAAATGAAGTCCAGAAATATTTGGAACGCGTTTTTTCACAACTAAGGTTGCTAATCCCAGCATGGTAATGACCCAAATCCATGCCCATGTAATCGCATACGCATGGTCAAATATTGCAGTAAAGAATAGGCCTACTGCAATTAACTGAATTGCTGCTCGCACCCCTGCAAAGAAAACTGGCTTTCCTATCTGAAGTTTGAAGAAGAAGGAAAGAACAAAGGTTACTACTAGCAAAGTTAGTGAGAGACTGAGTTCCAGCCACCCAATCTCTATAAGATTTTGCTGTGAGGATATGATCATTTTTATATCTACTTAGCTTTTTTTACATTTAGCGGTAACTCTGACCACCATCTACGAAATACGTATGACCAGTCATGAAACTTCCTGCCGTTGAGGCGAGAAGGAGCGCCATAGCAGTGATTTCTTCAGGGTCAGCTGCTCTTTGAAGAAGTGATGCTTTCGCTGAGCTTTTTTGAAATGCTTCTGGCATTGCGCGAACCATATCAGTATCGACAGTCCCTGGTACGAGTGCGTTTACGCGTATATTTTTCTCAGCTAACTGAGCTGCCATGGATCGAGTAGCTGCTTCTAGTCCAGCTTTAGCGACTGGGTATAACAAATGGTGCGGTGCATACATGTATGCTGCATTGCTTAATATATTAATAACTGAGCTGCCCGTACCTTTCTCAAGGTATGGAAGTGCTTCCTGAACAAGAAAGACGGGGCCGCGAAGATTTGTATTAAGAGCTTTGGACCAAGCTTCTTCTGTTATATTCCCAATCCCTTTCATGAGTGGGTTTGCAGCATTGTTAACGATGATGTCTATGGCTCCAAAAGTTGAAACTGTCTCCGTTACAAGGTGCTTGATATCTGAGAGGTTTCCCATGTGAGTTGCTACTGGATGCGCTTCTCCTCCTAAATCATTTATTTCAGATGTTGTGTTTATACACGTATCTATTTTTCGACTTGTTACTATGACTTTTGCTCCATTTTCGGCGAAACATTTTGCTATTGCTTTTCCGATTCCTCTACTGCTACCCGTTATTATTGCAACTTTGCCGGTGAGGTCCATTAACTGAGATGTTGAGGAATGCATTAGGCGCCCACTTCAACGACTGTTCTTATGCCATTTGTCTTCCGAACGTTTTCAAATCCAGAGTTAATTTCTGAAAGTTTTACACGGTGGCTGATCATAGCTTCCAGGTCAAGCTGGCCTGATTTCCATAAATTAACAAATTTAGGTATATCTCTTTGGGGATGGCAGTCACCAAGTAAGGAACCGATAATTTTTTTTCCCATCGTTGCGATCGCTACTGGGAGTATGGGAACTGTTGACAAGGTAACATCCGCTCCGACAATAACTGTCGTCCCTCCTATCCGTGAAGCATTTATACAAGTATCCACAAGTGAGGCAACGCCGGCTGCTTCAAAAGCGTAGTCAACACCTATTAATTCTGTTTCTTCAAGTGCTTTTGGAACTACTTCATCTTGCGTTGGGTCAATGGCATGAGTAGCTCCGAAATGGATAGCTGCTTCTCTTCTTTCCGCTACTGGGTCAGAAACTATAATTTTTCCTGCTCCTGCAATTCTTGCTCCTTGAACGATAGATATTCCTATCCCTCCTAATCCAGTTACTAGAACGGTTGATCCAACTTCTACTTTGGCGCTATTTAGGACAGCACCGACACCTGTTTGGACAGCGCAACCAATAACGCATGCAATATCAAGAGGAGTATCTGAGGCTAACTTTACGACACCGGATTCTGGAACAATTGTCTTTTCTGAAAAACCGGCAACCCCAAGTCCCCGATGTACACAAGATCCGTTATTTGAAAAAGGAGAGGTTCCATCAGGTCGTAAACCGCTAGTGAAACTTTGTGCTTGGGAACATCCAGTAGGTTCAGCTCTTGAACACCAATAACAATGCCCGCATGGGGCTAAGGGAGTTAATAAAACTTTGTCACCGGGGGTAACTGAAGTTACATCTGAACCTACTGATTCAATCACACCTGCAGCTTCGTGACCAAGAATCACTGGTAATTGTCCAGCCCCTCCTAGGTCAAAGATAGAAAGATCACTATGGCAAATGCCGCAATGATGTATTTGGACTAGTACTTCTCTTGGTCTTGGTTCTTCAATCTCAATGTCTTGAATGACAAGGGGTTGATTAGGTTGAGTAAAAACTGCTGCTTTCATTGAATCTCTTCTTCTTATTAGTTATCTCCAAGGTAGGCGACGGACGAAATCTTGAAAAGCAGTAGCTTAAGAGCATTCTTTAACGTGCTAACCATCCTCCATCAACAGCTATTGTTTCACCGGTTATATAGCTGCCCGCATCTGAAGAAAGTAACAGCATCGCTCCATCTAGTTCTTCAACATTACCTGGGCGTCGCATGGGAGTGTTTCGTTCAATCCATGTCCTTCCGCTTTCACCAGCGATCATGTCATCGGTGAGTTCAGTAGCTACATATCCTGGAGCAATTGCGTTGACGCGTATGTTGTATCGTGCCCATTCCAGAGCAAGTTCTCTCGTAAGGTTCACTAACCCACCTTTTGCAGCACTATAACCTGGTTGATTGTTCGGAGCCGAACCTACGAATCCGTGTACAGAAGCAACATTTACTATTGCACCACCAGTCTGCTGTTCTTTCATACTTCGGGCGCAAAGTTGTGAGAGGTAGAAGCAAGAAATTAAGTCGATTTGTATCACACGGCGGAATTCAGATAATTCTTCATCAAGAGCCGCTATCGGGTCACTTATTCCAGCGTTGTTAATGAGAATATCTACCCTGTTACATTGTTCAATCGTTGACTGGACGAGTTTTTCGCAATCTTCATCGCTTGTAACATCACATTGAATAGGAATAATATTTGGAACTTCTTCAGCAAGTTTTTCCAATCTGTCTAATCTTCGAGCTGCTGCGATTACGGTTGCCCCTACGGAACTGAATAATTTGGCTGTCTGGGCTCCAATACCGCTTGAAGCTCCTGTAATGATTGCAACTTTATTATCTAGATGGAACGGGTGAAGCGGGTCTGACATAGTTAATCCTTAGTGTTATTTATCCTGTTAGGGAAATTGAAATCCAATCAAGAACCTCTTTAGGGTCTTCGTCGCCTCTATGAGCATAGACCCGTGACCTGACTGCCCTAATTTGACCATTTCCATACTGTTTTTCTTTGATAATTTCATGTTCAAATGAGAGAAGGTCTCCTTCAAAGACTGGACCA
>Ga0315322_10000775_pt1 | contig 24143 bp, 16 predicted proteins | sample M110021515metaG_FD_203461 | JGI IMG/M metagenome (GOLD analysis project Ga0315322, IMG submission 203461) | Ammonia-oxidizing marine archaeal communities from Monterey Bay, California, United States - M1 100m 21515 | ecosystem: Environmental > Aquatic > Marine > Intertidal zone | place: USA...
TTTCTCTCAGATTGTTCTCGCGGATCAACTGCACCTCCTTCGATCCATTGGGAGAAGCCTGCAATAATCTCATCGGAAAGCTTCCCCTTGGGGGGCATCTCCAATTCTTCCTGCCGCAGCGCTTTTAAAATGAGACTCTCAGAAATATTCCCTGGAATAACCGCCGGCCCCGTATCCCCGCCTTTTCGGATCCCCTTCTTGGTATCCAAAAATAGCCCTCCCTTTAGCTTACCTCGATTAGCCGCCTCCACGGAGTGACATCCGTAACACTTATCGATCAACACCGGGCGGATCTTAGCTTCAAAGAACTCAAGCCCGATTTCCGCCGCTGAAACTTCGCTGGCGAGAAAAACAGCGAAAATTTGAATGCGAAACTTGAACAGCATCAGGTGAATAAATTGTCCCTTGAGTTATGCTTAACGTCCAAGCAATACGAGATCTTACATGGGGGCTAAAATTGGCCGCCAAACATCCGCTACAAACAATTGAATCGCGGCCGAACGGGGAATTAACCCACTAGACTCGCCCCTGCACATGATCCATCATGATTTCGAAACCTCTGTCGGAAATTTACCCAAAAATCTCGGTGATTGGACCAGCATCTTCTTTGTCAGGGCCAGCCATGCGGAAAGGTCGCTTGCTCGGGGACTCGATGACTTCAGTATGATCAAGTCCAAGGCTATATGCGATGGTTGAATTAAGGTCATGGAAGGTGACCGGATTCTCGATCACTTTCCGAGCCTCCTTGTCAGTCTTACCGTAAGTCATGCCACCTTTCACTCCCCCACCTGCGAGGAGGCTGGTGAAGGCTCCGGGGTGATGACTGCGACCGTTACGATGCTGTTTTTGGATCTCAGGAGTTCGGCCAAATTCTGTCGTGAGCACAACAAGAGTGGATTCCAACAACCCGCGATCCTTGAGGTCAGTGATGAGTGAACTGTAGGCAGAGTCGAGCAGCTGGCAGCGTGCTTGCACTCCGGTGAAGTTATCATAGTGGGTGTCCCAATCACCGAGGGTAACCTCGATAAAACGAACGCCATGTTCCACAAGCCGGCGGGCGAGAAGACAACCTTGTCCGAAAGAATGGCGACCATATCGATTTCGAATCGTCGGGCTCTCTTTGGTAAGATCGAAAGCGGCCAGATCCTCGCTCTTCATGACCCGCACTGCTTCATCAAAAAGCGTTCCGAAATTCTTGGCATTGGGCGAGGGATTTTCGCGATGAAAGCGCTTGTTTACAGCGTCAGCAAGGCTGAGGCGGCGCTCAAAATCTTTTTCACTCACAGAAGGATGTCGCCTGGTTCCTTCTAATCCTTTTTCAGGATTCGTGACGACTGCCGGCGCAAATTTGGCACCCATCCAACCCGCCCCGATCATGTTGGCGGGACTACTTACTGCGATGTATCCAGGCAAGGTGTCATTTCCGGAGCCCTTTAATCGCGTCACCCAACTCCCAAGCGCAGGATGAACAATGGTGCCGAGTTGATTGTAGCCTTTGTGTAAAAGATAACTCGCTTGGTCGTGATCGCCTTGCTTCGACTGCATCGAATGAATCGTGCAAACTTCCCGCATAATCTTTGCCGTCTCGGGAAGATAGCTCGCAATCTGAAGTCCATCGGCGGTAGTTGGAATTCCTTTGACTGGCCCCTGAACTTCCTGCCCAGGTTTGAGATCGAATGTGTCGATGTGACTCATCCCACCTGCCATGTTAAGGAAGATGACGTTGGTCGCAGGTTTTTGCCTTTGGGCAGCTACTTTCTCACCGAAAGTCTGCCAGGATAGGCTACCTCCAAGCATGGGAGCCAGACTCACACCGAGGAATCGATGAGAAGCATCCCGTAAAAATTCACGACGGGAAAATTCTTCGTCGAAGTTAGAAGTTGGGTTCATTAGTAGATAAAGAGAAATTCAGGAGTGCAAACGAGAGCGGAAACAATATTCGCAAATCCTTTCCGTTCTCCATCATCAAGCTCCTTGGTGCACAAGACTCGCTCTTGGCCCCTAGGTTGACGAGTAAGAATGGATTGAAAAAGGAGAGCGCCCTTCTCGTCGTTCGTCTCGGAACTTGTAAGGATCTTTCCGATCGAGGTATTTTCCGGTTCCAAACCGATTTTCTGAGTGGCTCCGTTAAGCATCTGGAGCGTCTGGGTCAGGCTTCCTTCATTGGTCGCACCATCGATACTGATACGATCAGATTGGCCGAACTTCCGGAGGAAATGATTGGGCAGTGCCGGACTCGGAAGCTCTGAAGCCCGGGCGATTCCCCGGATTGCCGAAGTCATCAAACGGCCGTGTCCCGCGATGTAAGTCGGAGGCCTCGGAACAGGTGCCTTTGGTCCAGTCCCATCGCGCGCTTCCTCATACTTCATGATGACCCACTTCTGGTATTCCTTGATGGTTTTGAACGAGTGAACCTTTTCAATGATATCCTCAAGGCGGCCGATGTAGCGCCCGTGAATGAAGAGATGTTCCATGTCTTCCAGGCGCTGCGCCGATTCCGGATCTTCGAGAACGAGCGTGATCAATGAGTCCCAGATCTGCTCGGCGCTCATCCTCTCGATCGGACGCCCCTGTAATCCATGAAAAGATGCCTCCACATCCGGAGCGGACTTTACAGCAAAAGCCTTGGTCAGCATGAGAGTCTGCTGGAAGGACCGAAGATCGTATTTGTAATCCTTCACCAGCTTGATGAGCCCGCCGCTAAGAGCACCTGTGATCTGATCTTTCGGATCTAGAAACTCTTCGTTGTCTTTTTTGTGTAATTTGGCACCCATCACCCGCAGCCACATTCTCGCCGCGATGGAACCACCAAAGGTCGGGTTTTCCTCACCCACCACCCAGGCCGCAAATCGATCAAGGCTATCCGGGTTGGTCTTTTTTGATTCAAGGCGCACTTTTCCTCCGAAGGGAGTTCGGCCCTCTACCATTTCACCAGGATCACCGTCAGCATATTGATAATCATTCGGGAGTTTAATTCGCCCCACGCCCTTCCCAAGCTCAATTCCACTGGAAGCATACTGCCCGATGGCATCACTAAAGAAGTGTAAGTGATGGAGGCCCGGCGCATTGAAGGCCTTCTCCGACGACATTCTAACAAACAAACCTCTCCCCTTCAGGAAGGCGAGGCGGCCGTAATTGCTTTTGCCATGGGTGAAGGCGGCGAGATTAAAAAAGTCAATTCGTTCCCAACTCGAACCCGGGTCATCGTGGCATTGGGCACACTCCATGCGGACCCCCAAAAAAGCCCGCATGGTATTGGCAGAGTTATCTAGCGGCATTCCAATATCCCGAGTGTAATAGTGGGAAGCCCCCGAACCGGTCCAGCCATTGCCACGGCTCGACAGCAACTCGACGGTCATCGCTTTCCAGCTTTTGTTTTCGCGAACCGCCTGCCGCGTCCAATTGATGAGAGGAGTATTGGAACTAAAATATCCTCCCTGTAATTTCACCTCGTTGAGCCTCAGATGATCATGAAGCCAATTATTCATGTGGCTTTGATACCCTTTGGAGTGATAGAGCCGATTGACAAGGCGGTTGCGTTTGTCCGCAGCCGGATCGTTGGTGAATTCCTTGATCTCGGCCAGCGTAGGGATCCTCCCGATCGCCACCAAGGAGGCGCGCCGTAAAAAAGTGAAATCATCAACCGGAGCCGGCTTGATCTTTCCGGATTTTTCAAGAACGGAGCTAATGAGCACATCGAGTTTCGCGGCCTCTTCGCCCATTTTTTCGGGAGTGATTTCCACCGCAAATAGAACAGACCCTGAAAAAAGAGCCCCGAATGCCAAGAGGTGGGAAGCGAACAAGAGACGGGACATGTTTTTAAGTTACGAAGGTAAATTCGGAAAATTTTCATGGTTCGAGAACTCGGAAACAAAAACTTAAAACAAAGTGAAATGACATCGTGTTATCATAACGACCCGGCTAGTCTCCTCAAAATGACAAGGCGGTTCCTCTCGATGCTATTCCTTCTAGGAGGAAGTCTCGTCTTTTCCATCGAACCTCATCCCGATGCCGCTCCGAACACTCACGCACCGGGCGAAGTCGACCTCAAAGCCAACCTGAAATTCATCATCCCCAACCCAGATACTCTCCCTGGAATTGTTCTCGATGAGACCAGCGCCATCCTCAAGGGAAAATGGCAATACTCAACCCACACCCCACCCTATGTTGGCATCGGATACCTCCATGACCAAAAATCGGATAAAGGGAAAAAATCCGCGACCTTCATTCCTGATCTCCCACGATCTGGGAAATATGAAGTCCGTCTCTCCCATTGCTACAATTCAAAACGCTCGACCGTAACCCCCGTCACGATCGTTCACGCAAATGGAAAATCCACCATCCGGATTAATCAACAAGATGTCCCCAAGCATGGGAAACTGTTTCGCTCCTTGGGAACCTACGAATTCAAGAAAGGAAAAAACGGTTCAGTCATCATTTCAAATGAAGGAACAGAAGGAACATACGTCATCGCCGATGCCGTGCAATTCCTGCCGAAACACCAAAGAAAATAACCCATTGCCGTGTCTCTCGAACAACTTAATGTGATCTCCAAGCCCTGCGAGATACCGGATGAAGTCACCGCAATGCTTGCCGAGGCCGAGCAACGATGTGACGCCTTCTTCGAGGCCGGACTGGACCGGCGCTACCCGCGTTACCTTCCCAGTAATCCTGAAAAAGTCTTTGCCGCCATCGCCACTCTTAAAGAATCTGGAATCCTTCGCGGTAAGGTTTTCTGTGAATGGGGCTCCGGCTTTGGGATCGCAACCTGTATGGCCTCCCTCATAGGTTTTGAAGCCTATGGGATCGAAATCGAAGATGGCCTGGTAAAGCTCTCCACCGAACTGGCTCGAGATCTCTCCATCCCCGCCGAATACCTCTGCACCAGTTACCTTCCTGAAGGTTATGAAGAATGTGAGGGCATCGGCGGCAAGGATCTCCTCCCTCCACAGGCCACCACTTCGGGTGGAGCAACGATCGATATTACTCCGCTCTACGATGGTCTTGACCCTGACGAAGTCGATCTCTTCTTTGTCTACCCTTGGCCCGGTCAGGAGGAATTTATGATGGACCTGTTTGATGAAGTCGCCAGCGAAGATGCCATCCTTTTAATCTACCAGGCCGATGGAGAAACCACCGTCCATCGCCAGAGCTTTAATGACAAAAATTAGATTTCTCTGGGGCTCCACTCACCATTCCCATTCAATTCTGAATCGAGAAAGAATCCTCCACCGATCTCCTCTAGAGTTACTCCGACTGCCCTCCCGGTTCTTCAGCTGGAGCCGGTGCTTCATTTCTTCCAAAGACTTGGTTGAGCTCGCGGCGTTGCTCGGGCGAAATTTCTGCGCTTTGAAGTGCGGCATTCGCGGAGGCAAAATCGCGGGAGCTCCAACGATGAAGCACCTCCCGCATCATCCCGGTCCTATGCCCATCGTCACTAAGACTGTTTGCCCAGTCGAACGCTGCCGCGGGGTCGGTAGGAAGCATCGTTCCAACCACCCGTTCCGCCGCCGCATCACGAACCCTCCCTTCCGGAAGCTGTAGAATCCACTCACCGGCAGCCATGCTATCAATCCGCAGCCAACGCTCAGCCACCTCTCCAACCGCAGAACGACGCACTTGCCCGGACTCCGGAAGACCCAACGCCCAGTCCGCAGCTTCTTGAGGACTAGCCGCGGACCAAGCCGAAGCGATTTCTTGCGCCATCCGTCGGTGTTCGTGTGTTGCCCGCAACTCGGGTGAGAGGGATGCCGTTAGTTCTCCAAAAATCGTTGCTGCTTTTTCCGGAGCATTTTCAGCCACTCCACGTAAGATTGATTGAGTAGCTCGATGACGATCTACACCAGCCAAGCCTTGCGCCCATTCCATCGCAGCAGTCGTGTCTTGGCTTGCCCAACGACGAGCCGCAATCTCAAGGGCTTGATGCTTCACGAAGAGGTTGTCGATCGTCGAAGCAAAATTAGCGGCGGCAGCGGGATCTGTCTCGGCCCATGAACTAACAACTCCACCCATCGCCCTCCCGCGTATCGCGGCATCAGTTTGGGACGCTCCCCATTCCATCGCCGCAGTTCGGTCGGTCTCAGCCCAACGATGGGCCATCGCATGCACCAAATGCAAATTTTGCTCAGAGGTCGGGAGCTCCGCCACATATTGAGCGGCACTCGCAGGGTCCTCTTCCGACCAGCCATGCAAAGCGCTCTCTAAAGCCCTCCGACGATCACTTCCCTCCAAACTTTCGGCCCATTCCACCGCTACCTGACCATTCCGGCGACCCCAGACATTAGCGAGATGCTCCAACATCTGTCGCCGCTCCCGGCCAGCCGGAAATGATTGCAAAAGCTGACTCGCGGTTTTTGCATCCATGCTCCCACCATCTTGGAGCTTTTCCATCACCTCTCGAAAGGATCCCAAAATTCCATCAGCTCTCTCTTCTCTTGACTCTTGGGGCTGTCGATCAGAATCGCTTCGAGCAGACTGAGAAGACATCGCCCGCTTTCTTGATCCCCTAGAAGAGGAGCTGCTGGACTCTTTGTTTCTGCTTGAGACGCCTTCCACCGCGGCCGTATCCTCCACAGGGGGAAATACAGCACGGTCAACCGCGATTCCTGCAACAAAGGCAGCAGCTGCGATGAGACAAGAGCTTGAGTTAAATTTCATTGAATGACACACAAGATACTCCACCAAAGATTCGAACGAAACACTCTTTTTAGGGGCCTCCCCAAGATCTGCTCAAAAACAAAATTGCCTCTGTAAAAGCACTCGCAAATTTCAAGCGCTTTTTTGCCCATTGATGGGAACCTGAGCCGATCAACTTCGATGCTTGCTCATTGCCTCGGCCCCGATCCGCGTTATAAATATCACTGTAAATGGCGCGCCTCTCTCTTTTTCTCACCTTCGCACTGATCTCAGTCACTTTTTCACAAGAAGTGGTCTTCAACCGCGACATCCGGCCCATCCTTTCCAACAAGTGCTTCTTCTGCCACGGCCCCGACGAAAAGACACGCGAGGCCGATCTTCGTCTCGATACCCGAGAAGGCGCACTTGAAGACCACGACGGATTCTCCGCTGTCGTTCCGGGCAAACCAGATGATAGCGAATTAATCTACCGCATCGCGGAAGCCACCGGTGATGAAGCGATGCCTCCGCCACATGCCAAAAAAGAAAGTCTCACCAAAGAAGAGGTCGCTCTCTTTCGTCGCTGGATTGAACAAGGGGCTCCCTACCAAGGCCACTGGTCCTTCGAACCTCTTGCCAAGAGCACCCCGCCAGTAACTTGGAAAGGCAATCCCATCGACTCCTTTATAGATGCCTCTCTCGCACGTCTCGATATCAAGCCCTCACCAGCCGCGGACCGCGCCACCCTCATTCGACGACTCTCTCTCGATCTCACCGGCCTTCTTCCCACCCCCGAAGAAACAGCCGCCTTCATCAACGACAAACGTTCCGACGCATGGGCTCTCCTTGTAGACCGACTCCTCGCAAGCCCGCACTATGGCGAGCGTTGGGGTCGGCACTGGCTCGACCAGGCTCGCTACGCCGACTCCCACGGCTATTCGGTCGATGGCGGCCGTGATATGTGGCCTTACCGCGACTGGGTCATCAAGGCACTCAACGACGATCTTCCCTTCGATCAATTCACCATCGAACAACTGGCCGGTGACCTTCTTCCTAACCGCAGCAAAAGCCAACTCATTGCCTCCGCCTTTCACCGAAACACTCTCATCAACCAAGAGGGCGGATCGGACCGCGAACAATTCCGCGTCGAGTCTGTCATCGACCGCGTCAACACTACCGGCGCGGTTTGGCTTGGCCTCACTGTGGGTTGCTCCCAATGCCACACGCACAAGTTCGATCCCATCACACACCGTGAGTATTACGAACTCTTCGCCTTCTTCAACAACACCGAAGATGCCAACGGCACCGGCCCCACGGTGGAGGTCAAACAATTTGAGCTCCTCAACAACGGCCCCAAACCTATCATGCCTGAAAAGACGGGATCAGCACAGACCACCAATTGGCTTCCCGTTCGTTACGAGCACCATCTTACTTCTTCCAACGTAAGCTTGAAACCTCTCCCCGATAACTCTCTCCTCGTGGATAAGTCCGCCAAGCGAAAAGAGGCCTACGACCTCAAAATCTCCACTGATCTCAAGACCGTCGCCGCGCTCCGGCTCCGCACCCTCCCTGACAATTCTCTCCCAAAGAAAGGGCCGGGCACTGCGAGCAATGGGAATTTCGTCCTCACTAATCTCACCGTCACGATCGACGGCAAGCCTGTTCGTCTTAAAGCCGCCTTTGCCGATCACGAACAACCGGACTACCCGGCTTCCCACATCATCGACCGTGACAAGAAGACTGGATGGGCCATCAACATCGGTCGCGGACAAAAAGCTAAAATGAACGCCGAGCACGAAGTCACCTTTCTCTTCGAAAAACCCATTGCAACCAACGGCAAGCCACTCACCATCCGCATGGAACACAATCTCCACGATAACTATCTCGTCGGACGTTTCACCCTCGATCTCTCCGCCACCGCTCCGTCCATTCCGAAAGGCAAAGAACCCGTAAAAGTCACACCCCGCACTGGAAAGCTCATGGTGATGAAGGAACTGGCCAAGCCGCGCACCACTTACCTCCTCACTCGCGGTGACTTCACCCGGCCCAACAAAGACCTCGGAGAACTCACGCCCGGCATTCTCTCCAAAGTCAAACCCGCCCTTCCCGATCCCACCTCGCGCCGTAATCGTCTCGACCTCGCCAAGTGGCTTGTCGATCCCGTCAACCCGCTTACACCCCGCGTCACTGTCAACCGGATCTGGATGCGCTACTTCGGGCGTGGTCTCGTCGAGACCGAAGAAGATTTTGGAACGCAAGGTTCTCCTCCCACCCACCCCCACCACCACGACTATCACGCCAGTCGCTTCATCGAAGATGCTTGGTCCATGAAAAAAATGCACCGCCTCATCGTTACCAGCGAAACCTATCGTCGTTCTTCAAAAGCCCGCCCCGACCTCGCTGATCTCGATCCACGCAATCTCCTTCTTGCCCGCCAAAGCCGCCTTCGCCTCGACGCTGAAATCATCCGCGACGCCGCTCTCAGCGCGAGCGGGCTTTTCGCCCCCATCATCGGCGGTCCTGGCGTCTACCCTCCCCAACCCGATGGCATCTACGCCTTCACCCAAAACCGGAAAAACTGGCGCACCAGCAGTGGGCCGGACCGCTATCGCCGCGGGATGTATACCTTCTTTTATCGCAGCGCCCCTTACCCACTTCTCTCCACCTTCGACGCACCGGACTTCCAAACCGTCTGCACCCACCGCGTCCGTTCCAACACTCCCCTGCAAGCGCTCACCATCGCAAACGATCCCGCCTTCCTCGAAATCGCCCAAGGTCTCGCCGCCCGTCTTCTTCGCACCAAACCCAACGGACTCGAATCGCTCATTCACCACGCTTTCCAACTCACTCTCTGCCGCGAGCCAAGCAGCGAAGAACTCTCCATCCTTAAAAAATACCTTCACCAACAGATCAACGATTTCGCCAAGGACAAGGAAGCCACCCAAGCACTCCTTTCCAGCGATCTCCTCTCTTCCAAAACTCCGCCAGCCGAAGCCGCCGCCCTCGTTGGCCTCGCTCGTGCTCTTCTCAATACCGACAACTTCATCACCCGCGAGTAACTCATGAATGACTTCGAAAACCGCTGGCTCGTCGAGCGCACCCGCCGCCATTTCTTTCGCGACTGTGGAGTCGGCCTTGGCTCCATCGCCATCAATTCCATGATGAGACAACTGCAAGCCGGACAACTCCCTGTCATCGACCCGGCCAACCCGATGAGTGCCCGCAAGCCTCCTCTTCCAGCGAAGGCCAAGAACGTCATCTTCCTCCACATGGCCGGCGCGCCGAGCCAACTCGAACTCTTCGAAGATAAACCCAAGCTCCGCGAATACCACGGTAAGGCTCCCCCAAAAAGTCTCATGGAGGGCAAGCGCTTCGCCTTTCTCAAAGGCAACGAAACTCTCCTCGGCAACCAACGCGAGTTCGGCCGCTACGGAGAATGCGGCATGTCGCTCAGCGAACTCTTTCCACACCACCGCAAAATCGTCGACGAAGTTGTCTGGCTTCGCGGCATGACCACCGACGTCTTCAACCACGGCCCGGCCAAGCTCTTCATGAACACCGGCTTCCAGGCTCCGGGAAGACCTAGCATGGGCTCGTGGATCACCTACGGACTCGGCAGCGAATCAGAAAACCTCCCCGGCTTCGTTGTTCTGCAAAGCGGACCACGCGGACCACGCGCCGGAAATTCTCTTTGGGCCAGCGGCTTCCTTCCGACCTCATTCCAAGGCGTTCCCTTCCGGGGAAAAGGCGACCCCATTCTCCACCTTCGCAGTCCCAAAGGCATCACCCGCGAACGTGAGCGAAGCTTTTACGACACCGTCGGCTCTCTCAATCGCGAACGCCTCAAGGAAACCGGCGACCCCGAAATCCTTACCCGCCTCAACGCCTACGAAATGGCTTATCGCATGCAGACCAGTGCGCCCGAGCTCATGGATCTCAAAGGCGAATCCAAGACCACCCTCGACAGCTACGGCGTGAAACCCGGCGAATCATCTTTCGCTTCAAACTGCCTCCTCGCCCGCCGTCTCGTCGAACGCGGCTCCCGCTTCGTCCAACTTTACCACACCAACTGGGACAGCCACGGCGGCCCCGGCGAAAACCTCAACAAGGACTTCGAAAAGGTCTGCAAAGACGTCGACCAAGCCAGCGCCGCCCTCGTCCTCGATCTCAAGGAAGGCGGAATGTTAGAAGACACCCTCGTCATCTGGGGTGGCGAATTCGGTCGCACTCCGATGGGCGAAAACCGCAAGACTGTCGGTCGCGATCACCACATCGAAGCCTTCACCATGTGGATGGCCGGTGCCGGATTAAAGAGCGGTTACATCCACGGCCAAAGCGACGAACTCGGCTTCGGCGTCGTCGATGGCAAAGTCCACGTCCACGACCTCCACGCCACCCTCCTCCACCTCCTGGGCTTCGACCACGAAAAACTCACCTACCGCTTCCAGGGCAGAGACTTCCGCCTCACCGACGTCCATGGAAAAATCGTGAAAGATATTCTGGCGTAGCCGAAAGCAATTTCCTAGCAGAGTCTTTAGGCTTGAAGTAGCCCACTACCCCGGGTCAAATCGGCTGCCGATTTCGACCAGTCGAACTTTGACACCGTGAGCCTGTGGGATACCGGCGCTAGCCGAATCGGTGTCAATTCGGTTCACCCCAATCCCCAACCATCCGATGAAAAAAAGCCACCGAAGAAAATTGATCGTGCCGCTAGCGGCAGCAGCCACCCTTTTGACCGTCCCGTTCGTCGGTGCTGACCTGATCCTGTTGGAGCAGTTCGACTACGAAGGGGTCAATACCCCGCTGAACAGCCTCGAAAGTGGACTCGGGTGGGATGGCGCATGGCTGGTGACCGGTTGGGGCCGTAACTACGACATCGGGCGCACCGCCTATGCCAACGGCACCGCCTCGACGGCCAACGACCGGGGGGGGTTGGAATTTGAGGGTCTACCGACCGCGGGCAGCGCCCTCGGGCGATTCGGCACCGCGGGCCAGCGCCAAGCGCAGCGCACGCTCACTGCCGCTTCGAAGGCAGCGCTCACCGCCGACGGCAGCACGATCTGGTTCAGCGTCCTAGCGGGTGGGCCATCCAACGGAAACAAATATGGCACCCTGGTCTTCGCGACCGATCCGCTAATCGCTGAACAGGGGGTCGCAAACAACGGAAATCTAAGTTCGGCAACCGGGCAAGGTTTCGGCGTCGGTTTCCGGACCGACAACGGTGGTGTTGCCGGTGGGGGAACAGGAAGTCCCAACGCGGTGGCCTTCATCAATTCCGAGAGTGCGACAGTCGAGGAGGGCACGTTCCTCCCTGAAATTACCACTGATCCCGCAACCCACCACGACACCTCGCTGATCGTCGGCAAGATCAACTGGAAAGCAAACGGCACCGAGGACGAGCTGTTCCTCTTCAACATGGCCGCCGCCAATGATCCAGAGCCCGCCGAGGGGGATGCGATCGCCTCGCTGACCGCTGATTTCGACCAGTCGAACTTCACGCTGATCTCCCTGCAAGACACGGGCTCGACGATCTACGACGAGATCCGCTTCGGCACCGCCTTCAGCGACGTGACCAGTGGAGTTTCCGCTGGCCCGTTCCGGATCCAGACGATCGACTACGACAAAGATACCACCACCGTCACACTCACTTGGGACTCCAACGAGGGAGAAAAGTACACCGTGAGCTACTCGACCGACCTGCAGGAGTGGGACGGTGATCTGGCCGATGGTGTCGATGCCGACGCCGGTGACAGCACCACCAAGTCGTTTGATCTCTCGTTGGCTGGCCTCGGAGCTCCGACACAGCTTTTCTTTCGCATCGAGAAGGAGTAGGCTCGGGCGAACCTGATGAGCCTTCTCCCCCTCAACCCCCATTTCCCCCCTCCGTTACGGTCCAAAGGCGACATCAAGGCCCTCCCGCCAAAAGCAAATTCCTAGCAATACTTCCAGCCTCTATTCTACATTTCGCGGACAATGTTAGGGCAGAGGTATAACAGGAGAAAAGCAATATGTTTAAGATTCTTATAACTTCAGTTTTCACAGTTCTGATCTGCAGCAGTGCAGGTAGGGATAGAGAAATTCCTTTTCAGAAGACTGCCGGATTATGGAATATTTCCGGCAAGCATAATCCGGATCCATTGGATCGAAGAATTGGTATCGACTTTTTGTCGATGGATAAATTTGAGTCTGAAAATGAAATCAAAAGGTTTATTTCCGACGGAAAATTCAAAGCGGCAATGGCCGCCAAAGAACATGAAATCATCGGTGCAGGCGCCGTCAGTATCGGCAGAGCCGGAGCCTATTTTTACGTTACTCAGCACAAGGAAGAGAGATATTTCATTCCCTTTGACTTTTCTGCCGGAAAACTCACACAGCTCTGGAAATTCAAGCTCTCAAATGATGAGAATACTTTGAGCTTTGATATTATCGATTCTCAATCCGGGAAAACCAAAAAGACCCTCTCCTACACTCTGGAAAAACGTTCCCAAAAGAAGGAGTGAGGAAAACGTAAATCAACCCCCTTTTCCCCGCCCTCCGTTCCGGTCCAAATACGACATCAACCCTTTCCCCCCAAAGGCAAATTCCTAGCAGTCAGTTATGCTCAAAAATATTAGAATAATTTCCATACTCTGCCTAGCGCTGCATCCGTTGCTCAGCCTAGGGCAGTGGTCTAGCCAAGAGCTAAGCTACGGCGACGAGTTCCAAAGTCCTATCCAGACCGGTGACCGGGACACCCAAAGCGAAAGCTATATGATCTGGTCTCTTATTAACTTCGAAAGAGTTAAAGCCGATGCCCTCCCCTACGCTCAAGAAATTCACTTAGCAGGGTCAGAAAATATTCAAAAAGACATGCCCGCCATGGTGGCTTTGCAACAAAATGATTCCGGAGCTCTTGTATCTGCGCCGATGGTTGTTTTGATCAACGGCTTCTATTCCATACACAATTCCGATTTAAAATACTTCGATCAACTTTATCAAAGGGGCTACCATGTTCTTAGCCTACCAACGGCGTGGTCTTTGCTTTACCAAAATCTCAAGCCCAATTTCCCTATGGGGGATTTTCAAAAAGAGGCCCAGGTCGCCTTGGATGTTTTAAAGAACTTTATCAACCCCCTTAAATCGGCTGGAACTGTAAGCTCCGTGGGTTTTATGGGCCATAGCTACGGCACCCTGGTGGGCATCTTTATGGCCAATTTAGACAATGCTCACCCCGCACTCTTTGACGAAGACATGGTCTTTGTCGGGCCCGAAGCCAATATCGAATATGCCCTGGATCACTTTGATTCTTATTTCAAGGAATTCAAAATCTGGAACCGTTGCCTGTTGAACAAATTAAAGCTTCTGGGGTCAGTCAATCGCTATGAAAAAGCCGAAAGCTGGCTCGACCTCAAAGAAAGAGATGTTAACCGAGCTGCCCCCATGTTGGCTTATAGTGCTCACCGAAGCCTGATCAACATCCTAAAAGTGCTCAAGCCTGACTTTAAGAAATATCTTCGCAAAAATCATCGACGGCCCATGGAATTTGGCTACCGCAAATATGCCAAAGTCTACGCCCCGGAACTTTTAGATATCTTTGGTGGCGACAATGGTGACTTCGTAAAACTCTACCAAAAAGCTCGCCGAGACAATCTTAGGCCACTGAAAATCTTAACCTCAGAGGACGACTTTTTAAATAAAGCTGGTGCCTGGGACGATATTCAAGAGGAAGTCATGATTCTTGAGGGCGGTAGTCATTTTGGGTTTTTAGTAAGCGACTGGTTTGAAGGCTTTATTAAGATGAGCTTCCCGCCGCTAAATTAAAACGCTACTTCAACAACTCGTCGAGCTCATCATTAATAACTGAGGCTACGCGAGCCGTTACACGGCCAAGGCTCCGGGATTTCAACAAGCCCAGATTTAAACGGGTGGCGTTAAGGGTCGAGCACGCAGGACGTTAGAGCTGTTACTTCGGGGTTGTGTTGATAATTTCATATTGTTATGAGGATGAGAAAATCGGTCGATTTTGTTGATTTTAAATACCATTTATCTAATGAAAAACTCCCGATCAATTGCTCTTCCCGGGAGAGAAGGGGACGCGACATTTCGTTCAGACTTCTGATGACAATCCCGAGCCTAATAGCCACACAGTTTGAGTTTGCAAGCCCCTCCGTTTCAGACAACCCTATCCTTAGATTTAACAAAAACCATCGATGAGCGAACAATTACCAGCAGTAGGCTTTTTAGAGAACCTGGAAGATGAAGCCAGAACACAACTTGTCTCGAAAGGAACCCTTTATACCCTTACCTCCGGACAGCACATCATCGAGGAGGGAGCCGAACAGGATCACCTTTTTCTCATTCTTGAGGGAATATTCGACGTATTCACGAAACAAAGAGGGAATCGCACCGCAGTCGCAACAATTCCTGCCGGGGGAACCATTGGTGAGGTCAACATCTTCAATCCATCGACTGCAAGCGCCGAGGTCATCTCACGAGGCGATGGCAAGGTTTGGGCAATTGATCGCTTCGGACTCAATGCATTCGTGGAAGGAAATCCTCAAGCTGGAAATGCCCTTCTCGTAAGCCTGCTCACCTTGATGTCTCAGCGGCTGCGTATTTCGAATAGTAAGCTTGCCGACTCCAACCAATGGGGTGATTTACGATGATCGAATTGAGTCGAGTTAGCGGGATTGGACTTTTCTTGGCTTTCTTGATTTGCCACGCCTTCGGAGATTACGTTTTTTAAACGGACTTCCTCGCCAAAACAAAAAACAGACACTTCGATTCCGGAGAAGATTGTATTTAGCTCTATTCGCTAACCGCTCACTCCCTTGTCCATGCAGCAGGAGTTTAAATCAGCTCCGAATCGATTACCCTCGGGCCTAGTGGAATTAATCCTCCACTGGCTGATTGACTTCGGATAATGCGACAACCCCCTTTCTCCCCCCTCCGATCCGCCCAACGCCGGCTTTCCTTCCCCCAAAAAGCAATTTCCTAGCAGTTTAGCAGGATTACTATTCAGTCAGTAGCATGAAAGTGCACCCTTTTCTCAGCAAGGTTGAAAAAATTTACATCTTCATTGTTCACCTCGCGGTGGTTCTTGGGGGGCTGATCAGCCTGGCCTGGCTTGCCGGGAGTCTTTTTCTTTACTGGCGGCTGGACCGGCCGGTGTGGGAATTGGCGAGCCTGGTGGCGGTCAGCCTCTTTGCTTTTTCCTGGTTTTGCGTTCGGGAATTCAGCAGGAGGTCGCTGAGGGCCGGGGCAGGCAAGCCGGCGGATGATGACAACTGGGGGGAGAGCAGGGAGGAGCTGGAGGGTCATCTTGCAGAGATCGAGGAAGGCCTAAGTGAAGCCCAGCGGGGGGGGGAGAAGGACAGGATCCAGAAGCTTGAGGAGGCTCGCGAGGATGTCTTAAGCCAGCTCAAGGGACTCGAGCTGGAAGACCAAGTTGAGGAGCTTCAACGCTTGAGGGATGAAGCCAGCGCAGCTGGTCGTGGGAGTGAGGTCAGGGAGTATTCGAAGAAAATTGACAAGCACGAGGCCCGGCTGAAAAAGCGTGGCGACAGGCTCGAAGACCTGCCCGCCGTCACTCGAGCATTTGCGTATGGGTTCCTCGCTTTGTCTATTCTTACCATCGCTTCCATCTTCCTGCTTGCTCCGCTCTTTATGCTTTTGATCACCGGCTTCTTCTGGGAGGCGTGGACCGGTGGCAGCGAATGGTTGCGCGCACCTGGCGGGATGGCCGCGCTGATTGCTGCCTCCCTGATCCTCGCCTGTGTGGGGGTTAGGATCGTTTCATGGCATTTCAGTCCGGAAACACCAAAAACGGGGAAGCAAAATCTCTGAGGAAAACGCGGTAAGTGATGCCCCGAGTGCTGTTTCTTTTCGGGTTTCTCGTCAACCTCGCGGTGATCGTTGGAGGTTTGACGGACGTCGCTTGGCTTGGCCGGAGCCTCGTGCTTTACGCTCTGCTGGACGGGCCCGTTGTGGGAGGTGGTGATCGTAATCGGAACGAGCCTCTTTGTTTTCGCCAGGTTTTGTGTCTGGGTCGTCCGCAGGAGGCCGGTGGGCAACAGGCAAAACCAGCCCCCTTTTCACCCCCTCCACTCCGGTCCAAATGCGACTTGAACCCTTTCCCGGCAAAAGAAAATTCCTGGGTGAAGGACTAGAAAATCTGATCAAGCTCCCCCATCGTGGGTAGTCCCGATTTGAGTCGCCGTGAAACCAAGTCCCGCGCACCTGCGTATGCTTTGCATGATGACGACAATCACTCTGAACGGAACGGTCCCATTACTCATTGCCATCGCGATCCCATTTACACACGTCTACGCAGATCCCATCGAAGTCCCCAACGCTGGATTTGAAGAGAGGGAGAATTTTGACCCCTTCTCTGAATCAACCGACAAGTATCCTCAGTGGGGAAAGGAATTTTGGAGGCACTTTGAGATTTCAGCCAACGGAGGCCCACTAAGAATCTGGAACCCCGGAGTTCCGGGAGCCGATGAGACCGGCCAAGGGGCTCTTGATGTCGCTTTCGATGGCAACGCCCCTGAAGGCAAATATGTCATGCTTGTTAGAAGTCGTGAAAACGACCCCTCCCGAAAGTTCGAAGCAGTCGCCCAAATCCTCACCGAGACCTTCGATTCGACCAAAGCCTACACCCTGACGGCACAGGTCGGACGCCTTCCCGAGGCAGACCAGGGAGGGAGTTCCAACTACACTCCCGATTGGTTCGGCTACAAGGTCCAGCTTGTCGCTGGAGGAACAAACATTAATGGCGCCACCTTCGCCGGGCAGGTCTCCGAAGGAACAGTTTTGGCCGAAGATGACAACAGTCTGGAGATTCCAAAAAACGAATTTGTCACCTCCACCGTCGTCTACAACCCGAACCCGGCAGACAGCGTCCACGACGGCCAGCCCCTTCAAATCCGCCTTTGCGCCCTCGAAACGCCGGTGAATCCTGAAGACGACTCGCTCGTGGGATGGGTGGCCTTTGATAATGTCCAGCTTCAGACAGGCTCCTTCCCGGGATCACCGCAAACATTCCAGATCACCAAAATCGAATACTCGCCCGAAAACAACTCGGTTTCCCTCACCTGGGATTCACGAGAAGGGCGGAACTATTCGATTTCCTACTCAACCGACCTCCTGGACTGGAGTGCTGATCTCGACGACTCCATCCCGGCCGATGCCGGCGAATCCACCACCCGGATCTTCCTCATCGGCGACCTCGCTAGCCCTGATGGTAAAATCTTCTTTCGAGTGGAGAGATTGACCAACTAGCGCTTTCTTACTTCAGTCGCCCAGGCGAAATAGCTCAACCGATTTCTTCCCAGGACCGGCGGTGGGAATTTTCAAGCCTGTTCCTCCCCTTCCACCACCCCCTTTCTCCCCTATCCGATCCGCCCAATACCGCCTTCCCTGCCCTTTCCGCTGAAGGGGAATTTCTGAGGTGGCTGATAATGAATGACTTTCGTATTGCGTTATTGCGCTCTCGGAGTCAGAACAAAGATTTACACTCCACAAAAATGCCCCTACGCCTAATCTCAGCCCCGACTCTTTCGGGTGCCTATCGTCTTGTGCTCACTGGCCTGTTTTTGTCACTGGTAGGAGCATTGGCAAATGCCGCCAAGACCACAGGAAACGTCAGGGTACTTGGGATCCGTATTGATTTTTCCGATGCCCATAACGCGCCAAGCCTAGAAGCCATCGGCAAAAAACTTAAAGCCGCCAAGAGCAACTTTGAGAGGTTTTCTTTTGGCCGAATGAACATTGTCTACCACACTGTGGAGGTTAAGCTGGGCAAACGTGCCAACTACAGCGCCTCGCAAATGGCAACCCAGGCCGATCTGAGGGCAAACAGGGCGGGCCGCAACCCCGCCAGCTACGACATTGTCGGGTATTACTTCGGCGGTGGTTCAGTAGGGTCGCATGCCACTGTGGGAGGCAAAAGGTTCTGGTCGAAAAGCAGCGGCGGATCAACCATCCACGAGATGGGCCACAACTTCAATTTTGGCCACCAGAGGCGATGGGTGCCAAACGGTGACAACCCAGTCGGGCTAAAAGGGGAGCTTTTAAACGACCCCTGGCAATTCATGAAAAGCGGGGGCATTGACCCGGATCCCTATGAAAAGTGGCGATGCAACTGGATCACCGCCCGCCACGATATCTCGACCAGCGGAAGTTATACTAAGCGGCTCTACAACTTCGACCAGAAGGACATTGCCAAGGCTAACAGCAAACGTGCCCTGCGAGTAAAGCGTACTACTTCCATCAACAAGTATTTCTGGATTGGTTACCGCTCTAGGCTCCTCAACAAGGAAAGTTCACCAAACCAGAAGAATTACCAAATGCGCCAGGGCCTGGTATTTTACTGGGACCGGGGAACCGCCGGGAAAAGTGTCGTCCTTCTAGATCTGCATCAGGGAACCGGCGGCACCGATGACCAGAGCCTGCAGCCGGGCGAAACCTTTGTGGACAATACTGGAAAGGTCTACATCACCAACCTTGGGCGCGGTGGAAGTGCCCCAAACGAATATATCGACGTAAGGATCAACCGGGGGACCTTTACCGGCAACCTGGGGCCGCAACCAACCTGGGACGCCCCGGACACATGGCCAGCCGGCGAACCGCTCACGGTAACTGTGACAGGAAACGACCCTGACGGAGACGAGGTGGCCTGCATGTGGCGCAGCGGTGGAGGCGCACACAACACCAGCGCCACCAGCCTGACCTTGACCAAGAACAATGCCGGCAAGTTCACCCTGAGGACACTTGTCTCTGACATGAAGGGTAAGTCGACACAATTAAGCAAGTCGATCACCATCACCGGGGTGTTACCCACCGCCGAATGGACAGGAAGCACCAACTCCTTCTGGTTTGAAAAAACGAACTGGACCTCGGATACCCAGCCCAACGCACCGGACGCCGTTGCTGTCTGGAATGACTCATTTACCGGGGACAACCAGCCGGCCTTCAGCAGCCCGGTGGTCATGCAGTTGCGCCAGATCCGGCTGGAGCAAAGCCTGAACAAGGACGTTGCACTCGAAATCGAGGATCCCAACGGCACGCTTGATCTTTTTCAGGGAGGCATCGACATGGCCGAGAGCGTGCAAACCCTCACGGTCCACGGCCATGGCACGCTAAGGCTACAGACTGATCAAAGCTGGATGTCTTCCCCTGAAGCAAGTCTGATCGTAGACACCGCGATCAATCTCAACGGCAAGACCCTTACCGTGGCAGCACAAAACCTAGCCTCCTTTTCCGGGGACATCAACGGCACCGGTGGACTCAAACTTAACAATACCGGAAAGCTCACCCTCAATGACGCGACATACTCCGGGACTACAGTGGTAGAGAAAGGCCAGCTGGAGATCACCGGAACACTTTCCCGCAGTGAGGTCATGGTGGACAAATCTGGCACCCTTGCAGGAACCGGCTATATCGTCGGTCATGCCGTCATTGCCAATAATGCAACGCTTTCCCCGGGAAGTGAATCAGCGCTGGGATCTCTGAACTTCATGTCCGACCTTACGCTCAACGGCAATCTCCGGGTGGCAGTCGCTCCCGACCTTTCCCCGAACTCTGACCGGGTGAATGTCAGCGGTATGCTGGAGACAGCTCTAGAAAATACCGGCACTGTAACACTCACCAACATAGGCGCATCATATGCTGCCGGGCAGCTGTTCCAGATCTTCAACCAACCGCTGCCCAATAGCGAATCACGGGCAATCCAGCCCCTAACCCCGGCACCGGGGCTGCTTTGGGAAAACCGCCTCGCATTAGACGGAAGCATCGCCGTAATCAGCGACCCCAACACCATTAGCTTTGCACAGTGGGCGCAGGACATTTCCGGCCTGTTCGGCCCAGATGCCGCTTTCGATGCTGACCCAAACAAAGACGGTATAGCAAACGGGTTGGCATTTGCTCTTGGCAGCGCTGATGCCCTTGCCAACGCAAGGGACCTGCTGCCGAAATGGGATTATATTCCCGCCCGTGTCGAGGACGGTAACCAATACCCCCCTAAAATTGTGATTACTTACCCGCGTTCACAACAGGCAGCCATCTCCGTTTCGACGGACCTCGAATATTCATCGGACCTGGTGAGCTGGAATGCGGCCACGGAAGACGACACCAATATCACGATTGATGTCCAGAAGGATTTCCACGGCGCAGGAATCGACAAAGTCGAGATTCATCTTCTCGATGCCATCGCTCCGGAGGGAAAGTTTCTGCTGCGCCTGAGGGCATCGCCGAAGAAATCCGCAGGGCAATGACCGCCTGCCACCACCGTAAGAAGGAACACCCAAGGTCTCGCCTCCACTTAACCCTATCGAGAAACTTTCAGACGCAGAAAATTCTCCTCCCCGGATGCCAATGGAATCGACACCCTGCGTATTTCACCTTCGGGAAGAGCCTCCAGCAACTCGTCAGGCGCATCAACCCAAGTTTTCAGATCGGAACTCGCTTGGACCTGGTAGATGATATCGGTTCGATCGAGAATCTTCCGGTAAGTCAATACCATCGACTCCCCTTCATGCCCGATTGTCACTCCATCATCCTCAATAATGGTTGATCTCGGATTGGTGCCCAATGCATATTCGATCAGAGTCCTCCTCCCATCCCCATCCCCATCCGCAAGATCACCCCATAGTGAGGATTCTAGATTAGGATCAGCAAGTTCTTCGATGCTGAAATGTTGATGTCGCCAGATTTCCATCGGCTGCGCATTGAAAAGGATCGTAGCAAGCCGCGGTCCCTCTTCCAATGCTCCGTCGCTCACCGTGACCGCGAACGCCGGAGGAGAATCCGGAGCCAGCCTCCGATAACGGAACATCGGAATCTCCGTCGCGCCAGAGGCTCTCTCTCCGATTGTGAAATAAGCGTCAGCACTCGCTGAAAAGCAAATCGCTTCTCCTTTTGGTTCGCCTCCCGGAACGCGTGCTCCAAAAAAGGGCAACTCTTCAATGGTGCTACCGGTGAGAAGATCGGCAATCGAGACGCTCAGATCCGGACGCCGAAAATACAATACGTGCTCGTAGTTTCGCACGATAATCTCAAGCCCGTCTCGGGAAATATCGGCAGCAGTTGTGCTCACTGAAAAACCGTAAAGGCGATCGTGAATGATGGCTGGCATTTCGCCGAGATATTCCAAGGTTTGCACGCCAATATAGTTTTCCTGATGAGCGAGCCGGAACAAACGACCGATTGTCTCACGCTTGGACAAAATATAAACGTCCCCGCTATGCGGATCGACGATCATAGATTCCGCATCGCGGCGAGCTGGAACCCCAGGCACTCCAGGCCCGCCTTCCCCTCCTGGTGTTGCGGGATATTGAAATTCAATCCTCTCGATGTCCGTTTCTGGAATGATCCCACCCCCATTAGCAACCAGAAGTGGCTCTCTAATCCGAAGAATGTTCAGGTCTGTTCGTGCGGCACCGTTATCCCCAAAATCACCAATGTAGAGCAAGGGCTCGTCGTTCACGGTGGCGGCACCGATATCTTCCCAGTCCTTATTAGTCGCGCCAGCAAGAATCCACTCGCCCCGATTACTACCGTTGGTTCCCAGCGCGATCAGATTGGCTGGCTTGTCGCTATCTTGATGAGCCCATAAAACCTCCGGATTCTGAATCGACGCCACCAATCCTGAAATCTCACTCAACCGCGTAGGCTCAAGAAGATTTCCCGCGACAAATCCTGCCCCAAACCGGCCGGGCTCGTAAACGAATTGAATCTCGCCACCAGTGATTTGATTCTGAGTAAAGTCGGTAATCGCGACCCCGGGAGCTGAGACCAATTCGAACCGCCCCGACTCAAGACCGCTAATCCTAAAGCCGAGCTTGTCATCCTCGCTGGTAAAATCAGATGCCCTCAATTGTTCCGGAGTGATCGCGATGATCGACTCCCCAGACGAAGCGGCAAGCCAGTTGCGCTGAATCATGGGGGCAGTCGGGCCGACGACATCCGTCGCACGCAAATCGAAGCTCAAATCGGAGCTCCCCGCCTTGTCCTGATGCACTTCAACGGCGATGGTATTTTCTCCCGGCTTGAGCAAGAGAGGAGACACGATGAATTCGTGAATGACAGTTTCGACCACCCCTCCCTGTGAAAGACTGGCCACCGTGTCTTTCGTGATTAACTCACCTTCCGGCATATTTGACCGCCCGACTTCCACTCCATTCACGAAGAGGACAGCCCCATCGTCACGCAACAGTTCGAGTTTGATTCCGGGTAAAACCGACGGGTCGTCGATCATGAACTTGCGCCGAAAATACGTCGTGATGAACTTATTCCTCGGATTGCCACCAAAACCAACCCTAGTCGTTTCATCCTCACCATAGCCCAGCTCAGCCAATCCGCTTTTCCACGAACTGTCGTCAAAAAAATCCTGCCTCCATTCGTAACCCTGTTCGCTCCCGTCATCGAGATACTTCCACGTTGAACCAAACGGAATGAGAACTGACTGACCACAAGCGGGACCCGTGAGGGCAATCGAAAGTGATACTAGAATAAATGAAGTGAAACCCAAGAATCTCATAAGAACGAGTGAACGACGACACCTTTTCGCAGGTGAAAGCCTCTTCTGCGAATCCAAAACAACGATTTTCCGATCTTAACTTCAGGCGAGATACCCTCAGATACCTGGCTGCTAGGAACTCGCTTTTACTGGAAAAGGGTTGAAGCCGCCTTTGGCCCAGCGCGGATTGGGGTTATATCTTACTGAGGTCGGGCTTGATCGGTTTGTTGGTTTTTAAATCCAGCGGATAGTCCGCGTTCTGCGAATCCAGAACCTGTATCAATTTTCCAGCAATCTTTCGTCCAATCTCCGGCCTTTCTGAAATCAGGTTTTTTTTCTCAAAAGGATCCGACTCAAGGTCGTACAACTCCCAGCTTTCGGGCCCATAATTATATATGATTTTCCAGTCGCCCTCCCGATGAGTGGAAAACAAGGTATTCCTGTGCTTATGCGGGAAGTGCGTGGTGAAGGTGGAATTCGTTTTGAAAGTGGCATCCCCACGGAATGTTGGGCTAACGTCCACGCCATCCAACATCGTATCCTTAGGGGCCTTGGCTCCGGCAATGCCCAGGATAGTCGGCATCATATCCACGCAAGTAACGACCGTGTGATCCACCGAATTGGAAGGGATCTGAAATTCCCTTTGCAAGGGATTGTTTGAGTTTGGCTTCGCCCAAGAAACAATCAAGGGCACTCGGAGCCCTCCCTCATAACGCGAGCCTTTCTTGTCACGGTAAGGAGCATTCGTTTGGAAAGTACTTCCGTTGTCAGAAAAGAAAATAATCAGAGTTTCCTCGGCAACGCCCGATTCCTCCAAATGCCGAACCAGGTCGCCCAATGACTTATCCATTCCCTCCACCAAGGTGGCGAACGCGAGAGCATGTCCCTTCAGTTGCGGATAGTTTTTCTTAAACCGGTCATCAACTTCATAAGGAGCGTGAACCGCATAATGCGACATGTAAGAAAAGAACGGTTTCTTCTGATGGATCGCATCGGTTATCGCTTCTTTCATCTCCAAAGTAATTGCTTC